>WBZP01000273.1_pt1 | contig 71424 bp, 69 predicted proteins | sample 5204301 | NCBI WGS metagenome assembly WBZP01 (sample SAMN12412401, study PRJNA552823) | activated sludge metagenome | isolation source: activated sludge from nitrification reactor of wastewater treatment plant... | place: USA: Pennsylvania | collected 2017 | reverse complement strand
CAGTTCCTTGAACTCGATCGTGTACGCCTGTTTCGGTATCTTCATTTCCTGCCTTCCAAAAGTGACATCGATTTTAGGTCACCCTTGGCAGACGAAATTTCGGGGGAAGCTCATTGTCGAGGGCGACGTAGCAACGGCCGTCACTCAAGAGGCATTCGACGTTGTAATCATGGTTGAGGTCCTGCATGAGATAGCGCCGGAGATTCGCCCGGCGGTCGTCCGGGGCTGCGCCAGGGCGCTTCGGCCCGGCGGTTGGTTTGTGATCGTGGACGAGACCTATCCATCCTCACTAGCCGAAGCGCGGAAGCCTGAGTTTCATTTTTCCCTCCAGACTGGACTGGAGGAACTGATGTGGGGCAACGTCATTCCGACCCTGCAGGAACAGGAAAAGCTGTTACGCGACGCCGGATTCGCGGGCCGTATCGATCGGTCTCTTCTGGGCGCGGGCTTCACGCTGCTATCGACGCAAAAATGAACGCGATCCCAACAATTGATTTCCAGGAGCAGTGATCGAACGGTAGCAGTGGGTAGAGGAGGGCCCGCTGAACGATTCAGCCAATCTGTTGCATCCACCGGTTGAATCCGAGAGGTTACTGTTCATAACCGGGCACTGCGCATAATGGCCGATTTCTGCCTGATGACGAATGGGCTCCCGCTGGGTAGTCAGTGCGCTGATTCTCGTCATTCAGATGCCACGACCAGCGGGGTCGCTGGGTCGGGATTCTGCATGCGGTCTAATGTGCCCTTATCGCTGTGTTCCGAGAATCAGGCGCTGGGCGCGAAAATCGTCAAGGATGCCACGTCCGAAAACCAGCAGTTGCTGCGGGTCGGAATGGTGAAGCTCGACGCAGATCTGAAGACAGGCTTCAATTCCAGTCGTCGGGGCGGTCGCCAGCAGTCCGAGCAACCGGGCCGTGACTGGATTGACTGCGACGAACCGGACGCGTTCGCCGCCATCGCGATAGACAACGAGCTGCGTCGCCTGCGGCCTGCGTGGCCGGTAGTCCGGACCGATGCGATGCACCGGCCAGGCGCAGGCAAGAACGAGCCGCGCCGGGTTCAGCACGACAGGCTGCTGCATCAGGTCGCCCGCAGGGTCGTGCGCGGGAATCGGGCAATCCATGGTGTCGACCGCCAGTTCGGCCCATTCGTAATGCGCCAGTTCGGCAAACCAGGCCGGTAGCGGCTGGCGGATGACGCCTTCATTCAGGTAGCGGACGAATTCGCGGGGAATCTCGCGGAACCATGGTGTATGCGACTTCCAGTCGCGGTAGAAGGCGCGATTCAGGCGTCGCCAACGTTTCTCGCCGATCAGTTTGCGGCAGACCGGGAAGCAGGCGTCGAGGAAGCCGGTGATGTTGTTGAACAGCAGTTCGTTGTACACCGCCATCCGGCGCGCCGGCACCCCCGCCGGTCGCGGGGTATGGTGCGGGTCGCGGATGTGGCGGGCGAATGCGTGCTGAAACGCCTGGAAGTCGGGGGCGCTCATCAGGCCGCCTTCGGCTGTCGGGTTGCCGCCTGCAGGCGGGCAATGATCTCGACCTCCGCGGTCAACTGCTGCAGATCGGGAATGTTGAAGTCGCGCTCCAGGCAGGTGGGTACCGGGCCGATGCGCTGGTAGGCGGCTTCGAGCAGCGACCACACGGGATCGATGACCGCGGCGCCATGGGTGTCGATCAGCAGGCCATCCGGCTCGACGTAATGGCCGGCGACATGGACGTAGGCGGTGCGTTCCAGCGGCAGCGTGTCGAGGAAGGCGAGGGTCTCGAAGCCGAAATTCCGGCTATTGACGTAGATGTTGTTGACGTCGAGATGCAGCAGACAATCCGCTGCGCGGACGATGCTGCTGATGAATTCGCCTTCGCTCATCTCGGCGCCGGGTGGAGCGACGTAGTATGAGGCGTTCTCGATGCCGATGCGCATGCCGAGAATGTCCTGCGCCCGACTGATGCGGTCGACCGTCCATTTGACCGCTTTTTCAGTCAGCGGAATCGGCAGCAGGTCGTAGAGATGGCCGTCGTCGCCAGACCACGAGAGGTGTTCGGTGTACAGCGTCATGCCGTGCTCGGACATGAAGGAGCGGATGCGCCGCAGCAGCGCCTCGTCCAGCGGCGCCGGACCGCCCAGCGACAACGATAGTCCGTGGCAGACGAAGGGGTAACGTTCGCTGAAGCGGCGCAGATCCTTGGCGGTTTTGCCACCGATGCCGGCCCAGTTTTCCGGGGCCAGTTCGAAGAATCGGATTGCTTCCGGCACGCCGGCCCTCAGCGGTTCGATCAGTTCGCGGCGAAAGCCGAGGCCGGCGCCGCTGGCGGGGCGTGCATTCATCAGGCTTCTCCGAGGGAAGAGGGGCGGGCAGGGCAAGCCCTGCGCCGCAACCCGTCAATGCAGGATTACATCTTTTTGTCGGCAGGGGCCTTGGGGTCGGCTTTCTTGTCGGCGCCGCATTTTCCATCAGTTCCCTTCTTGTCGGCACCGCACTTGGCTTCGGCAGCCTTCTTGTCGGCGCCGCATTTTGCTTCGCTGCCCTTCTTGTCCGCGCCGCAGCTTGCATCCTTCTTCTTGGTGTCGGCCTGCGCCAGCTGATAGCCGGCCTGTAGTTGCGTGGCACCGAACGGATTGTCGCTGGCGGCGTGCGCCATCGGGGTCAGGGCGGCAGCGGCGAAGGCGGAGCCGACGGCGATGGAAACGAGGTTTTGCTTTTTCATGATTTTCTCCGTTGAAGTTGAGGTCGATGCGTCAGTCTTTCTGACTCATCCAGGCACCCGTCGCAACGCGCAGAAACTGGAACTGCTTTTCCATCCGCCGGCAGCCAACGCAGATCGCCAGATGCAGACGAAACTGAACGCGTTCCCATCGGGTGAGCTGGCGTTCGAGTTGTTGCGAGGCGAGGCGGGAGGCTTCCTTGCAGCTGATCATTTCCGTTCCTGTTTGCTACCTTTGTCACGAGTACCTGTCCAATTAGTCGGAGGCACGGGAAAATCCTTACAGACTTTTTCAAGTATGATCGAAAAACCGGATTTCCAGCGAATCGCCATGACGACAGACCCCTTGCGCGACACAGAGTTTCTGACCAGTCTGCGGCGCGACATGCTGCGCTTTGCGGACATCCAGTTGCGCAACAAGGCACTGGCCGAGGATGCGGTGCAGGAGGCGTTGACCGCGGCGTTGGTCGGCCAGGAAAAATTTGCTTCGCGGGCTTCCTTGCGCACCTGGGCCCTGGCCATCCTCAAGAACAAGATTGTCGATGTCCTGCGCCGCAAGGTACGGGAAAATGTGGTGGTCGCCGACGCGGATGACGATTCGGACGTCGACGCCTATTTCAACGACCGAGCGCACTGGGCCGAGGATACACGTCCCTCGGAGTGGGAAGGGCCGGACAAGGTGACCGAGAACAAGCGCTTCTGGGAAGTCTTCGAGGCCTGCCTCTACCGTTTGCCCGATGCCAGTGCCCGCATCTTCACGATGCGCGAGGTGCTCGGCTTCGATACCGACGAAATTTGCGCCACCCTGGCCATCACCAGCAACAACTGCTGGGTTCAGCTGCACCGGGCGCGGCTGGCCCTTCGCGCCTGCCTGGGTGTAAACTGGTTCGGTGAAGCGGCCTGACTGCGCACGGCAACGGCAGGCATGCCTTGCTCTTCGTGTTTTACGATGAAATACTTCTGAATATTCTTGTTTTATGGAAGTCCCCCCGGGTCTATCCTCTGCCCTGCATCAAACAACCTTGACGGAGACAACAATGAAATCCTTTGCCCTCATGACTGCTGCGCTGGTACTCGGCTTGACGCTGATTACCGGCGATGCCGAAGCAGCGAAGCGCCTGGGCGGCGGCAAGTCCGCCGGCATGCAGCGCGAATCGGTCAGTACCCAGAAATCGTCCACTGCCGCTCCGGCACCCGGAACGCCGGCCCCCAGCCAGGCAGCGGCACCGGCGCCTCAGGCTGCGCCTGGCGCTGCCGCAGCCCAGCCCAAGCGTTCCTGGATGGGCCCGCTGGCCGGTCTCGCCGCCGGTCTCGGCCTGGCGGCGCTGGCCTCGCACTTCGGGTTTGGCGAAGGCCTGGCCAATATGATGATGATTGGCCTGCTGATCATGGCAGTCGTCATGGTCATCGGCTTCATCATGCGACGCCGTGCGGCTACGCAACAGCCTGCGATGGCTGGCGGAATGCAGTATGCCGGTGCCGGCCCGGATTCCCCCCGCAGCCTTGACGTGGAGCCGGCCCCGTCGTCTCCGGCGGCGTTCGGCGGCGCGGCTCCTGCACCGGCGGCCACAGGCGGCGGCAACATCCCGGCCGGTTTCGATGTCGACGCCTTCGTCCGCAATGCCAAGGTGAACTTCATTCGCCTGCAGGCGGCGAACGATGCCGGCAACCTGGAAGACATCCGCGAATTCACGACGCCGGAGATGTTCGGCGAGATCAAGCTGAATTTTGTCGATCGTGGCCAAGGGGCCCAGCAGACCGACGTAGTCACCGTCAATGCAGAAGTTCTGGATGTGGCTGAGGAAAACGAGCGTTACATCGTCAGCGTGCATTTCTCCGGTCTGATTCGTGAAGCCGCCAATGCGCCGGCCGAGCCGTTCGATGAAATCTGGCACATGGTCAAGCCACGCGCAGGTGGCGGCTGGGTTCTTGCAGGTATCCAGCAGACCCAGTAAGGCAACTGCGCTTGTACAAGGGGTTCCGCGGGAACCCCTTTTTTTCGTCCACGGCGCCTGTTAATCGATGCCGGTGTGCGCGGGCGGTTGATTGACGGAGCCGAGGCGTCGTCAGACAATGAGCGCTCGCCGAACTGCTTTCCTCTTTCTCGCAGGGTCCGGGTACCCCATGTCCGTCTCGACCAAATTCATTCCCGGCTGGCTCAAAGGCTACTCCAGCGAGAAACTCGGTGCTGATTTGGCGGCCGGCCTGATCGTCACCGTCCTCGTGATTCCGCAGAGTCTCGCCTACGCCTTGCTGGCGGGGTTGCCGCCGCAGACGGGGCTCTACGTCAGCATCTTTCCCGTCATCGCCTATGCGCTGCTTGGCAGCAGCATGGTACAGGCGGTCGGGCCAGTGGCGATCACGGCGATCATGACCTACTCGGTGCTGACGCCGCTCGCAGGGCCTGCTTCGCCGGAGTATGTCACGCTGGCGGCGGCGCTGTCGCTGATCTCGGGCGTGATGGTGCTGGCCTGCGGCGCCATGCGCCTCGGCTTCCTGTCACAGTTGCTGAGCCGACCGGTGATCAGCGGCTTCATCTCCGGTTCGGCCATACTGATCATTGTCAGCCAGATCAGGCATCTGCTGGGCATCTTGCCCAAGGGCGACAGTGGCTGGGAGATGGCCCTTGACCTGCTGGAGAAGATCCCGCAAATCGCCGGACCCACCGTCGCCATTGGCCTGACAGCGCTGGCCGCTCTGATTTTCGTCAAGGCCGGGATGGCCGGCGTGCTGACGCGCGCTGGAATGGGCGCCAACAAAGTCGTCTTCGCCATCCGCGTGATGCCGCTGGTCGTCATACTGTTCGGCACGCTGGCGGTCGTCCATTGGGACCTCGACCACCGGGCTGGCGTTTCCGTGGTTGGTGCGATCGTCGAAGGAGTGCCCGGGTTTGCCTTCTTTGTGCCGGGATACGATACGATCAGGACCCTGATCGTGCCGGCCTGCATCATGACATTGGTCGGCATGGTGCAGAGCGTTTCGATGGCCCAGGCGCTGGCGATCAAGCGTCGCGAGCATGTCGATGCCAATGCTGAACTGATCGGTGTGGGCGCGGCCAATGTGGTGGCGGCCTTCTATGGTGGAATGCCGGTGGGTGGGGGGCTGTCGCGCTCGGCCGTCAATGTCGCCGCCGGCGCCCAGACCCCGCTCGCCAGCATCGTCTCGGCGCTGGCGATGCTTGCCGTGGTGGCGGGTGCCGCGCACTGGTTCGAGCGCCTGCCGCTGGCAGTTCTGGCGGCAAGCATCATGGTTGCCGCGTATTCGATGATCGATATCCGTGCCTTCCGCAGGGCCTGGGCCTATGATCGTGCCGATGGGCTTGCGCTACTTGGGACTGCCGGCGGCGTGCTGGTCTTCGGGCTGGAAATTGGTATCGGGATGGGTGTCCTGCTGTCGACGGCGACCTTGCTGTTGCGTGCGAGCACCCCACATATCGCAGTCGTCGGCAGGATTCCCGGCACTGAGCATTTCCGCAATGTCGTCCGTCATGACGTCGAAACGATCCCCGGTGCGCTCTTCGTCCGTATCGACGAACGGCTGTTCTTCGGCAATCTCGGCGCCGTCGAGACGCGCCTGAACCATGAGCTCGAGCAGGTCGCCGACGCCCGCGACCTGGTTCTTGTCATGAGCGCGGTCAACCTGATGGATGCGACGGCAGTCGAGGTTTTCGGCGAACTGAATCGCGATCTCGCCGAGCGCGGCATCCGTCTTCACCTGGCTGAGGTCAAGGGGCCGATCCAGGATCGCCTGATGCGCACCGAGCTGTGGTCGACCCTCTCCGGAGAGGTCTTTCTCTCCGCCAACGATGCATTCGAGAGGCTGCGGCAGATCTGACGGGCAAAAAATCCCCGCCTCCAGGGCGGGGAAACAGGGAGTTCTCGAAACGAGGTATTTCGAGCGAGGGTAAAGCGGGTTTCAGTCCTTGCGCCGGCTCTTGAGCCAGCGGCGGGCAACGATGATGGCGGCGCCGGCGGCGACAGCCGCCAACAGGGCATTCAGTGGTTCGGCGCGGCCATCAGCCAACCAATCCATACCAGCCACGCCAACGAAGACACCGAGGCTTTCGTTGATCGGAAGATTGTCGGCAAAGGCCATCAGTGCACCGGATGCGTTGACGCGGAAGCGGCGACGACGTCTGCTCGCTCACCATCCGAGCCGAGCAGATGCTGGCGGGCCGCTTTCAGAAACTGGCTGATGCTGGTTTCACACATGTTGTCTTCCTTGTTCGGCACTTGCAGATGGTCCATGTGCCGCATTCTATTGGTGAGGGGCCACCGTGTCTGTTGCGTGAGCGTGGCTCCGCCGTAACGGAACTTGATAATCTGTGACGCTTCGTAACGGGAGCTACTGCGCCAGGGGCCAGGCGAGGGTGAAGCGGGCGCCGCCGAGGGGTGCGGCGTCTGCCGTTGCAGTTCCGCCGTGCAGTTCAAGGACACGGCGGGTGATGGCCAGTCCAAGCCCATACCCGCCGGTGGCACGATCGCGCGAGCGGTCGAGGCGGGTGAATGCGGAAAAAACGCTTTCGCGCTGTTCCGGCGGGATGCCGATGCCGTCGTCGTCAACATGGACAAGGATGTTTCCCTGCTGCCGCTCGGCACTGACGATGATCTGTTTTCTGGCGTATTTGAAGGCATTGCGCAACAGGTTGCGCAGGGCATAGGGCATCGCCTTCCGATCGACATCGACAGCCAGCTTTTGCGGCAATTTCGTGGTGTCGACCGTGATTGTCAGGTCGCGGCCGAGCAGGCGAACGGCATCGACCTCGTCGCCCAGCCACTCGGCGAAACGCACGCTCGAGAAATGCGGCTCCGGGGCTTCCCGCTCGAAACGCGCGTAGGTGAGGCTCGTGTCGATCAGGTGGTCGAGTTCGTCGAGATCGGCTTCCATCATCGCCCAAAGTCGTTCGCGCTCGGCGCATTCATCGGTCCCGGAGAGCATTTCCAGCGCAAACCGCATGCGGGCAATCGGCGTCCGCAATTCGTGCGAAATGGCCGATGAAAGCTCGCGGTGGGTGGCGAGCAGTTGCTGCACCCGTTCGGCCATGTTGTTCATGGTGTCGGACAGCGGTGCGAAGAGCTGGCTGCGCGCCGGCGGCGAGCGCGCTTCGAAATCGCCATCGCCGAGGTCACGGGCAGTCTGGCGCAGGGTTTCGAGGTCGCGCCAGACCGGGCGCACCCAGAACCACAGAGCGATGCCGAAAATGACGCCGATCAGACTCCATGTGAGCAGGCGCAGGCGCAGGTCGAGCGGCAGGCGGTCGGTCAGTTCGGGATTGCGGTTGGCCGCTAGCGGGCCGACAACAAGAACCTTGCTGCTGGTGCCCAGGCGGTCATACATGATATCGCCATCGTGGTCGATGGCGATATCGCCAGCGTCCAGCTTGGCGACCTGGTTTGGCGTCAGGGTCCGATCGAGGCTGATGCGCTCGACGATGCCGAGTTGGTAGGAAAACTTGTTGTCGAGTTCCTTGATTTTCTTCGGCCAGTCCCTGCGTGGCGTGCGGTAGAGCTCGTCCTCGATCAGCGTGATGGTGCCGCGCATGAAACGGCGGGCGTAGTCGTCGGTAATTCCGCGCTGTGCCGCGGAAATGACGAAGTCGGCGGTGAAGGCGATGGCGACGAAGGAACCCATCGCCAGCAGGTAAAAGTTGAAAAACAGCTTTGACAGGCTGTAGCGCCCGCCCCGCCAGCGCGGGAGGGAGACGCGCGAGAGCGAGCGGGCGAGGCCCTGGCTATGTTGCTGGCCGTCGCCGGGCTCAGTTCCAGTCATGCTTGCTAAACAGGTAGCCCTTTCCGCGAACGGTCTTGATGCGCGTCGGGTTCTCCGGGTCGTCGTTCAGCTTCTTGCGCAACCGCGAGATCCGGGCGTCGATCGAGCGGTCGAGGCCGTCGAAGCCGATGCCACGCAACTCCTGGAGCAGGTCGTCGCGTGACAGCACATTGCCGGCGTGCGAGGCGAGCAGCCAGAGCAGGTCGAATTCGGCGGTGGTCAGGTCGATGGTGTGGTCGCCCAGAAACGCGGTGCGCGTCGCCTGACTGATCAGGAACTGGCCGAAGACCATTTTCTCGGCCTCGCCAGCCGGACCTTCACCAGCAACCGGCAGGCGGCGCAGCAGTGCCTTGATGCGGGCCAGCAGCACGCGCGGCTGCACCGGTTTGGCGATGTAGTCGTCGGCACCCATCTCGAGGCCGAGGATCTGGTCGAAATCCTCGTCGCGGGCGGTCAGCATCAGGATCACCCCGCGATACTGCTGGCGCACGCCACGGCAGACCTCGAAGCCGTCCTTGCCCGGCAGCATGACGTCCAAGATGACCAAGTCCGGCTGCTCTGCCAGTATGCGGGCCTCAGCCCGGTCGCCGCGCGATTCGATACTGACCTGCAAATCGTTCTTGGTGAGGTATTCGGCCGTCAGTTCGGCCAGGCGTTGGTCGTCTTCGACCAGGAGTATGCGAATGCTCATACGGCAATCTTAACGGCGGCCCGCGCCGCGGTCTACCCTGTTGCGGTTGACGTGGCGTGAAAGGCGATTTTCGAATCGATCCACCTGGAGCGATCGGCCGTTTCGCAATCGCCGCACGCATGCCGTAAAATGCCGGACGCGACTCAGTTTTTTGGGGAAATCATGCTATCCGGTCTTGTTGATCTGCCCTGGTGGGGCTACGTGCTGGTCCTCCTCGGACTCACGCACGTCACCATCGCTTCGGTCACCATCTTCCTGCACCGCCATCAGGCGCACCGGGCACTTGATCTGTCTCCGTTGCCGGCGCACTTCTTCCGTCTCTGGCTGTGGCTGACCACCGGCATGGGGACCAAGGAGTGGGCGGCGGTTCATCGCAAGCATCACGCCAAGTGTGAAACGCCGGATGATCCGCACAGCCCGCAGGTGCTGGGGATCAACCGTGTCTTGTGGGGTGGCGTCTTCCTCTACGTCAAGGAAGCGCGCAACCCGGAAACCTTGCGCCGCTATGGCCATGGCACTCCCGATGACTGGCTGGAAAGAAATATCTATACGCCAGGCCAGAAAGCCGGGATTGTCGTCATGCTGGCGATCGATATCGTTCTCTTCGGCACCGTACCGGGCGCACTGATGTGGGTTGCGCAGATTATCTGGATTCCTTTCTGGGCAGCTGGCGTCATCAACGGCCTCGGGCACTACTGGGGCTACCGCAATTTCAATTGCGCCGATGCCTCGACCAACATCTTCCCCGTGGGCATCCTCATCGGCGGCGAGGAACTGCACAACAATCATCATTCGTTCGCGACCTCGGCAAAACTGTCGAGCCGCTGGTACGAATTCGATATCGGCTGGATGTACATCCGCATCCTGTCGGCGCTGGGCCTGGCCAGGGTGAAGAAACTGGCGCCGGTGCCGAAGCTCGTTACGCCGCGCCCGGTGGTCGATGGCGATACGCTGGAAGCGGTCATCAACAATCGCTACGACGTGCTGGCACGCTATGCCAACTCGATGAAGAAGCTGTACCGGGAGGAACTGGCCAAGTTGCAGGATCAGGCCAACTACAAGGGACTCAAGCGATGGCTTGAGGTCGATGTGGGGCATATTCCCGACGACTGGCGCAAACGCCTGGACGAAATGCTGGCGCGAAGCCAGAACCTCGCAACGTTCTATGCCATGCGCGACGAACTGACCGCGGTCTGGAATCGAAGCAACGCCAGCCGCGAACAACTGGTCGCCGACCTTCAGGCCTGGTGCCACAAGGCCGAGGCCTCCGGGATCCGTCAGTTGCAGGAGCTTTCAATCCGCATGCGCAGCTATGCCCTGGCGTAATGTGCCCGCCAGGGCATGGTTCGCCGCGCTGGCGCTGGGTGCTGTCGGTCTCGTGGCGACGGGCATGGAGTTGCAGAATCTGTTGCGCCTGGCGCCTTGTCCGCTGTGCATCTTCCAGCGTCTGCTCTACCTGGTCATCGGGCTGGTTGCCCTGCTAGGCGTGCTGGCGCCAGCGGGAGGCTTGCTTTGGTCGCTGCTGATCGCCGCCCTGGCGAGCGGTGGCGTGGCGGTCGCCGGTTACCAGACCTGGATGCAGGCCTTTCCACATCTGGCGACCGAGTGCGGCTACAGCGACCCGAACGCCATCGAGCGCCTGGTCGACTGGCTGGGCATGGAGTGGCCGGCGCTGTTCCTGGCCACCGGCTTCTGTGCCAGTCGTGACTGGGAATTCCTCGGACTATCGATGGCCAACTGGTCGCTGCTGATGTTCGGTGGCATCGCCGGCTATGCCGCATTGCTCTTTTTGCGCAAGGATTGACGAAGCGCCGGCCGGATCCACGAGGGATGCCCTGGCCGGCGGGGCCGTCGATGCAAAACAAAAACCCGCCATGAAGGCGGGTTTTCCGGATGCCGAAACGGCCCTGGTTATCTCAGCTTGATTTCCTTGTAAGCGACGTGCTTGCGGACAACCGGGTCGTACTTCATGAACTCCAGTTTTTCCGGCGTCGTGCGCTTGTTCTTGGAAGTGGTATAGAAATGTCCGGTACCGGCTGTGGATTCCAGCTTGATCTTGTCGCGACCGCCTTTGCTCTTGCTAGCCATCTCTCTTCTCCCTCCTTATCAGACTTCGCCGCGGGCACGCAGGTCGACGAGGACGGTATCGATGCCGTTCTTGTCGATGATGCGCAACCCGGCGTTGGAAACGCGCAGGCGGACGAAGCAGTTCTCGCTTTCGACCCAGAAGCGGCGATACTGCAGATTCGGCAGGAAGCGGCGCTTCGTTCTATTGTTGGCATGGGAAACCTTGTTCCCAACCATCGGGGCTTTCCCCGTTACTTGGCAGACTCGCGCCATGATTGGTGCTCCAGAATTCGCTAGAAGAAAGCCCACGAGTATAGCGAACAACCCCGGGTAACTTCAAGCGCTTTTTGTCTTTTCTATAGCAGACCGCGTTCGGCGAACGACAGCGGCGTCCCGTTGCCGGCGACGATGAAGTGGTCGAGCAGCTTGACGTCGACCATGGCCAGCGCTTCCTTCAGCGTGTGGGTGAGCATTTCGTCGGCGCGCGACGGCTCGGCGACGCCGGACGGGTGGTTGTGAGCGAGGATGACGGCTGCCGCATTGTTGGCGAGTGCCGCCTTGACGACCTCGCGGGGATAGACGCTGGTCTGCGTGAGTGTCCCCGAGAAGAGTTCGTCGGCCTTGACCAGCCGGTTCTGCGCGTCGAGCCATAGCGCCATGAAGACTTCATGCTGGCGTGTGGCCAGTTTCAGCCGCAGCCAGTCGCGCACCTTGCCGGGTGCCGAGAAGGTGTCGCGGCTGGCCATTTCCTGCGTTAGCGCCCGGCGGGCCAGCTCGAAGCTGGCCTTCAACTGCGCCGCCTTGGCCATGCCGATGCCGGAAACGCTGGCCAGATCCTCCAACGAGGCGTCGGCCAGGGCGCCGAGGCGGCCGTCGAAACGCTGCAGCAGGTCGCGCGCGAGGTCGACGGCACTCTTGCCGCGCACGCCGACGCGCAGGTAGATGGCCAGCAGCTCGGCGTCGGACAACGCTTCGGGGCCGAGCGCCAGCAGACGTTCGCGCGGGCGTTCGCTCTCGGGCCAGTCGGTGATCGCCATGCCATTTCCAGTAGAATTGGAAAACGCTCATTCTAATGGCACGACAATGGAATTACAGGGAAAGCGCATCGTTCTCGGTGTCACCGGCGGCATCGCCGCCTACAAGGCCGCCGAGCTGGTCCGCCTGCTCGGCAAGCAGGGCGCCGACGTGCAGGTCGCGATGACCGGGGCGGCAGGACATTTCGTGACGGCGACGACGTTCCAGGCGCTCTCCGGCAAGCCGGTGTTCTCCGACCAGTGGGAGGCGCGCATGCCTAACGCGATGGCGCATATCGACCTCTCGCGGCAGGCGGACTGCATTGTCGTCGCGCCAGCTTCGGCAGATTTTATGGCGCGCGCGGCGCATGGTCTGGCCGACGACCTGCTGACTACGATGGTTCTGGCGCGCGACTGCCCATTGATGATGGCGCCGGCGATGAACCGGCAGATGTGGGAAAACCCGGCGACGCAACGCAATGCGGCACAGTTGCAGGCTGACGGCGTGCACCTGCTCGGCCCGGCCAGCGGCGAGCAGGCCTGCGGCGAGGTCGGCGCCGGCCGCATGCTGGAGCCGGAGGAGATCCTCGAGGAGGTGATCGCCTTTTTTGCGCCCAAGGTGCTGGCCGGGAGGAAGGTGCTGATTACCGCCGGGCCGACCTTCGAGGCCATCGATCCGGTGCGCGGCATCACCAATCTGTCCTCCGGGCGCATGGGCTATGCCGTGGCGCGGGCGGCGCGCCATGCCGGGGCTGTCGTGACGCTGGTTTCGGGTCCGGTTGGTTTTGGCACTCTGCAAGGGGTCGACCGCATCAACGTGATCAGCGCCCTTGACATGCACGCCGCCGTGATGGCGCGGGTTGCCGCAGCGGACATCTTCATCGCCGTCGCCGCCGTCGCCGATTACCGCGTCGCCGGTGCCGCCGAACACAAGCTCAAGAAGGACGCGGGCGGCATTCCGCCGATCGAGCTGGTCGAGAATCCGGACATCCTGGCCGAGGTGGCCGCCTTGAAGGATGGACCGTTCTGCGTCGGCTTTGCCGCCGAGAGCCGCAATCTTGAAGAGTACGCACAGGCGAAGCGGCGCCGGAAGAACATCCCGCTGATCGCCGGCAACCTGATTCAGGACGGGTTCGGCGGTGACGACAACCGCCTTGTTCTGTTCGACGACGACGGCACCCACCCGCTGACGCCAGCTCCGAAAACCATCCTCGCCCGCCAGCTTGTCGAACGTATTGCCGATCTGACAGGAAACGGCTGATGCACCGTATCGACGTCAAGATCCTCGACCGGCGCCTGTATGACACTCCGCCACACTATGCAACGCCCGGTGCGGCCGGACTCGATCTGCGCGCCTGTCTCGATGCGCCGCTGCAGATCGTTCCCGGCCAGACCACGCTGGTTCGTACCGGCATGGCCATCCACCTCGCCGATCCGGGGCTGGCGGCGATGATCCTGCCGCGCTCCGGCCTTGGCCACAAGCACGGCATTGTCCTCGGCAACCTGGTCGGATTGATCGACAGTGATTACCAGGGGGAACTGATGGTTTCCGTGTGGAATCGCGGACAGGAGACGTTCACGCTGAATCCGCTCGAGCGTATCGCCCAGCTTGTCGTCGTGCCGGTGCTGCAGGTCGGCTTCAACGTGGTCGAGGATTTCGACGCCAGCGCGCGCGGCGGGGGCGGCTTCGGAAGCACCGGCAAGTCATGAGGAGCCTGGCGCTCGCTGCAGTTCTCTGCCTGCAGGGGGCGGCCTGGGGTGCCGACGAAGCGGCGCTGATGCAGCGTGGCGAGGAATTGGTCATGGGTCGTTGCTTCCTCTGCCACGGCGCAACCGGCGACAGCTCGAGCCCGCTGTATCCGAAGTTGGCGGGGCAGAACAGCGGCTACATGCTCAAGCAGTTGCGCAATTTCAAGCACGGCGAACGCGAAAGTTCCGACATGCGCAAGGTCGTGGCGGACATGGACGAGGACGACATGCAGTCAGCGGCGTTATTTTTCAGCCGCCAGAAGCCCTCGCGCGGCAATACGGCCTACGCCGAGATGCGTGCGCTGGGCGAGAAGCTGTTCGCCCAGGGCGATCCGGCCAGGGGGCTGAAACCGTGCCGCGAATGTCATGGCGACAACGGCGCCGGCTCGGCAACGCTGCCACGCATCGCCGGCCAGCACACGCTGTACATCGAGACGCAGCTGACACTGTTCGAGGAACGCAAGCGGACCAACGACAATGCCCAGATGCAGGAGATTGCGAAACGCCTGGCGACCGATGAAATCCGCGCGCTGGCTGAATATCTGCGCAGTCTTTAGGGCGGCGGCAGGATACGATGCGGCCTGCGCTTCGATCATTGAAGGTAATCCGGGAGAGCGCATGAATCTGAACAATGTATTGCGGGTGGCACTGCCGGCGCTGCTTGCCGTGCTGGCGCCGGTCGCGGCGGCAGACGCCGGCGCCGACCAGAAGCGGGCGGAACAGATCGTTGCCGAGCGCTGTTCGTTGTGCCACGGCAAGGGTGGCGAATCGGCGAGCGCGGTCTTTCCACGCCTGGCCGGGCAGCACGCCGAATACGTCGCCCGCCAGCTCGCCGATTTCAAGAGTGGCAAGCGCAGCAGCGAGACGATGAGGCCACAGGCGGAGAGCCTGACGCCCGAGGAGATGGCGGCGCTTGGTGCCTACTTCGGAGCGCGCAAGGCCGGCGGTCGGCGCGCGCAGGATGTCGACCTGCTGGCGGTCGGGAAATACATCTTCGAGCACGGTAATCGTTACGCGGGTCTGCCGGCCTGCGCGTCGTGTCATGGCGCCAGGGCCCACGGGACGCCGCAGCTCCCGCGCCTGGCCGGCCAGCATCCGCGCTATGTCGAGGATCAGCTCCGGCAGTTCAGCAAGCGCGAGCGGACCAATGACAATGCCGTGATGCACACTGTCGCATCCCGACTCACTGAACTGGAAACGCATGCCGTGGCCGAATATGTTGCAACGCTCGACTAGGTTCCGCCACTTCCTGGTGACGCTGCCACTCCTGGTCGCGCTCGGACTGCCGGCGATGGCCGGTGCCGTGGAAGATGTCCAGTCGGTGCCGCAGGTCGACCTTGGGCGTTACCTCGGCCTGTGGTACGAAATTGCCGGTTTCCCGATGTTCTTCCAGCGCAAGTGTCTCGGCGATACCACGGCGGAATATTCCGGGAAGGACGCCGCGACGATCTCCGTGCGCAATCGTTGCCGGACCGAGGATGGCTTCATCGAGGCCGAGGGCAGGGCGACCGTCGTTCCGGAAACCGGCAACGGCCGTCTGAAGGTATCGTTCTTCTGGCCGTTTTCGTCGGATTACTGGATCATCGGCCTCGATGACGAGTATCGCTGGGCGCTGGTCGGCAATCCGAACCGGAAGTATCTGTGGCTGCTTTCGCGGACGCCGCAGCTCGACGAAGCATCGGTCGAGAAAGGCAGGGATATTGCCGCCCGCCAGGGGTTCGACCTGGAGAAACTGCGAATGACCCCGCACGGCCTGCGGTGATTATGGCCCGCTGACCTTCCGGAATGGAAGGTGCGATGCGGCTTCTTCGGCATAGGCCAGAATCGCCGGGCGTTGCCGGTCGAGGTGCTGGTCGAGCAGATGGCGCATGCGGGCATCTTCGATCCAGTGGCAGCAGCGCACCACAGTCGGCTCGAAGCCGCGCGCCACCTTGTGCTCGCCGCCGGCCCCCGGCTCGAAGGTCGAGAGTCGCTCGCGCAGGCAGTAGTCGATACCCTGATAGAAGCACAGCTCGAAGTGGAGACTGTGATAATTTGCGGCGGTGCCCCAGTAGCGACCGTACAGGGTGTCGTCGCTGCGGAAGCAGATCGAGATCGCCACCGGATCGCCGCGTTCGCGGGCGATGAACATGACCATCCGGCGGCCCAGGGCGCTGGCGAGATCGGCGAAACATTCAGGCGTGAAGGCGGCGTAATTGCCGTACTTGTCGAAGGTTGCGGCATAGAGGCAATGCAGGGCCGGCCATTCGTCAGGACTGATTTCGTCACCGTGGCGGACTTCGATGTGCAGTCCGCTGTCGACCACCCTTCGCCGTTCCGCCCTGACCTTGCGCCGCCGCTCGGCGTTGAAGGTTCCGAGGAAATCGGTGAAATCGGCGCAACCGTGGTTCCGCCAATGGAACTGGACATTGTGGCTGACCAAGAGTCCGTGCCCGCTTAGCACCGGCACCTCGTCTTCTGCCGGGAAAGCGACGTGCCACGACGAGAGCCTGTGCCCGGCCACCTGTTCCAGGGCTGCCTCGACCAGCGTTTGCCGGATGCGCTCGGCATCGATTCCGGGGCGGACGAGAAGCCTGGGACCGGTTGCCGGCGTATGCGGCAGGCCACTCAGCAGCTTCGGGTAATAGGGCTTCCCGAGCTGTTGGTAGGCGGCGGCCCACGACCAGTCGTGGATGAAGTCACCGTGAGAATTCGTGCGGACATACAGCGGCAGAAAGCCGAGCGCCATGCCGTCACTGTTCCGCGCTATCAGATGATGCGCTTTCCAGCCGCATTCCGGGCCGGCCATGCCATGGCGCTCGAGAATCTCGAGGAAATCCCGATTGACAAAGGGGTGTCCCGACGGCGCCAGCTGCTCCCAGTCGGTGCGCGAAATTTCACCGGTGGCGGCCGCGACGGAAATGGTCAGCGGAGACATCGTGATGCACGGGTTCGCAACGGACCTACGGGTTGCCCGGCCATCGCCGCTTTCTTCAGCGTTCTCATCCAGTCGCGCCGATGGCCTTGCCGGACAGGCTGGCGGCAAATTCGCGTTTCTCGCCAGCGGTCATCTGCTTGACACGATATTCGGCTTGCGATGCCGCCGAACGGTCGCGGTGTTCTTCGAATCCGAGCAGCCTCGCGGGAGCATGCGAACGCATATAGCGCGCGCCGGTCCCGTCCCGGTGGGCCGCATAGCGCGCTGCGACGTCGACCGTGATGCCCGTATAAATGCTGCCGTCAGCGCACTCGATCAGGTAGAGAAACCAGACCTTGCGATTCGGCACGCTGCGGTCGACCGCCGGATCAGGCCAGAAACACGAAAGCCAGCGCAATCGCCGCCGGAACGGCCTGGACGAAGAGTATCCGGCGACTCGCAGTGGCTGCACCATAAAAACCGGCAACCAGCACGCAGCACAGAAAGAACACCTTGATGTCGGTGCCGCCGGCTCCAAGGCTCAGGCCCCAGACGAGGCCGGCCGCCAAAAAGCCGTTGTACAGCCCCTGGTTGGCGGCGAGGACTCTGGAGGCGGCCGCGGCCTCGCGGGTTTGCCCGAAGGCGCGCAGGCCGGCCGGCTTGTCCCACAGGAACATCTCGAGGACGAGGATGTAGATATGGACCAGCGCGATCAGCCCGACAAGTACGTTGGCAATGGTGGTCATCAAGTTGCCTCGGGTGGACTGGCGCCGGCCGGCTTCGAGGGCTTACTTGCCGAGGGCGGCGAGGGCCGCTGCGTAGTCGGGTTCGTTGGCGATCTCGCCGACCAGCTCGCTGTGCAGCACGCGATCATTCTCATCGAGAACGACCACGGCGCGGGCCGAGACACCGGTCAGCGGACCGGTCTTGATGGCAACGCCGTAGGCTTCCAGGAAGTCGCGGCCGCGCATCGTCGACAAGGTCTGCACGCTGGCCAGTCCCTCGGCGCCGCAGAAGCGGGCCTGGGCGAAAGGCAAGTCGGCCGAGATGCAGAGGACGGCGGTGTTGGCGACGTCGTTGGCGGTCTGGTTGAACTTGCGCACCGAGGTCGCGCAGGTCGGCGTGTCAATGCTCGGAAAGATGTTCAGGATCTTGCGCTTGCCGGCCAGGCTGGCCAGGGTGACGTCGGCAAGATCCTTGCCGACCAGTGAAAATGCGGGCGCCTGATCGCCCCTGGCGGGGAAAGTGCCACTGACTTCGATGGGGTTGCCGCCAAGCGTAACGGTATTCGACATTTGATCTCCTGGTGAGTGGTTGGTGGCCGCCAGATCCGTCGGGATTCCGGCGGCCGGTTTGGTGACTATCGGGTTGACGCCGGTTGCGTCGACACGTTCCCTGATTTTTGCCCAAAAGGGCGGGTTGACCGCGACCGGGTACTCAACCCATTGCCTTCAGATGCTGGATGATCTCGCCGGCCATCGGCTGGGCGTTGCCGTACAGCATGCGGCAGTTGTTGGTATAGAACAAGGCGTTTTCGACACCGGAGTACCCGGTCCCCTTGCCGCGCTTGATGACGATGACGTTCTGTGCCTGATCCGCGTTGAGGATCGGCATGCCGTAGATCGGGCTGGCCTTGTCGGTCCGGGCGCTCGGGTTGACCACGTCGTTGGCGCCGATGATCAGCGCCACGTCGGCCTGGGCGAACTCGCCGTTGATTTCTTCCAGATCGAAGATCTTGTCGTAGGGTACGCCGGCTTCCGCCAGCAGCACGTTCATGTGGCCCGGCATGCGGCCGGCGACCGGGTGGATGGCGAATTTCACTTCGACCCCGGCTTCCTCAAGGAACGTGGTCATCTCCCAGACCTTGTGCTGGGCATGCGCCACCGCCATGCCATAGCCCGGAACGATGATGACCTTGCTCGCGTAGCGCATCATCGCCGCCGCATCGAGGGCGCTGAGCTCCTTCATCGTGCCTTCGATCGCCTCGCTGCCTTGTCCGCCTGCGGTCACCGGCGTGAACAGGATGTTCGAGATCGGCCGGTTCATTGCCTTAGCCATCAACTGGGTGAGCAGCGTGCCGGCGGCGCCGACGACGATGCCGGCGATGATCAGCGCCGGGTTGCCGAGCACGTAGCCCTCGAAACCGACGGCAAGGCCGGTGAAGGCATTGAACAGCGAGATCACCACAGGCATGTCGGCGCCACCGATCGGCAAAGTGACGATCAGACCGAAAATCAGGGCGACAGCGAAGAAGACGTAGATCAGTTCCGGCTTGGCCGGGGCCATGACGATCATGGCCCCGCCGAGGGCAACGGCGCTCACGACCAGTACGACGTTGATCATGTTCTGTGCCGGCAGGCGGTAGGTCTTCTTCAGCAGGCCCTGCAGTTTGGCGTAGGCGACGCAGGAACCGGTGAAGGAAACCGAGCCGATCAGCGCGCCGAGCGCGGCCAGCGTCGTCGCCACGGCGCTGTGCGTATTGCCGCGTGCGAACTCGATGGCGGCAATTGCCGCCGCCGCGCCGCCGCCCATGCCGTTGTATATGGCAACCATCTGCGGCATGTCGGTCATCTTGACGTTCTTGCCAGAAATCCAGGCGGCTACACCACCGATGCCCAGTGCGGCCAGCATCAGGGCGATATTCTTCAGGCCCGGGACAAAGAGTGTGGCGACAATGGCGATCAGCATGCCGTAACCAGCCAGGACGATTCCCTGACGGGCGCTGGCCGGCGAACTCATGCCCTTGAGGCCGAAGATGAAGAGCAGCGCGCCAACGAACCAGGCGCCCTGTACGTAAATGGGCGTCGTCATGTTCAGTCCTCCTTCTTCTTGAACATGGCGAGCATGCGTTCGGTTACCACGTAGCCGCCGGCCGCATTGGCGGCGCCGAGGGCGACGGCGAAGAAGCCGATCGCCTGTTCGACGATCGTGTCGGCGGTGCCGAGGGCGATCATGGCCCCGACGACGACGACACCGTGAATGAAGTTGGAGCCGGACATCAGCGGGGTGTGCAGGATGACTGGAACCTTGCCGATGATCTCGTAGCCGGTGAAGGCGGCGAGCATGAAGATGTACAACGCGAGCAGGCCGTCCATCAAACCTCTCCCAGAATTTGCTTGACGGTCTGGTTGACCGTGACACCGTTCTTGCACATCAAGGTACCGGCGACGACTTCGTCGCTCCAGTCGAAGGCCAGTTCGCCCTCCCTGATCCACGGCGAGATGAAGTTGTAGAGGTTCTTGGCGTAGAGTTCGGAGGCGTGGGTCGGCATCCGCGACGGCAGATTGAGAGGGCCGTGGATATTTACGTCGTTGGCGATGACGTGCTCGCCGGGCTGGGTCAGCGCGCAGTTTCCGCCGGATTCGGCGGCCATGTCGACGATGATCGCGCCGTATTTCATGCGCGCGATCATGTCCGTGGTGATGATCAGCGGCGCCTTCTTGCCGGGGATGGCTGCGGTGGAAATGACGACATCGGAGAGCGCGATGGCCTTGGCCAGTTTCTCGGTCTGCTGCGCCTTCTCTTCAGCGGTCAGGTCGCGGGCGTAGCCGGCGGCGCCGTCGGCGGAAACGCCGGTATCGACGAACTTGGCGCCGAGCGACTCGATCTGTTCGCGGGCGGCGGAGCGCACGTCGTAGGCTTCGACCATGGCGCCGAGCCGCTTGCAGGTGGCGATCGCTTGCAGGCCGGCGACGCCGGCGCCGATGACGAGGACGCGCGCCGGGCGGATGGTGCCGGCGGCGGTGGTCAGCATCGGGAAGAACTTGGTGCAGCGGGCTGCAGCGATCAGTCCGCACTGGTAGCCGGCGCAGGAAGACTGCGACGAGAGCGCATCCATGCTCTGGGCGCGCGAGATGCGCGGCAGCAGTTCGAGGGCGAAGGCCGTGATCTTCCTGGCGTTGAGGGCCTCCAGCCGGGCCTTGTCCTCGAATGGCCGCAACAACCCGATGAGGACCGAACCTTCCGGCAGGGCGGCGATCTCCTCGGGCGACGGCGGGGTGACGCGCAGGATCAGCTTGGCGCCGCCATAGGCTTCGCGAATGCCGCCGACCATCTCGACATCGGTGTAGTCCGAGTCGAGGAAGTGGCTGTCGGTCCCGGCGCTCTGTTCCATGCGCAGAGTGGCGCCGAGAGCCATGTATTTCCTGGCGGTTTCTGGCACCAGAGCGACCCGGTGTTCACCGGGGGTGCGCTCTCTGGTCACCGCAATGCTGAGCGGCATGCTGCTTTCTCCTTGGTTGGCAGGTTTGGTTCCCGCTGTTCGTAATGTGAATGGCGCGCGAGTTCAGGAATCGTCCGGCGGGCAATGGTGAAAGCGCAGTTCCTGTGGGTAAGGGAAAAAATCCTCAACGTGGCCGTCGCGAATCTTCTTCTGCGCGTCCTGCCAGAACTGCGGAGCCAGCAAGTCCTTGTGGTGTTTGTAGAAAACCTTGCGCAGGGTTGGCGAGGCGAGCAGGAAGGTCCCGAACTCTTCCGGGAAGATGTCGTTTCTGGCGACGGGATACCAGACTTCGCCCGACATTTCCGTTTCGAAATCCGGAGCCGGCGGAGTCTTGCGGAAGTTGCAGTCGGTCATGTACTCGATTTCGTCGTAATCGTAAAAGACGACGCGGCCATAGCGCGTGACGCCGAAATTCTTCCACAGCATGTCGCCGGGGAAGATGTTGGCTTGGGCCAGTTCGCGGATTGCGCTGCCATATTCCTTGATTGCATGCTCCAGCCCTTCGGCATTTTCGGTGCGCTCCATGCGTTCGAGGTGAATGTTCAGTGGCTCCATCCGGCGCTCGATGTAGATGTGCTTGATCACCAGAGTCTCGCCGTCGATTTCGAAGCAGGTGGGCGCCAGCGTGCGCAGTTCGTCCATGACCTCTTGATCGAAGCGCTTCAGCGGAAAAGCGGCGTTGGAGAACTCCAGCGTATCCGCCATGCGGCCGACACGGTCGACCTGCTTGACGATCATGAATTTGCGCTTGACCGTAGCGCGGTCCATTTCCTTCGAAGCGCCGAACACGTCCTTGATGATCTTGAAGACATAGGGGTAGGAGGGGAGCGTGAACACCAGCATGACCATGCCGCGGATCCCGGGGGCCATGATGAACTTGTCTTCGGAATGGTGCAGGTGATAGATGAGGTCGCGAAAGAACATCGTCTTTCCCTGCTTGCCGAGGCCGAGCATGATATAGAGTTCGGAGCGCGGTTTGTTGGGCAGGATCGAGCGCAGGAACTGGACGTAACCGGACGGCACTTCCATGTCGACCATGAAGTAGGCCCGCGACAGCGAGAACAGGAGGCCGATCCGCCAGGCGTCGAGGAGAATGGTGTCGACAAAGAGCCTGCCGCCGCCGTCATGCAGCACGGGGATCGCGAACGGGTATTCGGCGGCACCGTTGATCGCCTTGCCGATGACGTAGGCGGCCTTGTTGCGGTAGAAGGCGGAGCCGAGCACCTGAATCTGGAAGTTGACCTCGCGCGCCGGCATCCCCTTCAGGTGCCGGCGAACAGCGTGATAGACATAATTGGTGTCGCGCTCCAGGTTCGCGAACGGCCGCAGCCATTCGAAATCCTCGACGATTGTCCGAATCGCGCCGCGCAGGCCGTCTTCCTTGCCGTAGTAGCTGCGGTAGGTGGGCGTGAATTCGGCTTCGATGTTCTCGGTCGACACGGTTGGACGAACGAAAATGAAGTCGTTGCGGAAATAGTCGCGGTGCAGGATCTTGGTCGTCACCGAGTTGAAAAAAGTTTCGGCCAGTTCCGGCTGCTTGTGATTGAGCAGCAGGCCGATGTAGAGCAGCTTGACCTGCTGCCAGGCGCCGTCGTCGATATGCTGGACGTCGAACTCGGTGCGCAGGCGTTCGACGCATTCATCGACACGGTCATCGTAGAATCGGATGCGCTCCTTGACTGCTTTGTGCACGCCAAGCCAGTTCGCCTGCTCAAAGCGGGTCTTGGCTTCTTTGCTGGTCGCACGGAACAGCATGTAGTGCTTGTTGAAGCCCTGGATCAGGGCCAGAGCGATCTGGTGGGCGCTGGCACCGTAGAGGCCGACGGAAATCTTCATGGTGGGCGGTCTTAGATCAAGGGGCAATTCTAGCACTTGCGCCTCATGGCGAAAGGCGCCCGAATCGCCGGCCTTCATCGTGCCGCTTACGGCAGGAAGCCTGCCGGGCTTTCGGTTGCAAACATGGCGATCGAAGGCTGCGGTAAAATATGCCCGCCAACTCAATCCAACTCGAGGAACTGCCATGTCTGCCGGGAAATCAAAAATCGTCTATACGCTAACAGACGAGGCGCCGCTCTTGGCGACTTGTGCTTTTCTGCCCATTGTTCGTGCCTTTACAGCGCCGGCGGGCATCGAAATCGAGGAAGCGGACATTTCGGTGGCGGCCCGCGTTCTGGCGGAATTCCCAGATTTCCTGACCGATGACCAGAAGGTCGGGAACACGCTTGCCGAACTCGGCAAGAAGACGCTGCTGCCCGACACCAACATCATCAAGCTGCCGAACATCAGCGCCTCGGTGGCCCAGTTGATGACTTGCGTTAAGGAATTGCAGGCCAAGGGTTACGCGATTCCCGATTTTCCCGAAAATCCCAAGACTGACGAAGAAAAAGCGATCAAGACCCGCTACTCCAAGTGCTTGGGTTCGGCGGTCAATCCGGTGCTGCGCGAAGGCAATTCCGATCGCCGCGCGCCGCTGGCCGTCAAGAACTTTGCTCGCAAGAATCCGCACTCGATGGGTGAATGGAGCCAGGCCTCGCGGTCTCATGTGTCGCACATGCATCATGGCGACTTCTACCACGGCGAAAAGTCGATGACCCTTGGCAAGGCGCGCGACGTCAAGATGGAGCTGCTCACCAAGAGCGGCAAGGCCATTGTGCTCAAGCCGAAAATTTCGCTGCTCGAAGGCGAAATCATCGACTCCATGTTCATGAGCAAGAAGGCGCTCTGTGATTTCTATGAAGCGCAACTGGAAGATGCGCGCAAGACCGGCGTGATGTTCTCGCTGCATGTCAAAGCGACGATGATGAAAGTTTCCCACCCCATCGTTTTTGGCCACTGCGTCAAGATCTTCTACAAGGAAGCATTCGAGAAGCATGCAGAACTGTTCGAAGAACTGGGCGTCAACGTCAATAACGGCATGGTCAATCTCTACGACAAGATCGCCACCCTGCCGGAATCCAAGCGTGAAGAAATCGAGCGGGATCTGCACGCCTGTCACGAGCATCGTCCGGAACTGGCCATGGTCGATTCGGCAAAGGGCATCACCAACTTCCACTCGCCGAACGACATCATCGTCGACGCCTCGATGCCGGCCATGATCCGTATTGGCGGCAAGATGTGGGGCTCTGACGGCAAGCCGAAGGATACCAAGGCGGTCATGCCGGAATCGACTTTCGCCCGCATCTATCAGGAAATGATCAATTTCTGCAAGACCAACGGCAATTTCGATCCGGTGACCATGGGTACCGTGCCCAACGTCGGTTTGATGGCCCAGCAAGCCGAGGAGTACGGTTCGCACGACAAGACCTTCGAGATTGCGGAAGATGGCGTCGCCAACATCGTCGATATCGCCACCGGCGAAGTCCTGCTGTCGCAGTACGTTGAGCAAGGTGACATCTGGCGCATGTGCCAGGTCAAGGACGCGCCGATCCGCGATTGGGTCAAGCTCGCCGTGACCCGTGCTCGCAACTCGGGCATGCCGGCTGTGTTCTGGCTGGATCCCTACCGGCCGCACGAAAACGAACTGATCAAGAAGGTTGAAACCTATCTGAAAGATCATGACACCGCCGGTCTTGACATCCAGCACATGTCGCAGGTGCGTGCCATGCGCTACACACTGGAGCGCGTGATCCGCGGCCTTGACACCATTTCGGTCACCGGCAATATCCTGCGTGACTACCTGACCGACCTGTTTCCGATCATGGAGCTTGGCACCAGCGCCAAGATGCTGTCCATCGTTCCGCTGATGGCCGGTGGCGGCATGTACGAAACCGGGGCCGGGGGGTCAGCGCCGAAGCATGTCAAGCAACTGGTTGAAGAAAACCACCTGCGTTGGGATTCGTTGGGCGAGTTCCTCGCGCTGGCCGTCTCGCTTGAAGAGTTGGGTATCAAGACCGGCAACAACAAGGCCAAGATCCTTGCCAAAACGCTCGACGCGGCCACCGGCAAACTGCTCGACAATAACAAGTCGCCGTCGCCTCGTACGGGTGAGCTCGATAATCGGGGAAGCCAGTTCTTCCTGGCCATGTATTGGGCGCAGGAATTGGCCGCACAGACCGACGACCAGGAACTGCAGGCCCAGTTCGCGCCGCTGGCCAAGGCGCTGACCGATAACGAGCAGATGATCACCGACGAACTGCGTGAGGTGCAGGGCAAGCCGGCCGATATCGGCGGCTACTATCTGGTCGCGTCGGACAAGTGCTCGGCGGTGATGCGTCCCAGTGCGACCCTCAATGCAATCTTGAGCACTGCGCGTGTCTGATCGGGACAGGCACCGACAAACCATGGGCCGGGTTTGCCGGGTCGGGGTTGTGTCAAGTGTCTGAAATGCCTGACGGCGCCCCACTTTTTCCTTCATAATTGTCAGCACGACCTCTCGCAGGAGAGGCTCGGGCCGGCAATACAGCAGAGCGGAAGATTCGACGCAAGTCGAGGTCGCGCTAGCAAAACGCAAGGAGTGGACATGACATCGCACATCAAGGTTCCGCAAGGTGGTCAGAAGATCGTTCCAGGTCAGACCACCCCCGACAATCCGATCATTCCCTTCATCGAGGGTGACGGGATCGGCATCGACATCACGCCGGTCATGATCAAGGTGATCGACGCCGCCGTAGCGAAGGCATACGGCGGCGCGAGGCAGATTCACTGGATGGAGGTCTATGCGGGTGAGAAGTCCACCCGTCTGTATGGGCCGGACGAGTGGTTCCCGAAGGAAACCTTCGATGCCCTCAAGGAATACGCGGTCTCGATCAAGGGGCCGATGACGACGCCGGTCGGCGGCGGCATCCGTTCGCTGAACGTCGCCCTGCGCCAGGAGCTCGACCTCTACCAGTGCGTCCGTCCGGTGCAGTATTTCAAGGGCGTTCCCTCGCCATTGAAGAACCCCGAACTGACCAACATGGTCATCTTCCGCGAGAATACCGAGGATATCTACGCCGGTGTCGAGTGGGCAGCCAACTCTGAGGCGTGCAAGAAGGTCATCGATTTCCTGCAGAACGAAATGGGGGTCAAGAAGATCCGCTTCCCGGAATCCTCCGGCATCGGCATCAAGCCGATCTCGATCGAAGGCACGACCCGACTGGTGCGCGCCGCGCTCAAGTACGTCGTCGCCAATGACCGCAAATCGCTGACCATTGTGCACAAGGGCAACATCATGAAATTCACGGAAGGCCTGTTCCGTGACATTGCTTACAACGTCGCCCAGGAAGAGTTTGGTGCCGAGCTGATCGACGGTGGCCCGTGGTGCGAGTTCCGGAACCCGAATTCCGGTCGCGAAGTGGTGGTCAAGGACTCCATCGCCGATGCCTTCCTGCAGCAGATTCTGCTGCGCCCCGCCGAATACGACGTGATCGCCACCACCAACCTCAACGGCGATTACATCTCCGACGCGCTGGCGGCGCAGGTTGGCGGCATCGGCATTGCGCCGGGGGCCAACATTTCCGACCAGTACGCGTGTTTCGAGGCTACCCACGGCACGGCGCCGAAATACGCCGGTCTGGACAAGGTTAACCCGGGCTCGCTGATCCTCTCGGCCGAAATGATGCTGCGCCACATGGGCTGGACGGAAGCGGCCAATCTGGTGATCAAGGCGATGGAAGCCGCCATTGGCGACAAACAGGTCACCTACGACTTCGCCCGCCTGATGGAAGGTGCCGACGAACTGTCGTGCTCGCAGTTCGGCGACGCGATGATCGCCCGCATGTAATGCGTCGCCCTGCCTGATTGATTCGAGGCCACCGCGAGGTGGCTTCCCTTTGGTGATCCACGAGTGACTTCCGAACTGCCGCAACAACCACTGACTCCCGAAGAATCGGCGCTGCGCCGCAAAAAAGTCCGCAATGTCGTGCTGCTGCGCGCTTTCCTCCTGGGCCTGTTGGTTTCCGCCTGGTGGATACTCTTTGCGCCGGATTCCCTGGTCGACCCCGCCATGAAGAATCCGCTCGGCGCCGCCGCCGGCCTGATCGCCATGGGCGCCTACCTCTATTTCCTGCGCGAGACGCTGTTTCCGGGGAAGTGAGAGTCCGGGGCGGGCGCAGATGGCCGAATTCTGTCCTTGGCAGTGAACACCTGATTGACCATGGTCACCAATGTGGTCAATTTTCTTGGACGCGGTCACGCCAACAATTCAAGCTTCGGAATTCAAGGCCAAGTGGTGAGCGACACGGTCAAGGTTCACTATCGCGGCACGCTGGAAAATGGCCAGGAGTTCGATAGCTCCTGCACGCGCGGCCAGCCGGCGACCTTCCCGCTGACCCGGGGGATTTCCCCGGGCTCGACGCTGATCTTCGAAGTTGAACTGCTCGATATCGCCAAGTAAGTTTCAACTCGGAAATTGACGCCCGAAGCGGCATGTTGTCCGCTTCGGGCGTTTCGCCTTTTGCCTCTTTTCAGGCGTCGACCGCAGCAGGATGCGCTTTTTCGTATTGCGTCAGCAAACGCTGGTGCAATTCGCAGCCGTCGAGGTTCATTCCAGGCGACTGCAGGCTGAAGAAGCGGATTTCGCCGTCGAGGAGGTCGGTTGCCAGGTCCAGCGTTTCGTGACCATAGAGTCCGACCAGCGCGGCTTCGTAGACATCCGGGTCTTCCATGTCGAGCAGGGTTTCGATGCACCGGTAGGTGCGGCAGCGGGCGGTGTCGAGTTGCTCGAACTGGCGCACCCACTCGCAGCCTTCACGAATCGCATCGCTGTCACCGACGGCCAAGGCCAGCATGGCTTTCAATTCGCCGACGCGCAGGTCTGCCCACAGTGAGCCGGCATCGGGGGCAAGGCCGATCAGCGCGGCGACCGGCCGTTCGTCGGCGATGTTGAGTTCATTCAAGGTGCCGAGCAGATTGCGGCATTCGTCGTCGTCAAGTTCGGTCAGGCGCAGGATGGCGGGGCGAACGAGGTTGCCGTTGCTGTTGTTCTCCCACTCCAGATCGTCGATCGGGTAGATCTCCGACATGCCGGGCACCAGAATGCGGCAGGCGTAGACGCCGAGATGGTCGAAGTCGGCGACGTAGATGTCGTGGCCATCGGCGTGGATGCGCTCGCAGAGCCAGGTGGTGTCGTCGGCGGTGCTGCCTTTTTCCAGATCGTTGAAATTCCAGTCGGCAAATTCGAAATCGGCGGCTTCGCTGAAGAAATTCCAATGGACGATGCCGCTGGAGTCGACGAAATGAATCTCGATGTTCGGTGCGCTGGCGACTTCATCGAGGTCGAAGCCGGGCGGTGGGAAGCCGTCGAGGGCCTCCAGCGCGCGGCCCTGCAGCAACTCGGTCAACGCCCGTTCGAGGGCGATTTCAAAGCGCGGATGCGCGCCGAAGCTGGCAAAGACGCCCTGATCGTGCGGGTTGAGCATGGTGACGCACATCACCGGGTACTTGCCGCCGAGCGAGGCGTCCTTGACCAGAATGCCAAAGCCGGCGGCCCGTAGCCCGGCAATGCCGGCGGCGATGCCGGGATAGCGGCCGATGACCTCCTCCGGCACATCCGGCAGGCACAGCCCTTCGGCGATGACTTTGAACTTGACGTGGCGCTCGAGAATTTCCGACAGTGCCTGGGCGCGCGCCTCGGCCTGCGTATTGCCGGCGGACATGCCGTTGCTGACGTAGAGGTTGCTGATGATGTTGACCGGAAAAAAGACCTCGGCGCCGTCACTCTGGCGACGGTAAGGGATGGCGCAAATGCCGCGCTCGAAATTGCCCGAATTCATGTCGATCAGCGCCCTGGCCGGGATGCTGCCTTCCGGGTTGTAGAAAGCCTGCAGTTCCGGTGTCAGCAGATCGGCCGGCCAGGCCACGTCAACCGCGGCAAACCAGCGTTCGCGTGGGTAGTGGGCAAATTCGCGCTGGGCGATTTTCTCGCCGAGGTAATAGTGGTTCCAGAAATAATTGCAGGACAACCGCTCGAAATACTCACCGAGCGCGCTGGCGTGCGCCGCCAGTTTGGTCGCACCCTTGCCGTTGGTGAACATCAGGTGGCATTCGCGGTTGCGCACATGCACCGACCACACGCTATCGACCGGGTTGAGCCAGGAGCATTCCTCGATGTCGAAGCCGCGCGCGGCCAGCTTGGCCTGCATCGACGTAATGGAGTGTTCGAGGGAGGCATCCTTGCCCGGAATGAAGTGTTCGTTTTGCATCGGGCGTCCTGCCAAATAAGTAAGGCGCGCAGTGTACGCCATGAACCCCGTAACGCCGCCTGGAATCGACGCGCCGGGTCGATATTGCGCGAAGCTTGCCAACCGGATGGCGAAGATGGAAAGAAGGGGCAGGCGCCGCCGAAGTATTGGCATGCTTCGTCCCCGGCGCACGGGCAAGAACGGTCGGTAGCATGCCGGGCTCCAGGTTCGCTCTGGCGCAGACGCCCTTGACCAGCGCGAGGGCGCCGATCAGTTCTGCCGGCATGTGCTCGGTCGAGATGGAAGTGGTCCAGCGAGCGCTGGGTTTGTGCCCCCCACAGGCGGTCGACCGCAACCGCGATATCGCTGAACGAGTCCTTCTCGAGCCGGGTAATCACGTTGGCCAGCTTAGTGCCGTGCACGCAACTCGGCGGTCAGTTCGTCGGCGACTTCGGCCCGGCCGGCGTCGTCAAGCAGCGTTTCGCGCAGGAAGGCGGCCTGCGACGGTGTCCAGAACGCGGCTTCGTGCAACATGGCATCGCCCTCCAGCGGGCGCTGGCCTTCCTTGAACTGGACGGATCACTGCCTCATCGTTGGTCTGGCCGAGTTGAGCGAAAAGCGTGGTTAGGCTGTGTACCGTTTCTTTCATGTAGCTTTTCTCCTCTGGGTCATGGCAACGTGGCCGTTTTCTATCCAAAGCTTCGAGCCCCTGCCGTGTCAGAGGTTCGACGACGTGGAGGTAAACCCATCTTTCCTGTGGCCGAGTGCTGTTTCACCTTCAAGAAGGGTCGCGTGTTGGACCGGACGCGCGTCGCTCAATCCCGGAATGTCCGGCGTCAATGGCTGCAATGTCGACTACGGTCACGGACGAAGCAGCTTGGAAAAGGAGGAAACAAGTACCTTGGAAGGTGTGATTGGTGCAGTGAAGATCTGTTCCGGCGACTGAGGGCCCACCGCACAATAGCAAGAAGGCTCCCGCAGGAGCCTTCTCTTCAAGTGCGGACGATCCTCTTGTCTAGCTGTTGGCCCGACGACGACGCAGGCTGCCAAGACCAAGAAGCGCGAGTCCAACGAGCGCCATGGAACCTGGCTCGGGTACTTGCCGTTGAGAAACATCGCAGTCTGTACATATCCAGAGGGTTTCCGCACTGCCGTTGTTGTTGGCCATGCGGACATCCAGCGACAGAATCCAGCCACCATCGGTGCTGGCGGCAAAAATGAAATCGTTCAAGCCCTGGCTGAAGGCGGCGTTGTCGGCGTTGGCGCTGCCGATATTGCCGTTAACGTAGTAGCCGTTATTATTTGCACAGAAGGTGGAGGTCCCAGTCCCCAAGGCAAATGCCACGCCACTCGTCTTGTCAACACAGTAGTCGGTATATACGCCCACATAGGAATTGGGGACACCGGGGCCGCTTGGCGCGGTTGGCGTATGGCAACCTGTGCCGTCATTTCCAAATTCGAAGCAAGCCTTGGAAACGCCGGCGCTGGTGAGGATTTCGGCTTGCGCCCAGAGCTGTAGCCACTGATTGACGGCACTACCTTCCTGCGCGTTGTCGAAAATGAATACCAGGTCGTGGGAGCCAAGCATCGTGCGCAGCGTTGAAATTGTGATGTCCCAATGACCAATGCGGTCGCCAGTGAAGGTCGGCAACGGTTCGTTCCCGGCGCCCATGAGGAACGTGGAACTCTGCTGCCCACTGGGTGACGCGAAAGCGTTGTCGGCCGGCGAGCCGTTCGGGAGCGGCACAGGCTGGTTGGTGGTCTGGGGGTTTCCGTTTTCACCCGTGAATACGACGAGTTGTGTCGCGGTAAAGCCGCCATTGCTGGCAATCGGCACGCTGCTCGGAATACAGCGCGGGTCGCCGGCTGCCTGGCACTGTGCCAAGAGATCCAGAGAGTACGCGTTGAAGTCGCCGTAGGTGGTCGTCGACATTTCATTGGCGGAGGGAAGCGAAGTTGCGGAAGCGGCACCGGACATCGCTGTCAGGGTCGCACCGACGATCGCGGTCAGCGCGCCGCGAAGTGCAAATTTGGTGGTCTTGTTCATGTCGTTCCTTTCGGGAAAGCTGCTTTGTGGCCTACACAAGCAGTTAAGCACGTAATGTGCCAACAACGACTCTCCATTGTTTTCAAACGCGATTCAGGACTTGATACCATTCCTGCCCGGGGCAAGTGTAAAAAAACCGACACCCGAGGTGGTGGAATGAGGGTGGCCAGCACACCTCGCGCAGTCGTTCAATCCTGGCGGACTGCCATGCGACAGAGAGAAAGAATGCCGCACAGGCTTGCGTTGTAGGTGTAACAGGCCTCCCGACGTCGCGACCATCAGCGTGGATGTACCCGCCGCCTGCCATTCCGACGGCGGTGCGGGTGGCGGATGGCCGGGAAGAAAGGGGGGGCGCCGCGCAAGTGCTGGTATGCTTCGTCTGCGGCGCGTGGCCAAGAGCTGACGGTTCAGTCACCCAGGCTTGGCACATTCAATGAACGACGCGAATGCACTCCTCCTTGGCAGCGCTGGAACCTGATTATGCACACACATGACTTGTCGGCCTGGAAGCATAACCACGTATTCGATACGGGCAACCCCGCCGCCGAGAAGGGCACGCGTCTGGTGATGTGGATCACCCTGGCGATGATGGTGATCGAGATCGTTGCCGGCTACGGGTTCAATTCGATGGCGCTTCTGGCGGATGGCTGGCACATGAGCTCGCACGCCCTCGCCATCGGCCTTTCGGCCTTCGCCTATGCGGCAGCACGCCGTTATGCCAGCGACCCGCGTTTTGCCTTCGGCACCTGGAAGATCGAGATTCTCTCGGGCTATACGAGCGCGATCTTCCTGGTCGGCGTGGCCGGGTCGATGCTCTTCCAGTCGGTCGAAAGGATTCTCGCGCCGGAACCGATCCACTACGCCGAGGCGCTCGTCATTGCGGCGATCGGCCTGGTCGTCAACCTGGTCTGCGCGGTGATTCTCGGGAAAGCGCACGATCACCATGATCATGGCCACGGGCACGATCATCACGCAGGGCATGATCACCATCATCACGGCGACCTCAACCTGAGGTCGGCCTACATCCACGTCGTTGCCGATGCCGCGACCTCGGTCCTGGCCATTGCCGCGCTCGCCGGTGGCTGGTTCTACGGCTGGTCCTGGCTCGATCCGGTCATGGGCATCGTTGGCGCCATTCTTGTCGGCGTGTGGGCGAAGAACCTGATGCTCGACACCGGCAAGGTGCTGCTCGACCGCGAGATGGACCATCCCGTGGTCTCGGAGATTCGCGAAGTGGTCGAATCGGGGCCGGAGATCAGCGGGACGCGCTGTACCGACCTGCACGTCTGGCGAGTCGGCAAGGGGTCCTATGCTTGTGCCGTCACCCTGGTTACCCACGATCCGGCACTGACGGCGGAGCAGGTTCGCGCGCAGTTGGCGATCCATGAGGAGATCGTGCATGTGACTGCCGAGATTCACCAGTGCCGGTGATGGGCGCGGCAACGCGCTGATTCCGGCAGCGTGCCGACGCTTTCACCGCGCTGCCTGAATTTTCTGCCAGAATTCTCTTTCCGAACCACCTCCGCCACTCCGGATCAGACTGTCCGCGCAAGGGGGGCGGCGCTGATGGAACATGCGCACCGAGGAATCTGCTGCGGCTCCGGCGACGTATCCCGAGGCCGTCAAATTGGGCGCGTTTGAAATCAACCTGGCTGCAGGACGCGGACACAGCCGGTTTTTTGGAGAACGAAAGGGGAAGGAACCTGTACGCCGGTGCCGAGTCCAAACATCGTTTGAGGTGCATCCTGACGTAGAGCAGCAGGGTCCAATAAGAAAAAGGAGGTCCACTATGAATCGGTATCTGAAGGTGGTGACAATCGCCGTTGTTGGCAGTCTGATGAGTGGCTATGCCCTGGCTGCCTTGTCGGAGGCCGACGCGAAGCGCCTGAACACGGATCTGACGCCGACCGGCGCCACCCGTGCTGGTAATGCCGACAACACAATCCCGGAGTAGAAGGGCGGCCTCACCGAGCCGCCGGCGGGCTGGAAGCCCGAGCAGGGGTACACCGATCCCTTCGTTCACGAGAAGCCGCTATTCACAATTACCGGCGCCAACGCCGACCAGTACAAGGACAAGCTGAGCCCAGGCCTGCTGGCCCTGCTCAAGAAGTATCCGGACTTCAGGATGCCGGTCTCCCGTCCCATCGCACGGCAGCGCTGCCGGACCAAGCCTATCGTGTGATCAAGGCGGAAGGTCCGAAGATTGACATCAAGGATGGCCAGATCACCGGTCGCGTCCATTCCACCGTTCCGTTCCCGGTTCCCGGGACCGGCGAGGAAGCGATCCAGAATCACATCCTGCGCCATGTTGGCGGTAGCTACGAACGGGAGGGCAACTGGCTCGTGGTGCTCTTCAATGGCGAGGTCTCCAAGGGTGGCCGCGCTGAACGCGTGGTCACCGCCGCCAGCTTCGACCCTCCGCGGGGTGGCAACCTTGCAGGGGCCTTTATCGGCCGCTACACTGCCCCGGCCACGTTCGAAGGGACGAACCTGCTGGTCCATGAGCCGACCGACCAGATTGCCGAACAGCGCTCGGCATGGGTCTACAACTCCGGCCAGCGCCGTGTGCGCCGCGCCCCGGATGTCGCCTACGCCAACTTTGCCGATGGCACCAAAGGCTTGCGCACGACCGACCAGTATCAGGCCTACAACGGCGCCACCGACCGTTACAACTGGAAACTGGTTGGCAAGAAGGAAATGTACGTGCCCTACAACACTTACAAGATCGGTGACAAGACGCTGAAGTACAAGGACATCGTCGATACCCACACCATCAGGAGCGACCTGATGCGCTACGAGTTGCATCGCGTCTGGGTCGTCGAGGCGACGCTGAAGGAAGGCATGCGCCACGCCTTTGGCAAGCGCACCTTCTATCTTGACGAAGACCGCTGGATGGTACTGGGCGAGGACGCCTACGACACGCGCGGCGATCTCTGGCGCGTCGGCGTTCACGGCTTGCGCCAGAATTACGACGCGCTGGTGCCCTGGTACGGCGTCCAGATCTGGCACGATCTGACCAACAGCGCCTATCTGGTCGACAATCTCGACAGCGAGATCAAGGCGCCGATCGTTTTCGGCAAGGCGGCCAAGTGGGCCGACTTCCAGCCGGAACGCCTGAATCGCCCGGCTGTCGCCGGTGATGCCGACAGTCGAGATGCCGGCTTGAAAGTTTCGAGCAGCGACCGGACACGTCGATCTCCCCCTTGATGAGTATCTCCCGGATTGTTGTGGTACTTGGAGAACTCCGGGAACGGGTCGGCGGAGCAGGTTCGCACGCAGTTGGCGATCCATGAGGAGATCGTGCATGTGACGGCCGAGATTCACCAGTGTCGGTGATGGGTGCGGCAACGCGCTGATTTCGGCAGCGTGCCGACGCTTTCACCGCGCTGCCTGAATTTTCTGCCAGAATCCTGTTTCCGAACCACCTCCGCCACTCCGGACTAATTATGACCTACAAAGTTTTTGTCGACGGCCAGGAAGGTACCACCGGCCTGCAGATCAACGAATACCTCGGCAAGCGCGCCGACATCGAACTGCTCAGGATCGCTTCCGACAAGCGCAAGGATCTCGCCGAGCGCAAGCGCCTGATCAACGAAGCGGAGGTTTGTTTCCTCTGCCTGCCGGACGATGCAGCGATGGAATCGGTGGCGCTGGTCGACAATGCGAAAACCTGCGTCATCGACGCGTCGACCGCGCACCGTGTCAATCCGGCATGGACCTTCGGCCTGCCCGAACTCGCGCCGGACCAGCGCGCCAGGATCCGCGCCAGCAAACGCATCGCCAATCCCGGCTGCCACGCCACTGCCTTCATCCTGGCGCTCCGGCCGCTGGTCGTCGGCGGCCTGCTGCCGGCCGCCACGCAGATCGCCGCCAATTCGATCACCGGCTATTCGGGCGGCGGAAAATCCATGATCGCGCACTATGGAAGCCCGGCGCGCATCGACGCACCGCGGCCCTACGCGCTCGGGCTGGCCCACAAGCACCTGCCGGAAATGGCTGCCTACACCGGGTTGACCGCGGCACCCATTTTTCAGCCCATCGTCGGGCCGTTCTACAAGGGTCTCGCGGTCACCGTTTTCCTCCATCCACAGCAATTCACGCGCAAGGCGACGCCCACCGACGTACAGCGCATCCTCGCCGACCACTACGCCGGCGAGCCGTTCATCCGGGTCGCGCCGGTCGATCTTGAAGCCAACACCGACGGCGGCTTTTTCAACGTCGAGGCCAGCAACGACAGCAACCGGGTCGACCTGTTCGTCTTCGGCAACGACGAGCGCATGCTGTTGATCGCCCGTCTCGACAACCTCGGCAAGGGTGCCTCGGGTGCCGCCGTACAGGCGATGAATGTCCATCTCGGGGTCGAGGAAAGTCTCGGGCTGGTTTGAGCGCTGTTTGAGCTGCAAGGATGAAACCCGCGTGGATCGGTGGCGAGATGGGGCACGTTCGGAACCAAAATGAACAGCAGGCAGTCAATATCCTTGAAGCACGAGGAGCCGGAATCGTTCGGGTGACAAGGTTGCCGGCTCTCTCCTGGCTCAACTTGAATTTCAACGATACGAAAGGCCCACCATGAACGCCATTTCAGCTTTCCGCCATTCCTTTCCGGGTATCCTTGCCGCCACTACGGTTGCATTGGCTACCTTTTCACTGTCCGCGGCCGCCGATGAGCTGATGTTCAAACTCTCCGGCGATGCGGAAGTGCCGCCGGTTGCCAGCATGGCCTCGGGCAGCGGTGTTGTCACGATCAAGCCGGATATGACTGTCAGCGGGAAGGTGACGACCTCCGGGGTTGCCGGCACGATGGCGCACATCCACGTTGGCAAGGCCGGCGCCAATGGCCCGGTGGTCGTTACCCTGGCCAAGGGCGGCGACAACGTCTGGATGGTGCCGGAGGGAACGAAGCTGAGCGAAGCCGCGTATCAATCGTACAAGGCCGGCGAGCTTTACGTGAACGTGCACAGCGCCGAAAACAAGCCCGGCGAGATTCGCGGCCAGCTGATTCCGCCGAAAGCATCGGCCTACTGAAAGCGGCGCGCGGGCGGGGGCCGGCCGCGGTCAGCCCTTGATGTGCAGCCCGCACTCCTTGGACTCGGGCGCTTCCCACCACCAGCGACCGGCGCGGATGTCTTCGCCCAGTGCCACGGCGCGCGTGCATGGGGCGCAGCCGATGCTCGGGTAGAACCTGTCGTGCAGGGCGTTGTAGGGCACGGCGTTCTGCTTGATGTAAGTCCAGATCTCCTTTTCGGTCCACTCGGCGAGCGGGTTGAATTTCTCCAGGCCGTTGTTCGCGTCGTATTCGCGCAGCGGCAGGCCGTCGCGGGTGGCCGCCTGCTGGGCGCGCAAGCCGGTGATCCAGGCGCGCTTGCCGGCCAGCGCGCGCTGCAGCGGTTCGACCTTGCGGATGGCGCAGCAGGCCTTGCGTAGCGTGACCGAATCGCGGAAGGCGTTGATGCCCTGGTTGCGCACATAGGTTTCGACTGCGTCGGCACGCGGAAAGAATATCGTGAGCTTGTGCCCGTAGTGCTTCTCGACGGCGCCCATCAGGTCGTAGGTTTCCGGCGGCAGACGGCCCGTATCGAGGCTGAAAATGGTGATCGGCAGGCGTGACTTGAGGATCAGGTCGGTCACCACCATGTCCTCGGCGCCCAGGCTGTTGGCGAAGGCGGCCGGCGCGAAGTTGTGGGCAATGTCGGCGAGCAGCGCCTTGGCGGCCAAAATTCTGGTCGCGACGCTGGCCGACAGTTCCGGCGTGATGTTGAGCAGGCTCGGCGTCATCGGTTCAGGCGGGGTGGCGGCGGAAATACGGTTGCGGCTGGTCGCTGGACGTCTGGTAGGCATCGCCGAACACCGAAAAGCCGTGCTCGATGGCGTTGACCGCATTCTTGTCGCCCTTGAGGGCGTAGGCGTCGAAGCCGACACGCCGCATGTAGAAAAGCTGGTCGTGGAGGACGTCGCCAACGGCGCGCAGCTCACCCTGGTAGCTGTAACGCCGGCGCAGCAGGCTGGCGGTGGAATAGCCACGGCCATCGACGAATTTCGGGAAGTTGACGGCGATCAGGAAAAAGTACTCGAGGTCGCCGGCGATGTCCTCGACACGCTCGTCCGCTTGCAGGAGCAGGCCGATGCGCTTGTGGGTGGCGATGATCTCGTCCTTGCGCGCCTGCCAGACGGCGAGCGGGAAGATCAGGTCGCCGGCCGGCAGAGCGATGGCTTCCGGCGTTTCGCCGTCGGCCAATTCGAGCATTTTCCAGGTGTCGACCGCAACACTCCGGTCGGTGATCAGGTGCGCCGTCATGCCGCCTCCAGTTCGGCAACCCTGGCCTTGCCGTGGGCGCGACCTTCGTAAACGCGGTTCTTGAACGGGTCGATACCGATGCGATCGAAGGTGTCCAGGAAGCGCTCGTCGGCGTGACGGTGCTCGATGTACACCTTGATGATCTTGTCGACGACATCCGGCATTTCGCCAGCCGAGAACGAGGGCCCGATCACCTTGCCGAGCCGGGCGTCGTTGCCCTGGCGGCCGCCCAGCGTCACCTGGTAGAACTCGGCATCGTTCTTGTCGACTCCGAGCACGCCGATGTGGCCGACATGGTGGTGGCCACAGGCATTCATGCAGCCGGAGATGTTGAGGTCGACCTCGCCGATGTCGAACAGATAGTCGAGGTCGTCGAAACGGGCCTGGATGGCGTTGGCGATGGGGATCGACTTGGCGTTGGCGAGGTCGCAGAAGTCGCCGCCCGGGCAGCAGATGATGCCGGTCAGCAGGCCGATGTTGGGTGTCGCCAGGCCGGCCGCCTTCGCTGCCTGCCAGACTGCATGAAGGTCGGATTTCCTGACGTCGGCCAGGATGACGTTCTGTTCGTGCGAAATGCGCAGTTCGCCGAAGCTGTAGCGGTCGGCAAGGTCGGCGACCGTTTCCATCTGCTCCGCCGTGATATCGCCCGGTGGCACACCATGTTCTTTCAGGGACAGGGTGACCGCCACGTAGCCGGCGACCTTGTGCGGATACGTGTTGCGGTCGACCCAGCGGGCGAAGGCTTTTTCGCATTGCAGCCGGTCGGCAAAGGCGCCTTCATCGACGTCCCCGGCATAGGCGGGCGCGGTGAAGTGCGCGGCGACGCGATCGAATTCGGCCTGCGTCAGCGTCGCCGGGCCATCCTTGAGGTGCGACCAGTCGTCCTCGACCAGCCTGGCGAATTCCTCGACGCCGAGCGCCTGGACCAGGATTTTGATGCGCGCCTTGTAGGCGTTGTCGCGGCGGCCGAAGCGGTTATAGACACGCAGGATGGCTTCGCAGTAAGTCAGAATGTGCTGCCAGGGCAGGAACTCGCGGACAATCTGGCCGCGGATCGGCGTCCGGCCGAGGCCGCCGCCGACGATGACGCGGAAGCCGATTTCCCCATCCTGTTGTTGCAGATGCAGGCCGATGTCGTGGAACCAGGTGACGGCGCGGTCTTCCTTGGTCCCGGAAATGGCGATCTTGAACTTGCGTGGCAGGAAGGCGAATTCCGGGTGGAAGGTGCTCCACTGGCGGATGATTTCGGCGAGCGGGCGCGGGTCGATCACCTCGTCGGCGGCGACACCGGCGAACTGGTCGGTCGTCACGTTGCGGATGCAGTTGCCGGAAGTCTGGATCGCGTGCATCTCGACCTCGGCGAGGTGCGCCAGGATGTCCGGGCAATCCTCGATCTGCGGCCAGTTGAACTGCATGTTGTGGCGCGTCGTGAAGTGGCCGTAGCCGCGGTCGTAGGTGCGTGCGATAAAACCCAGCTTGCGCAACTGGGTGCTGCTCATCATCGCGTAGGGAACGGCGACGCGCAGCATGGGTGCATGGCGCTGGACATAGAGGCCGTTCTGCAGGCGCAGCGGGCGGAACTCGTCAGTCGTCAGCTCGCCGCTCTGCCAACGCTTGACCTGGTCACGGAATTGCTCGACGCGCTCGTTGATCAGCTGGCGGTCGATGGCGTTGTATCTGTACATGGAACTTCCTCAGGCAAAGACCAGCTTGCTGCCGATGAGCACCAGCATGGCGGCCAGCAGCCGGCGCAGAATGTGCTCAGGCACTTTGGCGGATACGTGGGTGCCGAGCCAGATGCCGGGCAGTGAGCCGAGCAGCAGGCTGGCGAGGAGCGCCCAGTCGACGCCGCCGAGCAGCCAGTGACCGAGTCCGGCGACCAGCGTCAGCGGCACCGCATGGGCGACATCTGATCCGACGATGCGGACCGGCGAGAGTTTCGGGTAGAGAAAGAAAAGTGCGGCGACGCCGAGCGCCCCGGCCCCGACCGAAGAGATGGTGACCAGCACGCCGAGGATGGCGCCGACGATGACCGTAATCGCGGCAAGGTGGCGCTGGCGCAGCGGCGACTCGTCATGTCTGCCGGCGTAGTCGCGCAGCTTGCGGCCGAACAGAATGGCGATGGCAGTCAGCAGCAGCGCGAAGCCGAGGCCATGCGAAATGATCTCGCCGATGACGTTGCTGCCCTTGGGCAGCTGCGCCAGCACCCAGATCGTCAGCGCGGCCGCCGGAATGCTGCCGAGCGCCAGACGGCCGGTGATCGCCCAGTCGATGTGGCCTTTCCTGCCATGTGCGACGGTGCCGCCGGCCTTGGTCAGCGCCGCATAGAGCAGGTCGGTGCCGACGGCGGTGGCCGGGGGAATGCCGAACACCAGCACCAGCAGCGGCGTCATCAGCGAGCCGCCGCCGACGCCGGTGAGGCCGACGATGGCGCCAACGACAAAGCCGGAAAGGGTGTACAGGTAATCCATGGTCCTGATCGTAGCAGCGGAAATTTGATTCAAAAAGAATATCGGGTTAGATTGTTATATTATCTGGTTATTTGGTGCCGCCATGAAACTCCAGCAACTGCGTTACATCGTCGAAATCCAGCGCCAGGGCCTCAACGTCTCCGAAGCCGCCGAGTCGCTGTTCACCTCGCAGCCTGGGATTTCCAAGCAGGTCAAGCTGCTCGAGGAAGAGCTGGGGGTAGCGATCTTCGAACGCAGCGGCAAACGCTTCACCGGAGTCACCGAGCCGGGCAAGGCGGTGCTGGCGATTGCCGAACGCATTCTGCGCGAAGCCGAAAATCTCAAGCGCGCCAGCTCGGAATTTGCCAGCGGTGAGAGCGGGCGGCTGGTTCTGGCGGCGACCCATACCCAGGCGCGCTATGCGCTGCCGGTTGTGGTCCGTGATTTCGTTGTCCGGCATCCGGCAGTCAAACTCGAGATGCACCAGGGCAGCCCGACGCAGATCGCCGAGTGGGTGGTCTCCGGCGAGGCGGATATCGGCATCGCCACCGAAGCGCTCGACCAGTACCCGCGACTGATCACGCTACCGGTCCGCCAGTGGAGCCATTGCGTGATTGCGCCGGAAGGCCATCCAATCCTGAAATCAGTCCCGCTGGCGCTCGATGAACTGGCGCGCTGGCCGCTGATTACCTATGACACGGCCTTCACCGGTCGCTCGCGGATCAACCGCGCGTTCGAGCGCATCGGCGCCGACCCGAACATAGTTCTCACCGCCCTCGACTCCGACGTGATCAAGACTTACGTCAGCCTCGGTCTCGGTCTCGGCATCATTTCAGCGCTGGCCTTCGACGCCCAGCGTGATGCCGGGCTGGTTGCGGTCGACGCGGCCCACCTGTTCGAATCCAACACGACCCGGCTGGCCCTGCGCCGCGGCACCTACCTGCGCCGCCATGACTACGACCTGATCGCGCTGTTTGCCCCGCACCTGTCGCGGCGCGTCGTGGACATGGCGATGCAGGGCGGTGGCGCCGAGTATCAGTTGTAGATTCGGGTCGGTTGCGCGGCCTGGGGTCATGCGTGGCGCGGGGTCGCGCAGGATCAGCGCCGGTGCGGAAAATGGCGCCAGGCGCTCGAGAAAATCGAGCAGTTCGAGGACCGGCGAGTTGCGGAAGAACTTCGCCGCCGGGGTTTCGATCCAGATCCGGTCGGCGTAGGCGAGCAGTTCGTAGGGGCGGTCGCCGAAGCCGTCGTGATCGCGGTCGAAACCCTCGTAGCCATCCCAGTAATTGCCCGCCCAGGTGTCGTTCAGCGGGTCGCCGTCGCCGATGATCGTGACCGGCCACAGGTTGCTGCGGAAGGTGTTGCCGATGCCTATGTGGCCGCCCCTGGGGCCGTAGAAATAGACGCCGGTGATGTTGTGGGCGACCAGGTTGTTGATGAAGACGATGCGGTTGACCGGGTCCATCGGCGAGTCGGCCATGATGCCGTGCGCGCAATGGACGATCTCGTTGCTTTCGATCAGCGCCGCCGAGGTTTCCTTGAGCGCGATGCCGGCCCCCGACGCATCCATGGCATGGACGATGCGATTTTTGCGGACGATCAGGCCGTCGGAATTGAGGGCGATGATGCCCGTCGAGTTGCGTTCCAGATGGTTGCGGTCGACCAGGCTGCGATGGGCAAAAAGAAGATTGAAGGCACGCCGGCTGTCGCGGATCGTGTTGCCGGTGAAGCGGTTGCGAGGCGAGTTGCTGACCGTGACGTCGCGGATCTGCGCAATGTCGTTGTTTTCGATGCGGTTCCCCGAGCTGTACCAGAGGCGCAGGCCGTCGCCGCGGTCGGCCGGATCGACCGGGCGCGAACGGATGCGGTTGGCACGCACGACGCTGTCCGTTACCTTGTGCAGCGCAATGCCGAACAGGACATCCTCGATCACGTTGTCCTCGATCAGCAGATTGTGGCCCTCGGCCATCAGGCCGCCGTCGAGCGCATCGTGCGAATCGCCGCTACCGCGCAGGGTCAGGCCGCGCAGGGTCACGTGGTCGGCCCTGACGGTGAGGACGGTGCCCTTGCCGCCGGCATCGATGACCACCTTGCCGCCGCCGTCGAGAGTCAGTGGCCTGGAAATGACCGCCGGCCCCGCGTAGGTTCCCGGTGGCAGGCGGATCCTGGCACCCGGTAGCGCGGTGTCCAGCCAGGGCTGGAGCGGCAGCACGGCCAACGCCGGGAGGGGGGTGGCCAGGCTGGCGATGAAGGCAAGGCGGAGGAGTTTCATCAGAGCCGCATTAAGCCATCGGGGACTGATCCGGGCGCGGACCTGGATCAAGTTTTGCGTCGATGATGCCGGTCAGTGCCGGCTGGGCGAGGGCGGGTTCAACTCTGGACTTGCCCAGGAACTTCGTCCGTGGGTCGCCCGAGGCGTTCATATTCGGCGATCACTTCGGCGCCGAGCAACAGCAACGTGGCGCCGATTTCGAGGCTGAACAGGATGACGACGGCGCTGGTCAGCGAGCCATAGACGACGCTGGCGTTCGACAGGCTGGCAAAGTACCAGACCAGCAGGTGGCGGATGATTTCCCACAGCGCGGTCGCGGTCAAGCCGCCAACCAGCGCGTAGCGCACGGCGATGCGGCCGACCGGCAGAAAACGGTAGATGGCGGCGATGATCAGCGTTTCCGCGGTCAGTCCGAGCAGGTAGAGGAGGGTGCCCGAAAGCCCGTGCAGGGTCCAGGTGCGGCCGAAGAGATCGAGGTTGTCCGGCATCAGGCTCTCCACGCCGATGGAGATCAGCGTGACGGCGAGCAGGCCGATGCCGAGCAGGCCGACGAAGCCGAATGGCAGCAACATCGAAAGCAGCGAGGAGCGCTGATCGGCCAGGTTGCGATGATCGAAGATGACCGCCATCGCCTGGTTGAGCGCGGAAAAGGTGAGTGAACTGAAGAAGATCATGGTCGCGATCAGGACGCTGCCGATGGCGGCCCGTTGCTCGAGGAAGCGCGTCAGTTCGTCGAGGACAGCGCGCGACTGGCTGGGAACCAGCCATTCCATGTAACGGCCGATCGTCTCCAGCAGTTCGCTCGGGGTCACCAGGTTGGACAAGGCGATGACGCAGAGGATCAGCAGCGGAACCAGGGAAAGGAGCGCGTTGTAGGCGATCGCGCCGGCCAGCAGAAAGCCCTGGTGCGCCCGAAAATTATTCAGAATCGCCAGGACGAAGGCAAGCGGGTGGGCGAGAACCTGGATCGCCGGCGAGCGCGGGGGGCGCAGCATTTGTCCGCTACTGTCCGCGCAGGAAAAGCTTGTCGAGATCGGCCAGCGGCAGTTCCGTCCATGTTGGACGTCCGTGGTTGCACTGGCCGGCGCGTTCGGTCTCTTCCATCTGACGCAGCAAAGCGTTCATCTCCGGGATACTGAGCAGGCGCCGGGCGCGGACGGCGCCGTGGCAGGCCATGGTGGCCAACAACTCGTTGCGCCGCGCGGTGGCGAGCTGCGTGATGCCGTGGTCCCGCAGTTCGGCAATCAGCGACCGGGTCAGGGCAACCGGATCGCCTGCCTGGAGCAGTGCCGGGATGGCGCGCACGCCAAGCTGGCCGGGGCCGAGCGAAGCGATCGTGAAACCAAGGTCGGCGAGCGCTGCGCCGTGTTCCTCGACGGCGGCGATGTCGAGCGCACCGGCCGGGAAGACCGCCGGAATGAGCAGCGCCTGGGTGGCAATCTGGCGGTTGTCGACGGCGGTCTTCAGTTTTTCGTAGAGGATGCGTTCGTGGGCGGCGTGCATGTCGACGAGGACGAGGCCGCGCGCGTTCTGGGCGAGAATGTAGATTCCGTGCAGTTGGGCGAGGGCGTAACCGAGTGGCGGGCTGTCCCGGTCGACGGCTGTGGACGGGCTGAATTGAGCCGTGCTGGCCGAGTCGCCACCGCTCCGGGCGGCGCGCGCGAAGGCGAGATAGGCGGCCGCGGCGGGTTCGGCAACGCCGAGCGTGCTTTGGTGACGCAGGGGCGGCGGGTGGTCCGGGGCAAAACCGGAATTTTCCCCTTTTTCGGCGTCGACCGTGCCCCGCAGGCTACGGGGCCTCGGGCTCAAGTACCCTTGGGGTGCAACCGGTGCCATTTCCGGGCCGTGGTCCTGCAGCGGCGTCGCCAGCGTCCGCTGCAAAGCGTGGAAGACGAACTGATGCACGGCACGCGAATCGCGGAAACGGACTTCGGTCTTTGCCGGGTGCATGTTGACGTCGACCAGCGCCGGGTCGAGCGTGATGAACAGGCAGACGGCCGGCTGGCGACTGCCGTGGAGGACGTCGCGGTAGGCTTCGCGCAGCGCGTGGGCGATGACCTTGTCGCGGACGAAGCGGCCATTGACGAAGACGACCTGGCCGTCTTTCGCCTCGCCGGCGCGCGTCGGGTCGATGGCGTGGCCGGTGATGGCGAGCGGGCCGGCCGCCGCGGCGATCGGCCGCGCGGCGGCGAGGAAGTCGTCGCCGAGAATGTCGGCGACGCGGCGGGTGCTGGCGGCGGGTGCCAGCTGGAACAGAGTGCGGCCGTTGTGGGTCAGGTTGAAGGCGACGTCGGGCCGGGTCAGCGCGAGACGCTTGACGACGTCGGCGCAGTGGGCGAACTCGGTGCCTTCGGCCTTGAGGAACTTGCGCCGGGCCGGGGTGTTGAAATAGAGGTCGCGCATTTCGACGACGGTGCCGGCCATCAAGGCGGCCGGTTCGGGGTCGCCTCCGGCTTCGGCCTTGAGCTTCCAGGCGTGGCTGGCGCCGCGCTCGCGGCTGCTGATGACGAGGCGGGCGACCGCGGCCACCGCGGCCAGCGCCTCGCCGCGAAAGCCCAGGGTGGCGACGCGTTCGAGATCGTCGAGCGAAAGGATCTTGGACGTCGCGTGGCGCGTCAGCGCCAGCGCCAACTGTTCCCTGGCGATGCCGCAACCGTCGTCGGTGACGCGGATCAGCTTGACGCCGCCTTCTTCGAGATGTACCTGGATTGCCTTGCTCCCGGCATCGAGGCTGTTTTCCAGCAACTCCTTCAACACCGAGGCGGGTCGCTCGACCACCTCGCCGGCGGCGATCTGGCTGATCAGGAGGTCGGGAAGGCGGGCAATCGTCGGCATGGCCGGATTATACCTTGGGGTAAAATGACGGCTTTCTCACGCTTGGCGCTTCCCATGGAAATTCTGATGCAGTTCCTGGATATCGTCCTTCATCTCGACAAGCATCTGGCGGTGCTGGTGCAGCAATACGGGTTGTGGATCTACGGCATCCTGTTCATCATCATCTTTTCCGAAACCGGCTTCGTCGTCACCCCGTTCCTGCCAGGCGATTCGCTGCTTTTCGTCGCCGGGGCGCTGGCGGCGATCGGGGAGGGGGGCATGGACATCTTCGTGCTGATGGGCTCCCTCTCTGTCGCCGCGATCCTCGGCAATATGGTCAATTACCACATCGGGCGCTTTCTCGGACCCAAGGTCTTCCACTGGGAGAATTCGCGCTTCTTCAACCGCGACGCGCTGGTCAAGACGCATGCCTTCTACGAGAAACATGGCGGCAAGACACTGATCATTTCGCGCTTTCTGCCGCTGTTCCGCACCTTTGCGCCTTTCGTGGCCGGCATCGGGGCGATGTCCTACGCGAAATTCACGATCTTCAACCTGGTCGGCGCCGGCAGCTGGGTGGTGTCGCTGTGCCTTGCCGGCTACTGGCTGGGGAACATCCCCTGGGTCAAGACCAATCTGTCGTTCATCATCGTCGGCATCATCATCTCGTCGCTGATCCCGATCGGCATCGGCTACGTGAAGAGCAAGGAGGCCTGATGCGCTGGCTGGTCGCCCTCCTCATCTTGTCGCTGGCGGGCTGTGCGACGAAGATGGGAAAGGATGGCCGGACGCAGACGACGGTCGATGCCAAATATCTGGTGAAATCCGATGTCGACCGTATTGCCGAAACTGATCGCGCGGAAGTCATCGGCGGTCTGTTGCTGATTGCCGACAAGCTTTACAAGCGCAACCCGAAGGAGTGGAAGAAGGGTACGGCGGTCAGCCGCGAGGCGGCGGTCGACCGCCTTCGCCAGCGCAACTCGCGGAGCTGGCCGGAGTTCGGCGGTCTGCGCGAGCGCCAGGCGGCGGCGCTGGCCTTCAGCGGCGCTTACGACGGCGACCGGGTGGCAGCCCTGGCCTACGGCCTGCTGACCATGGTCGATGCCGCCTTCGAGCACAAGGAAGAGTTCTATATCCTCGACAGCCTCGACGAAACGAAGCTCCACAACTGCGCGCGCAACATGGAAATCGCCGTCTGGAAGCTGAGCACCGACCGCGACGCCACCGGTGACTTCTATCTGCTTTCCAACGAGCTCGATCCGGCCAACCGCAACATTTCCTTCGAGCGCGAATTCGGGCGGATCACCGGCCTGCTCGATTTCATGGCCAAGATTGTCGCCGACCGCAATGGCCGGACCCTTTCCCGGACGGTGCAGGCGATCGCGACCATGATCTTTCTCCCCATAAGTTTCTGACATGAAGAAAATCGTCATCCTCATTTCCGGTCGCGGCAGCAACATGGAGGCGCTGATCACCGCCCGCGCTGCCGGCGCCCTGCCGGTCGCGATCGCTGCGGTGGTCAGCAACCGGCCCGACGCGGCGGGGCTGGCGACGGCCACAGCGGCGGGGATTGCCGTGCGCTGCCTCGACCACAAGGCCTTTGCCGAACGTGATGCCTTCGACGCCGCGCTCGCCGAATGCATCGATGGCTTCGCGCCTGACCTGGTTGTGCTCGCAGGCTTCATGCGCATCCTGGGCGATGGTTTTGTGCGCCATTACGCGGGCCGCCTGATGAACATCCATCCCTCCCTGTTGCCGGCCTTCCCGGGCCTGCATACCCACCGGCGAGCGCTCGCCGAGGGCGTGCGCATCCACGGCTGCACCGTGCACTTCGTGACCCCGACGCTCGATCACGGGCCCATCATCATCCAGGCCGCCGTGCCGGTCCTCGACGGCGATGACGAGGCGACGCTCGCCGCCCGCGTGCTGCTGCAGGAGCACCGGATCTACCCGCAGGCCGTGCGCTGGTTCGCCGAGGGGCGGCTGCGGCTTGAGCCCGGTCGCGTGCGGCTGGCCGGCGAGTTGGCCGATGCTGCCGTGCTGGTTGCGCCCGCGCTGCGGTGAACGGTGATGCCGGTCGCACTGCTAGCCGCGCTCCTTGGTTCGCTGGCGATACACGCCGCGGCGTTGGTCGGGATGGATGTCGAACTCTTTGGCGGCGGGCCGGAGCCGGTGCCCTTGCGGGCCGAGATCAGGCCGTTGCCGGCGCCACCTGGGGCACCCCCACCGGTGGCTGCTGCCAAGCCGGGGCCGGCAGCGGTCGCCCGGCCGGCGCGCGCGCCTCGGCTGGCAAGCGCCAGCCCGCCGCCAAAATCCCTGCCCGTGATTGACGAACCCGTGCCGGAGGCGGGCTCGGAGCCGGAAATCGCGCCTGGAGGAAAGTCGACCGCAACCATGATCACACCTGCCCAACCGCCCAGGCCGCTCCTTCCGACAACCGGCACGATCCGCTTCGCCATCTACAAGGTACCGCTCGGCCTGCAGGTCGGCCGTGCCGAGCACCGCTGGGAGTTCAGCGAGGACGGCCGCTACCGCCTGACCGGGACTACCGAGACGAGCGGGCTGGTTTCGCTGTTCAAGCCGATCCGCCTGGAAACTGAAAGCGTTGGGCGCATGGTGGTCGGCGGCCTGCAGCCTGAGACCTATCGCACCCTGAGGAATGGCAAGGACGCCAACGAAAATGCCGATTTCGACTGGTCGACCGCGGAGGTCCACCTTGCTCGCGATGGCAGCGTGCGGCCGATAGCTCCCGGCACCCAGGATCTCCTGTCGCTCAACTACCAGCTCGCGTATATGGGCAAGTTGGCGGACGGCAGCATGATCGGCGTCGTCACCGGGAAGAAATACGAACGCTATGCACTCGACTCGCTGGGTGAGGAGGAGATCGAAACGCCGGCCGGTCGTTTCCGCACCCTTCACCTGCGCGCGATGACCGATAACACGACGGAAATCTGGATCGCGCTCGACCATGAGCGCTTGCCGGTTAAAATCCGCTTCACCGACAGGAAGGGCGAAAGCTTCGAGCAGGTCGCCACGGAGATTGGATCGCCATGAACGCTCGCTTCACCCCTGCTCTGTTTGCTCATGCCGAAGCCGTTCTCGGGCAGTTGCTGCGTTTCGAATACCCGGCTGATGCGGTCGTTTCGCGCTATTTCCGCGACCATCACCAGCTTGGTCACGCCGACCGCGCCTTCGTTGCCGAAACCGTCTTCGCCGTGCTCCGGCGCGGACGCAGCATCGAGGCGCGTTGTGCCGGGAGGTTTTCGGACCGGGCGCGGCTGCTGGTGGCGCTTGCCGTCACCCGCGGGTGGAGCCAGCGCGAACTGGCACCGGTGCTCAAGTCGAGCGAGGAGGACTGGCTGGCGGCGGCCAAGGCGATGACCGGGGCCGATTTCGGGCCAGCCGTGCGCTGCGATCTGCCGGACTGGCTCTACGAAGCGCTGGCAGCCCAGTTCGGCGCCGACGAAGTATTGGCGCTGGCGGGTGCGCTCAACCAGCCGGCGCCGCTCGATCTCCGCGTCAATACGCTGAAGACGAATCGCGCGGCGCTTCTTGCCCAGTTCGCGGCAGAGGGCATTGCCGCCCTGCCGGGCAGTCTGTCGCCACTGGCGATCCGCCTGCGTGACAAGCCGGCGCTGGCCAGGCACCCGCTGTTTCTCGCCGGCGCCTTCGAGGTCCAGGACGAAGGCAGTCAGCTGCTCGGCTATCTGATGGAGCCGAAACGCGGTGAAATGGTCGTCGATTTCTGCGCCGGTGCCGGCGGCAAGACGCTGCTCCTCGGTGCTTTGATGAAAAATACCGGCCGCCTCTATGCCTACGATGTTTCCGACAAGCGCCTGGCCCGCTTGAAGCCGCGTCTGGCGCGCTCCGGCCTCTCCAACGTGCACCCGGTGCGCATCGAGCATGAGCGCGACACCCGGATCAAGCGTCTGGCCGGAAAGGTCGACCGCGCGCTGGTCGATGCCCCCTGTTCCGGCCTCGGCACGCTGCGCCGCAATCCGGACCTGAAGTGGCGACAGGACAAGGATTCCATTGCGGAACTGGCGCTCAAGCAGGCGGCCATACTTGACGCCGCAGCCAAACTGGTGCGCCCGGGCGGGCGTGTGGTTTATGCCACCTGCAGCCTGTTGACTGCGGAGAATGAGGCCGTTGTCGATGCCTTCCTTGCCCGGCACCCGGATTTCACGCTGACCCCGGCCTCCGAGGTGCTGGCCAGGCATGGCATCGTGCTTGACGGTGAGCTCTTGCGCCTGTTGCCGCACCGGCATCATACCGACGGATTTTTCGCCGCCGTTCTGGACAGGGAGTCATGACTCAGAAAAATCCCGCACTCACGCTTTTTCGCGATCTCCTCGCGGATGTCCGCGAACCGGGGTTCTTGTGGCAGCTGCTGGCCCTGGCGGGCTGCCTGGGCGCCGCCTGGCTGATCGAGCGCTGGTGGCGGGCGCGCCATGCAGAAGGCGCGGGGCGTCTCAAGGACGCCGGCTCCCGGCTGGTCTTTCCGCTTTCCGGCATGTTGCTGGTCGGCACGACCCGGCTGGCGCTGGAGAGCTTCACCCACGTGAACCTGCTTAAGCTCGCTGTCCCGCTGCTTGGTTCGCTGGCTCTCGTGCGCGCCGTCGTTCTTGTGTTGCGTCAGGCCTTCCCCAAGGCGACCTGGCTGACCACCTGGGAGCGCATCATCGCCAGCGCGGTCTGGGGCTGGCTGGCGCTCCACATTACCGATCTCCTGCCGCACGTGATCGACGCCCTGGAACAAGTCAGTTTTACCCTGGGCAAGCAGACGGTCAATCTGTGGATGATCGCCCATGGCGTGTTCACCGTCTTCCTGACGGTGGTCGTGGCGCTGTGGATTGCGGGCATCATCGAAGCCCGCCTGATGCGGGTCGACACGCTGGATTCAAGTCTCAGGATGGTCGGTGTGCGCGTTGCCAAGGCGCTGCTGACGGTGGTCGCCATCGTCACCAGCCTGTCGCTGGTCGGCATCGACATGACGGCGCTTTCAGTATTCACCGGCGCTCTCGGCGTCGGTCTCGGCCTGGGAATGCAGAAGATCGCCAGCAACTATGTGTCCGGGTTCATCATCCTGCTCGACCGTTCGATCCGCCTAGGCAATGTCGTGCAGGTTGGCACCGACGTCGGCCAGGTGACCCGGATCACGACGCGCTACACCGTGCTCAAGAACACCACCGGCACCGAATGCATCGTTCCCAACGATGTCCTGATCAGCAGCGTCGTCCAGAACCAGACTTACTCGGATACGCGTCTGCGTCTGGCGACAACGGTCGGTGTCGCCTACGGAACCGATCTCGATCTGGCCATGCGCCTGATGGCCGAAGCCGCCAGCAGCCAACAGCGCGTCCTTGCCGATCCGGCACCCAGGGCTTTGCTGACGCTGTTCGGCGACAGCAGCATCCAGCTCGAACTCGGCTTCTGGATCGGCGACCCCGAGGCGGGCAAGGGCGGCGTCACCTCGGACGTCAATCTCGCGGTCTGGCGTGCTTTCCGGGACCACGGAATCGAGATTCCCTTCCCGCAGCGCGAAGTGCGGATGCTCAACGAAAAAACGGCGGAACAGCCCGGTTAGGGGTTCCGCCGCAGGGGGTCAGGATACTCAGGTCAGAAGCTTGCCGCGCTCAAGGCGCGCTCGATTCTTTCCTGGCGGCGCAGCGCGCCGTATCTCCGAAGATCCGCGATCAACTGCAGGATTTCGTCAAAACTGGGAAACTGCCTGTCATTGGTCTTGATGTTGCGCATGATGATTTGTCCGTTGTTTTAGGGTGGATGAATTGTAGTTTCCCCGGTGGAACCTGTCTGTTGGCCTTTCTGGGGGCCTTTGTAACGCTTATTGACGCCAGTGCAGGGCATTTGCTTCCATGGGTGCCCCTCCGGGAATTCGGAAAAGCGTGGCCGCCCTGGCCCAGGCAGGATCAAGACGCTGAAGGCTTTCTCTTTCTTGCCCCCCGTGTTGATTGCAAAGCAGAGCAATAGCCTGGCGGACCCGGCATTCCGGGAATGCTGCACCGCGACGGAGCACTGCGCCCCAGGCTAGTGCGGCACTGTTGCGGTCGACCTCGGGAAAGCACACGAAATCAAGGCGATGCGCAACTGGCACGGTGATTGCTCTTTCCCTTCAGCAAAGCAATCGCGTTGCGATCTCGGTTAGCACCGGTCGAGCCGGCGATCGATGGTCATGACGCGACGCTGAAGCGATGATTGCACCCGCGGGTGCGCGCAATACTGGAGTCAACAATGAGCAAACCCCGTCTCGTCCTGGTCGGCAATGGCATGGCCGGTGTCCGGACCGTTGAAGAACTGCTGAAGATCAAGCCGGATCACTACGACATCACCATCTTCGGTGGCGAACCCCACCCGAACTACAACCGCATCCTGCTTTCGCCGGTGCTGGCCGGTGAAATGACCATCCAGGAAATCGTCCTCAACGAACTCGACTGGTACCGGGAAAAGGGCATAACGCTGCATACCGGCAGGAACATCAGCAAGATCGACCGCGTCAAGCGCAAGGTGATCGCCGACGACGGCAGCGAGGCATACTACGATCGGTTGCTGATCGCGACCGGCTCGAACCCCTTCATCCTGCCGATTCCCGGTAATGACCTGCCCGGCGTCATCGGCTACCGCGACATCAAGGACACCGACGAGATGATCGAAGCCGCCCGCCTGCACCGGCACGCGGTGGTCATCGGTGGCGGACTGCTCGGTCTCGAAGCCGCGAACGGCCTCAAGCTGCGCGGCATGGACGTGACCGTGGTGCACCTCGGCCCGTGGCTGCTGGAACGCCAGCTCGACGAAGTGGCTGGCAGGATGCTGCAGAAGTCGCTTGAGGACAAGGGCCTCAAGTTCCTGCTCCAGAAGCAGACCGAGATGCTGGTCCAGGGCGAAAGCGGTCGCGTCGCCGCAGTGCGTTTCAAGGACGGCATGCAGATCCCGGCCGACCTGGTGGTCATGGCGGCCGGCATTCGCCCGAACTACGCCCTGGCTGAAGCGTCCGGCATCTACTGTAATCGCGGCATCGTCGTGAACGACACGATGCAGACCTACGATCCCAAGATCTACGCGGTGGGTGAATGCGTCAGCCACCGCGGCATCGCCTACGGCCTGGTCGCCCCGCTCTTCGAACAGGCCAAAGTCGCAGCCAACCATCTGGCCGGCTACGGCATCGGTCGCTACACCGGCTCGGTGACCTCGACCAAGCTCAAGGTCACCGGCATCGACCTCTTCTCGGCCGGCGACTACATGGGCGGCAAGGATGCCGAGGAAATCATCCTCAACGACCCGTCCGGCGGCGTCTACAAGAAGCTGGTCATCAAGGACAACAGGCTGGTCGGCGGCGTCATGTATGGCGACACCGCCGACGGTCCGTGGTACTTCCAGTTGCTCAAGGACGGCCGCGACATCCACGACATCCGCGATCAACTGATCTTCGGCCAGTCGCTGGTCGGTGACGTCGGCCATGCCGGCAACAGCAAGGCCGCCTTGATGGCCGACAGTGCCGAGGTTTGCGGCTGCAACGGCGTTTCCAAGGGCGTTATCGTCAGGGCGATCAAGGAAAAGGGCCTGTTCACGCTGGACGAGGTCAAGAAACACACCAAGGCGGCATCGTCCTGCGGTTCCTGTGCCGGCCTGGTCGAGCAGATTCTCGCCTCGACCATCGGCGGCGCCTACTCGCCGGCCGCTTCCGACAAGAAGCCGGTCTGCGGCTGCACCGATCACAGCCAAGACCAGGTGCGCAGGGTGATTCGCGAGCAACACCTGATCAGCATCCCGCAAGTCATGTCCTTTCTCGAGTGGAAGACGCCGAACGGTTGCGACAAGTGCCGTCCCGCGCTCAACTATTACCTGATCTCGACCTGGCCGCACGAGGCGAAGGACGATCCGCAGTCGCGCTTCATCAATGAACGCTCGCACGCCAACATCCAGAAGGACGGCACCTACTCGGTCGTGCCGCGCATGTGGGGCGGGCTGACGACACCCGGCGAGCTGCGCGCCATCGCCGATGCCGCCGAGAAGTACAACGTGCCGACGGTGAAGGTGACCGGCGGCCAGCGCATCGACCTGCTTGGGGTGAAGAAGGAAGACCTGCCGAAAATGTGGGCCGACCTCAACGCCGCCGGCATGGTCTCCGGCCACGCCTACGGCAAGTCGATCCGTACCGTGAAGACCTGCGTCGGCGCCGAGCACTGCCGCTTCGGCACCCAACTGGCGATGGACATGGGCGTCAAGCTGGAAAAGATGTTGTTCGACATGTACGCGCCGCACAAAGTCAAGCTGGCCGTTTCCGGTTGTCCGCGCAATTGCGCCGAAGCCGGGATCAAGGATGTCGGCGTGATCGGCGTCGATTCCGGCTACGAGATCTACATCGGTGGGAATGGCGGCATCAAGACCGAGGTCGCGCAGTTTCTGTGCAAGGTGAAATCGGACGAGGAGGTCATGGAGTATGCCGGCGCCTTCCTGCAGATCTACCGTGAAGAGGGCTGGTATCTGGAGCGCACCTGCCACTGGCTGGAACGCGTCGGCATGGATTACGTCAAGGGCAAGATCGTCGAGGATGACGAGGGCCGCAAAGCGCTGCATGCGCGCCTCCTCGATTCGCTGAAGGATGCCAGGGATCCGTGGGCGACCTCCCGCGAGCCGGAAGCGATCAAGCAGTTCATTCCCATCGTGCCGGTTGCGACCGTACAAGCAACGGCTGGCCCCAGGGTCTACGCCTGAAGAAGCCCAGAAACGAGGAAACCGACATGAGCAACTGGAAACTGATCTGCAAGCTGGAAGACATCCCGCAACTCGGCTCGCGTATCGTCAAACCGCAGTCCGGTGGCGACATCGCCATTTTCCGCAACGCCGAGGACGAAGTCTTCGCGCTGCATGACAAATGCCCGCACAAGAGTGGGCCGCTGTCGCAGGGCATCGTCCATGGCAAGCGCGTGACCTGCCCGCTGCACGGGTGGAACATCGGCCTCGAAGACGGGCATGCCGTGGCCCCTGACGTCGGGTCGTGCAGCACTTTCCAGGTAAAGGTGCAAGAAGGCGAGGTCTTCCTGGTCGTCTGACGGCTCCCGCGCAAACCGGATTCCCCGGCCTAGACAGTGGGCCGAGGAATCCCAAAAACAATTCAATCCGAAAAAGGAAAGCAACATGGCCTATCTGGCACCGACTGAATTCGTCACCAAGATGATCGACGCAGGCGAGTCGAAAATCTTCATGTCCAACCGCGATACCCTGATCCGCGCCTACATGGCCGGCGCCATCCTCGCGCTCGCTGCCGCATTCGCCATCACCATCAACGTGCAGACCGGCCAGCCGCTGGCCGGCGCCATGCTTTTCCCGGTTGGTTTCTGCCTGCTCTATCTTCTCGGCTTCGATCTGCTCACCGGCGTCTTCACCCTGTGCCCGCTGGCCCTGATCGACAAGCGCCCGGGGGTGACCATGGGCGGCATCCTGCGTAACTGGACCCTGGTCTTCTTCGGCAATTTCGCCGGCGCGCTGACCGTGGCCCTGATGATGGCCATCATCTTCACCTTCGGCTTCACCGAGGCCCCCAATATTGTCGGCCAGAAGATCGGCACCATCGGTGAGGGAAGGACCGTCGGCTATGCGCAGCATGGCGCGGCCGGCATGCTGACCCTGTTCATTCGCGGCGTGCTGTGCAACTGGATGGTGTCCACCGGGGTCGTCGGCGCCATGGTGTCGACCAACGTGTCGGGCAAGGTGATCGCGATGTGGATGCCGATCATGCTCTTCTTCTACATGGGCTTCGAGCACTCCATCGTGAACATGTACCTGTTCCCGTCGGGCCTGATGCTGGGCGGCAACTTCTCGATCTACGACTACATGGTCTGGAACGAGATTCCGACCGTAATCGGCAACCTGGTTGGCGGCCTGGCCTTCGTCGGTCTGACGCTGTACTCGACGCACGTCCGGACGGCACCGAAGCGCAACGCCCACTAATCGCTTACCATCCGTGGCGCCAGGCCCTCTCGCCAAATGGCCGGGGGCTTTTCCATTTTCGAGGGTCTCGTCGTCATGGGCCAGCAGCTGAAGATTTCGGTCGGGCAGTATTCTGACAAGGGGCGCAAGGCGCTCAACCAGGATTTCCACGGGGTGATGGTGCCCAGGGAGCCGCAACTGGGCGCCAAGGGCGTGGCCATCGCGCTGGCCGACGGGATCTCCAGCAGCTCGGTCAGCCAGGAAGCCGCGCAGGCGGCGGTGACAGGTTTTCTTGAAGACTACTACTGCACCTCCGACGCCTGGTCGGTGAAGAAGTCCGGCGAGCATGTGCTCAGCGCCACCAACTCCTGGCTGCATTCGCAGACCCAGCAGAGCCAGCACCGCTATGACCGCGAGCGCGGCTACGTCTGCACATTCAGCGGCATCGTCATCAAGTCGACGACGGCGCACCTGTTCCACGTTGGCGACGGCCGCATCTATCGCCTGCGCGGTGGCCAGATGGAGCAACTGACCGAAGATCATCGTGTCTGGGTGTCGCCAGATCAAAGCTACCTGGCGCGGGCGCTGGGCATGGCACGCAATGTCGAAATCGATTACCTGCCGGTGCAGGTGGCGGTCGGCGACCTGCTGCTGCTGGCGACCGATGGCGTTTACGAACACGTCGACGCTGCCGAGATCCGGGGCGCGCTGGCCGCCGCCGATCTCGATGCGGCGGCACAGACCATCGCCAGGGCTGCCTATGCGCAGGGCAGTGGCGACAACCTGACCATCCAGATCGTCCGTATCGATGAACTGCCCGATCCCGAGGCGAACGAGGTCTTTCGCCAGATATCGGAGTTGCCTTGCCCGCCGCTGCTCGAACCCCGGATGACCTTCGAGGGCTACCGGATTGTCCGCGAAATCAAGGCCAGCGCGCGCAGCCACATCTACCTCGCCATCGATAACGAGAGCGGTGAGCGCGTCGTGATCAAGACGCCGTCGATCGACATCCAGAGCAACCCGGCGGCGCTCGAACGCTTCCTGCTCGAAGAGTGGATCGCCCGCCGCATCAACAGCGCGCATGTGCTGAAGCCCTGTGCGCAGACGCGGGTGCGGAACTCCATCTACGTCGTTACCGAGCACCTCGAAGGCGAGACGCTGACGCAGTGGATGATCGACAACCCGAAGCCGGATCTCGCCGCCGTGCGCGGCATCGTCGAGCAGATCGCCAAGGGCCTGCAGGCCTTCCACCGGCTCGAAATGGTTCATCAGGACCTGAAGCCGGACAACATCATGATCGACGTCAATGGCACGGTGAAGATCATCGATTTCGGCGCGACGCGGGTTGCCGGCATCGAGGAAATCGCGACGCCGATCGAGCAGATCAACCTGCTCGGCGCCGCGCTGTATGCCGCGCCGGAATATTTTCTTGGCGAGGCCGGATCATCCCGAGCCGATCTCTACTCGTTGGCGGTCATTGTCTACCAGATGCTGTCTGGTGGCTTCCCGTATGGCACCAAGGTGCCGATGGCACGGACCAGGGCGGCGCAGAAGAAACTCGCCTACCGGAGCGTGCTGTCCGAGGAGCGTGAGATACCTGCCTGGGTCGACGCCGCGCTGGCCAAGGCGCTGCATCCGGATCCCTGGCAGCGCTACGAGGAAATCTCGGAATTCATCTACGACCTCCACCACCCCAACCAGGCTTTCCTGCAAAAAAACCGGCCGCCGCTGATTGAACGCAATCCGGTGATCTTCTGGAAAGGTGTTTCCTTGGTGCTGTTTCTGGCCGTCATCGTGCTGAGCGTGGTTCGTTTTCACTGACCGAAGAGTCGGACGACCGTGGACGGCAATGCTGCGGTCAACCGGAAAAAATGGCCAGAAATGAAGAAGCCGGCGCGGCTGATTGCCCCGCGTTCTTTGTTTGACCGGGTCCCCCGGAATCTCTGCCTCGACCAGTGGTGCACGCAGGGTGAGCGATTCTGGCGAGCCAGGGGAGTCGGGCCCGCCGCCAAATCCAGGGGCTGCAATGGGCGCAGTCTTCGGCAGGGCTTCCGGGCAGGGCAAAAACGTCCGGCACTGGGCCTGGGCGGGGATCGATCGTGGCGAGCTTACCGTAGTCCGAGTCGGCCGGGACCCTGGCACAGTTGAAATCAGTCGGCTGGCAGATCAGGATCGGCACGCATGACACCATTCCCCTCGGTGCCCCGCCGGGCGGCCTTCGGGATCTCTACCACCTCAGTCTGACGGCGTCGTGGCCGGCGTTTCTGGGCTGTCTGGCGCTGGCCCACCTGAGCCTGAACACCTTTTTTGCCCTGCTTTACCTGATGGACGAGAACGCCATTGCCAACGCCCGCCCCGGCTCGTTTGCAGACGCCTTCTTCTTCAGCGTCGAAACCCTGGCCACGGTTGGCTATGGCAACATGAACCCGCAGAATTTTTACGGACACGTGATCGCGACGATCGAGATTTTCACCGGCATGGTCAGCATCGCCATGACCACCGGCCTGATTTTCGGTCGCTTTGCGCGTGCCCGAGCGCGTATCCGGTTTTCCCGACCGATGACCGTGACGGGATTTGACGGGCAGCCGACGCTGATGTTCCGCCTCGCCAACCAGCGCCACAACGAGATCCTCGAACCTTCGGTGCGGCTACGCCTGGTCCGCCGCGAAACGAGCGTCGAGGGTATCGAGATGCGCCGCATCCACGACCTTGTCTTGTTGCGTCAGCAGACGCCGGTGTTTTCCCTGAGTTGGACGGTGATGCACATGATTGGCCCAGGCAGCGCGCTTTTCGGAGCAACAGCCGAAAGCCTCAGGGAAGCCGAGGCCCTGTTCCTGGTCACCGTCGAGGGCATGGACATTGCTTTCGCCCAGACGGTGCACGCCCGCCACAGTTACACGGCCGACGATGTGAAGTGGAATCAGCGCTTTGTCGACGTCCTCCGAACCGATGGCACTGGCCAAAGCTACCTGGATTACCACCGCTTCCATGATCTGTTTCCCGGCGACACGCCGGATGCGGCGCCCGAGCGCTGATCCGTCAAGCCGTGAGGGGGCCGGCAAGGGGCGTTTCGGCCGACCTGTTGTCCACTCCTCAGCAGAGTCGTGAACCCGCGGGGGCATTCTTCCGCCCGCCCGTCGAGTCGTGGCTTGGCGCCGCTATAAGGGGGACTTGGGGGTTGGGGTTCGGTTGCGCCCGTCTGTCGCGATGGTGGTGCGCCAGAGACAATGAATTCGCATACCGGATGGATATCATTGATCTCGCGTCCAGGTCTCAGTTCGACCCACAGCCGACGTTCGGTGAGCTAAAGCCCTGATGTCAGGTAATGGTGCGCAGCGGTCACCGGGCAATGCGACTCACTGATCGCTGCTACTGTCGCGCTTGCTGACTTATTGAGAAGCCAGAACAGATTTTAACCAAGTGCAACTTCTTCAAGTTTTTCAGCGCAACAGTAGTTCTCAGAACGCCCCGCATAGTTCCTGCGAGGCATTCTGTAGCAGCTCAGAATTAGCGATTCACATCGACAACAACGCGCCCTTTAACTTCACCATTCAGCAATTTGGTGGCAAATGGCATGACCTCGCTAAGACCTATTTCGCGGCTGATAACGCCCAGCTTCTCGAGGTCCAGGTCAGAACCCAAACGTCGCCATGCCTCAAGGCGGTCAGGCGTTGGGCACATGACGCTGTCGATGCCCGCCAGAGTCACGCCGCGCAGAATGAAAGGTGCGACTGACGACGGAAAATCCATGCCACCGGCCAGTCCGCAAGCGGTAACGACACCCCGGTATTTGGTCGTGGCGCAGACATTGGCCAAGGTATGGCTGCCCACTACATCGACCGCACCAGCCCAGCGCTCTTTACCCAAAGGCTTGCCAGGCGATGAGAACTGCGCACGGTCAAGCACCTCTTTGGCGCCGAGCCCTTTCAGATAGTCTGCTTCCTCTGGGCGACCGCTCACGGCAACCACCGTGTAGCCAAGTTTTGTCAGCACTGCTAAGGCGACACTGCCGACGCCACCTGCCGCACCGGTTACCAGAATTTCACCATTTGACGGCATTACACCGTGGCGTTCAAGTGCCAGCACGCACAACATTGCCGTATAACCAGCGGTGCCGATAGACATGGCTTGCTGTGGCGTAAGACTCGCTGGCTGGGGTACCAGCCAATTCCCGTTTAACCGCGCTTTTTGCGCCAGCCCCCCCAATGGCCTTCGCCGACGCCCCAGCCATTCAGCAGCACCGCATCACCGGGCTTGTATCCGTGATGCGAAGACTCTTCAACGGTACCCACTAGGTCAATGCCGGGAACCATCGGGAATTTGCGGACAACGGGGCCTTTGCCGGTGATTGCCAGGCCATCCTTGTAATTGAGTGTCGAATGGCTGACACGAACGGTCACATCGCCTTCTGGCAGTTGTGATTCGTCAATGTCCTGGAGTCCAGAGCGGTAACGATGGTCGGCCGGTCGTGGCCGCTTGCAGTCCTCCGGTAGCCAATATTTTCGGATGCTTCGCTTTGGCCGCCACCACGCCTCAATAACTGCACCGCTTCGGATTTCTGCGCACGTCTCTGGTGCACGACGATCCTGTTGGCCTGGAGATTAATCAAAAGAAACAATTGACTAAGGTTCTGGCACGCCGCTTGCATTGGGTTGTGCAGCGCAGCGAATCTTCTGTCCCCGAGCACGGGGGATGGCGATGATGCCAAGCGCGGACATGACCCTCTCTCAACTGCCGTTGTTACGGTCAACCCGGAAGAAAGACCCAAAATGGACAAGAAATCATTCCTGCAGGCCGGCCACACACCCACGTTGCTGGCATCCTTTCTCTATTTTGACCTCGCCTTCATGGTCTGGGTGTTGCTCGGCCCGCTCGGTGTCGGCATCGCCAAGGATCTCGGCCTGTCGCACGCCGAAAAGGGCCTGATGGTCGCCACCCCGGTGCTCGCCGGTGCGTTGCTGCGCATCGTCATGGGCATCCTGGTCGACCGCCTGTCGCCCAAGAAAGCCGCAATCATCGGCCAGATCATCGTCATCGCCGCGATGGCCTACGCCTGGCTGGCCGGAGTCCACTCCTACAGCGAAGTGCTGGTCCTCGGTATCTTCCTCGGTGTCGCCGGCGCCTCGTTCGCCGCCGCCTTGCCGCTGGCTTCACGCTGGTATCCGGCCGAGCATCAGGGGACTGCGATGGGCATCGCCGGCGCCGGCAACTCGGGTACGGCACTGGCGGCTCTCTTCGCCCCCGGCCTGGCTGCGGCCTTCGGCTGGATCAACGTCTTCGGCATCGTCCTGATTCCGTTGATCATCGTGCTGATTGCCTTTGTCTTCATGGCCAAGGACGCGCCGGACGCGCCACCACCCAAGACCTTCGCCGAGTACCTCAAGGTCCTCAAGGACAAGGATGCCTGGTGGTTCATGTTCTTCTACTCGGTGACTTTCGGGGGTTTCGTCGGCCTGGCCTCGTCGCTGGTCATCTACTTCAATAGCCAGTACGGGCTCGATCCGAAGACGGCTGGTTTTTTCACCGCCGGCTGCGTCTTCGCCGGCTCGCTGGTTCGCCCGATCGGTGGCAACGTCGCCGACCGCATCGGCGGCGTCAAGTCGCTGACCGTGATGTACATCTTCGCCGCAATTTTCCTGGCCATCGTCAGCTTCGGCCTGCCGGAAGCGTGGATGGCGCTGGCCGCCTTCGTCGGTGCCATGCTGGCGCTCGGCATGGGCAATGGTGCCGTGTTTCAGCTGGTGCCGCAGCGCTTCAAGAAGGAAATCGGCGTCATGACCGGCCTCGTCGGCATGGCCGGCGGGGTTGGCGGCTTCTACCTGGCTTCCAGCCTGGGCTATTCGAAGCAATTGACGGGCAGCTATCAGGCCGGCTTCCTGATCTTCGCTGCGCTCGCAGTCTTTGCACTGATCGGTCTGACCGGGGTCAAGACTCGCTGGCGCACCACTTGGGGCGCCAGCCACCTGATGGCCGCCAGGATCTGACGTAGAGTTGCGGGGCGGGGTAGCCAGATGGCTTCCCCGCCTTCTTCTGCGGACCATGTCATGCCATTGCAAGTTGCTGTCGGCTACGCCTCGCTGACCGGCCCGCGCGAGCGGAACGAGGATTTTTGCGGCCTCGCCACCCCCGCTGGCCAGGAGCTTGAAAACAAGGGCATCATCGCCGCCGTCGCCGATGGCATCGGCGGCCACAAGGGCGGCCGCGAGGCGGCGGAATACACGGTGCGCGGCCTGCTCGCCGACTACTACGCGACGCCCGACACCTGGAGCGTGCCGCGCGCCATCGAGACGGTGACGACGGCGCTCAACCGCTGGGTCATCGCCGAAGCAGGCCGCAATGCCGAACTGGCGGGAATGGCGACGACGCTGTCGGCGCTGGTCTTGCGCGGTCGACGCTATTACACGGCGCATATTGGCGACAGCCGGATCTACCGGATGCAGGAAGGGCGGCTGGCCGCGCTGTCCGTCGACCACACCTGGGAACATCCGGAGCTCAAGAACGTGCTGTCGCGCGCCGTCGGCCTCGACCCGCGCGTGTTGATGGACTTTGCCGACGGCGAGCTGGCGTTGAATGATCGCTTCCTGCTGGTTTCCGACGGCGTCTGGGGCGTGCTGCCCGATGCGCTGCTGGCCGAGGTGCTGCTCGACCATCCCGAGCCGCAGGCCGCCGCTGCCGCGCTGACCAGCCTGGCGCTGGCCCACGGCGGGCACGACAACGCGACGACGGTGGTCATCGACGTGCAGGCCCTGCCGCGGGCGAGCCTGCGCGACAGCCTCGAGAGCGCCGCCAGCCTGCCCTTGCCGCATCGCCTCAAGGTCGGGCATGAGATCGATGGGCTGGTCGTCGAGGAGGTGCTGCACGATTCCCGTGAGACGTTGCTCTACCGCGTGCGCGACCTGCGCAATGGCCAGCAGCTTGTGCTCAAGACACTGCAGCCGGCGCTGCAAGGCGATGCCGGCGCCAGCGCCGCGCTGCTGATGGAGGAATGGCGGGCGCGACGGGTGCTTTCTCCGCACTTTCCGCAGGTTGTGCCGTCCGATGAAAGAAGTGGCCTGTACTACCTGATGACCTGGCATGCCGGCGCCACGTTGCAGGCGCGGCTCGATGCCGATCAGCATTTCCCGGTCGGCGAAGTCGTGCGCCTGGGTATCACGCTACTAAAGGGCATTGCCCTGCTGCACCGGCTCGATATCGTCCATCGTGATATCAAGCCGGCCAACATCCATCTTGGGCAGGATGGCACGTTGCGCATCCTCGACCTCGGTGTCGCGCTCAGCCACGGCGAGCGGAAGGCCAACGACCCCGTCGGCCAGGCCGGAACGCCGTCGTACATGGCACCCGAACTCCTTGCAGATGCGCCGCCGGCGCCGGGCTTCGATCTTTACGCCGCGGGTGTTACGCTCTACCACCTGCTGACCCGCAAGTATCCCTATGGCGAGATCGAACCCTTCCAGAAGCCGAAATTCGGCGAGCCTGTCCGAGCGACCCGCTGGCGCCCGGAAATTCCCGGCTGGCTCGAGAACATCCTGCTCAAGGCCGTCGCCCGCAACGCGAACGAGCGCTTTGAAACCGCAGAGGAATTCTTGCTGGCTCTCGAACGCGGTGCCAGCCGGCCGCTTGCCGCGCCCAGCCGGCAACCGCTGGTCCAGCGCAACCCGCTCATGCTGTGGAAAATCGTCGCTGCCGCCTCGCTCGCGGTCAACTTCGTTCTGTTGCTCAAAATGCTGCACTAGGGCGGGGCTGACATGAGTTTCGCGCCAAGGTCAGCGCTGGGGCAGATTCCATCGGGGGTCTGGGTGCTTGGCTTCGTCAGCCTGCTGATGGATATCTCCTCGGAGATGATCCACAGCCTGCTGCCGTTGTTCATGGTCACCACCCTGGGCGCCAGCGCGCTGGTGGTCGGCCTGATCGAAGGGCTGGCCGAGGCGACGGCGCTGATGGTCAAGGTGTTCTCGGGCGCGCTCAGCGATTACCTCGGCCGGCGCAAGGGGCTGGCGGTCTTCGGCTACGCGCTGGGGGCGCTGACCAAGCCGGTCTTCGCGCTGGCCTCGGGGACCGGGTTCGTCCTTGCCGCCCGTCTGCTCGACCGCATTGGCAAGGGCGTGCGTGGCGCCCCGCGCGATGCGCTGATCGCCGACATCGCGCCGCCGGAAATTCGTGGGGCGGCCTTCGGTCTGCGCCAGTCGCTCGACACGGTCGGCGCCTTCGTCGGTCCGCTGCTCGCGACCGGCCTGATGCTGCTCTGGGCCGATGATTTTCGGGCGGTATTCTGGGTCGCCGTGATCCCCGGCCTGCTCGCCGTCGGCCTTCTCTGGCTGGGCGTTCGGGAACCCGAAAAGCCCCTGCCGGAACAACGCAGCAACCCGATCCGCCGCGACAACCTGCGCCGGCTGGGCGGCGCCTACTGGTGGGTGGTCGGGGTCGGCGGACTGTTTACTCTGGCCCGTTTCAGCGAGGCCTTTCTCGTCCTGCGTGCGCAGCAGATCGGCATTGCGCTGGCGCTCGTGCCGCTGGTCATGGTCGCGATGAACATCGTTTACGCGCTGGCGGCCTATCCTTTCGGCAAGCTCTCCGACCGTGTCAGCCATTCCCGCCTGCTTGCCGGCGGGCTCCTTGTGCTGATCGCTGCCGATCTGGTTCTGGCGGCCAGTACCCATTGGAGCACCTTGCTCGGCGGCGTGGCGCTGTGGGGTATTCACCTCGGCATGACCCAGGGCCTGCTGGCGACGATGGTTGCCGATACTGCGCCGGCCGACCTGCGCGGCACCGCTTTCGGTTTCTTCAATCTGGTCAGCGGGCTGGCGATGCTGGTGGCCAGCCTGGTTGCCGGTCTGCTCTGGGATAGCCAGGGGGCGGCATTCACTTTTTACGCCGGTGCGGCTTTCTGTCTGGTCACGCTGGTGGCGCTCGCCTGGCGCCGTGCTGGCAATACCGCGTCGCGGGCGGGATAATCAGCAACGCCTTCGGAATGATGATCCATGACCACTGCCCTGATTCTCTTCGCCCACGGTGCCCGCGACCCGGAATGGGCCAGCCCGATGCGCCGTGTGCAGGCGGCGATTCGCAAGCGCCTGGGTGGCGTACAGGTCGAACTGGCGTTTCTTGAATTCATGGCACCCAACCTGCATGACTGCGCGGCCGCGCTGGTTGCCGCCGGCGCCGCGAAAATCGTCGTGGTGCCGATGTTCATCGCCCAGGGTGGGCATCTCAAGCGCGATGTGCCGGCAATGATCAGCCAGTTGCGGTCAACCTGGCCGCAGGTGCAATTTTCACTGGGCGATGCCATCGGCGAGAACGAGATTGTCATCCAGGCCATGGCCACTGCGGCGCTCGAAGCAGCTGGCCGGTAGCTTGCCTGCCAAGTGGCATGCTTGGTGCGCATCCTGGTCTGAGATCCCTCTTTTTGTGCAGGCAGGTTGGCATGCTGCACCGCAGCAGTGCATGCCGGCGGTGCGCCCGCCTCCCCGGGATCCGGAAAAACGTGCCAAATATCACGTGGTTACAAAGGATCGATTCGTTCGAATGGGCTTGGCACGACCATTGCGTTGGCTATCTTGAAACGCACGGTCAATGGCGGCCGGGCAAGGGCCCGATCAGTTTGATGGGTTCGGTGGACAACGGCGTCCACCTGTGCTGCCGTGATCTTGTGGCATGAGTGTGGCGCCCATTCGGTTTTTCGATTCGCGCAATCAAGGAGCAAGCCTTGGAAGACAAGAAACTCCCGCCGGAGTCGACTCCCGCCTTTTCACGTCGTGACTTTGTTTCGGCCGCGCCGGGAGCATCGCTGATGTCCCTGGTTTCCCCTGGCGTTCGCAGCGCCGCCTGAGCCGGTTGTCTCCACCGTCGCAAGCTCTCTCTCCTCCTGCGACGTTTGCCCACCAGCGCAAGCCGGTGGGCTTTTTTTTGCCCCTTGACTCATACGCTTGCATTTGTCGTGGCCCCGGGGCTAATGTGCTGGTCATCACGTGTTCGAGGCATTGATGTTCGTCTTTCCTGGCAAGCTCTCGCGCAAGATCGTCGGGATGCTCTTGGTTTTCTTCCTGGTGGCTCTGTCGGCCATCGCCATGACGCTCTACCTCTCCTGGAAACTGGAGGGCGTGGCGGCGGCGATCAATGACGCCGGGAGCCAGCGCATGCGCGCCTATCGCATGGCGCACCTGATGTCGCGCGGGCTGGACAACCGCGCCGCGGCCGCGGCGATGGCTGCCCGTCTACAGGATGAAGTGGAACGCTTCGACCTTGTCCTGCGGGACTTGCAGCAGGGGGATCCTGAGCGACCGATGGCCGCGCCGCGCGAAGCAGCTGTCCAGCGCAAGCTACTTGCGGTCGAGGCTGCCTGGCGGACGACGGTACGGCCGCTGGTCGTGGGTTTTCTGGGTCAGGGTCCGGCCCCGCGGCAGACTGCGCTCGATCGCTTCGACGGCGAGCTGGACGCTTTTGTCGGGAGCATCAACGATCTCGTTCTGGCGATGGAGCACGACTATGCCGCGAGCACCCGTTTCCTGCGCACGGTGCAGGCGGGGCTGATCGTCCTGGCTGCGCTGGGGACGGTACTCCTGATCCGCTTCTTCATGCTGCTGGTGATTCGGCCGGTCAGCGAATTGCACGCCGGCATCCGGCGGATGGCCAGCAACGATCTGGCGATTCGTCTGCCGGTCAAGACCGACGACGAACTGGGAGAGCTGGCAAACGGCTTCAACGAGATGGCCGGACACCTGCAGGCGGTCTATGGCACGCTGGAGCAGCGGGTCGTGGCCAAGACGTGGAGCCTCGCCGAACGCAATCAGGAACTGGGCATCCTGTACGAGATCACTGCGTTTCTCAGTGAGCCGGCGCCGATCGAGGCACTTTGCCAGGGCTTCCTCGGCCGGATCCGTGCCGCACTGGCGGCGGATGCGGGGGCAGTGCGCCTGTACACCGCCGATACCGAGACGCTTTATCTGTTGACGCACGAAGGACTCTCGGCGGACTTCGTCGCCAGCGAATCGGAGATGCGCTGTGGCGACTGCCTCTGCGGCGACGTCATCGACACCGGGATGCCGATTGCCGTCGATACAGCCAATCCGCCGCCCGGAATGAAACTGCGCACCTGTGTCCGCGAGGGCTTCGCCACGGTGACAGCCTTTACCGTCCAGTACGACAGGCAGAGAGTCGGGGTCTTCAACCTCTATTTCCGGGCGTCGCGTCCGGTTTCCCGGCAGGAGATCAATCTGCTCGAAACCCTCGGCCAGCATCTCGGGGTTGCCATCGAGAACCAGCGTCTGCGCTTGCGCGAAAGAGAACTGGCGGTTTCGGAGGAGCGCAACCTGCTGGCCCAGGAACTGCACGACTCGATCGCCCAGGGGCTGGCCTTCCTCAACATTCAGGTCCAGCTATTGCAGGACTCTTTGCGCAAGGGCCATGGCGACGAGGCCATGCAGACCGCCGGACAACTGCGCGAGGGGGTGCAGGAGAGCTACGACCATGTGCGTGAACTGCTGGTGCATTTTCGTACCAAGGTGGCTCAGTCGGACCTTGACTCGGCCATTGTCGCGACGCTCGAAAAATTCGAGGCGCAGACCGGCGTTACCACGGCGTTCGAAGCGCATGGCAGCGGAGAGCCGCTCGACCCGGCCATCGAGATCCAGATCATGCACATTGTCCAGGAATCATTGTCGAACATCCGCAAACATGCGGGCGCCAGTCGGGTGACGGTCGCGGTTTTCCGTTCGCACCGCGAGATCGAGGTGCGGGTAGACGATGATGGGACCGGCTTCGACCCCCTCAATGAGTCGAGGACAAAGTCCGATCGGCATGTCGGACTGCAGATCATGTGCGAGCGGGCGCAACGGATCGGCGGTCAATGTCAGATAACATCGGAGCCGGGGAAGGGCGTACGGGTGTGCCTGATCCTGCCGAGAAAACATGCGGAGGTGGTGTGAGATGACAGAAAAAATCCGGGTGCTGCTGGTCGATGACCACGCGCTGTTTCGAGGCGGGGTCAAGGCGCTACTGCAGCGTTACGCCGAGTTCGAGGTCGTCGATGAGGCTGGCGACGGGCTGGAAGGCATCAAGCGGGCCCGCTCGCTAAAGCCGGATGTCGTTCTGCTCGACCTGCACATGCCCGGAATTTCCGGGCTGGAAGCCCTCAAGGCGATCAAGGAGGAAATTCCGGGCATTCGGGTGCTGATGCTGACCGTTTCCGAAGACGCGCAGGATCTCATCGACGCCTTGCGCGCCGGCGCCAGTGGCTATCTGGTCAAGAACATCGAGATGGACGCGCTGCTTGACGCCGTTCGGCGCGCGGCGCGGGGCGATTCGGTGGTATCGCCGCAGATGACGGCCAAGCTGGTCCAGGGCGTCCGCGAACAGCCCAGACTCTCGCACATCGTGATCGAACGCGACCGGTTCTCACGCCGCGAACGCGACATCCTCAATTGCCTGGCGCAGGGCGAAAGCAACAAGGAAATCGCCCGTGACCTCGGCCTGGCCGAGAGCACGGTCAAGATCCACGTTCAGAACATCTTCAAGAAGCTGAGCATCTCGAGCCGGGTCCAGGTGGCGCTCTATGCCGCCGAGAACGGATTCGGGCAACGGTCGCGCGATGCCTGAGCCTGGTACTCGATCGCAGATCGTTTGCGGGCAGCGTTTCCGGAAATCCTCGCAAGTATGCAGGGGCGTTGCCGCGCTGACGTGATCGCCGCGGTCGACTGCCAAGGCTCCGTTCGCAGGAGACTAGATTGTCAGCACGCCGCCGGGCAGTGGATGGGCGAGCTGCAAACGGCTGATCGTCGACCGCAGGTCGAGGCCGGACGCCTTCATGAGTTGACGGGCATTCTCGCGCATGGCTTCCAGCGTGATTTCCACGGGTTCGCCGCCGGTCGCGAAGGCGATGGTATTGCCGCTGTCGCTCGAGGGGAAAACCGCGACACGCCCGTCGAACGCGGCCTCGAGGCGTTCGACGCTGGCGGCGAAACCCTTGCTGCGCCCGAGCAGATTGACGCCGAGCAGGCCGCGGTCGCTCAGTCGGGCGCGGCAGGCCTGGTAGAAGGGCAGGGTATCGAGGACACCGGCGCGGGCGTCGGCGTCGAAACCGTCGACCAGGATGTAGTCGAAACGACGGTCGCCGGCCAGCATGTAGTCGGCGCCGTCGCCGATTACGACGGCCAGGCGCACCGGATCGTCGGGCAGCCGAAAATACTGGCGCGCAATGAATTCGACCCGCGGGTTGATCTCGACGACCGTGCTCCGGCACTCCGGCAGGTTGCGGTAGATGAACTTGGCCAGCGAACCGGCGCCCAACCCGATCAGCAAGGCGTTGCGCGGCCACTCTGCTTCGTCGCGCAGCAGCAGTCCGGCCATCATCTCGCGCGTGTAGGCGAGTTCGAGCGACCATGGCCGGGCAATGCGCATGGCTCCCTGGACCCAGTCCGAGCCGAAGTGCAGGAAACGCACTCCGGCCTCCTCACTGATATCGACCGAATGGGCCAAGGCCACAGCGTGGCGAGGTGGGGCGTTACGAGGTTTCAAGCAGCACCGTGCTCAGTCCGGGCAAACTTGATGCCCCAATAGCTGCAGGTGAGTGGCCGTGGCACGGGCAGGTACATCGTCGTGAGCTTCGGGCAGGTGAAGCCTGCTTGTTCGGTGGCGATGGAATGTCACGGTCCAGATGACAACCACCGGAAATTATCTGGTACCCCCAGGCGGAATCGAACCACCAATTCGCCCTTAGGAGGGGCGTGTTATATCCATTTAACTATGGAGGCCGCGCGGGCGTCCGGGACGGGCACCATCGGCAAGACCGCATTGTACTGGTGTAGTGCCCGCTTCGGATAGTTGCGGCGACTGCGTGGCGTATCACGAACCGGATACGTCGCGCGCGGCGCCAAGCGGATAGAATGGCGCCTCCCATAGCCCGCGCTGTTGCGGGGCGCCGTTTTCACATTTCCGATGCCCTATCTCAAACTCTCCGACGCCTGCCTCGCGTATGGCCACGTTCCGCTACTCGATCACGCGGATTTTCTGCTCGACCCGGGCGAGCGCGTCGCGCTGATCGGCCGCAACGGGACCGGCAAATCGTCTCTGCTGGCGGCGCTGGCGACCGGCCCCGGGCGGGGCAAGCTCGACGACGGCGAGGTCTGGGTGCAGCCGGGAATTCGTGTCGGATATGTGGCGCAGGAACCGCCCTTCGATGCGCGGTCGACGGTGTTCGAGGCGGTGATTTCGGGGATGGGTGAGGCCTCGCGGCTGCTTGCCGCGTATCACGAGGTATCGCACCGGATGGCCGAAGGGGCGGGCGATCACGATGCGCTGCTGGCGCGGATGGATGCCTTGCAGCACGAACTGGAGGCCTGCGGCGCGTGGACCTACGAGGCGCAGGCTGAAAAGGTCATCGATCGCTTCGGTCTCGACCCCGAGGCCAGTGTCGGCAGCCTTTCCGGCGGCCAGAAGAAACGCCTGGCGCTGGCTCAGGCGTTGGCAGTCACGCCGGAGGTGCTGCTGCTCGACGAGCCGACCAACCATCTCGACATCGCCGCCATCGAATGGCTGGAGAACATGCTGATCGAGACCGGCGTGACGCTGCTCTTCATCACCCACGACCGGGCTTTCCTTGAACGCGTCTGCACGCGCATCGTCGAACTCGATCGCGGCAAGCTGGCCAGTTTCCCCGGCAGTTTCAGCGACTATCAGAGGCGCAAGGAACTGCTGCTGCACGAGGAGGCACTGGCCAATGCGCGCGCCGACAAGTTGCTCAAGGAGGAGGAGGTGTGGATCCGCAAGGGCGTCGAGGCGCGGCGGACGCGGGCGGTGTTCCGGGTCCAGCGGCTCGACAAGCTGCGCGCCGAACGCCAGGCGCGGCGGGAGCGCCTGGGCAAGGTCAGTCTTCAGCTCGATGCCGGCGAGCGCAGCGGCAAGCTGGTCGCCGAACTGGACCATGTCAGCAAGTCCTTCGGTCAGCAGCCTGTCGTGCGCGATTTTTCGGCGCGCATCCAACGCGGCGACAGGATCGGCGTGATCGGCCCCAATGGCGCCGGCAAGACGACGCTACTGCGCCTGATCCTCGGCGAGTTGCAGCCGGACGCAGGCATCGTCCGGCTGGGAACGAAGATCGATGTCGCCTATTTCGACCAGTTCCGCACCCAGCTCGATCCGGATTCGTCGCTGGTCGACGTCATCTCGCCCGGGTCCGACTTCGTCGACATCGGCGGTGCGCGCAAGCACGTGATCGGCTACCTCGAGGACTTCCTGTTCCGGCCCGAGCGGGCCAGATCGCCCGTCAGTTCGCTGTCCGGCGGCGAGCGCAACCGCCTGCTGCTGGCCCGACTGTTTGCCAGACCGGCCAACGTGCTGGTTCTCGACGAGCCGACCAACGACCTCGACATCGAAACGCTGGAACTGCTCGAGGAATTGCTCGCCAACTACGACGGCACGCTGTTCCTGGTCAGCCATGACCGGACCTTCCTCGACAATGTGGTGACCCAGACCATCGCCGCCGAGGGCGACGGCTACTGGAAGGAATATGCCGGCGGCTACAGCGACTGGGCGGCCTACAAGGCGGGTGTAGCCAGGGAGGCGGCGAGGCGGAAGACCGAGACCAGGCCGGCGGTCAAGGCTGCCGAGCCGGCCAAAGCCAGGGGCGACAAGCTGTCGTGGAAGGAGCGGCGCGAACTTGAGGCACTGCCCGGCAGGATTGCCGTACTCGAGAGCGAACAGGCCGAACTGACCCGGCTTTTCGAGGATGCGTCGATCTACCAGAGCGATCCGCAGGCGGCGCAGAAGGTGGCCGAGCGGCTGGCGGACATTGACGATGAACTGACTGGGCTGCTCGAGCGCTGGGAAGTGCTCGAAGCGCGTGCCGGGAACCCGGCGTGAACGGCATGTCCGAAGGGGATTCGGGAAACTCTTTCGCCTGAACAAGCAGACCTGGCGGACGCCGCTGGTCATTCTGGTGCTGGCAAAGCGCGCTGGTCCTTCTCGCCTGCGGTGTCGGGCTGATCGCACCGCTCGCATACGCCTTGGCCGATGGCCACAAGCCGGGGTCGCGCGTCGGGCAGTCGGTTGCCCAGGCATTGTGTGAGGCGCGCGGCGAGAAGAGAATTTTCGTCACACCGGCGCCGGCAGGTGTCCAGGTCGCTGATCTTCCTGAATTCCGGCCTGCACCGGAATGACCAATCAGGAGCAGATCGGGAAGCCTTTAGTTCCCGCCCCCCGGCAGCGAAGCCTCGGCTTGGTCGGCGGTCTCGTAGAGGTGGGGCGACAGCCTCCCTTTCTGCAGCGCCTCGCCGATCTTGACGCGCAGGAAGGTGCTGGAGGTATAGCGCGTGACTTCATGGTAATGACGTTCGACGATACCCTTGACCATGCCGATGTAGTCGTCGACCAGCTCGGGCAGGATAGTGAAGCGGTC
>WBZP01000272.1_pt1 | contig 71441 bp, 61 predicted proteins | sample 5204301 | NCBI WGS metagenome assembly WBZP01 (sample SAMN12412401, study PRJNA552823) | activated sludge metagenome | isolation source: activated sludge from nitrification reactor of wastewater treatment plant... | place: USA: Pennsylvania | collected 2017 | reverse complement strand
CAATCGGGCTGGCGGGGCATCGGGTGTTCCTTTCTTGGTCGTCTAGGCAACGCCAAGGATACACCCGACCCCGCTCCTCAAGCGGTGGCCCTTTCCCAAAGTACAGAAGCTATGTTACACCGTCTATATTTGCCGGCTGTAAACGAATATACGAATCCATCCTTTTAGTAAACTTTCTATCTCTTTTTCTAAATCCTTTACCCAGGAATAAATCATCAATTTCTCTATAGAATCGCTTTAAGGTCACAGAATTTTCATCTTTAATGTATACCGCAACCATCTGACCATTTTCGGCTGTTTCTTGATATTTCAAAAGAATAATATCGCCATTATCGATAAATGCATCCACCATCGAATCACCTCGGACATTCAGGGCATATACTCCTCTAAGCTTATCAAAAGGTAGTTTATTCGATGGAATAATAATAGATTGCAATATATTGCCATGGGTTTCTTCAGGGTTAGGCAATGGTATACCTGCAGCAATCGTTCCCAGTAAAGGAACCTTTCCTGAGTTAATAGTTTCTAACTGTTTTTTTATTTGAGTAATATTGTTTTTAATATCTTCAATCTCTATAATGATATCTGGAGGTGTACGCATACCATAAGCCGCAATCTGTTTTTCGAGTGGGCGAAGTCGCCGCGTATACAATCTGAGCAACTCAGTTAGATGTTCCCTTTCTTCATCTTCCATAGCCGTTTCCTTAGGTGAGATTTTCGGATAGACCTATAAGGCGGGAAAGAACATGGCTCTTTGGGATTTCCCGTGGAAAACGTATGTTCTTTCACCCCGCTTTAGCGCATCAGAAAGCCCTATGTTAAACGAGAATCATAGCTGACTTGGGCGAAAAGCGGGGCGAACTCACTTGTGCCGTCCTGATGCGGAATAACGAGTTTGTCAACCACGGGAAGTCCTGAAGAGCCAAGAACATTTGCTAATCTGTGCGTGTTTAGTAGTTGATGATTAATCTGCAGCCGGACATACTAAATATATCGCACAAAAAGTACAAAAACTGATACGTTGGCATCACGTGTAATAATGGTTCAGGTATAATTTCCTCTAGGTATCGATATTATAATAGAACATGCGTTCTATGTCAACCAAAATATGCTCTTTAAAAAAGAAGCACCCGATCTTGAATTCAGATCAGGTGTCTTTGATCCCCTTTTCCTAAATTTGTTATGGAATTGTACCTACTCCTCAGGGAACTCCTCAATAAACCGTTTCACGACGCTCAAGAACGTATCTGCCATGGCCCCGTCGAGCAGGCGATGGTCGATTGTGAGCGACACATAGCACATCGAGCGGATGGCAATCGCATCAGTGCCACCCTGCGAAATTACCACCGCGCGCTTCTGAATCGCGCCGATGCCCATGATCGCGGCCTGCGGCTGGTTGATGATTGGGGTAGCAAACAGGCTGCCGCTCACGCCGTGGTTGGTAATCGTGAAGGTGCCGCCGCGCGTCTCATCGGGCTTGAGACGGCGGGTACGCGCCCGCTCCGACAGGTCGTTTACGGCGCGGGAGAGTCCCAGCAGGTTTTTCTCATCGGCATCGCGCAGCACCGGCACAATCAGCCCTTCCTCAAGCGCTACCGCCACACCAATATGCATGCGCTGGTTGAGCGTAATACCGCTTTCGGCATAGCTGCCGTTCACCATTGGCACCGCCTGCAACCCGGCTACGGCTGCCTGCACAAAATACGGCGTAAAGGTCAGCTTCACACCCTGCCGCTCGAAATCGGCGCGGCGGCGCTGGCGGTGCGCCACAATTCGGCTGACATCGACCTCGAACACGGTGGTGACATGCGGCGCGGTACGGCGCGAGAGCACCATATGCTCGGCAATCGAGCGGCGCATCGACGTGACCGGTATAATCTCGGCGTCGTCGGGGTAGGCGGCTGGCGCAGGCACAGCCGGGGCTACGGCGACCGGCGGCAGAGGCGCGGGGGCAGGCGCAGGCATTGCTAGAGGCGGCTGGGCTGGAACTGGCACGGGCGATAAGGTTGGCGCACCCTGCGCCTGCGCCTCAACATATTTCAGCACATCCTGCTTTGTGACGCGCCCGCCCTGCCCGGTTCCGCGGATGTTGGTAAGATCAACACCATGTTCTGCCACCAGCCGAGCGACAACCGGCGAAACAAACCCGCCAGTGCCTGGGCTCGGCGCCGCGCCCGAAGCTACCACCTGTACCGTGCTTGGGCCGTGCCCATTCAATGCTGCCGCCGGGACGGCTTCCGCGCCATCCACGCCATCAAGCACCGCTAGCAGTGTGCCTACTTTCACCGTCTGCCCCTCGGGCACGGCAATCGAGCTAAGTACCCCGGCCTCGGGGGAAGGCACTTCGGTATCAACCTTGTCGGTCGTTACTTCCAGCAGCGGCTCGTACTTCTCCACATGCTCGCCGGGCCGCTTGAGCCAGCGCCCAATCGTGCCTTCGGTCACGCTTTCGCCCAGCTGCGGCATCTTAATCTCGGTGGGCATAGCTCTCCTCAGAATCTACAATTAATAGGCGGCGAGCTTGCGCATCGCATCGGCAATCCGGGCCGGTGAAGGCATAAAGGCCTCTTCAAGCGGCTTGCTGTAAGGCATTGCTGGTGCCTCCGGCCCGCACAGGCGCATAATTGGCGCATCGAGGTACTCAAAGGCATACTGGCTGATCAGCGCGGCAACCTCGCCACCTAGCCCGCCAGTGAGGTTATCCTCATGCACAATCAGCACCTTGCTGGTGTGGCGCACACTCGCGATAATCGCATCGGTGTCGAGTGGGCGCAGGGTGCGCAGATCGAGCACTTCTACATCAATATCCTCACCGGCCAGATCCTCCGCCGCTTCCAGGCTGTAGTGCAACATCAGGCCATAGCTAATCACCGTCAGGTCGCGGCCAGGGCGCTTCACTTCGGCTTTGCCGATTGGGATGCGATAATCTTCAAATGGCACCTCGCCTTTGATCAGGCGATAGCACTTTTTATGCTCAAGGAACAGCACCGGGTCGGGGTCTTCAATACTGGTCTTCAGCAGGCCCTTGGCATCGTATGGGGTCGCTGGGGCAACCACCTTCAGGCCCGGCACATGGCAGAAGATCGCCTCGATGCTTTGCGAATGATAGAGCGCGCCATGAATACCACCGCCATACGGCGCGCGGATCACCATTGGCACATTCCAATCGCCATTCGAGCGGTAGCGAATACGGGCAGCTTCCTGCACAATCTGGTTGAAGGCCGGGGCAATAAAATCGGCAAACTGAATTTCGGCGACTGGCAGGGTGTCGTTCATGGCCGCGCCAATCGCCGCGCCCACAATCACGCTCTCAGCCAGCGGCGAGTCGATGATGCGCAGCGGGCCATATTTATCGAACAGCCCTTCGGTTACGCGAAATACGCCGCCACGTTTGCCAACATCTTCACCAAACACAAAGATGCGTGGGTCGTGCGCCATCATCTCATCAAGCCCCTGGCGGATCGATTCGAGCAAGGTTATCTCAGGCATATACTTCCTTCATCAACGCTATGGTAGTCGTTCGGCAGCTCATTCGGCGTAGACATGCTTCAGCAGCGTGCTCGGGCTAGGCAACGGCGACTGTTCGGCAAACGTTGTAGCGTCATCAACATCGTGCTTAACGCCAGCGCGCAGCTGCTGATCAATCGCATCATCGAGCACGCTATGCTCGCGCAGGTAATCGCGGAAGAGCACCACCGGATCGTGCGTGCGCAGACTTTTCAGCTCATCGGCCGGGCGGTAGGTGCGATCGTTATCATCGCTCGAATGCGGAGTCAGGCGCACACAATGCGCCTCGATCAGGGTGGGGCCTTCACCGGCGCGGGCGCGTTCCACGGCGGTATGCGTCACGTTGTAGGAAGCTAACACATCGGTGCCATCCACCTTAATGCCAGGGATACCATAGGCCGGGCCACGATCGGCCACGCTCTTCACCGCCATCTGCTGGCTCATTGGCACTGAGATCGCATAATCGTTATTTTCGCATTGGAAGATCACCGGCAGCTTATGCACCGCCGCCAGGTTAATGCCTTCGTGAAAATCGCCCTGGCTCGATGTTCCCTCGCCAAACGATACCCAGGCTACGGCATCGCTACCGCGAATCTTTTCGGCCAGGCCAACACCGGCAGCATGGGCAATCTGCGTACCCACCGGGCTTGATTGCGTGATAATCTTGTGCTTGCGATGGCCGTAGTGCGCAGGCATTTGCCTGCCACCGCTCGAAGGATCGGCCGCGCGCGCAAAGATCGCCAGCATCACCTCACGCGGCGTCATCCCCATCACCAGCACGGTACCCAGGCCACGGTAGTATGGAAGTGTAAAGTCTTTCCCACGTTGTAGTGCAAAGGCCGCGCCAACCTGCGCCGCCTCGTGACCCTGGCACGAAATGACAAACGGGGCCTTGCCCGAGCGATTGAGCAACCACATACGCTCATCAAGCGCACGCGCCAGCAGCATATAACGATACATCTCTAGCAGTGTCGCCTCATCCACATCGGTTGGCGGATGGGTGGTAGACAGCGTAGAGATGTCGGGGGCAATCGTCATTGTGAGTACTCCTTTGGACTCAAGCATGAAATAACGCCTCGATTGCAGCATCGTAGGCGTTGAGAGTAGAACGCTGCCCACACCCCACAGCAACGTGAAGCGGCGGCGCAGAGCTTCTCATCAACGCTGATGGTGCTCTTCGATTACCCGTAGTGTACCATAGCCAGCAGAGGGGCGCAAAGTAGAAACTGAGGAATGGGGAGAGAAATATGTAGCTGTGAGGTTTAGCGAGTGCCAGCTAGCGCATTATAATCAAGCGGATTGACATTGACGCCATCTTTCCACACCTGATAATCAAGATGCGGCCCGCTCGATTGCCCGGTCGAGCCAACATAGCCAATTACATCACCACGCTTCACCGCCTGCCCATCGGCAACGGCAAACCCTTGCAGATGCGAATAGCCCGTCTTAAAGTGGATACCTTCGAGCCAGATATGATTACCCGCAGGCCAGGTATTACTTGCCAGGTGAACCACCCCATCGTGGGTTGCATACACTGGCGTCCCGAGCGTCCCATCGGGATCAGCCTGACCATCGCCATTGCCATCGATCGCCAGGTCAACCGCACCCCAAATTTCTGCCGGAGCGTGCGAACCGACACCATAGCCCTGCGTCATAATTGTATTTGGCAAGCCCAACGGGTCGATCGCAGGCACATCGGGGTCGGCAATCCCCCGGCCAGTGAGCGGTGCGGCCTCGCCAGTAATACTGCCGGGGCGCGCAACACTACCCGACCATGCGCTAACCTGTAACGGCACCGGGCGCATTTGCAAAAGCAAATACCCCAGCCCGATGATCGCCAGGACAAATATTAGTTTACGCAGGCTACCAGTACCTGCCCAGCCGTCGTTAATCACCGAACAACTCCCTGCCGCCATGTATCGGCGAGATCGACAACGGTATTAACGTAGGTACCAACGTCGTTTTCGAAAGAGGGCGCGTAGATAGGAATAACCCCCTCAACGGTCGCCACCCCGCGATCGTTGACATACTCGTTTGCAATAAGCTTATACCAATCCTCAATGCCTGCATCCCAGCTAGCATAATCGCGGAAGCGCCCATAACAGGTGGCATACCCTGCGCAAATAATATTGCCAACGTTGTGCGTTGTGCTGCCACCAGATTTTATACCAGCCCAGCCAGGGTTCGTACCCGCACTTGACTCATGAACAAAGAATGCAAGCGCATACGCTGGATCGATGCCATAACGCTGGCCCATTTCCACCCAGATTGCGCCGGTGCCCTGCGCTGGCGAGCCATAGTGCGCCAGCACTTGATCGATAAACTGGGCACTGATCGAAGGTGCGCCCAGCATTGAGTGTTCGCCCGCAGCGGTAGCCACTTGGCGCGCCTTAAAGGCGTTTGAGAGCGAGCTCGTGGTGGCACCACTTAACCCACCGCTAAAGGAGCTAATGATCGTCTTTGGCGATGCCGACGCAAACCAGAATATCAACGCGCTGCTCAGTACAATCATCACAAGCAGCCAGGGCCGCCCAAGCAAAAATGTACCTGCGCCTTCATACCCTGGCTCGCGCGCATACGCGACACGCGAGGGGGCAATATCGTGGAGTAGCGAGCTAGCCTGCTGCAAGTCGCGCGCACGGCGCGGCAATGAATTGCGCTCTGGTGATGTGGCCTCACCAAACCTGGCTTCTTCAGGTGCGCCCAATGGTAAACGGCTCGGGACACGTTGGAGTGGCTCGGGCGGACGCACCGGCGGCACTACCTGGCGGGTAGGGGCTACTGTCCCCGTGCTGCGGGGACGCGGCTCGTCGAGATCTTCAAACAGATCACGCTTCGTCAGCAGGTTCGGTTTCGCCGGTAATGGGGCGTGGTGAACCTCAAATTGCGGTTGTTTCCGCCGCGGTTCAGCCGACAGATTAGCAGATTTGCGCGGGCGCGGTGCATCAGCACTCATCGGCTGTTCCCTTGGGCCAGAGCTGCTTGCTCGGCTGGCGTAGGTAGGCGAAATGTACCATTGGTATTAACATATACCACCTGCTCATTACGAATATTGAGCAGGAGATCAACATGACCGTCACCGTTCATATCACGTAGGCTCAGCGTTAGCGGCGTCAAATCTGCGTCGGCACCAAACATGTATGGGCCAGTAATAGTACGTGCCTGATTTGCATCGCCCCCTGGCAGCTCGATGATTACCGCCTGGCGGTTCAGGTTGAGTGCAAGTAAATGGGTTGGCTGCCCATTAGCTTCGTTATGCCCCACAAAGGCTTCGAGCTGGGTGGTGCGCGGCCGACCATACCGAAAATCGTCAATAAATACTTGTGCTTTCCCCAACAGCAGGCTCACGAGCAGATAAATTGCCACTGCCGCAAGCAGCAGCGCACCAACATACAACGCACTAGACAAACGCTGCGGCAACGCCGCCGACTGGAGCTGCGCCCGTGTGTTGGAGCGCAACGTTTTCTGCGTAACGGCCATACTCTGGCTTCTCCTCACCTGGGCAGGCAGCATCGGCAGCACAATTCGCCGCCATACACAGCTCTGCGGATCGCTTCTCTCGATTATACAGATCAAAACTCGATCGGTGAGGATTATTATAATAGAACATTAGTTCTATGTCAAACACATGTTCGATAATCTTATAAGATTCCGAACAGCCAGCGCACAGCGTTACAATGCGTTTTATCCGAAATATTGCTCCCTGCCTATCCCCTATGAAACTGACTAGTTTCAGTAACCGGCAGTTTGACGCACACACTTCGATAATTGTTGCAGTACATTATAGAATAACCGCCGCTGAAGGCCTGGCCAGTGATGGATGCAGCTGAGTGGCCGCCAGCCACGCCTCGATCCCGGCAATCGGCAGAATACCTTCTTCCGTCACAATGCCCGACAAAAGCTCGAGGGGAACGAAATCGAACGGCAGGCCACCAAGCTGAGGCGTGTATTGTTGGGCTTCCTTAGGTTCAAACCCACGTTCACGCTCATCCAGCCAAAAGCCCGGCGGAACGAATTTTTCGCTGCCGCACAAGGTATAAAACGGTGTTCCAGCGGCGCGGGCAGCTTTGGCCATCGCTAAAGTGCCAGCCTTATTCACCAAACCATCAATCGTGAGCATGTCGGCCCCAACCAACACCAGATCGGCGGTGGCGATTGCAGCCACCGCAGCAATATCATCGTACAGTGTGGCCGCCACCCCCCGATTACGCAACAGCTGAACTGCCTCGCGCCCCGCCGAACCAGGAAGTGCCTCGGCACATACGACTTCAAACCGCCGCCCGGCGCGCTGTGCATGAATCAAGGCATGCTGAATCGTACTACTGAACGAAAGTGTGACGATCTTGCAGCCTTCCCGAATTAACCCTAACGTCTCTTCCGCAACATGCAGTGCATGCAGTCGAAGCTGGCGCTTAAAATCATCAACCACTTTCTCAACCGCATGGTGCAAATGCAGCGGTGATTCCCCCTGTTCTATGCGCCACAGCACCATATTTACCAGGGTTATCAACGGAGCCACAACGGGCTGCGCACGAATAAGCGCGCGCCCCATCAGCAGCATTTCGCGACGAAACGCCTCGGCAGAAGGCGCCTGGCCCGATGCTGCCCGTTGCGCAAGAATATCGGCGGCCCGGCTTGCAATATGTGCTGCCCCAGAATGATTATCGGCGGCAAGCGCCGCAATGGCCTCGAAGCTCGTCCCTTCCAACACTCGATCTCCTCCCAGTACCATCCGGCATTGTAACTACTGGGTATTGACCACGCAGGGGGCATCGTTGCTTGCGTAGTTTACACTATCCGATACAGCGTCGTAGCTTGTAACTCAAATAAGCGTTGTTGGCATGCCCCTATGGCGCACACTACAGCGTGGTCTTTCCTTGGCTGTACTTGAATGAAGATGGGCAAAATTTAGCGCTCAATCGAGCGATGCGCAAGCAGATTACGCACCAGTGTCTCCAGGCGATCAATTGCAAATGGCTTAGCAATATAAGGGTTGCCGCTCTGGGCAATACGGGCCTGGGTTGCCGCACTGAGTATATCGCCGGTAACGAAAACCACCCGCGGCGCTAGCTCGGGATAATCTCGCTGGATAGTTTGATAGAGGTCGAAGCCACTCATCCCGGGCATTTTAACATCGCTGAGCACCAAGTCAAATGGCTCGCGTTTAATACGCTCGAGTGCGGCGGCACCGCTATCAACAATGATCGGGTTGTGCCCAAGCTGGCGCAGCAGCCGGGCGAGCAAGCGCGCCACCGGCTCCTCATCGTCTACCACCAGTACGCGGCAACGCGTCATCGCTTCAGTAACGCGTGCCGTGTCAGGCACATCAAGCAAATCATCATCATTAGAAAGCGAACTAATCAGCGGCAATGCCACCGATACGGTACTGCCCTGGCCGATCTCGCTTTCGGCCCAAATACGCCCACCGTGCTCGCGTACAATCCCAAAGCAAATCGAAAGCCCCAGGCCAGTACCCTGGCCGACTGGTTTCGTCGTGTAGAAGGGATCAAAGATACGGTTGAGATCGCGCTGCGCAATACCAACGCCGGTATCGGTAACTGCTAACACGACTTCTGGCACTGCTGCGCTACCCTCAGTACCGGGTGGGGCTGTAACATAGGTGTGCAACGTGATCGTTCCAGATTTTCCGCGCTCGGTAATTGCCTGGTGCGCATTATTGAGCAGGTTAAGGATCACCTGTTGGAGTTGGAATGGATCAGCGATCGTCGTTGGCAAATTGGCGTCGAAATCGAAAACAACCGCAATATTATCAACGCGCATCTGGTACGCACGTAGGCTCAGCGTATTGCGGAATACCTCGTTGAAGTTAACAACGCTACGCTCGGGCTTGTGTTCGCGCGCAAATACCAGCAAATTCTGCACAATCCGCGCAGCTCGTTCAGCCTGAACGCTAATGTGCTTCAGATCATCGCGCATATCGTCGCGCAGGTCGGTTTCTCGCAGCATCAGCTGGGTATAGCCCGAAATACTGGTGAGCGGATTATTAAGCTCATGGGCCACGCCAGCCACCAGCTGGCCGATCGACGAGAGTTTTTCAGAGTGAATGAGTTGTTCTTCAAGGCGGCGGCGTTCGGTCAGGTTGCGCGCAATACAGTGAAGTCCACCCGCCCGCCCTTGCTCTTGCAGCAGGCGCGCGCTCACCTCTAGCACAATGATTTCGTCATCTTTGCGGCGCAGCTGTAGCTCAAATGGCGGCACCGATTTGCCAATCAGCAGCTCGGCAAACCGATGCTCAACTTCTTCCCAGGCATCCACCACGGCAAAATCTTCGAGGGGATGGCCGAGCAGCTGCGCTTCGGTATAGCCGGTGATAGTTGTGCCAATTTTGTTGATGCTTTGAATAGAGAGCTGGCGATCGAGCATGAAAATCATGTCGTAGGCATTTTCGAACAGGTCGCGGTAGCGCGCCTCGCTGTGTTTCACCTCGGAATAAAGGCGGGCATTCTCAATCGCAATCGCCGCATAATCTGCCAGCGCCGAGAGGAGATATTGATCATTTTCACTGAAACTACGATCGGCTTGTTGATTATCGACTGCCAGTACACCAAAGACGTGCGCGCCAACGCTCAGCGGTACCTGCAAAATCGCCCGCACGAGAAAGCCAGTTTTCACCTTGAGCACTGTACCGTTGGTGGCTTTATCAAGCCGGATAGGCTTGCCACTACGAATAACTTGCCCAGCCAAGGTATCTTCGATCGGCATCCGCATGCGCTGGACGCGCTGCTCGCCCAGGTTCTTTGCGGCGCGTAAATACAGCTCGTCGGCGTTGGGGTCGCGCAGCAGTAAGAAACCTTCCTCGGCACGGGTAATATAAACGGCGGCTTCGACGATCCGTTCGAGGAGCTCTTCAAGATCGAGCAGTGCACTCACCGACTGGCCGATCGAGTACAGCACAGTCAGTTCCTTCACGCGTTGTTGCAAATTTCGCGTCAGCTGCTCTTTTTCCCGGCGTAGGCGGCGCTCGCGTAATGCCTGATCAATGACAGCCTGGGCCTCGGTTTCGCTGAACGGCTTGATCATGTAATTGCGCGCGCCTAGGCGAAACGCTTCAACCGCAATGCCCTCCGAGCCGTGTGCCGTCATCAAAATAACCGGCACATCATAGCCTTCCTGGGCGATCAAACGGAGTAAATCGAGGCCGCTAATATCGGGGAGCTGAAGATCGAGGAGAATAAGATCGGGCAAGCGCTGCCGCAAGCGTTGCAGCCCCTGCCGACCAGTATTTGCAATGACCGAGGTATACCCTAGCTCTGGCAGAATATATTCTGCCAGCATGGAACAGATCTGCTGGCTATCGTCAATAATGAGGATCTCTTCCATAAGTTATCACGTCAGGCTGAAATGCTTTAGATGGTATGCCACATTCTCATTATACAGCAGCAGCGCAAGGGCGCAAACCTTTTTGCTTACAAGTTGATTGCCAAAGAATATGGCGAGTTCATTTGTTGGTTATGCGCCTGCGACCGTTTGGGCAATCGATGGCTCATCCGTTTCTCATCACGGTTTCACGCGCAACTCAATTTACTCTGTCATACTCTGTATTGCTAAGTTCATAGGTGCGCATATTGCTAGCACCGCACCTATTTCCGCATAACACGCGCGCTGCGCGCAAGGTTTGGGAGAAAACGATGGAAAATCGCACAAAAGTATTTGTTATAGTCGGGCTACTGGTTACCTTCCTGTTAGGGGCAACGCTCGGCGGCGTCATTGGGGGCGGGGCCGCGTACTACTTCACGCGTCAGCCGGGCGGAGCGCCGAGCGCACAACTCCAGGCCCAGCCGGTGGCAAACCGCACGAACGATGTGCAGCCCACCACCGCACCAGCCCCCGCCGCTGGCACTATCCCCACGGTTCAGCCAGCACCAGCGAATAACGACAATGCCGTGGTGAATGCGGTCAAATCGGTATCGCCAGCCGTGGTGACGGTTGTGAATACCTTGCAGGCCGACGCGCAGGGAAATGACCAGCAAGGTATTCCATTCCCAGGCCAACTCCCTAATCAGCCGAATGTTCAGCCGCGGGCGAGTGGCTCGGGGGTGATCATTAGCAAAGATGGCTATATCGTTACGAACAACCATGTGGTTGAAGGCGCTGCCTCATTGGCGGTAACCTTTGCCGATGGCACCCGCCACAATGCGACATTGGTTGGTACCGACCCACTGAGCGACCTGGCAATTATTCAAGTGAAGGATGCGATCCCCGGCTACGCGCCATTGGGCGATTCTGCTGCCCTGCAACCCGGCGAAACCGTTATTGCCATCGGCAGCCCGCTGGGCGATTTCAAAAACTCGGTGACGGTAGGAGTTGTTAGCGCGTTGAACCGCACCGTACCAGGCAGTGGCCAAGAAGGCCTGATCCAGACCGACGCAGCCATCAATCATGGTAATAGCGGTGGCCCACTGGTCAATCTGCGCGGCGAAGTCATTGGCATTAACACGCTGGTGGTGCGCGGTAGCGGTACGAGCAGCGACCAGGCCGAAGGGTTAGGCTTCTCGGTGCCAAGCAATACCGTGAAGCATGTTGGTGACGAACTGATTGCCCACGGCAAGGTCGAGTACCCTTACCTCGGCATTAGCTACAGCATGATCGACGCCGATGTAGCCGCCCAGGAAAATCTGCCGGTGCAGAACGGTGCGTTAATTGGGGCCAGCTCGAACAACCAACCAGGGGTGGTGAGTGGTACGCCTGCTGCCAAGGCGGGTCTGAAGGATGGCGATATTATTACCGCAATTGGCGACACCAAGCTCGACAGCAATACCTCATTGCGCGCGGCACTGTTGAAATACAAGCCAGGCGACACGGTAGCGATGGATGTGTTGCGCGGTAATCAGACTTTAACAGTGAACGTTACCCTGGCAACCCGCCCGGAGAACTTGCCGTAAACCGCCTCTGGAAAGCTGCAACTTCATACTGAGCATGGTCGTGGGCTGATTGCATCGATAGCCAACATAGTGACCGACCTTGGATATTCCCGAGGTCGGTCACATTGCGTAAGCCCTACGCAAGCTCCCGGGCAACACGGTATGGGTCAGTGGTGATACAGCTTGCCGCAAATAGCTCCATCGCACCAATGTCATTCCGATTCGTCAGTGGGTTCCCACGATCGCCCACCCGCGCAACCACTGCCATATCGCGCCAATTTTCGGCGGTTGGCAGCAGTGGTGGCAGGGCAATTGCCGCATTAAACGCCCGTACTCCCTGGCGCTCAATTAACGCCCGCACGTTTGCCGCAAATGGCTCAATCATATCCTCGGCGCTTGGCGCTAACAGCACGATCTCGCGGTTACGTACCGGAGTTAAATGGACGAACCCACGGGCGGTATTCCCCGCTGGCACTGCTAACCCCAGCGCTTCATGCAGAGCATACAGGTCATCCAGGTATGCTGCGCCCGCCATGGCACGATACGCCTCGGCAGCCCGTCGCCAGTTCTCGATCCGCGCGAAGTGCATGCCACGCGTGAGCGCCAGCTGCATATGGCCGTGCATCAGTGTCGCACCGCTCTTCGGCAGACAATTCCAGGTAATTAACGGGTAAATTGCGGCCGGATCGGCGGCGTGGGCAGCGGCAAACCAGCGCAGCGCTACTTCAAGGAAATCGGCAATCTGGGCCGGGCCAGGATGCAAGGGATGCGGATCATCGAAGATTACCAGGCCATGCCATCCGTCGTATTTTGCTACATTCGACGCGCTGAGGCAATAGCGCCCACGAATCCGGCCAAATACATCGGCAGTCGTCTCGTGCTCAGGGTCGGTAAACACATCGTGCCCGGTCAGCTCCTGCGTAATCCAGGCCTCAAGCGCTTCATCTTCGGGGTAATCGGCATTGGGGCGATGTGCGCGCACCGGGTTGAACAGCCCCGACTCAAGCGTGAAGCGATTGACGATTTTGACAATCGTTTGCTCACGCACCGCCGCCACATCACCAAAATGCTTCTCAACCCACGGCTCCATTAGCGGCGGCACAACCGTGCGCCCTTGCATAACATCAATCTGATAGATGCGCTGGCCGATCTGGCGGAGCGGTTCGGGCAAGCTGGGCACCTGCTCATTGATTGTGGCAATTGTCTGGTTAGAAATGGAAGTCGCAGTCACACAATTTCTCTCTCTATAAATGCGGTTCCGTATATGTATGTTATACCTAAACAATTTGCCAGTGTCTATAATCTGTTTTATGATCCATACTGAATCGCAGCCCTATGAAGCAAATGCATGGAATTGCGCCATCTGATCTATTTTGAAGCGGTAGCCCGGCACCAGCATGTATCGCGCGCTGCCGCCGAGCTGTCGGTCGCACAACCGGCGGTGAGCAAGCAGATCCATGATCTTGAAAAAGAATTGGGCGGGATTGCGCTGTTCGAGCGGGTGGGGCGCAATGTGCGGCTCACCGAGGCCGGGCAGGCGCTGCTCGAACATGTGCGCATTATTCTCGCGCAGATCGAGGCCGCGCAGTTCGAAATTCGTGAGCGTGTGGGGCTGCAAAGCGGGCAAACGTCGATTGGCGCGCCGCCAAGTGTTGGCGTGCAGCTACTGCCGCCGCTGCTGGCCCAGTTCAATCGGCGCTACCCTGGCCTGCGGCTGGTGCTGCGCGAGGGTGGCACCCAAACCATGCTGGCACTGCTCGAAACCGGCGACGTTGATATAGCCGTTGTGACGCTGCCCGTCGCGCGGCGCGGGCTGCGGGTTACACCACTCTTCACCGAAGAGCTGGTGATTGTGGTAGCCCCCGGCCATATGCTGGCGCAGCGCAGCACCGTGGCAATGGCCGAGCTAGCCACCCAGGCGTTTTTGCTTTATCCACGCGGCTATGGCATGCGCGATAAAACTCTCGAAGCCTGCCGCGTCGCCGGATTCACCCCGCAGATTGTGCTCGACGGCGGCGAGATGGATATGGTGCTGCGCATGGCCGAGCTGGGGCTAGGCATTGCACTCATGCCGCGTTTAGCATTGCAGGGGAATACGCGACTCACCGCCCTACCCGTTAGCGATCAGCGGCTCACGCGCACAATGGCGCTGGTATCGCGCGAAGATCGGGCGCTAGCACCGGCGGCGCGAGCACTACGCGATTTCCTTGAACAAGAGCTGGTACCTCAGCGCGACGCAAGTTAATGCGCCTATTCGCCTCACAAGCTATGTACCCTTAGCGCATCCATCGCACCTGCATCGGCGTAGTATCATCCAATGGTGATACACTTCACAAACTCATAGGGCGGCTGCGGGCAACATTGCCCACAGTGCACGCTACGTACATACTCGCTTGCCGCCAGGAAAGGGTTCGTAGATGTCTGATTTTCTTGCTGCCCGCTCGCAAATGGCAATGTCACTCGCATTTCACATCATCTTTGCGGCGGTGGGTATTGGCATGCCACTCTTAATGGTGCTAGCCGAAGGACTCTGGCTACGTACCCGCGATACAACCTACCTCACCCTGGCAAAGCGCTGGGCCAAGGGCACAGCCATTCTTTTCGCGGTTGGCGCGGTGTCGGGCACCGTGCTATCGTTTGAGCTTGGGCTGCTTTGGCCGGGGTTTATGCGCTTCGCCGGGCCAATTATCGGCCTGCCCTTTTCGCTCGAAGGCTTCGCCTTCTTCACGGAGGCGATTTTCCTGGGTATTTACCTGTATGGCTGGAAGCGCGTGCCGCCGCGCATGCACCTGTTTGCCGGGATTATGACAGCAATCAGTGGTGCAATCTCGGGCGTGTTTGTGGTCATGGCGAATGCCTGGATGAACTCACCGGTCGGTTTCCGGCTAGAAAACGGCCAGCCCGTCGATATCGACCCGATTGCGGCGATGTTCAACCCCAACTGGTTTCAGCAAACCCTGCATATGACGATCGCCGCCTACCTGGCGACGGCTGCGGCTGTTGCTGGCATCCATGCATTTATGCTGCTGCGCCACACCAACGACCGTTTCCATCGGCGTGCGCTCGGCATTGCACTGGGGATGCTGGTCGTTTCGGCCATTCTTCAGCCAATCAGCGGCGATCATAGCGCGAAGGTCGTAGCCGAAGTACAGCCCGCCAAGCTTGCCGCGCTTGAGGCGCAGTTCCAAACCGAGCGCGCCGCGCCGCTGCGGATTGGCGGCATCCCCGATCCGGCAACCGAGACCACGAAATTTGCCATCGAGATCCCCGGTGGCTTAAGCTTCCTGGCGCATGGCGATTTCAATGCTGAGGTGATCGGCCTCGACCAATTCCCGCCCGACGAGCGCCCCAATACCGTGCTGGTGCATCTCTCATTTCAGCTGATGGTCGCCTGTGGGTTTGCGCTGATGGGGTTGGGCTTGCTCAGCACCTGGTTTGCCTGGCGGCGCAAACGCCTGCCCGACCAGCGCTGGCTGCTGTGGCTGATGGTACTGGCCGGGCCACTCGGCTTTATTGCGATTGAGGCAGGCTGGATGGTGACCGAGCTTGGCCGCCAGCCCTGGGTTATTTACAACGTAGTGCGTACCGCCGACTCAGTAACGCCGATGCCCGGTTTAATCGTGCCATTTATCACCTTCACGCTCTTGTACATCTTTCTGGCAGTTGTCGTCGCCTGGCTAATGTGGACGCAAATCATTAATGCGCCAATGTCGGATATGCAGCGCAGCCATGAGGAGGCCGGGCATGCTATCGCTTGAGCTAATCATCGCTGGCGTTATGCTGGTTGCGCTCATTTTCTATGCGCTGCTGGCCGGGGCCGATTTTGGCGGCGGCGTATGGGATCTCTTTGCCACCGGGCCACGCGCCAGCCAGCAGCGCACCCTGATTGCCAGCGCGATTGGCCCGATCTGGGAGGCGAACCATGTCTGGGTTATTCTAGTGATTGTGCTGCTATTTACCGCCTTTCCACCAGCCTTCGTCGCAATTATGACGGCGCTGCATATTCCATTGACGGTGATGCTGATTGGCATTGTGCTGCGCGGTGCGGCGTTTACCTTTCGCGCCTACGACTCGCAATCCGACGCTGTACAGCGCCGCTGGAGCCGGGTCTTCGCCATCTCAAGCGTGATAACGCCGATTATGCTGGGGGTGTGTATTGGCGCAATTGCCTCGGGCGCGATTACGGTAGCGAACGGCGTGGTAACCAGCGGCTTCTTCACGGCCTGGCTGGCACCTTTTCCGTGGGCAGTTGGGGTATTTGCGCTGGTGCAGTTTGCGTTCCTTGCGGCGGTGTACCTTACCGTCGAGGCTACCGACGATGCGCTGCGCGAAGATTTTCGGCGGCGCGGGCTGGGTGCGGCAATTGCGCTGGGCGTGGTTGCATTGGTGGTGTTCTTGCTCTCGGCTAGCGGTGCGCCGCGTATTCGGGCAGGTATTAGTGCCAGCCCGTGGGCCTGGCCGCTGCAAATCAGCACGGGCATCGCTGCGCTCGGGGCGATCGGCGCACTCTGGCGGCGGCATTTTCTGCTCGCGCGCACGCTCGCCGCAGCGCAGATCACCTTGATTTTGCTCGGCTGGGCGGCTGCGCAATACCCCTACCTGGTCGAACCAGACATCACAATTTTCGATGCGGCGGCCCCAGCCATTACCCTGCAGCTGCTGCTGACTGCGCTGAGCGTAGGCGCGCTACTGCTGTTCCCCTCGCTCTATGTGCTGTTCCGCATTTTCAAGGGGCCAGATGTGTTTAGCCTGGGCTTGCGTGTTCCCGGTGCCAACCGGCAGCGCGACGAGGCGCGCCACGCCAGCGACCAGTAGGGGCATACGCGGTGCAGCTAGGTGTTCAGGCCAGCGCGTCGGCCAGCACCTCAGCGAGATGGCGCGCCTGCCACCCGGTACCATCGGCAATTTGCTGGCGGCAGCTTGCGCCTAGCGCTACCACCGTGGTATTCGGCGCAAGCGCGCGCACCGCTGGGAGTAGCACACGCTCACCAATCGCCTGCGAGATGGCGTAGTGCTCGGCTTCGTAGCCAAACGAGCCAGCCATCCCGCAGCAGCCGCTATCAAGCTCGCGCACATCGGCACCCGGGATCAGGCGCAACAGCGCCAGGGCAGGGGCGGTGCTGGCGAGCGCCTTCTGGTGGCAGTGACCATGCAGTAAAAATGACCGGGTGTCTGAGTTGCCACGAAGACGCAAAGACTCGACGGCAAGAGGGTTTGTTTCAGTACTTTGAGGCTTTGAGTCGTTGTGGCTCTGAAAGCTCAGTTGTGTGCGCCCAGCGCGAATCTCGTCGGCGAGAAATTCATCGAATAGGAAGCTCTGGCGCGCCAGCGTTTGCACGCGTGGGTCATCAAGCATGTCGGGCAGCTCGTCGCGAAAGGTCAGAATACAGCTCGGTTCCAGCCCAATAATCGGCAGACCCGCATCGAGGTAGGGTGCCAGCGCGGCAAGCTGCTGCTGCGCCAGCGCGCGCAGGCCGCCCAGCTGACCTTTCGAGATCAAGGGCCGACCGCAGCACACCCGCCGCGCGGGCAGCAGCACGCGGTAGCCCGCCGCCTCAAGCACACGCACCGCCGCACGCGCCACCTGCGGTTCGTTATAGTCGGTGAAGGTGTCGGGGAACAGCACGACCGCACGCGCCGCTGGATTGACGCCGGGGCGCTGCCGCCGCGCAAACCAGGTGTGGAACGGCACACGCGCGAACGTGGGCAGGCGACGGTGGCGGCTGATACCCAATAATCGTTCTTGCAGCACCGGCACGCCAGGTAGCGCCAGCAGCACATTTGCCAGCGGAGCCAGCGCACTGCCCAGCCGGTTGAGCTGGCGAATATTGGCGAACAGGCGCGTGCGCAGCGATACGCCGTGCTCGGCATGGTAGTGGGTGAGCCATTCCGATTTCAGGCGCGTCATGTTCACGCGCGAGGGGCATTCGCCAGTGCAGCCTTTGCATTCCAGGCATAAGTCCATCACCGCGTGCATACGTTCGCCGGTGAGCTCGGCAGGCGGCAGCGCGCCCGAGAGCACCATACGCAGCGCATTGGCCCGCCCACGCGTCGAATGCTGCTCGTCGCGCGTAACCATGTAGCTCGGGCACATGGTGCCGCTAGCAGTTTTGCGGCACAGCCCGTTGCCATTGCACAGCTCGGCAGCGCCCGCCATGCCGCTGGTATCGGCAAAGCGAAAATGCGTTTCGAGCGGAATGCGCACGCGGTAGCCCGGCCCATAGCGCAGCTGCGTATCCATCGGCGGCGCATCGACGATTTTGCCCGGGTTGAGCAGGCCGCGTGGGTCGAAGGTGCGCTTGACCTCGCGAAACGCCTCATACAGCGCATCACCAAACAGCGCGCGGTTGAACTCGGCGCGCAGCATGCCATCGCCGTGCTCGCCCGAAAGCGCGCCGCCGAATTCCAGCACCAGATCGCGGATGGCCTCGGCGATGGCGCGCATGGTACGCACATCTTCGGCGCGCTTGAGGTTAAGCAGCGGGCGCGCGTGCAGCAGCCCGACGCTGGCATGCCCGTAGAATGCAACCTGTACCCCGTGTTCAGCGCAAATCTGGCGGAAGCGCTGGACATACGCGCGCAGGCGTTCGGGCGCTACTGCCGAATCTTCCACAAATGTTTCGGGCTTCAGGTCGGGCGAGAGCGATTGGAGCAGCGGCAGGCCAGCCTTGCGCACTTCCAGCACCGCCCGGCGTGCTTCGGGCGTTACCGCACGCGTGAAAGTGAAGGGCGGCACACCCGCCGCGCGTACCTGCGCCTCCAGCCGGTCGAGGTCGGCGCGCACGGCGGCAGGCGTGTCGCCAAAGAATTCCACCTGCAGCAGCGCGCACGGCTCGCCCTGCACAAAGCTCGCCAGGTAGCGTGCATACTGCGGCGAGGCGCGCGTCAGCCCCAGCAGAATATCGTCCATCAGCTCAACCGCCGCTGGCTGGCAGGCCAGGCAGGGCAGCGTCGCGGCCAGCGCTTCGTCGAGCGAAGCGAAAGCGAGGATGCCGATCGCGGTGTGCGCCGGGCGCGGCACCAGCCGCAGCTTGGCCGCCGTCACCAGCGCCAACGTGCCTTCCGCGCCAACCACAATGTTTGCCATGTTGAATGCGCGGCGACCGACCATCGGCCAACCACCATTGTTTTCGCTCGATTCGGCGTGACCCTGTTCATCAATCGCCAGTGGTCGGTGGTTGGTCATCGGAACAAAGGCGTCGAGGTTGTAGCCGCCCACGCGGCGCAGCAGCTTGGGGAAGCGCCGGTCGATTTCTTCAGCGTGCTCGCGGGCCAGGCGACGCACCGTGCAGTAAGCGCGGCCTTCCAGGTTATCGAGCAGCAGTTTGGCGCGCAGCTCGTCGTCGCCGAGCGGGCCGAACTGTGCCACGCTCCCATCGGCCAGCATCACCCGTAATTCCAGCACATGGTCGATCGTCTTGCCATACACAAGCGAGTACATGCCCGACGAATTATTGCCAATCATGCCGCCGATGGTGGCGCGATTGGCAGGCGCGACATCGGGCGCAAACTTCAGACCATATGCCGCCAGCTGCGCGTTCAGCTCATCCAGCACAATGCCTGGCTCCACCCAGGCCCAACCCTCGGCGGCATTCACTTCGAGCACGCGGTGCATATAGCGGCTGAAATCGAGCTGAATACCACGCCCGACGACCTGCCCGGCCAGGCTGGTGCCGCCGCCGCGCGCCAGCAGCGGCACACCATAGCGCCGCGCTACGCGCAGCACAGCTGCAACATCCTCGGCATCGCGCGGGCATACCACACCGTGCGGAGTGGCCTGGTAAATACTGGCATCGGTGGCATACAGTGCGCGCGATACTACATCGAACAGAACATCACCGCGCACCGCCGCACGCAGCTCATCGGCTAGAGATTGGCTTATCATGGTATGCCTTGACATCAACCGGCTTCTCTTTTATATTTTATAAAATATCAAACGGAACGTCAATTGAAAAGGTTGGTGGGTCATGCCCCAGCACATGGCGGGCCTGGTGGCGCTTGTCACCGGGGCCGCGCACGGAATCGGGCGCGCGATTGCCGAGCGCTTCGGCACAGAAGGCGCGCAGGTGGTGGTGAATGATGTCTATGCCGCCGGGGCCACAGCCGTAGCTGCAGCGATCGTTGCTGCAGGTGGCACGGCGATCGCGCACGCCGCCGATGTCTCTGATACAGCCCAGGTCGATGCACTGTTCGATGCGATGATCGCGCGCTTCGGCACCATCGATGTACTGGTGAATAACGCCAGCCTGACCAACACCGAGCGCCATTTCCTCAACGCCGACGCTGACTGGTGGGATAGCATCATTGCCGTCAATTTGCGCAGCACATTTTTGTGCAGCCATCGCGCCGCGCAGATTATGGCGCGCAAAGGCAAAGGCGCAATCATTAATATGTCGAGCGGGGCAGCCACGCGCGCGCATCGCGGCAACGCCGCCTACGATGCATCCAAGGGCGGCGTCGAGGCCTTCACCCGCGCAATTGCGCTTGATCTGGGGCCGTATGGCGTGCGCGTCAATGCGCTGGTGCCCGGCTCAATCGATAGCAAAGGACTTAGTCCCGAGATCAAGCACGCGCGCGGCGAGAACTTCCCGCTAGCGCGCATGGGCGAAACCAGCGAGATGGCTGGCCCGGCGGTGTTCCTCGCATCCGACGACGCGAGCTATATTACCGGGCACTGCCTGGTTGTCGATGGCGGCTTGCTCGCCCAGCAGCGCTCGGCCACAGTCGATATTTTCCCGCTGAGTAAGTTCCCCAAGCTCGGCGAGTGACGAAATAATTCACCACAGAGATACAGAGATTGTGGAGTTGCAGGTTGAGGGTTTGAAGGTTGCGTAGTTCCGCAGTTCTTGGTTCTCAGTTCTTCGGTTCTTCGGTTCACTGACTACTGAACAGGAATCCTATGCAATCACGAAGCTACCGCGTCGGCGTGGATATTGGCGGCACCTTCACCGACCTGATTATTGTCGAAGAGGGCAGTGGCGCATTCACGGTAGGCAAGGTGCTCACCACGCCCGACGACCCTTCGCAGGCGATTGAGGCAGTGCTGAGCGAGGCGCTTCCGCGCGCCGGGATCGCGCCCGCCGAAATTGCCCAGCTCGTCCATGGCACCACACTCGTCACCAATGCGATGATTGAGCGCAAGGGCGCGCGCACCGCACTGCTGGCGACAGCGGGCTTCCGCGACGCGGTGGAGATTGGGCGCGAAAATCGCTACGACCTGTACGACCTGCTGCTCGAAAACCCGCGCCCACTGGTGCCGCGCTACCTGCGCTTCGATGTCCCCGAGCGCACGCTGGCCGACGGTACGGTGCTAACCACGCTCGACGAACAGTATGTTGAGCGGCTGGCGGGCGAGCTGGCCGCCGCCGGGGTTGAGGCCGTGGCAATCGCCTTTCTGCACAGCTTCACCAACCCGGCGCACGAGCAGGCCGCCCGCGCCGCCGTGGGCCGCGCCGCCCCTAATATGCGCGTGTCGATTTCTTCGGATGTGGTGCCCGAGATTCGCGAGTTCGAGCGCACCTCGACGACGATCGCCAATGTGTATGTGCAGGCGCGCGTCGAGCGCTATTTGCGCGAGCTTGAAGCGCGATTGCAGCGCATGGGCGTGGGCGGCAACCTGTTCCTGATGCTTTCCTCAGGCGGCATCGCCACCGTTGACACCGCCGTGCGCTACCCGGTGCGCCTGCTCGAATCTGGCCCGGCGGCAGGCGCGCTGGCGGCTACAGCCTACGGGCAGGCCGCGGGCCACCCCCATCTGCTGTCGTTCGATATGGGCGGCACCACCGCCAAAATCTGCGTTATCGACCAGGGCCGCCCGCTGATTGCGCACGAGTTCGAAGTCGATCGTATGTACCGCTTCAAGAAAGGCTCAGGCCTGCCAATCACCATCCCGGTTATTGAGATGATTGAGATCGGCACCGGCGGCGGCTCGATCGCGCGTGTGGATGCGCTGGGGCTGCTAAAGGTCGGCCCCGACTCGTCTGGCTCGGTGCCGGGGCCGGTGTGCTATGGACGCGGCGGCAGCGAGCCAACCGTCACCGATGCCGACCTGGTGCTGGGCTACCTCGACCCGGCTTATTTCCTGGGCGGGCGCATGGCACTGGATGTAGCAGGCGCGCGGCTGGCGATTAGCACGCGGATTGCCGCGCCGCTGGGTATCTCGGTTGAAGCTGCGGCCTGGGGCATTCACCAGATCGCCAACGAGCACATGGCCAATGCCGCGCGCGTCCACGCGCTCGAGCGCGGCAAAGACCCACACCGCTTCCCGATGTTTGCGTTTGGCGGTGCCGGCCCGGTGCATGCCTATCGCATCGCGCGCGCGCTAGGCGCACCGGCGCTGCTGGCCCCGCTCGGCGCAGGCGTGATAAGCACGGTCGGTTTTCTCTCGGCACCGCTGGCCTTCGATTTTGTGCGCTCGTGGCGCGGCCAGCTCGGCGCACTCGATTGGGCACACGCCAATACGCTGCTGCGCGAAATGGAAGCCGAAGGCGCTAGCCTGCTCGAAGCATCGGGAGTTACTGCGGGCGCAGTGCGCTACCGCCGCGAGGCCGATATGCGCTACGTCGGCCAGGGCCACCAGATTCGTGTGCCGCTGCCCGACGGCGAGCTGAACGATGCGCATCTGCCCGCGCTGCAAGCCGCCTTCGAGGCGGTGTACCGCGAGCTGTACGAGCGGCTTGGCCCGCCGGTGCCGGTTGAAGTCATCAACTGGCGCGTGGTTGCGGCTGGCCCCGAACCCGAGCTGCAGCTGGCGGTGCGCGCCGAAAACGCTACTGCCGAGGCTGGCGATGCCGTGAAGGGCGCGCGCCCGGCCTACTTTCCCGAAACCGGCGGCTTCACCAGCACCCCGATCTACGATCGCTATCGCCTCGCGCCAGGCGCACAGTTCACTGGCCCGGCGATCATCGAGGAGCGCGAATCGACTGTGATTGTGGGGCCGGGCGCGCGCTGCCAGATCGATGCGCAGTGGAACCTGGGAGTGGATCTGGCGAGTTAGCTTGCTACTCACCACAGAGACACAGAGGACGCAGAGGTTTTACTTTTGGCCTGCTATTCACCACTGAGACGCGGAGGGCGTAGAGATGTTACTTTTGGCTTTTTCTTTACTCCGTGCCTCTGTGTCTCTGTGGTAAAAAACAAGGAAACGCCATGGTTCTCGACCCGATCACCCTCGAAGTGCTCTGGAACCGGCTGCTCTCCGTGGCGAACGAGCAGCAGGTTGCGCTAATGCGCACCGCCTTCAGCACGATCGTGCGAGAGTCGCAAGATCTCGCCTGTGGCGTGTTCGACACGCGCGGCCAGATGATTGGGCAATCGCTCACCGGCACGCCCGGCCACATCAACCCCATGGCTACCGGCGCGAAACACCTGCTGGCCGCCTACCCACCCGCTACGCTGCGCCCCGGCGACGTGCTGATTACCAATGATCCCTGGCTCACCGCCGGGCAAGTGAACGACTTCACCGTACTCACCCCGGTGTTTCGCGGCGACACGATTGTGGGCTACTTCGCCAACTGCTGCCACTCTGCCGACATTGGCGGTCGCGTGCTCTCGGCGGAGGCGCACGAGGTGTATGAAGAAGGCTTGCGCGTGCCAATCACCAAGCTGTTCGACGCGGGCGAGCCAAACCACGAGCTGCTGAAAATCATTCGCGCGAATGTGCGTACCCCCGACGAAACCGTCGGCGACCTGTATGCCCAGGCGTCGTGCAATGCGGTGGGCGCGCGCAGCCTGTTGCAAATGATGGACGAATTCGGGCTGGACAGCATCGACCCGCTGGCCGACGCGATTATCGCCCGTTCTGAAGCTGCCATGCGCGAGGCGATTCGCGCGCTGCCGAATGGCCGCCACGAGCACGAGGTGTGGAGCGACGGCTTCGAGGAGCCGATTAAAATCAAAGTAGCGGTGACGATCGCCGACGAGGATATTTATATCGACTTCGCTGGCTCGTCGCCGCAGAGCCGCCGCGGCATCAACGTGGTGATGAACTACACCCACGGCTATGCCTCATTCGCTATGAAGGCCGCGATCAGCCCGGACGTGCCGCACAACGAGGGTGCCTTCCGCCCGGTGCATGTCAGCGCGCCCGCAGGCTCGATCCTGAACTGCCGCCCGCCTGCGGCAGTAGCCTCGCGCCACCTGATCGGCCACTTCCTGCCCGGCGCAATCTTCGGCGCGCTCGCCCCGGTGCTGCCCAACCGGCTGCTGGCGGGCGGGGCCGACCCCGGCTGGATGAGCATCTGGCGCGGCGCATGGCCCGGCACCGAAAACCCGTTTATGCTCACCGTGTTTCAGCTGGGCGGGATGGGCGCGCGTGCAATCAAGGATGGGCTGAATACTACCGGCTTCCCGAGCGGCGTGGCAGGCGTGCCCGCCGAGGTGATCGAAACGCTCGCCCCGCTGATTCAGCACCGCCGCGAGCTACGCACCGACTCGGGCGGCGCAGGCGCGCAGCGCGGCGGGCTGGGCCAGGCTACCGAGCTGAGCTATCGCGGCGACGGGCGCTGGAGCGTCTCGGCCATGATCGACCGCACGCGCTTCGCGGCCCAGGGCTTCGACGGCGGGCAGCCCGGCGCGCCCGGCGGTTTCTACGCCAACGACCTAGGCACGCTGGCACCCAAAACCGTCGTGTGGTTCGCGCCCGGTAGTCGCGTGCACCTCGACCCACCCGGTGGCGGCGGGTATGGCCCACCGCTGGCGCGCGAACCCGAGCGCGTGCTTGCCGATGTCGTCAGCGGCTATGTTTCGATTGAAGCCGCCGCGCGCGAGTACGACGTCGTGATACACTACACCGGCACGCCCGCGCAGCTGGTGCGCCTACCCGAGCACTACACGATCGACTGGGAGGCGACCAGCGCGCTGCGCGGAACATAGAGGGCAGCCAAAGGGTTAACACGCTTTCCACAAACTCTAAGCGGTAAACCATGGACAACAACACCCTGCTTCAGCACTTCGACCAGGATCTGCGAATCGACATTGTGTACCCTGGTATGCGCAAAGACATAGTGCCCGGCCTGGTGCGCTTCGTGCGCCCGGCCCCGGGTATGAGCTTCATCAGCTATACCGATCTACCCGCCAGCCAGCTCGACGCGGCAGTTACCGAGCAGCTGGCCTACGTAGAAGAACACAAGCTGGTGTTCAGCTGGAAGACCTACGCGCATGACCCGCAGAACGGCCTGGCGGAACGGCTGACGGCACACGGCTTCGCCGCACCCGCGCCCGAGCCAGTGATGCTGCTCGACCTGGCGGCTACGCCCGCGCCGCTGCGCACCCCAGTGCAAGCCAATGTCCAGCGGCTCAACTCTACCGCCCGGCTCGAAGACGTCATTATGATCGAGGCGCAGGTGTGGGGCGGCGACTTCACCTGGCTGCAATGGCGGCTCACCGGGCATATGCACGTGCCCGGCTACCTGAGTGTGTATGTTGCCTATGCCGACAACCGGCCAGCCAGCGCCGCGTGGGTATACTACCAGGCCAACGGGCGCTTCGCCAGCCTGTTCGGTGGCTCGACACTGCCCGCCTATCGCGGGCGCGGCCTGTACACGGCGCTGCTGGCCGCCCGCGCGCAAGAAGCACTGGCGCGCGGCTACCGCTACCTGCTGGTCGAGCCTTCGGACATGAGCCGCCCAATCATCACCAGGCTAGGCTTCACAACCCTGACCTACGCGCAAGATTACGAGCTGGAATGAGCCAACTCCGGTTGAGCACTTTCATTTTCTTGTGCCGCACCGCGCGATGACCTCGTAATCAAGCACGCTTGGTACAAGATGTTGTGACAAGGAGACACCAGACGCGAGCACATGCTTTCTCCTTAAACTCTCTGTGCCTCTGTGTCTCTGTGGTAAACATTCGGAAGTATATTCGGGGGCAGAATGACTATCACTTCCCGCAGCGGCGCGCAGCTACTTGTCGATCAGCTGCTCATTCACGGCGTGGACACCATCTTCTGTGTGCCGGGCGAGAGCTACCTACCCGTGCTCGATGCGCTCTACGCGCCAACCCAGGTTGGCCGCGTGCGCCTGGTGAGCGCGCGCCACGAGGGCGGTGCCGCGTTTATGGCCGAAGCCTACGGCAAGCTCACCGGCCAACCGGGCATCTGCTTCGTCACGCGCGGGCCGGGGGCTAGCAACGCGGCGATCGGGGTGCACACCGCCTTCCACGATTCCACGCCCATGATTCTGTTCATTGGGCAGGTCGCGCGCGGGTTCAGCGAGCGCGAGGCATTTCAAGAAATCGACTTTCGGCGCATGTTCGCGCCGATCAGCAAATGGGCCACCCAGATCGACGATCCAGCGCGCATTCCCGAGCTGCTGGCGCGCGCCTTCGCGCTAGCGCGCACTGGCCGCCCCGGCCCAGTGGTGATTGCACTGCCCGAAGACATGCTCGACGAAGCCGCAGCCGTGGCCGATGCACCGCCCGCCCAGCGCGTGCAGGCCCACCCCGGCGCGGCACACATGGCCGAGCTGCATGCGCGGCTGGCCGCCGCTGAACGCCCACTGCTCTTAGTCGGCGGCGGTGATTGGAACGCGGGCGCGGCGGGTGATATTCGCGCCTTTGCCCAGGCCAACCACCTGCCCACAGTTGCGTCGTTCCGTGCGCAAGATATTCTCGACAACGCCATGCCCGAGTATGTTGGCGCGCTGGGCGTGGGCGGCAACCCACAGCTCCAGCAGCGCCTCGCCGCCGCCGACCTGCTGCTGGCCGTGGGCGACCGCCTGAGCGAGATGATCACCGACGACTACACGCTGCTGCGCGTGCCCCAGCCTGCACAGGCGCTGGTACACGTCTTCCCCGAACCTGCCGAGCTGGGGCGCGTGTACCAGCCGCAGCTTGCCATCGTCGCGGGTATGCCCGAATTTGCCGCCGCGGCGCGTGCCCTGCCACCCAGCGACGGATCGCGCTGGGCCGCCTGGGCCGCCGCGGCGCGCGCCGAGTACGAAGCCTACCTGCAGCCCGGCCCCACGCCCGGCGCGCTCGACCTGGGCGCCGTGTTTACGTTCCTGCGTCAGCGCCTGCCGCCCGACACGATTATCACGAATGGGGCAGGCAACTACACCGCGTGGTGCCACCGCTTTTTGCAATTCCATACCTACCGCAGCCAGGTTGCGCCCGTGAACGGCACCATGGGCTATGGCGTACCGGCGGCGGTGGCCGCTAAGCTGGTACAGCCTGCGCGCATGGTGGTGGCATTCGCTGGCGACGGCTGCTTTCTGATGAATGGGCAAGAGCTAGCAACGGCAGTACACTACGGGCTGAATATCATCGTCATCGTCATCAACAACGGCATGTACGGCACCATCCGCATGCACCAGGAGATGCGCTTCCCCACGCGCACAATCGCCACGGCGCTCAGCAACCCCGATTTTGCCGCCTATGCCCGGGCCTTTGGCGCGTTTGGCGCGGTGGTCGAACGCACCGCCGAGTTTGCCCCGGCCTTCGAGGCGGCGCTGGCAGCAGACCGACCGGCACTGCTGGAATTACGCATCGACCCGGACGCAATTTCGCCGCGCACGACCCTCAGCGCGCTGCGCAGCCAGGCCCAGCGCTAACCCTGGCCGCCTGCGCCACAGCTTGACAAGCGCGCGCCGCGCCCGTAGGATTGAGCGAGTGACAATGCCGGATCGGAGGAGCGCGATGAATTATTTCCTGACCGGAGCAACCGGGTTTATCGGTGGGCGCGTGGCCCAGCAGCTAGTTGAGGCAGGCCACCGTGTAACTGCGATGGTGCGCAACCCGGAAAAGGCCCAGGATGTAGCCCGGCTGGGCGTTACCATATCCAAAGGCGATGTGACCGATAAGGAAAGCATGCGCGCGCCGATGCAGGGCGCCGATGGCGTGTTCCATATCGCGGGCTGGTATAAAATTGGCGGGCGCGACAAGCAGGCGGGCACGGCGATTAACATCGACGGCACGCGGAATGTATTAGAACTGGCGCGCGAGTTGGCGATTCCCAAAACCGTGTATACCAGCACGCTGGCGGTCAATTCCGACACGCACGGCAAGCTGGTTGACGAAACCTACCGCTATACCGGGCCGCACCTCACCGAATACGACCGCACCAAGTGGGCCGCACACCAAATCGCCGAGCAATTCATTGCACAGGGGCTGCCGCTGGTGATTGTAATGCCCGGCCTGGTGTACGGCCCCGGCGATACCAGTAGCGTGCGCACCACATTCATTCAATACCTTCAGCGCAAGCTGCCAATGATGCCACGCCAGACGGCCTTCTCCTGGGCGTATGTCGATGATATTGCGCGCGGCCATATTCTAGCGATGGAGCGCGGCAAGCCGGGGGAAAGCTACATTATTGCTGGCCCCACCACCACGTTTGAAGATGCGATGCAGCTCGCCGAGCAGATTACCGGCGTGCCCGCGCCCCGGCTGCGCGTGGGGCCGGGCGTGCTCAGCGCTGGCGCACGGCTGATGGGCGTGGTGGAGCGCGCTATACCCGTGCCCGATGATTATAGCGCCGAGTTTTTGCGGATTAACGCGGGTGTGACGTATATTGGCGATAATGCAAAGGCGCGCCGCGAGCTAGGCTACAACCCGCGCCCGCTGAAAGAAGGGCTGGCCGAAACACTGCAACACGAGATGCGGCTGCTGGGCATGCCCGTGCCGGGCGACACAAAAAGCTGAGCCAGGCTTCTTATCTTTTCGTGTGGTTTTTCGAAAACCACACAAATACGGTCGAAGTACCGCGCACATCCTACAAAGAAATTCCTGGCCTCCACCCTAACCCAGAAAGCACACTCATGCCACCACAACCCACCCTGGGCTGGAACCCCGAACGCACCTGGCTCTTCGTCGTTGGCACGCTCGAATGGCAACACGCCGACAGCTTTAGCGCCTTCCCCAAGGAAAACCGCCGCGATGCCGCACTGGTCGAGTTCTTCCGCGCACAGGGCGTACCCGCCCAACAGATCACCTACCTCTGCGATCGCCGGGCCACAACCACGCGCATCCAGCAAGCGCTTGAAACCCAGCTCGCAGCGGCGGGCGCGGGCGATCTGCTGGTGCTGTATTACTGCGGGCACGGCGGCAAGTACGACGACGGCGCGGCCTATTTTGCCAGCTACGATACCAACTGCGAAGCCAACCTGGGCTGGCTCGTCGCCACGATTCCCGCGACGATTGAGCGCCACTTTGGTGGGGCGCGCGCGCTGCTGCTGGCCGATTGTTGCTACTCGGGGTGCCTGGCCGACGCAGTTGCCCAGCAGACCCGGCGCGTGGCCTATGCCACGCTGGCCTCGTCACTCGCTAGCGAGCTTTCCACCGGCAACTGGACGTTTACCGAAGCGCTGCTAGCGGGCCTGCGCGGCCAGGCCTTTGTCGATGCCGACCACGATCATGCGATTACCCTGGCCGAGCTTGCCGCGCAGCTCGAAGCCAGCATGGCCTTCGCCGAAGAGCAGCTCGCCACTTTTGCCACCACCAGCGGCTTCAACCCGCATATCGTGGTTGCGGCGGCGCAACCCCGAACCGACCCACGCATTGGCGGGCGCGTGGAGGTGCATGCCAGCGGCGCGTGGTACCCGGCGCAGATCATCGACGCGCGCGACGAGCAGCTAAAGGTGCACTACTACGGCTACGAAGCGAGCGACGACGAATGGGTCGCGCCTGCGCGCGTGCGCGAGGCCGCGCGCCCGGCCTACCGCGTCGGCACGGTGGTCGAGGTGCAGTGGAGGCGCAGCTGGTACCCGGCAAAAGTCGTCGCGGCGCGCCTGGGCATCCACCAGATTCAGTACGATGACTATGGCCCCGAGTGGAACGAGTGGGTGGCGGGCAAGCGCATTCGGCTGCCCAAGCGGTGAGTGCAGCACCAGCGCAAGCCCGCCCGATATTATTAGGACTTTCGCTTACTCAAGCAAATTCTTCTCTCTCTCTTGGTGATGTTTTGCGCTCCGCGTAAAACATCACCAAGAAAAAAGAAAAAGTACCTTGCTGCCGCAGGCACATAAACAAGTAGGCGAAAGTCCTAATTATGGCGCAGGCGCTGCGTTCGTCAGCGCTTCCAGTCGCTCGACCAGCGCGCTAAACACCTGCATTGCCTGCTCCACTGGCGCGGTGGTCGTGAGATCGACGCCTGCATCTTTTAATAGCTGGATCGACTGCTGCGATCCGCCGCTGCGCAAAAAGTGCATATAGCGTGCTACCGCAGGCTCGCCTTCCTCAAGAATACGCTGCGCCAATGCTAGCCCGGCTGAAATTCCAGTAGCGTACTTATAAACATAGAAATTCCAATAAAAATGCGGTACTGCTCCCCAAAAGGAGCTATCGGCAGCATCAACTGTTACAGCTAGCCCACCATATTGGGCGCGCAGCTGTCCAGCCAGCTCAGCAAAATGCGCCGCCCCGAGCGCTTCACCCTGCTCAACGCGGCGATAGACCTCGCGTTCGAATTCGGCAAACATGGTTTGTTCGATTAACGTCGCGGCAATACTATTAATTTGCAGACTCAACAGCCCACGCAGCTGGTCGGGATCAGTGATGGTACGCAGCAAGTGTGCAAACAGTAGCGCTTCATTGCAGGTCGAGGCGACTTCAGCTACGAAAATGGTATAGGTGCTGGTGCAGTATGGCTGGGCCTGGTTGGCCAAATAGCTATGCATGGCGTGGCCTGCTTCATGCGCCAACACCAGCACATCGGATAGTGTATTTTGCCAGTTGAGCAGAATGAACGGCTGGGTACCATATGCCGACCAGCTATATGCACCGCTGCGTTTGTGTGGCGTCTCATGCACATCAACCCAGCGTTCTTCATACAGCCCGCGCCGCAATGCTGCGGTATATTCTGGCCCCAGCGGTGCGAGCGCCGCAAGCACCAGCTCGCGCGCGTCGTCGTAGCTTATCGATGGCGGCGGCACCTGTGACAAAGGCACCAAAAAATCGTAGAAGTGCAGGGTATCTAGACCGAGCAGGCGCTTGCGTAGCTCAAGGTAATGATGGACACTCGGCAAATACTGGTGTACCGCATCGATCAGCGAATGATACACCATTGGCGGAATAGCATCTGTATCTAGCGCGGCCTCTAGCGCCGATGGATAGCCGCGTGCTCGCGCATGGAAGATATTTGCCCGTAATGCGCCATTCAGCGTTGCGGCAATTGTGGTTTGATGTGCCAGGTAAGCCGCGCTATATTGTTCTAGCGCAGTGCGCCGAATGTCGCGCTCGGGCCGTTCGAGCAACGCCCATAGCCGCCCGTGGCTTAACTCAATCTCATTCCCTTCGGCATCACGAACGGTGCCAAATACCATGTCGGCATTTGTTAATGCACTGAAGATGGTATCAGGAACTTGCATAAGCTCGCCGGCCTGCGCCAATACCTCCTCAACCTCAGCCGAGCGCATATGCGCGCGCCGCCGCCACAGCTCACTCACCAGATAGTGGTAAGGCGCCAACTCAGGGGTTTGCTGTATAAATCCATTGAGTGTTGTATCACCAAGCGCCAAAATCTCGGGCGTAACAAAAGCTGCCGCAGCATTACTCTGGGACTGAAGCGCTACAATTCGGTCGAAGCGCGCCTGCTGATCCGATTGCGATAGATCTTCATCGCGGCGAAAAACAGCATACACCAGCAAGCGCTCGATAGTGCGGTTGATTTCGTCGCGCAGGCGCAACACAGCCAGAAATGCCGCCCCTGAATGAGCAAGCGTTCCTTGCAGCGCAGCAAGCTCGGGTAATCGTACCGCAACCGCACGAAAGTCCTGCTCCCATAGCTCTTCGTTTGCGTAAATGCTGCTTGTGTTCCAGCAATACTGTAGCTCGATCTCGTTGCGCGGGCGAAGGGCGGCTTCCATAGCATGCTCCTTTGCTTGTGGGCCATTTGTGAAATAGACCAACTTGTATTGACATACGGTCTGTCGCGCGGCGCAGGCGAGTAGTGCATATTGCGCATGTAAAGTGAACGGTCGCCAGCCCTTTTTTCGTGCATTCTCTTCCCAGAAATGCACACATTGCAACCAAACCAGGGCAGGATTACTATGGATGGAAGAATGCCTCGATCGTATTCGGCTCGATTTCTTGGACAGTGATAATGAAGATGAAGAAAGCGATGAAATGGGGATGCCATCGTTTGAGGTAGAATCGTAGCTACAATGTCATTAGAGCTTCCCGGCAGCTATGCGAAACAAACCGCATATACGTAGTAATGCTCACTGCCGGGAAGCTGAGGGCAATATTCCAGCTGCCAGGCACCTTCACTTACCTGCACAATCGCCGCCCAAGTTCGGGTAAGAAAGAGCGATACATACCATTTCAGGAGGACGCTGCAAGCCAACGGAACGACTCTGTAAGCCAACGGAATCACATAACAAGCCAACGGAACGACTCTGTAAGCCAACGGAACCACGTTGCAAGCCAACGAAACGACTTAGCACCCCAACGGAACCACGTTGCAAGCCAACGGAACGACTTAGCACCCCAACGGAACCACGTTGCAAGCCAACGGAACGACTCTGTAAGCCAACGGAATCACATAACAAGCCAACGGAACGACTCTGTAAGCCAACGGAATCACATAACAAACCAACGAAACGACTCTGTAAGCCAACGGAACCACGTTGCAAGCCAACGGAACCACGTTGCAAGCCAACGGAACCACGTTGCAAGCCAACGGAACCACGTTGCAAGCCAACGGAACGACTCTGTAAGCCAACGAAGCCGCATTGCACGCCGTGGCTTCCCCACAGCCCGCACACTCTACCCCATCCGTAGGCGCTCAACTGCCGCCGCAAGGGCCGCATCGAGCTGGGCCGCATCGGGCAGGCCGCCCTGGGCCAGTGCGGGCTGGCCGCCGCCGCGCCCACCAAACTGCGCCAGCGTTTCGCGCAGCAGCGCGCCGCAGTTCACCGCTAGTCCTTCGGCCCGCGCAAAAATCAGCTGGGTCTTCTCGGCACGCAGCCCGAGCAGCGCCACGCCGCCATGCTCGGCAATCGCCCGCGCCAGCGCCCGCACCTCTTCCAGGTCGCGCTGCACATAGGTATGGCGCACCACCTGTACAATCCCGGCCAGCTCGGCGCGCGTCATCATATCGGTCGCTTCGAGCACAATCAGCTGCCCAATGCGCTCGGCAAGCTGCTTGCGGGTGCGCTCTTCGGCCTCACGCACCCGCGCTACGGCATCCTCAAGCTCGGCAGGGGCGACGCTCAGCGTGCCCGCCAGCCGCCCCAGCGCAGCATTCTTCCAGCGCAAATCGCGCGTCGCGCGCCCGCCGCACAAAAACTCCACGCGCAGCGCATCGCCGCGCCTATCCCAGCGGCGTATGTGTACCAAACCCACGCCGCCCGTGCTGCGCGGGTGCGTTCCACCGCACGCCGAATGGTCGAAATCGGCCACCGACACCACGCGCACCGGCCCCTGCACCTGGGGCGGCTTGCGCAAGGGCAGCTGCGCCAATTCCTCAGGCGTCACAAAACGCGCAAGTACGGGCCGGTCTTCCCAGATCACCTGGTTGGTCAGATCTTCCACTGCGGCCACCTGCGCAGCACTCAGCGCCGTGCCCGCCAGGTCAATGGTTGCCGCGCCCGCGCCCAGGTGAAACGACACCGTCTTCAGCCCTAGCGCATGCTCAAACGCCGCCGAAAGCAGGTGCTGGCCGTGGTGCTGCTGCATATGGTCGAAGCGCCGCGCCCAATCGATCTGGCCGCGAACCGTGTCATCGGCCAGCGGCGCAGCCAGCATATGCCACACCAGCCCATTCTCGGCCTGCACATCCAGCACTTCTATGCCATTCAGCGTGCCGGTATCGGCGGGCTGGCCGCCACCCTCGGGGTAAAACACGCTCTGGCTCAGCGCCACCGCGGGCTGTCCATTGCGCTCGGCCCGCTCAATCACCCGCGCGCAACACTCCGTCAGGTAGGCATCGGCGTAGTATAATCGTTCTGTATCCATCGTTCACCCATTTCAGCTATACGCTCGCTGGGCATATTGTAGCGCACAGTTCAAGCGGCCCCGCGCAGCCGGAGAGCATATGAGTACTGCCGAACGCATTCTGGACACTGCTTTGCGCCTGTTCAACGAAGCAGGCACCGCAGCAGTTTCGACCAACCATATCGCCAATGCGCTCGGCATCAGCCCCGGCAACCTGTACTATCATTTCCGCAATAAAGAGGCGATCATCCGCGCACTGTTCGAGCAGCTGTTTGCGCGCTGGGATGCCGCCTACAATTTGCCCAGCCAATCCACCCCCTCGCTGGCTGATCTGCAAGGAATGGTGCGCATCACCTTTACCACCAGCTGGGAATATCGCTTTATCTACCGCGAGCTGATTGCCCTGCTGCGCCGCGATGCGCACTTGCAACAGCGCTGGACGGCGGTGCGTGAGCGCGGCTTCACCGACTTCCGCCAGCTAATCAGCAGCTTTGTAGCCGCAGGTGTGCTGCGCACGCCCGGCGACGCAGCCGCAGTGACGCGCCTGGCCGAAGTGTGCTGGCTGATTGCCGAATTCTGGCTGGCTAGTGTCGAAGTGCGCGGCGAAACCGTTGGCCCCGCCCAGATTGAGCAGGGCGTTACGCTGATGCAGCACGTGCTCAGCCCATACATGCTCGCTCCGCCCGGCTAACCCGGCCAGCTCAACACACTATGCCCGCAGGGGCCAGCGCCACGACTCAAGTCACCGCACAAACATCCTGCTAACGACCGACTCGACAAGCGGGCGTGATTGATCTATACTCAAATTAGAGTAAATACTCTAATTTATTCGGAATAAGGCGTTTGCGCGCTGCGGCTGGGCCTGCGACAACCGGCTTCGGTATCGCTTCTACCTGGTGATGATCGGCACTGAGTGCAGCTCATCACCATAGAAATGAAGCAATTGCCTGAGTAAGCGAACGCCCTACGCAAAAAGGAACCATCAATGAACACTTCATACCTCCGTAGAATCACCGGGCTGATGCTCATCGTCGTGCCGCTCGCATTCGTCATCGGCTTTACCCTACTACAGATCATGTTCGACTACCCTGCAATTCTGCGCCAGCCCACCGCCGAAGTACTTACCAAATTTCAGGCGGGCGGCCCGCAGCTAGTTGCAGCCTGGTATCTCCTGACCCTCACTGCCGTGCTCTTCATTCCACTAGCAGTGCTCGTTCGGCAGCTGCTGGCGAGCGTAGCGCCATCGGCAGCGCTCTCAGTTGCTACGGCCTTTGGGGTTGTCGCCGGGCTAGTGCAAGCGCTTGGCTTCCTGCGCTGGCCGTTTCTGGTGCCGCACCTGGCCCAGGCCTACCTCGCGCCCGGAGCCAGCGCGGCCCAGCGTACCGCTGCCGCCCTGGTGTTCGAGGCATTCCACCGCTACGCTGGTATGGCCATCGGCGAACACCTGGGCTACCTAAGCACCAGTATATGGGCCTTCCTGGTAGCGTGGGCCATGTTGCGTTCGCGCATGTTCGGGCGCTGGCTTGGCCTGAGCGGCATGGTGCTGGCGCTCGGCATCGCCGCCGGGCTGCTCGAACCCGCTGGATGGGAGCTAGCCGGAACGATCAACGCAGCTAGCTACCTGGGCTGGGCGCTCTGGCTGATTACGACCGGCGTGGTGGTGCTGGTACAACGCAGCGAGCGGCACACAGCGCTACAGGCAGTGAGCGTATCACCGTAACAAGCGCAGGCTTGCCGTAAACACCTGCTTGAAAATACGGCTGCGCAACGTTTATACTTATAATAATCGCACCCGTATTCGTTTGCCGCCGGAGGTTATTGATGGCATTTCCCCCATTTGTTCATACTGTCAATCGCAACACCGCCGATAACGACTGGCCGGTTGAAGGCCAGGGATGGAACGAATGCGGCTGTACCGCAGCATCGAACGCGGGTAATCTGCTAGTACGCAGCCTGCGCTACCGTAAAGATGATTTTGTGCGTGAAGCGGGAATGTTCTTCCAGCCACAGTGGGGCGGCACGCCCAGCCCGATTACCAGCTGGCTGCTAAAACGCCACGGCTTTGGCACACACTTTGGCAACTTACAGCAAACCGATTACGAGGCCGTGATCCGCGACCTGATCGATCGTGGCATCCCGGTGATTATTGAGCTATTCGTGATACGTATGGGGAATATTCCGGTATCGGGGCAGCACTCGGTAGTGGTGGTTGGCTATAGCGAGCCATTCCGCGATCATACCGGGAAGCAGCGCGAGGAATATTATATTGTGGATGCGCAATGGCCTGCGCTGGGGCAGTTTTCGCTCAGATCGAACAATTGGGATTTTGATGGCGACGGCACAATCGAAGAATTCCCCGGCAACCGCACACTTTCGCGTGATGAGCTGAACACTGCCTACCCTATGCGCACCTACTTTCCCGTCTTCGCCACGCAATCGGACCACGATGCCTGGTACGACCGCTACCTGCGTGTTGAGAGCGGTGTGCCACTTCTGGGGCTGCTCACCGGTCGCCTTCTTACAGGATCACACGATATCTGGCTGGGCGATACTTCCCAGCCGAACTTGTAGCGAATCTCGCAGGCAATAAAAAATCCCCTCGCTGCCTAGGCAGCGAGGGGAAGTGTACCTACAGTACTACTTCACCGTCAGGGTGCCCTTCATACCAGCCGCGTAGTGGCCGGGGAAGGTGCACAGGAAGGTGTAAGTACCGGCATCGAGCTTGGCCGTCACCGCGTCGCTCGCGCCGCCATCCACCAGCTTGGTCTTGGCAACAATGTTCGCATCGTCGGGAATGTAGCCCTTGGCGTCGCCAGCGGCCACGCCCGCCTCGTCAACCTTGGCCGCAACATCGTCGCCGCCCTTAACCAGGATCCAGTTGTGCTTCTGGGCACCTGAACCATTCTTGAAAGTCACCTTCACATCACCTGGCTTGGCTGTCAGGTTGGCCGGGGCAAACGCCAGCTGCTCGCCCGCAGTCGAAATATTGAGGGCGCTCGCGCCGCCACTATCACCGCCGGCCGCTGGCTGGGCACCACCACCGCCACACGCTGTCAACACCAAAGCACTCGCTACTGCAACACCGGCAAGCCAAGATCGTACATTGAGTTTCATCCATCAACTCCTTTATTCATAACATCTGTCGGGGAAATGACCGTGTGTATTATCTCACAATGACTTTCTTTGTCAAATCTGTATCACCATCTGTAGCGCCAGGTTGCGACCCCACACCACAAAAAAACGTATATACTACTGGAAGCATAACCGACGTCAGTCTCACACGTTCCAATTGCGCTGGCGCGCCTGCCAGCTACCGTTTCCGCGACTGAAGGTAGGTAATCATTGATGAACAATTCTCTGTTTCACTGGCGGCACCTGGGGCTACGGCTGCTGATTGGCCTGGTGCTGCTGCTCGCGGCGCTGCCGTTGGCTACTACGGTAGGCGCACAATCCAAGTCGGTGATCGTCAATCGGCGCGACGGCCAGGCAACTATCCTGCCGAATGGCGATGTCCGGATGGTCGAAACCTGGCAGACGCAATTCATCGGCGGGCCATTTCGCTTCGCATTCCGCGCTATTCCACTCAACCGGGTTGAGGCGATTGATGAGTGGAGCGTGAGCGAAGGCGGGCAACAGTACCGCCAGTCTAGCGACCAGAGCGCCAATAGCTACACTGTTGATCGCAACAGCGATGAGGAAAAAATTACCTGGTATTTCCCCAGCACCACCGACCAGCAGCGCACCTTTACGCTGCGCTACACGCTCAAAGGCGCGCTGCGCATCTACAACGACGGCGACCAGTTCTTCTGGAAGTTTATCGAATCCGACCGGGCCTACACCATTTCACAATCGCGGGTGGTGGTGAGCCTGCCACAGGGCGTCGCCCCCAGCCAGATGAAAGCAGCCTCGTACCGCAATGCGACTGAAGAGAGCGGCCAGGCGCGGATTGACGAAGATGCCACCGCTGTGTTCGATGGGCATTCTTTCCCCAACGGCACCGAGTGGGAAATCCGCGTTCAGTTCCCGCATGGCGTGGTGAGCGCCAGCCCGCCCGGCTGGCAGGCTGCCGACGATGCACGCATTGCCGCCGCCGAGGCGCGCAAGGCCCGCGAGCCGTTCTACAATCTGCTCGCGCTGGTAAGCTCGATGCTGCTGGGCCTGGGCGGCTTTGGCGGGCTGTACCTGCTGTGGTATCGACATGGGCGCGACATTCCCACCGGCGTGGTGGCCGAGTTCTACCCCACACCGCCCGAAGATGTACCGCCTGGCATGGTCGGCACGCTGATCGATGAAAGCGCGGACATGAAAGACATTATTGCCACGGTCGTCGATTTCGCGCGGCGGGGCTATTTGCAGATCACCGAGCAAACCAACCAGGGCTTTTTCAGCAGCTCGCGCGATTTCACCTTTGTGCGCGGCAGCGCCGACCTGCGCCAGCTGCGGCCCTACGAGCGCGAGCTGTTCGATGAGATTTTCGGCACCATGCAAACCGAGCGCTCGCTTTCGAGCCTGCGCAACCAGTTCTACACCAGCATCCCCAAGCTGAAAAAGCTGATGTACGAAGAAGTGGTGCGGCAGGGCTATTTCGATGAAAACCCCAATAGCGTGCGCAACCGCTATACCATGATTGCCGTGCTATTCTTCGTGATTGCCGTGATTGCGGGCTGCTTTGGTGCCTCGGCGCTCACGCTGTACACGCCGCTCGCGCCAGTGCTCGGCTTTGTGGTGATCGCGCTGGCGGTGGGCTTCCTCATCCTAAGCCGCTACATGCCGCGCAAGAGTACGCAGGGCGCAACGGCTGCGGCCAAGTGGCTCGCGTTTCGGCGCTACCTTGAGCGCATCGATAAATATACCAATGTGGCCGAAGCGAAAGACCAGTTTGAGCGCTACTTGCCTTACGCCGTTGCCTTTGGGCTTGAGCACAGCTGGGTACAGCGCTTCGCGCAGGTGAATACGCCCGCACCACCCTGGTATTATCCGTATGGCTACGGCGGCTACGGCTATCCGCAGCAGCATTACGGCCATCGCAAAGACGATCTACCAACAACGCCTGGAAGCGCATCCGGACAGGGCGGCGGCCTGCCCTCGCTCGATCAGATGTCGAGCGGTGCATTCACTAGCCTGAACGCAATGAGTGCGGGCTTCTTCGACATGCTGAATTCAACCTCGGCGATCTTCACCAGCGCGCCATCAAGCTCGGGAAGTGGCGGTGGCGGTGGATGGAGTGGTGGCGGCGGTGGCGGCGGTGGCGGTGGTGGCGGCGGCTCAAGCGGCTTCGGCTAGGCTCGCGTTTCGCCAAAGACGAGCACATATAGGTCGCGTAACGTGCGCGATCAACGTTGGTAGTAACGATAAGGATAGTGCTTATGAGTGGAAGCGGTAAAACGGTTGGGATGATCCTGATCGCCGCTGGCGTGATTATTTTCTTGATCGTCACGCTATTCATCGGCTCGGGGCTGGCCTCGGGCCAAACCGGCGGCTCTGGCGCAATTCTTGGCATCGGGCTATTTGGCGTGCTGCCGCTGCTCATCCTGGGCGGCATTGGCGCGTACCTGTTCACCCAGGGCAAGCGCGAAGAGCAAGACCTGGCGGGCGTGCGCAAGAAAGAGCGCCTGCTGGGCCTGATTCAGGCGCAGGGGAAAGCCCAGCTCAATAGCATCATGGTCGAGCTGAAGATGACGCGCGATGAAGTGAAGCAGGACATTTACGAGCTGGTGCAGCAGGGCCTGTTCACCGGCTATATCGACTGGAGCACGAATACCTTCTTTTCGAAGGATGCCGCGCAGGTAGCCAGCAATAAGTGCCCCAACTGCGGCGGCGTGCGCGAGCTGGTGGGCCAGGGCATTGTAAAATGCCAGTATTGCGGTGCCGAGCTGTTCATTCCGCCGGGTGCGCCACAAACCACGGCCACGCCGGTGCCGCCCGCTGCCCCGCCCGCCACACAGGCATAGGAGAAGAACGCTTTTACCACAGCGGCGCTGAGACACGGAGAAAGGCAGGCAAAAAGCAACTCGCTACCTTTGCTTTGCGTTCGCTGCAATTCATCTGTGGGCCTCAGACTGTTACCTAAAACGTGCAACCTACAACTATAAGGAGGATTGAATGGCGCGTATTATTGATGTCATTGAGTTCATGGACGAAACTGGCCGTGAGATCATCCATCGCGAGCCGGAAGGCGAAGCCTTCGATATCCGCTTCGGGTCGCAGCTGGTGGTGCGGCCCAGCCAGGTCGCCATGTTCTTCCGCGACGGCCAGGCGCTCGACACATTTGGCCCCGGGCGGCACACGCTCACCACTGCCAACCTGCCGATACTCTCGGGCCTGATTGGCATGGCTACCGGCGGGCGCACGCCCTTCCCTGCCGAAGTCGTGTTTGTGAATATGCGCCAGTTCATCGACCAAAAGTGGGGCACGCCCGAGCCAATTACTGTGCGCGACGCCACCTTCGGCATGGTGCGGCTGCGCGCCTTTGGTACCTACGCCTTCCAGGTGAAAGAGCCAACCCAGTTCGTCAACCAGATCGCCGGGCAGCAGGGTATCTTCACCACCGGCGAGCTTGAGAATTACCTGCGCGGAATGATCATACAGCGCTTCACCGATACGCTGGGCGAGCAGCAGCGCAGCTTGCTCGATATGGCTGGGCAGTTCAGCGAGCTCAGCACCAGCGCCAAGGCGCAGCTCGCCGACGACTTCAGTGCGGTGGGGCTTACCCTGGTGGCGCTGTACATCGGCTCAATCTCGCCCACCGAAGACACCGCCAAGGCGATCGACGAGCGCGCCTCGATGGGCGCAATCGGCGACATGGACGCCTACATGAAATTTAAGGCGGCGCGGGCCATGGGCGACGCCGCCACCAACCCCGGCGGCGCGGCTGGCACCGGCGTTGGACTGGGCGCAGGCGTGGGCCTGGGTGCAGCGATTGCTGGTGCATTAGGGCAGGCAATGCAGCAACCCGCACGCCCGGCAGCCCCGGCACCCGAAGCCGCCCCGGCAGCGGCGGCCAGCAGTGGCCCGCTGACGCGCGCGCAAGTGCAAGAGGCCATCGATACCCTCGATTTGCGCTTCTCCAAGGGCGAGATCAGCGAAGACACCTATAATCGCATGATCAAGAAGTGGGAAGATCGTCTAAAAGAGTTGGGCAGCTAGCACCACATCGTTGCCGCCGAGGCGCAGAGAGCACTGAGATACGGTATAATCTCAGTGCTCTGATGTTTTGCCTGGTGAATGACGCGCATGACCGATACCGATTTTGCGTATATCAAGGAACGGCACGCCGCCGCCCACACCAACGCCTACGTGTTTCACCAGCTCATCCCCTATATCGGCAACAAGCGCAAGCTCCTAGGCCTAATCCAACGCGCGATTGCGCTGGCTGGCGCGCCGCCGGGCGGCACCTTCGCCGACTTGTTCGCGGGCAGTGGCGTGGTGGCGCGCATGGCCAAGCAGCTTGGCTTTCGCGTGCTCGCCAACGACTGGGAGCCGTATGCGTATGAAATCAATCGCTGCGCAATTGCCTGTAATGAACCGCCGCCATTCGGCACGCTGGGCGGCTACACCGCTGCAATTGCGCAGCTCAACGCGCTAGCCCCACACGTCGATTGGGTAACGCGCCACCTGTGCCCCGCCGACGACCAGCAGTTCGATACCGCCCATGAGCGTTTGTTCTTCACTCGCGCGAACGGCATGCGCATCGACGCGATACGCACGCAGATTGCCGCCTGGGAACAGGCGGGCTGGCTTACGCCAAACGAGCGCGCCGCACTGCTTGCGCCGCTGCTGTATAGCGCCAGCTACGCCAGCAACACGAGCGGCGTTTTCAAAGGCTTTCATCACGGCTGGGGCGGGCAAACCGGCACAGCGCTTTACCGCATTCTGGCGCCGCTTACGCTGCGGTCAGCAGTATTTTTCGACAATGGGCTGGCGAATGAGGCGTATTGCATGGATGCGACGGCATTGGCGCGCCAGCTTGCTGCGGATGACCCGCTTGACATCGCCTACCTCGACCCACCATACAATCAGCACCCCTACGGCAGCAATTATCATGTGCTGAACTCGCTGGCCCTGTGGGATCGCCCGGCGCTGAGCGAGCATATTGATGGGCGCAATAAGGCAGCCATCCGCGCCGACTGGCGCACCGAACGGCGCAGCGCCTACAACTACCGCGCCGATGCCGAGCGCGCCTATGCCGAGCTGCTGAATACACTCAATGCGCGCGCGATTCTCACCAGCTACAGCACCGATGGCATGATCCCGCTTGAGCGAATAGTGCAGCTGTGCACTGCGCGCGGCCACACCCAGCTGGTGCAGCGCGAATACAAGCGCTACCGTGTGAGCAGCCAGCGCTTTTCGCCCAAGCCGCTGAATATTGAGTTTGTGCTGATTACCGACACCGCACACGCGCACACTGGCCCCAGCGCTGAAGCGCTCTGTGCGCAGCTGCGCCACGCCGAGCACAGCGCCCTGGCTGAGCACCGCGAAACGCTTACGAAGGAATAGAAATAAAACTTTCGCTTCCGGTTTACGTGTTGCTGTGCCTCGGTGGTTTGCTCTCTACGCCCCGGCGCGCTCGCGCAGCCGCCGCTCCAAAATCTGCTCGTCCTTCATCCCATGCAGGCGCAAATAGAAGCGCGCCGCGTCGAGCAAAGCATCTTCAGGGATGAGGCCAATCAGCTCGCTCTCGGCGACCAGCACGCCATAGGCTGCGGCCTCGCGTGCCACCATCTCAACCACCCGGTGGATTGGCGTGGTGCGAAAATCAACCAGATTCATCGACACCTGGGCGCGCCCTTCCACCAGCATGCCCAGCGCGCGCACACCGCGCAGCCCACCCGACGAGCCGCGCACAGCTTTGGCAATGCGCTTGGCAACCTCGACATCGGCGGTGTTAAGGTAGATGTTGTAGGCGATCAGCGGCTGGCGTGCGCCCACAATTGTCGCCCCGGCGGTGCCCAGTTGCGCCGGGCCAAAATCCGGCGCGCGGGCCGGGTCGGTGACGATCGTATCGCGCAAACCCTCATACTCGCCCTTGCGCAGGTTGGGCAGGGCCGCACGCTCGGGGCGTGTCGCCGCCGCCTCGTACAGGTACACCGGGATGCCCAGCTCATCGCCGATGCGCTGGCCGACGCTACGCGCCAGCGCCACACATTGGTCAAGTGTCGCGCCGCCGAGCGGCACAAACGGCAATACGTCAGTAGCGCCGACGCGCGGGTGCTGGCCGCTATGCTGCGTCATATCAATCAGCTCGGCGGCGCGACGCACCGCCTGAAATGCCGCTTCGGCCACCGCCTCGGGCGGGCCAGCAAACGTAATCACGCTGCGATTATGGTCGGCATCGAGCGTCTGGTCGAGCAGCGTGGCTTCTGGCACCGCGTTTATGGCTGCGGCAATCGCATCAACTACCTCGGGGCGGCGGCCTTCGCTGAAGTTCGGAATACATTCAATCATCGGTGTGCTCCTTACTCCTATTAAATGTTGCTCGTTTGTGTCCCCTCGGAGCGCACAAACGAGCAACAAATTGACACATTGGCGACAATGCCAGATATACAGCGATTACAGCTTGAACCCCAAAATATCAACGCGCGAGCGAGTAACTTCCAGCCAATCGCCCGGCTCGATTTGCGGCTTGCCGATCACCTCGGCCAGGCTCTTGGCGGTGAGGCTGGTGCGCACGCCAATCACGCCTACACCCACGTCGAGCAATAGCTCGGTGTAGAGCGTCTCATAGGGCAAATGCGCCTGTTCGGCCTCCCACGAAGGCACTGCCAGCACGCGACCATAGGCGGTGGGCACGATGCTGGTGCGGCCAGTCGCCAGCCCTTCTTCGGGCACTAGCCCCTGCTGCGGCGCGCCCGCTTGCAGGCGCACACTGCTCAGCAGGAACACCAGCTGCGCGCTGCCTGCGCGCCCTTCAAGCGCCACGTCCACCCGGTGGTGCCGATCGACCACACCAATCGGCACATCGGACCCGTCCGGGCGCAGCACAATCAGCGGCAGGTAGCGCCGACCATCGGGATGCAGCTGCCCGGGCACAAAGCGCTCGAAGACACACGGCAGCCGCAACTGTTCACCATTGGGGAAACGCATGGTTTGGCCTTTTGTGGGTTTATTCCGCACGCATTGTAGCCCAGGGGTGGGGTGGCGTCAATGCGGCTTTAAGCGGTATGGGGCGGCAACCAACGACCGATTACAGACGACAGACGTGCGGTCGCTGGCTGCAATGTGGTGTCTATCAGCAACGGTGTATCCAGGCGGCGTGCATTGGGGGGGACTAGGTGCGAACCTCCCGCAGCATTGTATTACGCAGCTTACGGATTTTACCGCTTTCGATAACCACATCTTGCCGCATAATACGCCGCACTGTAACCTTTCCCTCACGCCATGAAATTTCAACAATTCGATGAACCGTATTATGCTCAATAATATAATCTCGCCCAACCACGACTTTGAAATTAGGTTTGCGCGCAAGCGTATCGGTAAAGCCTGCTCGTAGCTCAGCTGTCGTCGTCATTACGCTGTTATCTGTAGAGATAACTTCTACTTCGCTGTGAAAGAGGCTCACAATCTCGTCAACATTATGAGCCGTATATGCAAGATCGTATGCCTCGAGCAAGGTTATATACTGTGTATCCGCTGATATATTAATTGTCGGCTCACCTGGTACCACATCTAACCCACCTGGTACCACTGCCATCTGATCAACGGTAAGCATAATACCATCGGATACCGCAACCTGGCTTTGTCCAAGTTCAGGTGCCATAAACTGATGATACGCCAACATACGGCCCGCTTGAAGCTGACTCTTCGCTTTATCAGACGTGCGGCTTAGAGCATATTTCACAGCTAGTCCGAGGCGACCGCCTGGGATGAGTGTAGCAGCCAGTTCGGTAAAAGCGAAGTTTATTGCCTCCAATGCTTCAAATGAAATGCCATTTGGCACAGCAATGACCATTACCTCCACACCAATTGCTTTATCATTTTGAATAAGTAAGCCGGGGGCAAGAACCTGTGAAGGTGTTTCGTTGAAAGAGAGTACAGCGCCGTCCTCAGGATAGCGCGTTACTGCGCCACTAGGGTGTCCAAGCCGCGCATCGGTAATGCGAAGCAAAACAGCAACACCCTCCTCGGCGGTAGTCGTAGCTGAACGCATTGTAATTGCACGTGGGACAACATACGCCACAGGAGGTTCAACGACAGGTGAAGCAGTGCGTACCTCAGTACCGCAGCTCAGCATTCCAAGCAAGGTGAGCAGCAACAACGAGCACCATAGCAACGAAACTCGCATAATGCACCTCACAACCTTTTAGCAGTGTTTTGTATTGCTCTGTATACGTGGCGCAATATATAAAGTTACACTGATTCTGCGGTATCGGTAGCTGGCTGCTTGGCGAGCACATCGCGCAAATCCTCCACGAAATCGCGCGGGCGGGCTGGGCTGATCAGCAGCGGCGTGCGATCGCGCCGGGCCAGCGCCACCAGCCGCTCACGGTTCGTTGCCACAAAGAACACCGCCCCATACTGTTCGAGCCGAAACGGCCCCTGATAGCCAAACACCCCCGCATTAAACGAGCGCCGCAGCCCAAAGCGCGGCATGTCGGCCAGCGCCGCCGCCAGCGATACACCCATAATCTGCTCGAACGGCACTGGCATAGCGCGCGCCCAGCGGCGCTTGATCAGCACGCGTTGCGCCTCAATCACATAGCTCGTTGGCTGCACCGCATAGTTCAGGAGCAGCCACACCACCATCGCCAGCGCCACCGCCATCGTAATCACCATCCCCGTCACCGCGATGCCATTACGCAGCATACCGCTCAGGTACAGAAACAGCGCCGGTAGCGTTAGCAGCCCACCAAGCATTGCAATGCCACTGGTAATTTGCTCGGCATATGAATCGAGTGGCGCAGCTTCAAACTGTGTTTGTGCCATAACGTACTTGTTTACTCTTCATAGCGCCGCAGCTTCACTGTGCAGCCGCAGCTTCGCGTATACAGATACAACCACTGGCAAGCGCATTCACGCCTCCCGCGCCTAGCACGCGCCGCCAGCATTCATCACAGCAGCGCAGCAGCGCGGCAGACAAAACGCCGCCCATTGAGCTGCGGAACAACGCAACTGCGTAACGCCTAATTGATTCTAGCCTGGCTTCATCCTTCATCCTTCATCTTTCATCTTTCACGCCGCCATGATACCACGACTGTACGTAGTTAGGCGTAACTCCCTAGCGCACTACAACGCCAAGAAATCTGTTATCAAACTGTTATCCGCCACGAAGCTGCATGGCTTGAGATTCACCTGGGCCTATGCTATAACAACTTGTGTCGTGAGGAAAAGGTATGCGCTTAGAACATTCACGCCTGGCACACATCGCTGCGCTGCTTGACAACCCGGTATTTCGCGTCTGGTTCCCTGCGCTGCTTATAACGCTCATCCTTCTGATGACGCTTGGTATTTCCCTCCCTTCGGAACGCCAATATGGTACAGCGCTCCTATTACTGCTCCTCATCGTCCTCGGGCAGCGCCTGTCGGTGCAGCTCGAAGATGGCAGCCCGTTTACCCCAACTCCAGCACTCCTGATTGCTGGTTTGACGATGGTTGGCTGGCCGCTACTGGTACTCATCACCTTGCTCAGTTCAGCGGTTACACTGGTACACCGCCGCCAAACCGTTGAACATGCCCTGATCGAAGCAGGCAGCCACTACCTGATCATCGGGCTATCGGTTCCAGTGTATTACGCTACGCAACCCGCTCAGGCACTGCCATACAGTACCCCTATGGGGCTACTAGGGTTAGGCATCATCGGCCTGATTACCTATACGATCAAGCTCATCATTGGCGTGGATGGCGATACGCATATTCCGCGGTTGCGCCGCCTGCGCCGCCGCCTCGCCGCTGTGCGCTGGTATGGCCTGGCAATCGTGCCATTGGGCGGCCTGCTCGGCGCATTATGGGCATTCAATGCCTGGCTGTGGCTCCTTAGCCTCGGCCCGCTTGTGGTCGCACAGCGCCTGTTCACCAGCGCGATAGCCCTGCGCAGCACAAGTGCTGACCTCGCCAATATTGCCCAGCAGCGCGAGCTGCTGAACGCGCGCGTTGAGCGGTTGCAGGCGCTCGCCACCGCAATGCTCAGCACGCGCGATGTTCAGCCAATGCTCGAGCTGCTGTGCCAACGGCTGGCTGCCCTGCTCGATGCGCCAGCGGGCTGGGTTATGCTGTTCGATGATACTGCCCACCTGCAGCTGATGACCTACCATAACCTGCCGGGCGCCGAACACGAGCCGCTCGCCGACCCACAGCTCTACCTGGCTTTACTTGAACGTGGCAAGGTCATGCTGGTAGCCGATGAGCGTGCGTCGGCGCTTGTACCCGGCGGCCGCTTACACCATCGCCCAGAATGGCTGGCAGTGTTATGTATCCCACTGCTTGGCGAAAGTAGTGGCCCTAATGCTACACCGCCGCTGCTCGGCGCGATCTGCCTGGCCTTCAACCGGCTGCGCGGCCTCGATGCCGACGAGCAGCGCGTGCTTAGCTCATTCGCGCACCAGGCGGCCATGGCGATCGAGAATGCCCGCCTGTTTGCCGAGCTGCGCCGCAAACAGGACGAACTCATTCAATCGTCGAAGCTCGCCGCCGTCGGCACCTTTGCTGCGGGCATCGCCCACGAATTTAACAACCTGCTTGGAAGTATGCTGGGCTATGCCGAGCTGGGCCACAAAATCCACGAGCTCGAAGAAAAAGATCGTGCGCTCGAAGTCGTGATTCAGGCATGCCGACGTGGGCGGAGTATTACGCGCGGCCTGCTTACCTTCGCGCGCCGCCAGGAACACCACCGCACCATGGCCGATCTTACCGATGCCGTTGACGAAACCCTCACCCTGGTCGATATTGATCTGAGGAAATCGCGTATTAAGGTTGTACGCAAGATCGAACCAATCCCGCTCACCGTCTGTGATCTGGGGCAGATGTCGCAGGTAGTACTCAACCTGATCACCAACGCCCGCGATGCCATGCGCCCCGATGGTGGTACACTCACGGTAAGCCTACGTGAGCGGCGCGACCAGATCGAGTTAAGTATTAGCGACACCGGCACTGGTATTGACACCGCGATTCGCGATAAAATCTTCGAGCCATTTATGACCACTAAGGGCGCGTTGGGCGGCAGCCAGACTCCCGGCACGGGGTTGGGTCTCTCGGTATCATATGGCATTGTGCAAGAGCATGGCGGCACTGTTGTCGTTGATAGCACACCTGGGCACGGAACCACCATGACCGTGCGCCTGCCAATTGTCACCGCCGAAGCCCTTGAGCACGAGCTGGCTGTTAGCGCATAGTAGGCGGTCATACGAAAAGGCTGAATGGCCGATTATAGCCACCCAGCCTTTACTCAACGAGTTTGTACCGCTGATTGTACTGTTTCAGCGTAGGATCCCTCGATACTGCCCGGGACGCCCTACGCAGCCACGAAGGTTGCTGCCTCAGCGATCCACGCCTCAACTTGCGCAAGGGTCGGCGCGTGGTGGGTAATATGCTTTTCGTCGTTGGTGGTTTTGAGCTTCGTATAGAGGTTTTCGGCCTTGCGGTGCTGCAACTCTTTGCAGGAATCCACACCGCACTCCTCCAGCAGATTCGCCATTTCAGTACCAACCCCTTTGAGGCGCATCAAGTCGGCGCGGTTGATCCACTCTGTAAGCTGGCTGCCAGCAACACCAAGCTGCTTCGCCAATGCAGTACGTGCCGATGGGGTTGCTGTGTGCTCTAGCAGATGCTCTACTGTTGTGATCTTGGCATCCGCTAGCTTTGTGCGGGTTGCCTCATCCATTCCCTTAATCTCGGCGATTTTGTGTGCCATGTGCAGTACTTCCTTTCATCAGTACGGTAAGGCTCATCGCGCTTTTTTAGGGGCAAGGGATCCAGTTCTATTATACACTGTATGCAAGCCTATGCGACCAAGATAAAAAGCTGATAAAATCAGCCTAAAGGGCATCTAAAATTATTCTGCCACCGTCACAAATGCATTGCTTCGTGTATGCGAGTTACGCGGTCGCAAGTAGCCGCCTACCACCCTCTTTCTGCCCTGCGCCAGCTAAACCTCACGCAGGGCAAGCCGCCAATGCTCAATGCTTGTCTGGTATACTTACGCTACGATGTTTTGCTGAATTATGCTGCGACACTTATGACACACCATATCAAGATCGTTTCCTGGAATGTCAACGGAGTGCGCTCCGCCGCCGCCAAAGGGTTACTGGAATGGCCGGAAACGAGCCAAGCCGATATTCTGGCGCTACAAGAAACCAAAGCGCACCCAGATAAGCTTGAGCCAGCGCTGCATAGCCCGCCGGGGTACCATAGTGCCTGGTGCGCTGGCGATGTCGCGCACTACTGCGGGGTTGCCACCTTCTCGCGCCAGCCTGCACTTACCCACACGCGCGGCCTGGGCGATGCCTTCTTCGATACCGAAGGGCGCGTGCTGGTAAGTACGTTCCCGGCGTTTACCCTGTTCAACGTCTATTTTCCAAGTGGTTCAAGCGGGCCAGCGCGGGTAGCCCACAAATTAGCGTTTTACCAGCGCTTTCTCGAACTGGTGCAGCCGCGTATTGCCGCTGGCGAACGTATTGTGGTGCTTGGCGATGTCAACACGGCATACGCCCCAATCGACCTGGCACGCCCGAAAGAGAACGCAAAAACCTCGGGATTTTTGCCCGAGGAGCGCGCCGCATTGGGCCAGTTTTTCGCAGTCGGCTTGGTTGATACCTTTCGCCATTGCTACCCGAATGAGGTTGCATATTCCTGGTGGTCGATGCGCAGTGGTGCCCGCACCCGAAACGTTGGCTGGCGGCTCGACTATATTTTTGTATCAGAAAATCTGCGCGACGCCATTATCGATACAGCTATGTACCCACATATCACTGGCTCGGATCATTGCCCGGTAAGCCTGACCCTCGCCCTGCCTGCACACACACGCTAATACCCTACGCAAAGGCCACCGCATGAACAACAAAATCTGCCTGGTAACTGGCGCTAGCTCAGGGCTTGGGCAGGCAATCGCCACCGGGCTAGCGCGCCAGGGCGCAACCGTGGTGCTAGCCTGCCGTAACCTGGCACGAGCTACGGCAACACGCGAACGGATCCAGGCGCTTACCGGCAACCCGAATATTGAAATCCTTGAGCTAGATCTCGCCTCGCTCCAATCGGTACAGGCATGCGCGGCAGCCTACCACGAGCGTTATACCCGCCTTAATGTGCTCGTGCACAATGCTGCTGCGCTGGTTGGCCGCCGTATCGTCACACCGGATGGGCTAGAGCTTATGTTCGCCACCAATCACCTTGGGCCGTTTCTGCTCACCCAGCTGCTGCTCGATGTGTTGAAAAATGGCGCGCTGGCACGTATTCTCACGATTACCGGGCCAGCCAGCACCAGGTTGCATCTCGACGATCTGCAAAGCGAAATATTGTTTCATACCGTCGATGCGTTTGCAGCATCACGGCTGTGTAGCCAGCTCTGCACATTCGAGCTAGCCCGCCGTCTCGATGGGCGCGGCGTCACCGCAAACCTCATCAACCCCGGGCTAGTACGCACCAACCTGCTGCGCGAAGCGCCCGCCCTGATACGCTGGTTGTGGCGCGCCGGTGCCGCTTCGCCCGAGCGCGCGGCCCAACCGGTTGTGCGCCTCGCGTTATCGCCCGATGTAGTGGGCCTGACTGGGCGGATGTTTAAGCGACAGCGCGAAGTAACACCGCCAGCGTTTGTACGCGATCCGCAGCTTCAGGCGCAAGTGTGGCAGAAAAGTTTAGAACTGGCCGGTATCGCGTAGGGTGAGGGTTACAATGTTAACCTATTTCGAGGATTACCACGCTGGCGACGAACATATCACGCCCACCCGCACGATTACCGCAGCAGACATAGCGGCGTTTGCCACCCTCACCGGCGACCACCATCCTTTACACCTCGATAGTACGTTTGCACAAACTACGCTCTTTGGCGAGCGCATCGCCCACGGTCTGTTCGGCCTGGCGCTGGTGAATGGGCTAGCCTACCGTACCATTATCGACGAAACCTTTGTCGTTGCATTTTTAGGGCTGAACTGGACATTTAGCGGCCCGCTGCGCATCGGCGATAGTGTGCAGGCACGCGTTACCATTGCCGAGTGCCGGGCATCACGCCACCCCACGCGCGGCATTGTGCGCGAACACATTTTGCTTACCAACCAGCACGGCGAAACGATCCAACACGGCGATTTCACCTTTTTAGTACAACGCCAGCCTATAGCGTAGCGCTACTGCTCCTGCTGCTCAGCTATATCGGGCGGCACTAGTAGCAGCTTATCGATGCGCCGCCCATCCATGTCAACCACTTCAAACTGATACCCTTGCCATGCCACCCGATCGCCAGTGACGGGCATACGACCCAGCAGCGCCAGCACAAACCCGGCAACTGTCTCGAAGGACTGACTTGACCCAAGCTCAGTCGGCTCGGGCAAATCAAGCTGCTGGCGCAGCGCCACAAACGACATTAACCCATCGACAAGGTAGCTATTGTCGTCGCGGCGCGTTACCATCTGGGTCGTCTCGTCATATTCATCATCAATTTCGCCCATTACCGTTTCTAAAATATCTTCCATGGTAATCAGACCAGCAACCTGTCCATATTCGTCGAGCACCATTGCAATCCCACCGCGCTCTTGCTTCAACTGCTGAAACACCTCCACCGCACGCTGGCCCTCAAGCACATAGGGTGCAGGGCGCAGCAGCGTGGTAAGCGCCGGTGGTTCGGGCTGCCCCCAGCATGGCAGCAAATCCTTCATGTACACAATGCCAATAATAGTATCGAGCGTTTCGCGATAGACCGGAACACGGGAATAACCCGCCTCAGTAATCTGCGCCAGCACATCGCGAAATGGCATAGTAGCGGCCACCGCCGTAATTTGCGTGCGCGGCGTCATCAGCGAGCGCACGGTACGGTCGGTAAAGCTGAAGACATTCGTAATCAGCTCTTGCTCAGCCGCCTCAACTGTCCCTTCCAAAGCCCCCTCGCGCACTAATGCAATAATGTCGTCTTCTGTTACTGGCACCTCGGCGACATTATGTCGGCCCAGCACCCGTAGCACCAGCTCGGTAGAAAATGTAAGAAAGCTGACGACCGGCCCAGCAACCCGCGAAAGCCAGCGCATAAACGGCGCAACGGTGCACGAAACCGCCTCGGCACTCTGCAAGGCCAGGCGTTTGGGCACCAGCTCGCCCAGAATGAGCGAGAGGTAGCTGATAAACAACACAACCAGCACCAGCGCCAGGGTCGAGGCATATGGCGCGAGCGGCGGCACGGCCATAAGCAGCCCAGCCAATACGTCGGTGAGGCCCGCACCGCCAAATACTGCGGCAAACGTGCTAATCACCGTAATGCCCACCTGCACTGTCGAAAGAAAGTGACTCGAATCCTCGGACAGCGCAAGGGCAGCGACAGCCCCAGGCTGGCCCGCCTGGGCCTGCTGCTCAAGCCGCCCTTTGCGCGCCGATACAATCGCAATCTCTGAAGCTGCAAAAAAGCCATTTGCAAGAATCAAGGCCAGAATCACAACCAGCTCAAACACAATATTTTCGCTCATACATACTCCCGTGTATAGCAACAACCGAGGCTTATAGCGATTTGCCGCGCATTGAGCCTGTGCGCCAATGCACATACTGTATACGCAAGCACTCAACCAATGGCATCCTGCCTCCAGCTAACTACAAACCGTTATAAGCCATCGATTCTAGCATAAGCAAACGGCGGCTGCGCATATACACAGCCGCCGTTTGCTTGTTTTGTACCGAATGTACGCGCTAGCGCCTAATCAAGGTAGGCTTGCAACCGTGCTCCAACCCCCGGCGAGCGCAAATGGCGTAGTGCTTCCGCCTCGATCTGGCGGGTGCGTTCGCGGGTAATACCAAACGTGACCCCCACCTCTTCCAGCGTGCGCCGCCGCCCATCTGTCAGACCATAGCGCAGCTGCAATATTGCGCGCTCGCGTTCGGGCAGCTCCATCAAGGCGCGGGTTAGATCCTGTTGCAGCATACGTTGGGCCGCAATTTCCACTGGCGCCGACGATTCATCATCGGCCAGGTGGTCGCTCAGGTGGCCTTCGCCCTCATCGCCCAGCGGTTGCTCAAGCGACACCGGCTGTACCGAAGCTTGCAGCAGCCGATCGACCTTACGGACGCTTACACCAAGGGCCTCAGCAATTTCTTCCGGGGTGGGCGTGCGCTCAAGCGCCTGTTCCAACTGGCGCATCACCCGGCGCAATTGCCCAATTGCATCACTGAGGTGTACTGGCAGGCGAATCAGTCGCCCCTGCTCGGCTATGGCGCGGGTCACGGCCTGCCGAATCCACCACGTTGCATAGGTCGAAAAGCGATTACCACGCGTATAGTCAAACTTTTCTACCGCGCGCATCAGCCCTATATTGCCCTCTTGCACCAGATCCATAAACGAAAGCGGGCCGCCATGATACTTCTTCGCAATGCTAACAACAAGCCGAAGATTAGATTGAATCAGCTTACGGCGCGCATCATCGCCTTGTATAATGGCACGTTCGAGGGGAATTCGCTCGCGCCAGGTAAGCAATTCGTTCTGCTGCAACGCTTCGCGGGCAGCCATCCCATTCACAATGTCTTGCGCTAGCGATACCTCATCGGACGCAGTTAATAGCGACACCTGGCCAATCTCACGTAGGTAGGTCTGAACGGAGTCTTCAACGGGTTCAGTATCACGCTCAATCTCTTCGGCGATGATATCGGCAGCATCATCGGGCCATCCGAGCTCGGATGTACTTTTTTTCGTAAGGGGGGGAGCGATAATATAGTCCGGGCGGGTATCGATTTCGCTCATCATTGATCCGCTCCATGGCTTACTCATACATGAGTAGACCAGCTGTGAGGTGCTTCTGGCTTGGTACTTAGCGCGACAGTGTCACAAATTACGCAGCAGGTGCAATGATAGAGGCAACTACGCCGCGCTCGTTGAACACTAATAGTACCGTTGCAGTGCAGCGAAAGTTGCGCTACACACCCCGGACGAATATACTTTCGTTGTCCTCCCCTTCTTAGACTTGGCGTTGCAGCACAAAGTCACATATGTCGTAAAGGGCTTGTAGTGCGCCTGTAGGTGGAAAATGCGCCAGGGCCGATTGAGCCTGTTGAACAATCTGGCGCGCTTCATCTAGTGCCCGGCTAATGCCCCCGGCGGCAATTACCGCTTCAATGAGCTGTGGTACTTGAGTCGGGTTTGGCCGTGCTGTACGCGCAACCTCACGCAGTAGCGGGGCGTCGCTCTGAGCAACCGCATAGATGAGTGGCAGGGTAAGCGTGCCCTCGCGCAGATCATTCCCGGCGGGTTTACCTAGGGCGGTTTCATTGCTCGTAAAATCGAGAATATCGTCGATGATCTGGAAGGCAACGCCGAGATTATAGCCAAAACGCTCCAGCGCCTCGACTTGCTCAGCGGTGCCGCCACCCACGGCAATACCAGCCTTACAGGCAGCCTCAAACAGGGCGGCTGTCTTCGCGCCGGTTTTGTAAAAATATTGCTCTAGCGCCACCGACATTGGTTCAAGCTGAGTTACTGGGCGCAGCTCACCTTCAACCACGGTCTGGGCAGCATCGGCATAAAAGCGAATAATGCGTGGATCGGGTTCGGCTGCCAGTTCGTTGGCCGCGAGGGCAAAGAAATAATCGCCGACCATTAAGGCAACGTGGCGATCCCACCGGGCATGCACAGTCACACGCCCACGCCGCCGTAGTGTGTGATCAACCAGATCGTCGTGTACAAGCGATGCCGCGTGCAATAGCTCAATTGCCACTGCCGGGCGTGCCGCCCGCTCCAGATCGTAAGAACCTAAACGCGCGGCCAGCAGCACAAGCGCGGCCCGTAGACGTTTGCCACCGGCAGATACCGTATAGGCACCCGCCGCCGCAATTGGGCGCGAGCGTGATGCAGTGCGCTCGACCATAGTGCGTTCGACCAAGGCCAGATCATCCGCTAACGCCGCCCGTTCAATGATATCGCTAAGCGTTGGAGCAACTACCTGCACTGGAAGACTCACCCCACTCGTGGGTAATGCACGTTGTAGGGTCGTGGTGACCATAGAGTAAACCTTTCTAGAGAGAAGGCGCACGTCAGGATGATAATACTTGTGATAGATAACACTGTTAAATATATCACAATTCCATCTTCAGTCAAGCCAAGTTAGATTGCATAACCAACAATTATAGCATTCTTGCACATATTTTGCACATACATTATCATACTTACATGTCCTTGCCTGAATCGCTACTTGGGCATATCATAGAGCAACTTGAAAGGCGCAGCTAAGATCAACTCCTTAGTTAACCGGCTTCTGATTACTATGCGCAAGGCAAGTTACCCCGCAGGCTCCCCCTATTAATCGTTTAGTCTGTATCCACAGGATGTTGCCATGAGCGATGTTATACTCCCAAACGGAACACCAAATGCGCCAGGCTCTTCGCCCTCAGCCGATTCATTCTGGCAGCGTATCTCTTTACGCCAGGTAGCCATTGGCACAGCGCTGGTAGCCCTGGTTGTTGTTGCGCTAGCACTCATAGCGGCATTACGGTACGTCTTCCTGATGCTCTTCCTGGGCATTGTGGTTGCAACGGCATTGGCACCATTTGTCGAGCGGTTGCGGCGCTGGGGGTTGTCGCAAAATATTGCAACCATTCTCTCATTCGTGCTGCTCATCGTTATTATTGGCGGAATCATCACAGCGCTCGTCCCCTTCTTCTTTGCACAGGTTGTTCAGGCTATCACCGATTTACCCACATCTTACGCAAATGTCCGGGCAACGGTTTTGAATTCAAATTCGCGCTTTCTGCGTGAAGTGGGCGCCCAGCTACCTCAACAACCTTTCGCAAGTGTCTCAGAAAATAGTACCGGCGCGTTAAGCGCCCAGATCGCCGCGCTAATGCCTTCGTTCATCCAGGGCACATTGGCAACCGTGTTAGTGTTGTTGCTCAGCTATTACTGGCTCTACTACCGTACCCTGGCTATTCAATCGATTGCCCGGCTCTTGCCACTAAACCAGCGCGCTGCTGCGATCGAAATCTGGACTGAAAGCGAAGAAAAAATCGGTGCCTTTGTGCGTGGGCTTGCAATTTTGGGGCTTGCGATTGGGGTGCTTTCAGCGATCGGATATTTCGCTATTGGGCTACCCTATGCCCTGACCATTGCAGTTATTGCCGGTATTCTCGAAGCGGTGCCATATGTCGGCCCAATTATTACTTTGGTGCTGGCTGGCGTGGTGGGGCTGACGGTATCTCAGCAAATGGCATTATTCGCTATCGGTATCGCTATGATCATCCAGTTTCTGGAAAATACGATTGTAGTACCGCGCGTAATGGACCAGGCGGTTGGGGTTAGCCCGGTGGTGACCCTTTTAGCCCTGGCTATTTTTAGCGATCTGTTTGGGCTGCTGGGTGCGTTGCTGGCAGTACCACTTGCGGCGGTCATTCAGGTTATGCTCAATCACTTTATGCGGCGCTTGAATACGCCAAATCAGCAGAATATTGGTGGCCGCGATCGGCTTGCACTTCTACGCTACCAAACACAGGATCTTGTCAATGATTTACGCGCAAAGTTTCGAAGCAAATCGGATATTGCCCCTGAAGAGGATGTGGTGGAGGAAGAATTGGAGGCATTACTCGTCGAGTTGGATACTCTCCTCGCATCAGCACAGGAGCAACGCGCATGAAACGTCTTGTTCAGATTACCCTGACAATTGGAGCAACGCTACTGGCCCTGGGCTTGTTGTGGGTCTTTCAGCCAACGCTTGTTCTGTTTGGTGGATCGCTCGCGATCTCGGCGGCGCTACGCCCACTAGTGCAACAGCTTGAAAGCCGTGGCCTCAGTCGCAGCCGGGCGATCCTCATCTGGTATCTGCTCTTGATTGTTGGACTGGGGATTGGGGTAGTATTGTATGGGGTTGGCATTGCCGACGAGGTATCAAGCGGAGCAGATGCACTTCCGCGCACATATAGCAATTTGCTAGCATCCTGGCAGCAAGGTACATCCATCCAACGTACTATTGCCAGTAACTTGCCGCAGTTCGATGTCCTTATGCAGAGCCTGGTGAGCGGTGAAGGAGCATCGGCAGTTGGCGGTACACTGCTTGGGTTATCGAGTAACCTTGCCAGCTGGCTTCTCTTTGCGTTTGCGGTTCTAAGCCTAGCCTATTATTGGTTAATAGAGGCTGCGCATTTCGAACGCCTCTGGCTATCGTTCTTACCAATTAATACCCGCGTTCAGGCGCGCACGCTCTGGCGCAATGCTGAAGTGGCAGTTGGTGCATACATTCGGTCTACTACGCTGGCAATTGCGATTGCTGCCCTCCTGCTGCTCACGTTATATCGCCTGGTACAGCTGCCCTTCGCCACCCTGCTAGCATTGTCAGGTGGCTTCAGCCAGCTTGTGCCGCGCCTGGGGCCAGTCGCATCGGTAATATTAGCGTTTGGTATGGCTTTCGTCACGCTGCCGCTCTGGCAGGCACTGCTAATATTAGTGGGCGGTATTGTAATTCAGTATGCAACGCATGTGTTTGCCGAACGCGCCATGCAGGCCGATGCGTTTAAGGTCAATGCCTTCTTGCAAGTCGTTGTGCTGCTTGCGTTGGCCGAACTCGGCGGCATCTGGTCGTTGATCTATGCGCCACCGCTGGCTGCGCTGATCCAGGTATTGTTTGCGGGCTTCACATCAACCAGCACAGTCGTTCAAGCGCAGGAGTCGATGATTGACATTCTTCGGAACCGGCTCGATCGCCTCAAGGAAATGCCCGAAGCCGAGCGCCTCGACGTCTTAAGTACCATCCGGCGTAGCGATGCTCTATTGAATGATGTAAGCGCAGCACTCGAAAACAATTAGCCGGTACCACACAGCCACATCGCAACGCCGCCCGGGAAATTACAGCGTTTCCCAGGCGGCGTGCTTGTACATATCATATGATGGATGCGTCGGGCTTCAATCACAATCAGCGCGATTGGTGGCAAGTGAAGTATAGAGATCGGCCATATGCTCGGGTTCGGCAGCAAGATAATAATCGGTTGTGCTGCTGGCAATCTCGCGTAGCAGATCCTCGGCTGGGCGTTTGCCAACCCCTACACTCATTAGCCGAATGTGTTGCAATTTTGCCTGGGCGGCGGCAGCGCGCACAGCGTCATCCGCGCCTTTCGCATCGCCATCGGTGAAGAGGACAATCGCGGCCAGGCCTGTGTTTGCCAGGTCGCTTTGCTCAAGCGCAGTGCGGGCGGTACTAATACCCGCTGCGATATTCGACCCACCCTTTGAATCCATGTCGGCGAGGATCTGATCAAGCTCAGCGCGGCTAGCACCGAGCGGGATTTTCACCGCCGCTCTGCTGGAGAACGTTACAAGGCCCACGCGATCGCGTGAAAAATCGACCTGATCAAGCAGGCGAGCGATGGCAACCCGTACCGATTGCAGCTCTTTATCCGAAATAGAGGTCGAGAGATCGACCACAAGCATGATCTCATGGCTGCTCGCCACTGGGCAGGGCGTGCTGGTGGGTTGTGGCGTGCTCGTCGGCTGAATAGTCGCTGTCGGCACTGGCGTATTGGTTGGCTGCGGCGTGCTGGTTGGCTGGCTTGTGGCGGTTGGCACTGGCGTATTGGTTGGCTGGCTTGTGGCAGTTGGCACTGGCGTAGCGCTTGGCGTCGGCAGCGCAGTCTGCGTTGGTTGTGGCATGCTCGTCGGCTGAACAGTCGCTGTCGGCACTGGCGTATTGGTTGGTTGCGGCGGCTGGGCAGTCGCCGTCGGCAAGGCTGTAGTGCTTGGCGTTGGCAGCGCAGTATGCGTTGGTTGTGGAATATTTGTTGGCGGCACGGCAGACGTTGGCAATGGCGTGTTGGTCGGCTGCGCTATGCTCGGCGGCGGGACTGCCGTAGTGCCGGTTGTCGCAGTAGCTGTTGGTTCAAGCGGGGCACTCATGGTAGGCTGCAACGCGCTGGTTGGCTGGGCAATTCCAGTGGCATTGGGAATAACACTCGCGGTAGCGAGCGCGTTAGCGGGAGCAGAGGCGGTTGCCAATTGTGGAGCCGCCGAAGACGGCACTGTAGAACGCGCACCATTCACCGCCGACTGAGACCGGGCCGCAGGTTGATTCGCTTGGACACTCACAGGTACTCCAGCTGAATGAGCTAAGGCGACGCCTGGTAATGGCGCAACCATAGGGGGAACACCCACCGCTGTAGATATTGCCACGGCAGTAGCTCCCTGGGGCGGGCGCAACACCTCAATCAGGCGCTGATCAGCTGACTGGAGTTGCTGCATGAGCAGCGTTAGCGCGAGTAACCATAGGCCCAGGTTCGGCGCAGCCAGCCATCTCACCCCGCTGCGCAGCGCTGCTGGTAGCATATCGAGTGTGCGGAAACGCGCCGCGACTGCCCCCGGCAAAGCGCAGAGCCAGGCGAGCAGCGCAACCTGCAACACAACGTGCAGCGCGCTAATGCCCAATGTACGTGGCAGATCAATTTCAAGGCACTGGAGGAAGTTGAACCAATCCCGTAGCAGTACCACCACGCCCACCTGGCGACTACGGCGACGCAATGTGCGTGCCGTTTGCAACACATACTCTTCCAAGCCCATACGATTATATGCGCGCAGCAGCACACGCAACGCGGTATCCGACAGGCGGGTATGGGGTGCAGGATGCGGGACACTACTCATAGCGGCCTTATACAAGTGTCGCGTTCAGTACCGCAGTACGTGAGTGAATATCGTGCGATTGCCGAAGGGCTATCAGGAAGTTGGGCGCGGAAGTTGTGTGCCGCCAATTGCACCAGTACGCAAGTGCTGCTGCAATACCTGCCGCCCTAGCACAGTAATGCCATAATACACAATCGGTTCGTCATCAACGTCGGCGGTAGCTTCCTCGCGCGCCATACGAACCAGCCCGGTATCACACATCACCTGCAAGAGCCCACCTAGCTGCGTTGCCAAATCGAAACGCTTTTTCGCGCGGTCGATCTGCTGCCACAATTGTTCAAGCGAATGGTCAGTGGTCACGGCCAGCGCTTGCAACAGCAGAACCGCCAGCGGCTCGCGCGCTAGTAGCTCGTGCGGCTGGTTGGTGGCTAACCCTTCAGCCGATGGCAGCGTAATCTCTAGCACCAGCAGCACATCCGATGAACGGGCCGGGTCGGCGCGCTCAAGATCGCGCACAATACGCTCGGTCACTGAGCTATTAAGCATCGCCGCATCGCCCAGCGCTAAAGCAATCACTTGCGCCAACCAATCGATCTGTGTGCGCGATTGCGCTAGCGCATTGCAGAGGCGCGTCTGCGAATATGCCGATAGCTGGCCTGGCTCAGCAATACCGGCTTCAAGGCATTCTAGCGCCATTACCGGCACGCCGAGTTGGGCGGCCAGCTTCGGCAATACAAGTTTACGCTCAAGCCGCCGCAGAGCCAGCCAGCGGCCCGCCAGGCGCTGGGCATGGCGCAGCTGAACATCATAGGCTGAGCGATGTGGATTTATATTGTCGAGCAGGCGATCCACAATCGCCGGTGGAAGCTGGGGAATCGACTTATTATTCATGCGTGCGCTCCTCACTCCTGCTCGTCGTCGAGCCATCCCAAACGTTTTAGGTAGGCGCGCGTCGCATTTTTGGCGCGGTGGTGTCGCTGGCGCACTGCCTCACTGGTCCAACCCTGGCCCATCTGGTGAGCAATTTCCTCGAAGTGTAATGGTGGGTCGTTCCCATAGCGCAAGCGCATAATCCGTAGGTCATCGAGTGAAAGCTGCTCTTCCCAGTAGCCCCACACCTTTTTCAATAGCTCGCGCTGATCAATCTGCTTGATTAACAAGGTCTCGGCATCATAGCTGTGCGGGTCGGCCAGCTCTTCAAGCGGGCTGCCAATGCTCCGAACCGAACTGCTGCTCAGCACATTCCACATACGTGTGAAGTTACTCGATTGCGCATCACTCGGCTGTGGTTGGGCACGCTGCTGGCGGCTTTGGGCTGGGTAGAGCTTGCGGTATTCGGTAATAATGCCTCGCCGTGCAACGGTAAGCAGGAAGTTGCGCACATTGCGTGCCGGATCGATCACCAGGCGCGGTAGCTCGAAGAGCAAGCAGCTAAATAAGTGAAGCGCATAAGAATGATGGTCACTGGCCATCCCACTTCGTAGCCAGCTACGTGCCATCACGACCAAATCCTCAGCGAGCAGAAGCCACAGCTGTTCGGTATAGGCACGCTGGTGCACGCCATACAGTTCGCGTTCGCCTGGGTCGGTAGCGGCTACCCACGCCCGATACGATTGCTGGCAAAGCAATACCAGATCAACTAGCGGTGGCGCGGTAGCGATTTGGTTTGTGGTATCGGCGGATGTCATATCCCGCTCCGCACGTGACCGATATGTACATTGCAGCAAAGCGGCACACGTACAGGGATGGAAGTTGTGTTGATGAGCCGTTGATGGAAGTACTAGACTGCATAATACACTGTTCGTTGGAGTATGAGAAGTGACATTTTGTACATCTGGACAATACATCAGATGCCTCGCTTTTCCGCATCCGGCTGCACGCAGCCGATTCGACCGATTACCCCACTGGCAGTTATACGCTATTCGCTCCTTGGGTATAGTTTGTGACACGTTTTTGTAGATTTCACTCGCGTTCATGTGGAAAAGAAAAACCGTCTACGCCTACCGATGTTATCGCTCGTTACACAACCCGTGGTTATACGTAGCCAGCAGCGCGCACATAGCCGTAACGCATGTATTCGTCGCGCAGTGCTGCCTTGTGACAGTTGATGTTCCGCGAGCACATAGCCGTTACATCGCGCAATATTTGCTAGAACAGGTAAGTAACGAACACCAAACGAGTAGCGGCGGCAATGGAATCAGCGCTCTGTGCGCATAGAAAGCGAGGCCAACGTGGGGATCATCATTGTAGCACTATTGATGTTGGGCGGCTTCATTGCGCTTATGGTGTATCAGCTCGGCGAGGTGCTCCGCGCAAATCGGGTATATGTGCCACCAGCCCTATTAGCGCTGCTATTTCTCGCCATTATGCTGGCTTTCTGGCTAATCCCACACGATGCAGAGGCTATTACACCAATCTTTCGCCACGCCGGACGTTAATGATAGGGCTTATGCGGTCGCCCGCGTCGATGGCTCGCTCTACCTGCGGCAGCAATGTACTTAGCTTTGGTGCGCTGATGGTGGCGCGGAGCACCACCATCAGCGCACTATAATCAAAAATACCGCTCTGCCGAAGGCTAAAAACGTCCATCGCGTAAGCCCTATTAACGAGATGCGATACTGGCAAGTAAACTGGGAAGGAGAAGAAGATGGAGACATTACTATTCGCTGCGCTGATCGGCCTTCTCTTTGCGGTCGTCATTACTATGCTACGCCCGCGCCCCAGCCCACCGATTGTGTATATCGCGGCCCCTCAGCCCGAAGTAAGCTCACTTGGCTGCCTGCCGCTGGTGCTGGCAGTGGTGTTTACCTTCATGGTGCTGTTGTTACTGCGGGGATAGGTATGCTATAGCACACCTTTATGTTAGCAGGCAACGTATTCTATAGCAGGTATGTGAGCTTTGACGGTGCCGGGGAACACACGCGCACGAACGTAACACTACTCCAAACTCAACGCCAGCGTTCCGGCGCTGCCAAAGCCACACGCCACAAGAAATTCGCGCGCACCGGCTTCTACCTCCGAAAAAGCTACCTGTACACGCGTACAACCGCGCGCGCGCGCAAGCTCGGCGGCGGCGTTTACCAGTGCAGTCCCTACACCGCTGCGCTGGAATGCCGAATCCACAACCAGATCATCGAGCGTAGCGTACCAGCCACGCAATGCCTGGTGAAACGCTGGCAGCACCAGGCCGCGTACCTGCCCGGCAAGTGCCGCCACAAGCAGCGGCTTATCGGGGTCATTCAGCCGGTCGGTCAGCAATGCTTCGGTTGCCACGACCTGCGCATCATCCCACGAACGCCCACCAACCAATAGCTCAAGTACCGCAGCGAGATCGGCACGCGTTGCATAGCGTACCTGCAACCCTGGCATCGTAGAGGTAGCCAGCGCTAGCCGCGCTTCTGGTGCTACCATCCGTCGCCAGCGTTCAATCGCCTGGAGATGCGTCGGAAAGGCAATTGGCTCGGGCAAAGCATCGGGTGCAAACGCGCCCGCCTCAGTCGCGTCGTCGGCGGCCACCAGCTCGCCCGCAGTGACAGTAGCCGCATAGATCAGCAACAGCCCGGTGCCTTGCCCTTCGCCAATCGAGAATGCGCCGAGCAAATGATCAACCCGCACAAGCAGGCCAGTTTCTTCGTGGCACTCGCGCATGGCCGCTTCTTCGGCGCTTTCGCCCAGCTCCATAAAGCCCGCTGGCAAGGCCCAACAGCCTGCACGCGGCGGGTAGCGGCGGCGCACCAGCACCACCTTACCTTCCAGCGCGACCACCACGCCCACGGCAGGAACCGGGTTGCGATACAGAATAAAGCCGCACGCTGGGCACACGTCGCGCTCGCGGTCATCAACCAGCCGCCGCTCCAGCAGGGTGCCACAGCGCGCACAATACACTGGTTGGGCCATTGCATCCCCTCATCGCATGTGCGAAAGCTAAATCGCCTTCTGGCGCTCGCGTGCGGTTTCGAGCCGCCCCAAATGGCATGCTTCGCTTAAGCTTACCAGATAGGGCAGCTCATCGCCATACTCAATCACGCTGATACTGGCATTCGTCACCCAGATCCGGTTGATGCGATCCATATCCATACCAAGCGCGTCGGCCACCAGAATTTTCACCACCACATCGTGCGTCGAAACCAGGACATTCCCGCCTGTATATTCACAGAACAGCCGCTCTTTGAAATCGAGCACCCGCTTCAAAATATTGCTAAAGCTCTCGCCATGCGGCATTTGTGCGCGGGTGGGGTGGCGACGCCATTCGTGCAAACCTTCACCATAACGCTCAATCACTTCCTCGGCCATCAGCCCTTCCCAATCGCCATGGCTAATTTCTAGCAGCGCTGGCTCGTAGGCAAATGGCACCTGCGGATGGTAGTGTGCTATTGCCTGCGCTGTGCGCGCGGCGCGCTGCAATGGGCTGGTAAAAATCGCATCGAGCGGTTCGCGCTGCAAACGGCCCGCTAACGCTTCGGCCTGGCGGCTGCCCAATTCCGAAAGCGGAGCATCTTGCTGGCCCTGGTAACGGCCAATACGATTCCATTCGCTCTCGCCGTGGCGAACAATAATAAGTCGCATAGCTATTTCACCTCCGGCACAGTGCCGGGATTATGGGCGCACAGCCCGGCGGCACACGTCGGCAGCAATGGCGACATACAGGGAACCACGCCGATGTGGCCGGCGGCATTATAGCTGAATTCCTGAACGCAACCACCACAGATAAGGTAAGAAATGCATGCCAGCCGCATCGACAGCACCATTGCTGGATGCCCCGCCCGGCTCAATCACTACGCCAGGCATGGTACACTAGCGCAACCGAGGCGCGAACCATTGCCAAGCCCCAGCAGAGAGGACTGTCGATGAGCACACACCCGCAACCCGACATACACATTTTTCCTACGCCCGCCGCCCTGGCCGACGAGGCTGCCCGCCGCTTCGTTGCCCTGGCCCAGGCCGCTATTACAGCGCGTGAGCGCTTTACCGTAGCCTTCTCGGGTGGCAGCACCCCACGCGCGCTCCATCAGCGCCTGGCGAGCGCGCCACTGTGCAATGCCATCGATTGGGCAAAGGTCTATGTATATTGGAGCGATGAGCGCCTCGTGCCGCCGGACGACGCCGAGAGTAACTTTCGCATGGCGCGCGAAACTCTGCTCGATCATGTCCCAATCCCGGCGGCAAATATTGTGCCAGTGCCAACCGTGGGCGGCACCACCGAAGATGCAGCCACTGCCTATGCCGAAACAATGATAGCCCAATTTGGCAGCGAGCTACCCCAGTTTGATCTTATCCTGCTTGGGATGGGGCCAGATGGACACACCGCCTCGCTCTTCCCCGGTCAGCCCGAGCCAACCGCGCCTGGCGATGCGCTCGTGCTCGCCGTCCACCATGCGCCCAAACCGCCGCCAGATCGGGTATCGTTCAGCTATAAGCTGATTAACGCGGCGCGCACCGTGCTGCTGTTCGTAGCTGGGGCCGACAAAGCCGAAACCGTGCGGCAGGTGCTGCGCGGCGCGCCCGACCGCGCGAAGCTACCTGTGCAGGGCGTGCAGCCAACGCACGGCCAGCTAAGCTGGCTCCTCGATGAGGCCGCTGCGCGCGACCTGCAATAACAAGCCAGGGGTAAGGCACCTGGCCCTCCCCCTGGCGTCAAATGTTGAGTATTGCCGCCGAATAGCTAGCAACGCCTTATTCGGGAAATAGCTCGTCTATCTCCGATTGTGCCTGGGCGCGGGTCGGCTCCACACGGCCAACCGCACGGTAAAAATCCGCATCATAGGCGCGGGTACGAATAACTACCGGCATCGGCACTGCATGGCCCAGCACCAATGCCTGCTGGCGAGTATCTAGGCTTGCCAGCACTGCACGCAGGCTAGCGCTGCCGCTCACCCCAGTAAACACTGCGTCGATATCTTTGTCATCATTCAGCAGCGCCGTCACGCGGCTGCCAATCTGGCTCATCACATCCGCATCAATCGAAGAAGGGCGCTGATCAACCACGAGCAGCGTCACACTATATTTACGCAGCTCACGGGCAATCGTGCCAAAAATGGTTTGCTTGGCCGCCGCTGGATTCAGAAATTTGTGCGCTTCCTCAATCGTAATCATCAGCTGGCGCGGCTTATCGGCAGGGTCTTTGGTGCGAATATACTGCTCGGTCTTTTCCACCCAGCGGCGGCGAATCCGGCGCGTCAGAATATTCGCCGTCAGCATATACGAAAGGGTATCGCTATAGCGGCCAAATTCCAGCACCACATGGCGACCATGCGCCAGATGATCGATCATTCGGTCAATCACACCCGGTGGCACCGTTTCTTTAACGAAACCCTTACGGGCGACTTGCTCAAGTTTGCGCCGTAATGCGCTGAGCGCACCGGCGTGGCCGCCAACACTTTCAGCAAACTCGTTGAGGGTTTCGGTATCCATCGCCAGCAGCGTGCGCAACCACGCCTCTTTGAAGCGATCGACGAGCAAATAGGCCGACTCAGCCGCCGTAGGCGTCAGGTTCAGCTCATCCTGCAGCAGAATAACATCCTCAACTTCGATCTGGTCAAGGCCAATCACTACTTCAGCATCAATCGGTACATTCCGGTTACGCGAAGTCGCTGGATCGAGTGAGTAGACCAGCACCTCACCGCCAAAGAGCTGCCGCAGGCCTTTCACAAACCCGCCCTGTTCCGAGGTACTTTCCCAGCCATATTCACTATGCATATCAAAAATCAGGTTCGAAGCCACCCGCGCTTTAATCGTCCCACAAATCAACAAGCGCGTAAGAAAGCTTTTCCCGGTACCACTCTTCCCAAACACGCCATTCGAGCGCTCAACCAGCCGCTCAAGATCGATGCACACCGGCACATCCATATCGAGCGGGCGGCCAATTTCAAAATGGCGGTCGCTTTCCTGACCAAACACGCGCCGAAAATCGTCTTCATTAGCATCAAGTACAGGTGCGAAATGGCGCGGAATTGTTTTAGGCGGCAGCAACCCCTCGCTGACAGTACTGGGCAGCATCAGCATGGGCTTTAAGGTGATTGAGCCGTAGGTCGATGTTCCAGCCAGCACTTCATGAATAAATGGATCGCCATGAGGCGGATCGGCCAGCACCTTTTGATTCGTTGCTTCCAGCGCCACATCCGTAATCATTGAAAAGAACTCGTTCTTCTCGCCCTGAATCACAACAAATTTTCCCACCCGCATGTCTTCGACACTCTCGCGGTCCTCCAGGCGCGCGCATAGCCCCTCGGCTAGCGAACCGCTCGTCACTACACCCAGTCGATTTCGAAATAAAGATGACATACAGCAGCTCCCAACAGAGTGCTACAATAGGCAAGCTGGATGACAAGAACCAGGCTTGGCTTGCTTTGCATCCACAGGCTGTGTTTCGTAGAAGGGCAGCCAAGGTAGAACAAATATATCATTACACCCGGCCATGTCAAGCCCACTTACAGTTACAGGCGATCATATGCTCTACCACATTGTTATTGCTGAAGACGAAGGGGATGTCCGCGAATTTCTGGTGCGCGCCTTCCAGCGTTGCGCGCCCAAAGCAACTATTCTGGCAGCTACCGATGGCACAGAGGCGCTTGAGCTTATTCACAGGTATGGATGCGACCTGCTCATTACTGATCAGCGCATGCCCAAAATGACCGGTATCGAGCTTGTAGAAGCGCTGCATCGCGAAAACAAGAGCTTCCCCACGATTGTTATTTCTGCCGACACCACGATCGAACCGGCTGCCCGCGCAGCTGGCATTTCCGCATTCTACCTAAAACCGCTCACCTTACAACAAATCCGAAACATGATTCAGCTGTGGTTTCCCCAAGCCGGGCCTGCTTAAAAACCCACAAAACAATTTGACAGCCACTAGTGGCTATGATATACTCCCCAACTGCTGTGCAAATACCTTAGAACTTTAGATTGCACACACGTCTCGGAACCCTATCTAAGGCGCGGCCCTAGCCACGACCAGAACGGGGTTCGAGCTTTCTTTTGTGTTAAAGGGCTTGAGAAAACGGCATATCGCCTGCTCAACCATATCATATAGAAACAACGTTGGAACCCGTTCCCGCCGTATGCACGGCATAGGCGCTTAAGGGAGGAAGTCACAGGATGCCGACAATCAATCAGCTGGTGCGTAAACCTCGCAAGCCGGTAGTAAAGAAGACCAAAGCGCCTGCGCTACGGTTCACATACAACGCCATCAAAGGCCGGCTCACGCGCGGAAAGGGCTCGCCGTTTAAGCGGGGCGTGTGCACGCAAGTGAAAACCATGACGCCCAAGAAGCCGAATTCGGCGCTGCGGAAGATCGCGCGTGTGCGCTTGAGCAATGGTATGGAGGTCACCGCCTATATCCCCGGCGAGGGCCACAACCTGCAAGAGCACTCAGTGGTACTCATTCGTGGTGGCCGTGTGAAAGACTTGCCAGGTGTACGCTACCACATTGTGCGCGGCGTCCTCGATGCACAGGGCGTAAACAACCGCAAGCAGGGCCGCTCGAAGTATGGCACCAAAAAGGCGAGCGCGGCTCCGGTAAAGAAGAAGTAATTTATACGCAGGCTGCGTGAGGCAACGATTATGCGCAGCGTGCATTACTACAGATGAGGTACGTGTATGCCCCGTCGAGGAACCATTGTCAAGCGAATTCCACTGCCCGATGCGCGCTATAACAGCGTTGTGGTGCAGCAATTTATTAATAAGGTGATGCAGCGCGGCAAGAAGAGCATCGCTGAAAAGATTGTGTATCAGGCGATGGAGATGGCTGCCGAGCGCCTGAAGAAGACCCCGATGGAAGTCTTCGAGATTGCGCTCCGTAACGCTGGCCCAGCGATCGAAGTAAAGCCCAAGCGTGTGGGTGGCGCTACCTACCAGGTACCAGTCGAGGTAAAGAGCGACCGACGCCAATCGCTGGCGATGCGCTGGCTGCTTATCTCGGCCCGCGCGCGTAGTGGCAAGCCCATGTTCGAGCGCCTAGCCACCGAGATCATGGACGCCTACAACAACACTGGCAGCACGATCAAGCGCAAAGAAGATGTACAGCGCATGGCCGAGGCCAACCGCGCATTCTCGCACTACGGTAAATTTTAACGAACACAGATAACGAGCACTACCTATCCTAGCCAACGACGCACTGCTCGTGGTTCATAGAAACTAGGGAAGAAGAGGGTTGATAACCATGGCCCGCGAAATTCCATTAGAGCGGACAAGAAATATCGGTATTATTGCCCACATTGACGCGGGAAAAACCACAACGACCGAGCGTATTCTGTTCTATACCGGCCGCACCTATAAGATCGGCGAAGTTCATGAGGGTACAGCCACCATGGACTGGATGGAGCAGGAGCGCGAGCGTGGTATCACCATTACCGCTGCCGCGACGACCGCCGAGTGGAAAGTCAATGATGATATTTACCGCATCAATATCATTGACACGCCTGGGCACGTTGATTTCACCGCTGAGGTTGAGCGCTCGTTGCGGGTGCTTGATGGTGGCGTTGTCGTCTTCGACGCAGTGGCCGGTGTCGAGCCACAATCTGAGACGGTATGGCGCCAGGCCGATAAATATCAGGTACCACGTATCTGCTTTGTGAACAAAATGGATCGCACTGGCGCGAACTTCGATCGCACCTTGCAAATGATCAAAGATCGTTTGGGTGCTAAGGCCGTACCGATCCAGCTACCGATTGGTGCCGAAGATCGCTTCCGTGGCATCGTCGATCTGCTTAACAACAAGGCGGTGCTCTATCTCGACGATCAGGGCAAGCGCGAAGAGCTACAAGAAATACCTGCCGAAGTGGCGGCCAAAGCCGAGCAGATGCGCCAGGAGATGATTGAGGCGATTGCCGAGACCGATGATGAGCTGACGCTGCTTTACCTCGAAGGTGAGGAACTCAGCGTAGAAGAGCTGCGCCGGGCCTTGCGTAAAGCCACTATCGACGGCAAGCTGGTACCAGTGCTCTGCGGTGCCGCACTTAAGAATAAGGGCGTACAGCGCGTTCTGGATTCAGTTGTATATTACCTGCCGTCACCGCTGGATATCCCACCGATCACTGGCACCTTGCCGGGCAAGGTTTTGGGCGAAGAAGGCGTCGAGCCGATTTCGCGCGAAACTAGCGAGAAAGCGCCCTTCGCAGGCCTGGTCTTCAAGATCATGGCCGACCCATATGTGGGTAAATTGGCATATTTTCGTGTGTACTCGGGCAAGCTTGAAGCCGGCTCGTATGTGCTGAACACTACGCGTGGGCAGCGTGAGCGCGTTGGACGTTTGATCCAGATGCACGCTAACCACCGCGAAGAGATCAAGGAAGTCTATGCTGGCGATATCGCCGCGATGGTCGGCCCTAAGCAGACCTTTACCGGCGATACAATCTGCGATCCGGATAACCCGATTGCGCTGGAAAGCATCCGCTTCCCTGAGCCCGTCATTCAGCTGGCGATTGAGCCTAAGACGAAATCGGATCAGGATAAGCTGGGCATCGCGTTGCAGAAGCTGAGCGAGGAAGATCCGACCTTCCGGGTCCGAACTGACGAAGAGACCGGGCAGACCATCATCGCGGGTATGGGTGAGCTACACCTTGAGGTGCTGGTTGACCGTATGCGCCGCGAGTACAAGGTCGAGGCCAACCAGGGCAAGCCTCAGGTCGCGTACCGCGAGTCGATTAGCGTACCAGCTGATGTTGACTCCAAGTTTGTTCGCCAGTCGGGCGGTAAGGGCCAATACGGCCATGTCAAGCTTCAGCTTGAGCCACTCGAGCGCGGCAAGGGTTTCGAGTTTGTTAATGCCATTGTTGGCGGTTCGGTGCCAAGGGAATACATTGGGCCAACCGAGCAGGGCGTTAAAGAAGCCATGCAGAGTGGCGTCATTGCAGGCTTTCCGGTCGTTGACATTAAAGTGACGCTCTACGATGGTTCATTCCACGAGGTTGACTCGTCGGAAATGGCGTTCAAGATCGCCGCTTCAATGGGCCTGAAGGAAGGCGTGCGCAAGGGCCGCCCGCAGCTGCTAGAGCCAGTGATGAAAGTCGAAGTGACCACGCCCGAGGATTTCCTGGGCACGGTTCTTGGCGATTTGAACTCTCGGCGCGGGCATGTCGAGGGCATGGAAGCACGTGGGAATGCGCAGGTAGTACGCGCATACGTGCCGCTAGCATCGATGTTCGGCTATACCACCGACTTGCGCTCGGCAACCCAGGGGCGTGCGACCTCGTCAATGGAGTTTGCGTACTACCAGCCGTTGCCGGAAGCCCTGGCAAAAGAAATTATTGAGAAACGTCGGGCATAATTGAACATTGAGAGCACGCGGTAAGATAGCACTTACGTGTTCGCTTATCGCGTGACTCTGGCAATAACCATACAAATTTCAAGGAGTAGCAATTTTATGGCAAAGCAGAAGTTCGAGCGCACGAAGCCGCATATTAACGTCGGCACGATCGGCCACGTCGACCACGGCAAGACCACCCTCACCGCCGCCATCACCAAGGTGCTGGCGATGAAGGGCGCGGCCA
>WBZP01000270.1_pt1 | contig 71522 bp, 54 predicted proteins | sample 5204301 | NCBI WGS metagenome assembly WBZP01 (sample SAMN12412401, study PRJNA552823) | activated sludge metagenome | isolation source: activated sludge from nitrification reactor of wastewater treatment plant... | place: USA: Pennsylvania | collected 2017 | reverse complement strand
GCCTGCGTGCCGATCGAGAACTCGATCGACGGCACGGTCCTGCCGACGCTGGACAATCTGGCGACCGGCACCCCCTTGCAGGTGTTCGCCGAACTCACCCTCGACGTCGACTTCAGCATCGTGGTGGCTCCGGGCACCGCGGCGGGCGACGTCCGGACCGTCGCGGCGTTTCCGGTGGCCGCCGCGCAGGTCCGGCGCTGGCTGGCCGAGCACCTGCCCGCCGCGCAGGTGGTGGCGGCGATCTCGAATGCCGCTGCCGCACAAGATGTTTCGGCTGGCCGTGCCGACGCCGGGGTCAGCACCGCACTGGCCGCCCAACGCTACGCCCTGGCCACCCTGGCCGACGGAGTGGTCGACGAACCCAACGCCCGCACCCGGTTCGTCCTCGTCGGGCGGCCGGCGCCGCCACCCGCCCGCACCGGCGCCGACCGCACCTCGGTCGTCCTGCGCCTGCACAACCAGCCCGGAGCTCTCGTCTCGGCGCTGTCGGAGTTCGGCATCCGCGACATCGACCTGACCCTCATCGAGTCCCGGCCGACCCGCGTCGAGCTGGGCACCTACGTGTTCTTCCTGGACTGCGTGGGACACGTCGACGACGCCGCCGTCGCGGAGGCGCTCGCCGCGCTGCACCGGCGCTGCGCGGACGTGCGCTACCTCGGCTCGTGGCCGACCGGGGCGGCCGTCGGCGCCGCGCCGCCGCAGCTCGACGAGGCCGCCCGGTGGCTCGCCGAGCTACGGGACGGTCGCCGGTGAGCGGTCGGCTCGTGCTGGTCCGGCACGGCCAGTCCTACGGCAACGTCGCCCGGCGGCTGGACACCCGCCCGCCGGGCGCCGAGCTGACTCCCCTGGGCCGTGAGCAGGCCCGGGCTTTCGCGCGGGAGCGGGACCGCCCAGCCGGCCTCGTGATCCATTCGATCGCCACGCGAGCACGCCAGACGGCCGCCGAGATCAGCACCGCGCTACGGCTGCCCGCCCAGGAACTGGACGGCCTGCACGAGGTTCAGGTCGGCGATCTGGAGAACCGGGCCGACGACGCGGCCGTCGCGGTGTTCAACGATGTCTACCGGCGCTGGCAGGAGGGCGACCTGTCGGTGCCGATGCCCGGGGGCGAGGCCGGCCACGATGTGCTGGACCGCTACCTGTCGGTGGTTGCCGAACTGCGGTTGCACTACCTCGACGACGACGCCTGGACGCAGGACGTCGTGGTGGTCAGTCACGGCGCCGCGATCCGGCTGGTCGCCAAGACACTGTCCGGCGTCGAGAGCGGTTTCGCACTCGAACACCACCTGGCCAACGCGGAATCGGTGGTGCTGGCGCCCGTCACCGACGGACGGTGGAGCTGCCTGCACTGGGGATCGGCGGCCCCGCCGTTCTACCCGGAGGTGCCCCCGACAGCGGAATCGGCTGCCGATCCGATGGGCTGATCACACGAACAACCCACCGCATCACAGTCGATCACCAGTGCGTGCAGGACCAGTTCGGGACCCGGGCAGTCGTCCGCCGTGCACTCCGTGCGGCCCAGCCAGTGACGGATGACCGTGCCGTGGCAGTGTTCCCACCCGGCCCTGCAGTGCCGACAGGTCGCGCCCATGGGTCGTTCCTATCACCGCGCACCGACAAACCGCCGCAGACGCGCGCCCCTTTGCGCGGGTGTCGCGTCAGCCCCAGCCCAGCTCGTGGAGCCGGTCGTCGTCGATGCCGAAATGGTGGGCGAGTTCGTGGACGACGGTGACGGCGACCTCGTCGACCACCTCCTGCTCGCAGTCGCACATGTCGAGCAGGGCGCCGCGGTAGATCGTGACCACGTCCGGCAGGGCGCCGGCATAGGTGGTGTCCCGCTCGGTCAGCGCCACACCCTCGTAGAGCCCGAGCAGGTCAGGCTCATCGGGATGGCGGTCTTCCACCAGCACGACCACGTTGTCCATGGCGGCGGCGAGCTGAGCGGGAATCAGATCCAGCGCATCGGAGACGAGTTCGTCGAACCGGTGCGGGCTCATCCGCACGGCCATGCCGGCTACGCCGGCGGCAGGTCGGCCGGACCCGGGACCGGGCCCACCGGCGGCACATCACCCGGTGCCGGAGCCGGGGCCGGGGCCGGCGCGATCGGCGCCGGGGCATCGGGCGGCGGCGGGTTGAACGTGTTCTGCTGCTGCGGGGTCGGGGCGGCGGTCTGGGTCGCGGGGGCCTGGGTGGCCGGCTGCTGCGGCAGGTGCTGGGTCTGCTGGCCGGAGCCGCTGCTCGAAGATGACCCGGACGACGAAGATCCCGACTGAGATCCCGAAGACGAGGAGCCGGACCCGTTGGACCCGGAGTAAGAGCCCGAGTCATCCGTGGTGCTGGAGGACTGTCCGGCCGTGTCCGGCAGCGGGGGCAGGTTCAACCGGTCGGCGGGAATGTCCGGGGGCGGCACCGGCGGCTGGCCATTGATCATCAGCGGCCCCTTGGCGCTGTTGAGCAGTGTGGCCCAGGCGCCGTTGCCGAGGGTGGCGCCCACACTGCAGGAGACCTGGCGGCTGCCCGCCGCCCAGCTCGGCAGCGACACGGTGCTGTAGATCAGCGTCAGCGTCGTGCTGCGCAGCTGGATGGGCGCCAGGAAGGCGTCGGTCATCCGGGTACAGGCGTCCTTGATGAACAGGTCCTGATCCGCCTCGGCGGGAAGCGCGTCGGGGAACTTCTCGGCCAGGTTGACGGAGCCGGTGACCTCCATGGCATGCGGCGCGGCGCAGTCCACGGGCACGTCGATCGGCTGATTGCTGGTCGGATCGATGCCCAGGCAGGTCCCCGCCGCCCACACCTTGGACTGATCGACGTCGGCGACCTTGCCCTTGGAGACGAGCTGCTGGTTGTCCGGGCCCGGCAGCTGCAGGCCGCACAGCAGACGGCGCTCGCCGGACTGTTTCCACGCCTTGTCGCCGGACCACAGCATGCTCACCGCGAAACGGCTGTTCGGGTCGAATTTCGCGCCGAGGTAGCGCTGCACGGCGACCTGGCACTGCTCCTGGCTGATCTGCTGAATGCGCGCCGGCGAGGGGGGCGCGGCGTCCGGGCCGTACTCGGACCCGGGAAAGGCGCCGATATCGATCGATTCGGCCACCTCGAAGCGATGGTCTTCCTTGCAGTCGACGATCGAGGCCTGGTCGGGGGTGTTGTTCGGCCAGTTCAGACAGTCACCGGCCACCGCGTGCTGGAACGTCGAATTGCCCCGTGCACCCGCCGTACCGGTGGGCTCGAGGTAGGACGTCAGGCCCGAGTCCTGCCGGCCGAACGGCAGCGCGGTGGTCAAACCGGCGATCAGCAAACCGCCGAGTGCGGTCAGCAACAGCGCCCGTCGGGTCGGCGCGGCTTTCAGCGTGCGCCGCCGGTTGGCCGGTTCGACGGGGCTTTCGGGCTGGTCGGGACGCAGTTCATCCCGATCGGAGAGCTCGGACATCGGGTCCATTGTGACAGGCGTCCCGAGGGGTGTGAAAAATGATGCACAAGTGATGCAAACGCGGCGACCGGACCGGGGCGGCCCGACAGCCCCGGCCCGACGAAAGTAGGGTTTCCCGATGTGATCGACCTGAAGCTGCTCAGGGACAACCCCGATGCCGTGCGGCGTTCGCAGGCCAGCCGTGGCGAAGACCCCACCCTGGTGGACGAGCTGCTGTCCGCCGACGCGGCCCGCCGCGCGGCGATCTCGGCCGCCGACACGATGCGCGCCGAACAGAAGGCCGTCAGCAAGCAGGTCTCCACCGCCTCGCCCGAGGACCGGCCCGCGGTGCTGGCCCGCGCCAAGGAACTCGCCGCCGCGGTCAAGGTCGCCGACGGCGATCAGACCACCGCCGAGGCCGCCTTCCACAGCGCGCACCTGGCGATCTCCAACGTCGTCATCGACGGGGTCCCCGCGGGCGGCGAGGACGACTTCGTCGTGCTCGACAGCGTCGGGACGCCGCCGGCTCTGGAACACCCCCGCGACCACCTGGATCTGGGTGAGGCGCTGGGCCTGATCGACATGGAGCGCGGCGCAAAAGTCTCCGGATCCCGGTTCTACTTCCTGACCGGCCGCGGCGCGCTGCTGCAACTCGGGTTGCTGCAACTGGCCATCCGGGTCGCGGTGGACAACGGCTTCACCCTGATGATCCCGCCGGTGCTGGTCCGCCCGGAGATCATGCGTGGCACCGGGTTTCTCGGCGCCCACGCCGAGGAGATCTACCGCGTCGAGGCCGACGACCTGTACCTGGTCGGCACCTCGGAGGTGCCGCTGGCCGGGTACCACTCCGGCGAGATTCTGGACCTTTCGTCGGGTCCGTTGCGCTATGCGGGCTGGTCTTCGTGCTTCCGCCGGGAAGCCGGCAGCTACGGCAAGGACACCAAGGGCATCATCCGGGTGCATCAGTTCGACAAGGTCGAGGCCTTCGTCTACTGCCGGCCGGAGGACGCCGAAGCCGAACACCAGCGGCTGCTGGGCTGGCAGCGCGACGTGCTGGCGCTCATCGACGTGCCCTACCGCGTGATCGACGTCGCGGCGGGTGATCTGGGCGCGTCGGCCGCCCGCAAGTTCGACTGCGAGGCATGGGTGCCGACTCAGGACACCTACCGCGAACTGACGTCGACGTCGAACTGCACGACGTTCCAGGCCCGCCGGCTGGGCACGCGCTACCGCGACGACAACGGCAAGCCGCAGACCGCGGCGACGCTCAACGGCACGCTGGCCACCACCCGGTGGCTGGTGGCCATCCTGGAGAACCACCAGCAGGCCGACGGCAGCGTGCGAGTGCCCGCGGCACTGGTGCCCTACGTCGGTACGGAGGTACTCGAACCATGATCGACCTCGATCTCGACGAGATGCGCAGCTGGTTCGGCTTCGGGGTGGCCGGCAACTTCGCCGGGCACCTCGAACAGGCCGGCGAGGACGCGGACTTCGTCAACGTCAAGACCGAAGGAGACGCACCGAAGGGCATTTTCCCTTGGTACGCACCGGGTTCGGACACCTTCCTGGGACGGTTCCCGTTGTCGACCGATGCGATCGTGCTACCCGCCGCCGCCCCGGAGTTCCAGGGCCCGCTCAATCTGCAGATCGAACCCGAGGTCGGGCTGGCCTGCCGGGTGCGCTGGCGTGGCGACACCGTGGCCGCGCTGGAGCCCTTCGCGCTCGGCGCGTTCAACGACTGCTCCATCCGCCGTCCGGGTGCGCCGAAGATCAGTTACAAGAAGAACTGGGGTCCGGCCTCCAAAGGTGTTGCCGCACAGTTCTTCGACATCTGCGACCTCACCCCGGACGGGCCGACGGCCACGCTGCGCCTGGTCTGCTTCCTGCACGGGGCCGACGGCTCCGAACAGGCGTACGGCGTGGACAGCCCACTGCTGGGCTACTCGTACTACGGCGACGTGCTGCTGGACTGGATCGTCGAGCGGCTGGCGAACCAGAAGGGTTCACCGGACACACCGCTGGAAGATGTCGGCGCGCTGATGGTGGCCTCGGGCCATCCCGACCATGTGCTGATCGGAATCGGCGCCACCCGGTACACACCGCTGGGCGAGTCGACCTTCCTGCAGCCCGGGGACCGGGCCGTGGTGCGTGTCTACGACACCAAATCGGGTGCCAAGTCCGAACTGCAGCAACAGGTTTCGCGGGCCTGACAGCCGGTGCCGTTCAGTCGGCGAGCACTTCCTCGAGCATCGCGATGAACTCTTCGGGGCGCTGCGGGGTGAACGCCGGCCGCAGCCGAAGGCCCGGGACGTCCAGAGTGATCAGCGTCGTCTTGGTCGGCCGTGCCACGTCCAGCGGCAGCCAGCGCCGGAAATCCGACGTGCCCCAGATGCGGAACCTCTGCTGGAACACACCCAGCGGGGATGCCGTGTACCCGCGAATATCCTCCACCGGAATGACTTTCGCGGTTCCCGACGGGAAGTGGTAGCGCCGCAACGTGAGCGCGTGCTGATCCAGCTGGATCAGCCCGTCGTCGTAGTACTGCCGCGGCGGCGCGCTCACGACTTCGAGCACCTCAACTCGTGGCCTCTGGAGGTCAGGCAGCGCCCGTTCTCCAGGTTCCACTGCCAGCCGTGCAGATTGCAGGTCAGGGTGGAACCCTCGATCACGCCGAACTTGGACAGATCGGCCTTCAGGTGCGGGCAGCGGCGCTGGATTTCCCAGCCGTCCAACGTGATCGACGTGGAATCGTCGTGCGCCTCGGCGAACCAGCCGTCGGCATATGCGATGCGCTCGTCGGTCAGGCATTTGAAGAAGGTGTACAGGTACTCGTTGTATCCACCCACCCGCCAGGCCTTGAACCGCGTCGACAGGAAGATCGTGTTGACCCAGTCGGGCTCGCGGTCGCGCACCACGGTGCGCACCAGTTCCGCCGCGATGCCGAAGCCGTAGCGGAACTTCTCATCCGGAATCGGTTCGCGCACAGCGCGTTTCGGGAAGTCCAGCACGACCGTCTCGTCGCGGCCACCGCCCGTGATCCGCAGCTCGACCGGATATCCGATGCCGTCGCAGATCTGGTCGGACTGCAGCATGATCGGTTCGAACAACTCGCGCAGCGGCTCCAGCAGCGGCTCGCCCTCCGCCGGCGCCCAGCGCGCCTTCTCGGCCGCCAGCGCCGGCGCCGCGCGCTGCGCGTACGCCTCGATGTAAGCGGCCTTACCGGTGGTGAAGATGGCCTCGACCTCATCCTCGGGAATCGGGTGGGTGAGTGAATTCACTTGCGAGCCGGTGAAATCCGCCGTCGACCCGGGGATCATCAACAAGCCGCCGTCGTGTCCGTTGCGGCGCATCTGATCGAGGAACACCACCTGGTCGGGGAAGATGTTGGCCGGATCCCCGTGGTCGTCGTTCAGGTTGCGCAGCTCCGGGTCCAGGAAGCAGGGCGGTCCGGCCGACGGGATCACCCAGGTCGCGCCGACCTGCGAGATGTACTGACGGCAGCGGTCCATCCCGCGCTGACGCTTCTGGGTGCCGAACGCCGCCTTGGCGCGCTCCGGCATGTCGTAGACCATCGGATACCAGATGGCCCCCGAGAACTGCAGCATGTGCACGTCGACGTGGCCGAATTCGGCGGCCAGGACGTCCAGGTCCACCGGCCGCGAGTCGTTCATGTTGAAGACGGTGGTGACGCCGTCGGACACCACCAGGCCGGAGTCGCCGATCGGGCCGTCGGCCGGCGCCCGCAGAGCGATGATCATCACCTCGAGGTCACCTTTGGGACCGCTGACGGTGTGCTTGACGGAATCGCTGGTCTCGAAGAACCGGTGGAAGCCCAGCTTTTCCAGCTCGCGGCGCAGGTCCGGCACCGGGAAGTCCGGCAGCAGCACGACCGCGTCCTTGTTGACGTGGGCGACCAGGTTCTCCGGGTCGAAATGGTCCTTGTGAAGGTGGGACACGTAGAGGTAGTCGCAGTCACCGAGGACGGCCCAGTCCAGCTGACTGTTGTCCGGGAACGGGAACCACGACCCGAAGTACGCCGGATTGAGCCACGGGTCGCACAGGATGCTGCCCGCCGGCGTCTCGATTAGAAATCCGGCGTGACCGACACTCGTGACCTGCACAGATACTCTCCGATGACTTGCGCTGTTCTGACAATCCGCCGCGTCGAGCTTAACCGGACCCGCGGTCGGGAGCCTCCCACAGCCGTCGGTAGTAATCGAGGCGGAGGGCATCGGGTTGCAGGCCATAGGCCCCTAGCAGTTCGGCCTCGGCCTCGGCTCACCGGTGCCCGCCGTAGTTCCAGCCCAGCGACAACGTCGCCCCCGGGCACCGATTGCGAAGGTCACTCCGCCGGGCTGTCAGCGGGAACCGTCACGCCGACGACTGTTGCAGTGGGCGTCGTCGCCAGGGCTGAGGGTGCAGCGCTGTCGCCGAACGCGACTAGGCTGCATTGGTGTGGAACCGGTATACGGCACCGCCATCGCCGCCGCACGCGCCATGTGGAGGATTCAGGGCCTCCGTTTCACCATGACCGGGCTGGAGAACCTGCCGAAGACCGGCGGGGCGGTGATCGCCATCAACCACACCAGCTACATCGATTTCACGTTCGCCGGCCTGCCCGCCTACCGGCAGGGCCTGGGCCGCAGGGTGCGCTTCATGGCCAAGCAGGAGGTGTTCGAGCACGCCCTCGGGGGGCCGCTCATGCGCCGCCTACGGCACATCCCGGTGGATCGCGGCAACGGCGCACCCGCGTTCGAGGAAGCCTGTCGACTGCTCAAGGAGGGGGAGTTGGTCGGCGTCTACCCCGAAGGCACCATCAGCCGCAGTTTCGAGATCAAGCAGCTCAAGTCCGGCGCCGCGCGGATGGCGATCGCCGCGGACGTACCGATCGTGCCGCACATCGTGTGGGGCGCCCAGCGCATCTGGACCAAGGGGCACCCCAGGAAGCTGTGGCGGCCGAGGGTTCCGATCTCGATCGCCGTCGGCGAACCGATCGAACCGACGCTGCCCCCGGCCGACCTGACCACGCTGCTGCACGCGCGGATGCAGCACCTGCTCGAACGCGTGCAGAACGACTACGGCCCGCATCCCGCGGGCGAATACTGGGTGCCCAAGCGGCTGGGCGGCGGCGCCCCGTCACTCGCCGAGGCGACCGCCATGGATTCCGCGGCACCCGACTCCGAGCCGGAGTCGGAGTAGCCTCCGATGGAGCCGGTGTTCCGCGCTCTCGAGATGGCCGCGGCGCTGTCGCTGCGGCTCACCGGAACCCGGCTCACCTTCCGGGGCCTGGAGAACATTCCCGCAACCGGTGGCGCGGTGATGGCGATCAACCACACCGGCTACGTCGATTTCCTGCCGGCCGCGCTGGCTGCGACCGCACGCGACCGGCGCATGCGGTTCATGATCAAGGCCGAGATGAACGAGGTCGCCGTGGTCCGCTTCCTGATCAAGCACACCAAGACGATCCCGGTCGACCGCGGCGCCGGGCGCGACGCCTACGCCGCGGCGGTCCGGCGGCTCCGTGAGGGCGAACTCGTGGGCGTCTACCCCGAGGCCACGATAAGCCGGAGTTTCGAGCTCAAGGAGTTCAAGTCCGGTGCGGCCCGGATGGCGCTGGAGGCCGAGGTGCCGGTGATCCCGCTGGTGGTGTGGGGTGCACACCGGATCTGGACGAAAGACCACCCGAAGTCGTTGGGCCGTCACAAGATCCCGATCACCGTCGAGTTGGGCGAACCACTGGCCCCGGCCGGCACGGCCGAACGGCTCGAGGTGGACCTGCGCGCGGCCATGACTGCGTTGCTGTATGACGCGCAACAGGCATACGATCATCCGCCCGGCGTCTACTGGGTGCCCCGCCGGCTGGGGGGCAGCGCTCCCACGGTCGCCGAAGCCCAGCGGATGGAGGAGGCCGAACTGGCCGAACGGCAGCGCAGACGAACCGGGCGGCAGTGATGTTGCCCGCGCTGATCGCGACGGACGTCGACGGCACGCTGCTCCACGACGACGAGCGCGTAACCGACCGCACCCGGGACGCGGTGCACGCCGCACTGGCCGCCGGGACGGCGTTCGTCCTGGCCACCGGCAGACCGCCGCGCTGGATCAGACCCGTGGTCGACGCGCTGGGGTTCGCCCCGATCGCCGTGTGCGCCAACGGCGCGGTGCTCTACGACCCGGCGGCCGACCGGATCATCTCGGCACGCACCCTGTCGGTCGACGCGCTGTCGGCCCTGGCTGAGATCGCCGAGCACGCCATCCCCGAGGTGGGGCTCGCGGTGGAACGGGTCGGCCGCTCGGCCCACGATGCCGTCACACCGCAGTTCGTCAGTTCACCCGGTTATGAGCATGCGTGGCTGAACCCGGACAACACCGAAGTCTCCCGCAGCGACCTGGTGTCGGCCCCCGCGGTGAAACTGCTCATCCGCAAGGCCGGTGCCCGTAGCGCGGACATGGCAGCCGAGATCTCCAAATATGTCGGTGCCGAAGGTGACATCACCTACAGCACCAACAACGGGCTGATCGAGATCGTGCCGCGCGGCATCAGCAAGGCCACCGGTGTCGACGAGGTGGCCGCACCGCTGGGCATCACCCGCGAGGACGTCGTGGCCTTCGGCGACATGCCCAACGACATCCCGATGCTGCGCTGGTCCGGGCTCGGCGTGGCGATGGGCAACGCGCATCCGGACGCCGTGGCCGCCGCCGACGAGGTGACCGCGCCGAACACCGAAGACGGCCTGGCCCGAGTGCTGGAACGGTGGTGGCTGGGCTGAGCCGCGGCGGTCAGCTCGCGGCAGGCTGCACGACGGGGGTGAAGCGTTCCAGCTGGATGGGCGGGCCTCCGTCCGGCAGCGGCGGCACCTCCTGCGCGACGCCGTCCACCACACGCGTGACCCGTCTGCGCTCGCGGTCGAAGTTCAGCGTGCCGTGCTGGAAGTTCTGCACCACCCACTGCGGCTCGTCGATCGCACCACTGGTGGGCAACCCGAGCACCCCGCGTTCGTAGCCCAGCGCCGCCCATGCGTCGTAGATCGCGCCGGTCACCGGCTCGGCCCCGCTGCGCGGTGACCAGTAGACAGCGCCGTGTTCGAAGCGTGCGTAGCGGGCCGTGCCCATCGCGGCGCCCTCCGGCGACGTGGGTTTGCCAAGCGTGCCCTCGGCGCCGCCCAGGTTCTGCCACCTGGCGAATATCGCGCCGCCGCGCAGTGTGTCCTCGACCGCCCGCGGGGTCGGCGGATCGCTGAAATGGGCTGCGATGTCCCGGATTTCATTCATCGCGGCGTAGGCGTCGTCGCCGGGGCACTCGGTCACGCCGACGTCGCGGTGCGTCAGGATGGTCGGCATCGTCACATTCTGGCCGGCCCGGAACTTCGTGTACGGACCGCCTGCCGACGTCAGCGCGACCGTGCCGCGGGGATCGACGTGGTCGAGGCCCAGTCGCCAGCCCAGCAACCGGCCGACCGCGCCCAGTTGGACGTCGCCCGGCCGCACGGTCTCGAAGTCGCCCAGCATCGCGACACCCCAGGTGTCCCGGTTGAATCCGCCGGTGTGGGACCCCTGCACCGGGCGGTCGATCCCGCCGGCGCGGCCCTCGAACACCTGGCCGTACTTGTCGACCAGCGCGTTGTAGGCGATGTCGCACCAGCCCAGGGTTCGGGTGTGGTACGCGAAGATGGCGCGCACGATCGCGGCGGAATCCTGCGGCGAGTAGTCATTGCTGCCGGCGGTGTGGTGCACCACGGCAGCCCGGACACCCCGGTCGTACCGGGGCGGGCCGCATCGGCTCGACTCGCCGGCGCCCCATTGCGCCCGGGTTATGACGTTCAGCGCCTGACCGGGGCTGAGCACCGCCGCCGGCGGGGTCCAGTGGTTGTCCGCCGGTGCCTGCGGCGGACTGATCAACACAGCCGAAAGATGTTGCGCCAGTGGCTCTTCAGCGCTGACCGGCCGGTAACCGAGGTCGTGGTCGCGGTTGCCGTCCGAGGTGTCGGACAGCGCCACGGTGACCGGTGCTCCGGGTGGGCGCCGGACCGCGATCTGCACCGCGGTGGTCATCCCGACGAACACCGGGTCGGTACCTCGGGGGCCGCGTCCGCCGCCGGGTCCACCGTCGGCGCCGTCGGATTCCAGCGCCTCAGCCTGGTACCACGGTCCCCAGCTGCCGTCGGCACGCTTCGCGCGGATCCGCGCGGACGTGCCGGTGAGGTCGCCGCCGGTCAGTGCGACCATCGAGAACGGGGTGTCCTGCCGTACCTCGCGCACCGTGTCGCCGCCGCCGACTCCGGCGAGTGGCTGCTCGGCCAGTCTGGTGTCGGCGGCATGGGGCTGCTGTCCCGGCGGCACACCGTTGATCGCCCACGGCAGCAGAACGGCGGTGGTCGCGATCGCGGTCAGCAGTGTCGGCGCGCGCAAGGCGCCGCGGCGGGCGGGGTGGGCTTCGCCCGGCAGACGCGTCCAGGAAAGACACCTCGGCACGAGGCGATGTTACGTATGGGCTGAGTGATGCAGCTGTTACGACACGGTGCAAATGGGGACAATGTGAATCAGAGGTACAACGGCACCGCAGGGTGTCCGGGGCTCATCCGGGGGGGTCGGGGGGGGAGAGCCCACCCTGCGGTGCCGTTTGGCCAGGGGCCGCGGGTCAGCCGACGGCCGGCACGGCTGCCACGGCGGCGACCGGTGCCGCGGCCGCGGCCGCGGGTGTCGCCGACTGCACGGCGCTCATGATCGACGGCATCACAATTCCTTTGAGCAGGTCGACCACCTGTCCGACGCCCAGCTGCTGCGCCGCGCTGCCCAGGCTGCCGATCAGCCCGGTGTTGGCCGGGGCGATCGCCGGGGCAAGAAGCGCCGGATCGGCACCCAGGATCGGATAGGTGGTAGCGGTGGGATCCAGTCCGATCGGCTGCTCGGTCGGCACGCCGAGCCCCGGGGTGCTCGGCAGGGCGCCCGGGATCGTCAGGGCGGGATCCGGGGTTACGGCCGGGGTGGCCAGGCCCGGGGTCAGCCCGGGCGGGGTGGCCGTCAGCCCGGGTGCGGTTGCGGTCAGCCCGGGTGCGGTTGCGGTCAGCCCGGGTGCGGTTGCGGTCAGCGCCGGCGTCAGCCCCGGATCGGTCAGCGCGGTCCCCGTCAACGTGGAACCCACCGCCGGACTGATCGGCGCGCTCACCGGCGGCGTGTTCAGCCCCGAGCCGCCCAGGCCCGGCGACAGCAGGGGCGATGACGTCAGCCCTGAGGCGCCCAGGCTAGGCGGGGACAGCGTCGGGCCGGCGCTGATCGGCTGGGCGCCCGAGGGGCTCAGCCCGGTCGGCAGGGGCGGCAGGTTGACGCCGAACTGCGCCAGGCCCTGCGACAAGGCGGACATGATCTCGTTGGGCAGGTCGGTGATGATCCCGGCCTGCACGAAGTCGCGGTGCTCGGTCGGGGGGGCGGCGGCCCCGGAGAGTTCGGAAATCGCGATGACCGCGAACGGACTTGTGACGGCCAGGGCGGCGACTGCGCTCATGGCTGTCGAGAGCTTGCGTCGACGTCGGTTCGGCACTGAAGTCTCCTCAATCTGGTGTTTCGCCGGGTCGGCTGGTCAGCTGGCCAAGAGTGGCCACGTTGGCACTGACACCGATGGTACGGGCGTGACAGCTGCGTCTAGAGTGACGATGCGGAATCGTGAGCGAATCGCGACATACCCTTCTCACGCAACCGAATCGGCCCGCCGCCCGCAGCCTGCCGAAGCGGGTCCACGGGCCCGGGTCCGATACCCTTGCCTGCGATGACTTCCTCTCCCGGCCCCGACACCCCGGACGGTTTCGACCTCTTCGTCGTGGGCTCCGGCTTCTTCGGACTGACCATCGCCGAGCGGGTGGCTACGCAGCTGGGCAAGCGGGTCCTCGTCGTCGAACGGCGCCCCCACCTCGGGGGCAACGCGTACTCCGAACCCGAGCCAGAGACCGGCATCGAAGTCCACAAGTACGGCGCGCACCTGTTCCACACCTCCAACAGACGCGTCTGGGACTACGTGCGGGAGTTCACCGACTTCACCGGCTACCAACACCGGGTGTTCGCGCTTTACAACGGGCAGGCGTACCAGTTCCCGATGGGCCTCGGCCTGGTGTCCCAGTTCTTCGGCCGGTACTTCACCCCCGACGAGGCCCGCGCGCTGATCGCCGAGCAGGCCAGCGAAATCCGGACCGAGGACGCGCAGAACCTGGAGGAGAAGGCGATCTCGCTGATCGGCCGGCCGCTCTACGAGGCGTTCGTCAAGGGCTACACGGCCAAGCAGTGGCAGACCGATCCAACCGAGTTGCCCGCGGCCAACATCACCCGCCTGCCGGTGCGCTACACCTTCGACAACCGCTACTTCAACGACACGTTCGAAGGCCTGCCGGTCGACGGCTACACCGCGTGGCTGCAGAACATGGCCGCCGACGACCGCATCGAGGTGCGGCTGGACACCGACTGGTTCGATGTCCGCGGCCCGCTGCGCGCCGCCAACCCGAACGCGCCGGTGGTGTACACGGGTCCGCTGGACCGCTACTTCGACTACGCAGACGGCCGGCTGGGCTGGCGGACCCTGGACTTCGAGGTCGAGGTGTTGCCCACCGGGGACTTTCAGGGCACCCCGGTGATGAACTACAACGACGTCGACGTGCCGTACACCCGGATCCACGAGTTCCGGCACTTCCATCCCGAACGGGACTACCCCACCGACAAGACCGTCATCATGCGGGAGTACTCGCGGTTCGCCGAGAACGACGACGAGCCCTACTATCCGATCAACACCGAGTCCGATCGCACGGTGCTGGCCGCCTACCGGGCCCGGGCGAAGGCCGAGACGGCAACACAGCGCGTGCTCTTCGGCGGCCGGCTCGGCACCTACCAGTACCTGGACATGCACATGGCCATCGCCAGTGCGCTCAACATGTACGACAACATCCTGGCCCCGCACCTGGCCGACGGTGCGCCGCTGGATGACGGCAAAGAAAGCAGCACCTCATGAGTGACATCCCCTCCGGCCGGCTCGACAGCGGGCAGAAGCGGGCCGTCAGCCTGCTGTCCCGGGTGATCCTGCCCCGCCCCGGTGAGCCGCTGGACGTGCGCAAGCTCTACATCGAGGAGTCCGACACCAATGCCCGGCGCGCGCACGCGCCGTCGCGCACCACCCTGGAGGTCGGACCGGAGTCCGAGGTGTCCTTCGCGACGTACTTCAACGCCTTCCCGGCCAGCTACTGGCGCCGCTGGTCCACGCTGGCATCGGTGGTGCTGCGCGTCGAACTGACCGGCAGCGGCCGGGTGGACGTCTACCGGAGCAAGGCCACCGGTGCCCGCATCACCGTCGGCGGTGCCTCCTTTTCCGGTTCGACGGACCAACCCGATGTCATCGAGTTCGAGATCGGGCTGGATCCCTTCGAGGACGGCGGCTGGATCTGGTTCGACATCACCACCGACAGCGCGGTCACCGTCCACGACGCGGCGTGGTACGCATCGGGGCCCGCGCCCGGCCGGGCCAACGTGGCCGTCGGCATCCCCACCTTCAACCGGCCCGGCGACTGCGTCAACGCATTGGCGGCGCTGACCTCAGATCCGTTGGTGGACAACGTTATCGGCGCCGTGATCGTATCCGACCAGGGCACCAGGAAGGTCGTCGACCACCCCGACTTCACGGCCGCGGCCGCGGCGTTGGGCGACCGGCTCTCCATTCACAACCAGCCCAACCTGGGCGGCTCGGGCGGCTACAGCCGGGTGATGTACGAGGCGCTGAAGAACACCGACTGTGAGCAGATCCTGTTCATGGACGACGACATCCGCATCGAGCCGGACTCGATCCTGCGCGCACTCGCCCTGAACCGGTTCGCGAAGTCACCGACCCTGATCGGCGGCCAGATGCTCAACCTGCAGGAGCCGTCGCATTTGCACGTGATGGGTGAGGTGGTCGACCGGGCGAACTTCATGTGGACACACGCGCCGTTCGCCGAATACGACCACGACTTCGCCAAATACCCGCTGGCCGACGAGGAAGACAAGAGCAAGCTGCTGCACCGGCGCATCGACGTCGACTACAACGGCTGGTGGATGTGCATGATCCCGCGTCAGGTGGCCGAGGAACTCGGCCAGCCGCTGCCGCTGTTCATCAAGTGGGACGACGCCGACTACGGGCTGCGGGCCGCCGAGCACGGCTACGGCACCGTCACCATGCCGGGCACCGCGATCTGGCACATGGCCTGGAGCGACAAGGACGACGCCATCGACTGGCAGGCCTACTTCCACCTGCGCAACCGCCTCGTCGTCGCGGCCATGCACTGGGACGGCGACGTGCGGGGACTGGTCGCCAGCCACTTCAAGGCGACGGTGAAACATCTTCTGTGCCTGGAGTATTCGACGGTAGCGATCCAGAACAAGGCGATGGACGACTTTCTCGCCGGACCCGAGCACATCTTCTCGATCCTGGAGTCGGCACTGCCGGACGTGCACGCCCTGCGCAAGCAGTACCCGGACGCGGTCGTGCTGCCCGGCGCCACGTCGCTTCCGACGCCGTCGGGCCGGAAGAAGGTACACAGGCCGCCGGTCTCGTTGCCCGCCATCAGTTTTCGGCTGGCGCGCGGAGTCGCGCACCAATTGAGCCAGGCGGATCCGGCGCATCACGCCCGCCCCGAACTGAACGTCGCCACCCAGGACGCCCGCTGGTTCCTGCTGTGCAACGTCGACGGGGTCACCGTGACCACCGCCGACGGCCGCGGTGTGGTGTACCGGCAGCGGGACCGGGCCAAGATGTTCGCCCTGCTGCGGGAATCGGTGCGCCGCCAGTTCAAGCTGTACCGCAGGTTCAACGCGATGCGCCGGGCCTATCGCGAGGCACTGCCGGTGCTCACCAGTGCGCAGAAGTGGGAAACCGTTCTGCTGGAACCGAGTTCGGTCACCAATGGCTGAACCGGCGGCACCGGCGCGCGGCGAGGACGCCGCACTGGTGGCGGTGCAGTCCGCGCTGGCCGGCCGACCCGGCGTGCTGACGGCCGCACGGGCACTGTCCTTCTTCGGCGAGCATTCGCTGGGCTGGCTGGCACTCGCCGGCCTCGGGGCTCTGCTCTCGCCCCGGCGGAGACGCGAGTTCGCCGCCGCCGGCATCGGGACGTTCGCGGCCCACGCGGCCGCGGTCCTGATCAAGCGGGTGGTCAAGCGCACCCGCCCGGATCACCCCGCCATCGCCGTCAACGTCGGCACCCCGAGCCGGTTGAGTTTCCCGTCCGCGCACGCCACGTCGACGACGGCCGCGGCGATACTGCTCGGCCGTGCTGCGGGCCTGCCGCCGGCCGCGCTGCCAACGCTGCTGGTGCCCCCGATGGCGCTGTCGCGGTTGGTGCTCGGTGTGCACTACCCGACCGACGTCGCCACCGGGGTGGCGGTCGGCGCGCTGGTGGCCAAAATCACCGAGATGTTCTCGGACCGGATCGGAGGCATGCGTTGAGCGAAGAGGCACCGGACATCGACCCCCGGGTCGGCCCGCCGAAGACCCTGCTCGGCGGGATCGTCAAGGCGGTACGGCCCCGGCAGTGGGTGAAGAACCTGCTCGTGCTGGCGGCCCCACTGGCCGCGCTCGGCGGCGAGCACCACTACGACTACCGACAGGTGGCCGTCAAGGTCGGCATCGCTTTCATCGTGTTCTGCATGGCCGCCTCCTGCATCTATCTGATCAACGATGCCCGCGACGTCGAGGCCGACCGCGCGCACCCCACCAAGCGGTTCCGCCCCATCGCGGCCGGCGTGGTGCCGGTGCCGCTGGCGTACGGCCTGGCCGTCGTACTCGGCGTGGCGGCACTGGTCATCTCGTGGCTGGTCACGCCGCATCTGGCACTGGTGATGGCGGTCTACATCGGCATCCAGCTCGCCTACTGTTTCGGCCTGAAACACCAAGCCGTGCTTGACATCTGCATCGTGTCGTCGGGATTCCTGATCCGGGCGATCGCCGGTGGCGTGGCCGCCGGGATCCCGCTGTCGCAGTGGTTCCTGCTGGTGTTCGCGTTCGGCTCGCTGTTCATGGGGGCCGGCAAGCGGTACGCCGAACTACAGCTGGCCGAACGAACCGGGGCCAAGATCCGCAAGTCGCTGGAGAGTTACACCAGCACCTATCTGCGGTTCGTCTGGACGCTGTCCGCCACCGCGGTGGTGCTCTGCTACGCGCTGTTCGCCTTCGAGCGCGACGGTGGGGCGGCCTCCTGGTGGGCGGTCTCGATCATCCCGTTCACCGTGGCGATCCTGCGCTACGCGGTGGACATCGACGGCGGCGATGCCGGTGAACCCGAGGAGATCGCGCTGCACGACCGGGTGCTGCAGCTGTTGGCCCTGGCGTTGATCGGAACCGTCGGTGCCGCCGCCTACTTCGGCTAGCGGCCCCCTGGTGTGGCCGATCTACCGGTACGCACCGACCGCCCGCCTGAGCCTGTGGGCGGGGGTGCTCGCGGTGGCCGCCCTGTACGGCTGGGGTGCGTGGCAGCGGCGCTGGATCGCCGACGACGGGCTGATCGTGCTGCGCACGGTCCGCAACCTGATGGCCGGCGACGGCCCGGTGTTCAACGCCGGCGAACGGGTCGAATCGAACACCTCGACGCTGTGGACCTATCTGACGTACCTGGGCGGCTGGGTCGGCGGCCCGCTGCGCCTCGAGTACGTCGCACTGGCGCTCGCCCTCTCGCTGTCGGTGCTCGGGGTCGTGTTCCTGATGCTGGGCGCCGCCCGGTTGTACGCGCCGAGCCTGCAGGGCCGCCACGCGCTGCTGCTGCCCGCCGGCACGCTGGTCTACATCGCCATCCCGCCCGCCCGCGACTTCGCCACCTCCGGCCTGGAGAACGGTCTGGTTCTGGCGTATCTCGGGCTGTTGTGGTGGCTGCTGGTCTGCTGGTCGCAGGGGCCGCGCACGGCCGCCGCCCGCGGCGTCACCGGGCCCAACGCCGCGGGCCGCGGCTTCACCGCGACGCTGGCCGCCCTCGCCGGGCTCAGTGTGCTGGTGCGGCCCGAGTTGGCGCTGATCGGCGTCGGCGTCCTGGTGATGCTGCTGATCACGGCCGCCGGGTGGCGGCGGCGCGCCCTGATCGCGGTGGCCGGCGGGCTGCTGCCGGTCGCCTACCAGATCTTCCGGATGGGGTACTACGCCCAGCTGTTCCCGGCCCCGGCGGTGGCCAAGGACGCGTCCGGATCCAAGTGGTCCCAGGGTCTGGTGTACCTGGCCAACTTCAACGGGCCCTACCTGTTGTGGATCCCGGCCCTGCTGCTGGCCGGCCTCGGCCTGGTGCTGCTCGCCACCCGCACCCAGCCGTGGTGGGCCCGGCATGACATGCCCGCGGATTTCGGGTGGCTGACGCGCATCGTCCAGAGCCCGGCCGCGGTGGTGTTCTTCATCGTGGCCAGTGGACTGCTGCAGGCGATCTACTGGGTCCGCCAGGGCGGCGACTTCATGCACGGCCGGGTGCTGCTGGCGCCCGTGTTCTGCATGCTGGCCCCGGTGGCGGTGGTCCCCGTCGTGCTGCCCGACGGCAGGAGGTTCTCCCGGGAGGCCGGCTATCTGCTGGCCGGGGCCACCACCGTGCTGTGGGGCACCGTCGTCGTGTGGTCGTTGTGGGCGGCCAACTCGCCGGGGTTGGGCAAGGACGCCACCCGGGTCACCTATTCGGGCATCGTCGACGAACGGCGGTTCTACGCGCAGGCCACCGGCCACCCGCATCCGCTGACCGCGGCCGACTACCTGGACTACCCGCGCATGCGCGCCGTGCTGGTCGCGCTGAACAACACCCCCGACGGCGCGTTGTTGCTGCCGTCGGGCAATTACGACGTGTGGGACGTGGTGCCGGCGATGCCGCCGCCGATTCCGCCGCGAAAAGAGTCTTACGAGGCGCCGTTCCGCGAAAAGGCCCCTGCCACAGTCTTTTTCACCAACCTCGGGATGGTCGGCATGAACGTCGGGCTGGACGTCCGGGTGATCGACCAGATCGGCCTGGCCAACCCGCTCGCCGCGCACACCGCGCGTCTCGAGGATGCTCGCATCGGTCACGACAAGAACCTGTTCCCGGACTGGGCGGTGGCCGAGGGACCCTGGCTCAAGGAGGATCCCTACCTGCCGAAGTATCTCGACGAGGGCTGGGTCAAAGAGGCCGAAGCGGCGCTGAAGTGCCCGGCCACCGAATCGATGCTGTCGGCCATCCGCGCACCCATGACCGCGCGGCAGTTCATGTCCAACCTGATGTACGCGTACGACTTCACCAGATACCGCATCGACCGGGTGCCGCAGTACGAACTTATCCGGTGCGGACTGCCCGAACCGGAACTCGAGGGCGCCCCCTACACCGGTCTGCCCGCCACCGGGCCCTAACCCAGCCCCGGCCCCACCCAACTGTGGGCCTTGCTGCGACGAGGCGCCCGTGAATCCGCGACAGCCCGCACACCGGGCGCCGCCGTGCGCGCGGTTGTTCGCCCGAAATTCATCTGCCCCGTAACGCCGCGCTCTCCTCGGGCCGATACGCAGGACGAATGCAGCCGGGACACCGCAATGTGGCGGTGCGCCGGACCCGTCCCCCAGCGGGTGTACTGACCTGCGTGAAAGGGAGAATCCGGGCGAAGTGTGGTTGACTGGCCGGGCACCACAGGCCGGGTCAGGCAACAGATCCCCGGGTGCGGCATACGAAACGAACGGATGGGTACCTCTATGAGTTTTGTCGGAAAGATGCGCGGCCGTCTGGGCCGCCGGCTGGCGGCCTCGGCCGCCGTGGCCGCGGTTCTGCCGGGCCTGATCGGCGTCGTCGGCGAGACGGCGACGGCAAACGCATTCTCCCGCCCGGGCCTGCCCGTGGAGTACCTCGACGTGCCGTCGGCCGGCATGGGCCGCGATATCCGGGTGCAGTTCCAGACCGGTGGGCCCAACGCCCCGGCGGTCTACCTGCTCGACGGCCTGCGCGCGCAGGACGACTTCAACGGCTGGGACATCAACACCCCGGCGTTCGAGTGGTACCTGGGCTCCGGCCTGGCGGTCGCGATGCCCGTCGGCGGCCAGTCCAGCTTCTACAGCGACTGGTACAAGCCCGCCAAGGGCAAGGCCGGCACCTTCACCTACAAGTGGGAGACGTTCCTCACCCAGGAGCTTCCCGCGTTCCTGGCGACCAAGGGCGTCGACCGCAATCGCACCGCCGCGGTCGGTCTGTCGATGGCCGGTTCGGCCGCGCTGACCCTGGCGATCTGGCATCCCGGCCAGTTCCAGTACGCCGGCTCGCTGTCGGGCTTCCTGAACCTGTCCGAGGGCTGGTGGCCCATGCTGGTCGGGCTGTCGATGGGCGACGCCGGCGGCTTCTCCCCCGACGACATGTGGGGCCATACGGAGGACCCGAACAGCGCCTGGAAGCGCAACGACCCGATGGTCAACATCCCGACGCTGGTGGCCAACAACACCCGCATCTGGATCTACTGCGGCGACGGCACCCCGTCGGAACTCGATGCCGGCGCCAGCGCGGGCAACCTGTTCAACGCGAAGTTCCTCGAAGGCTTCACGCTGCGCACCAACAAGACCTTCAAGGACAACTACCTGGCCGCCGGCGGCACCAACGGGGTGTTCAACTTCCCGGCCAACGGCACCCACAGCTGGAACTACTGGGGCCAGCAGCTGCAGCAGATGAAGCCCGACATCCAGCGCGTGCTGGGTGCGGTGCCCTTTGATCCGGCAGCCACCCCGGCCGCGGGCGCCGAGGGTGCGGCTCCGGCCGAAGCTGCCGCTGCTCCGGTTGCGAACGCGGGCGGCTGAACGGCTCAGGAAAGGCAAACAGCAACGGCGGCGACCCATGAGGGGCGCCGCCGTTGCTGTTTGCCGGTCCGGCGTCCCGGGTCCTCGCGATGTGGTTCACTACCAAACGGCGGGCCGGGGCCGTCGGGAACCGACTGAGGGGACGTGGATATGAAGCTGGCGTCGATCGTGCTGCGCCTGATGTGCGCATTGGCACTGGCGGGTGCGACATGGTCCGCCACGACCGTGAACCCCCCGAATATCGCCCACGCCGACGGCGTCCAGTACCTGCAGGTGCCCTCGGCGGCCATGGGCCGCGACATCCCGGTGGCCTTCCAGGCCGGTGGCCCGCACGCGGTGTTCCTGCTGGACGCCTTCAACGCCGGACCCGAGGTGAGCAACTGGGTGACCGCGGGCAACGCGATGAACACCCTGGCCGGCAAGGGCATCTCCGTGGTCGCACCAGCGGGCGGTGCGTTCAGCCTGTACACCAACTGGGAGCAGGACGGCAGCAAGCAGTGGGAGACCTTCCTCTCCACCGAGCTGCCCGACTGGCTGGCCGCCAACAAGGGCCTGGCTCCCGGCGGCCACGGCATCGTCGGCGCTTCGCAGGGCGGGACGGCGGCGCTGACCCTGGCGGCCTTCTACCCCAACCGGTTCCGCTACGCCGGTTCGATGTCCGGCTTCCTGTACCCCTCGAACACCTTCCTCAACGGCGCCCTGCACGCCGGGATGATGCAGTTCGGCGGCGTGGACACCAACTTGATGTGGGGTCCGGCGCAGGCCGGGCGGTGGAAGTGGCACGACCCGTACGTCCACCACCAGCTGCTGATCGACAACAACATCCGGCTGTGGATCTTCTCGCCGCAGACGCTCACGTGCAGCGACCCGCCCGCCATGATCGGCTACTGCGATCAGGCCCAGGGCACCAACCGCTCGTTCTACGCGGCCTACCGCGCCAACGGCGGTGGCAACGCGCACTTCGATTTCCCGACCGGCGGCCAGCACGACTGGGGCAACTGGGCGGCTCAGCTCGGCGCGATGTCGGGCGACCTGGCCGGCGCGATCGCCTGACGCTCCCGGGCAAACGGGGGCACCCCCCAGCGCCCGGTACCTTGGAGGGGTGCAACAGCCGGTGTGGTCACCCGAACGGGCGCCGTCGTTCCTGCTGGCGGCGGCGTTGCCGGCGCTTGCGCTCATCGTCGGCGGGTGCGCCTCCCGCGGCGACGTCGCAACCAGCATGGTTCCCCTACAGGAGCCGGGCGTGGCCGGCGCGGCACCCGGACAGCAGCCCTTGGCCGCACCGTCCGCCGCGGCCACCGGCAATGCCGGGATCAGCCCGCGCCAGCACGCCTACCTCGATGCCCTGACCGCGGCCGGGATCCGACGATCGACCGATCTGGCGGCGCTGTCCATCGGTTCCTACATCTGCCAGGGCCATGCGGCGGGGCAGACCGATCAGGCCGTGTGGGATTTCGTCTTTCCCATGGTCCGCGGGGACCTCGAACACCTTGAACACCTCGGCGGCGCCGCCCGGGACCGCTCGGCCCGGGACGCCACCACCCGGTACCTTCGCATCGCCACCGAACGACTCTGCTAGCGGGAGAGATGGCACGTACTTCTCGGACGAAGAATTCACGCGGCAACAACCGGCGGCGACGCCATCGCATCCTCGCCCTGATCGCGGCGGCCGCCGTGACCGTCGCGGTGGCGCTGGTCGTCGCGATCATCGTCGTGATCGCGCGACGGCCCGCATCCCCGCCGGTCGCGATTCCGCCGACCGCCGTACCCCCGACGGCGCCGACTCCGGGGCCGAGCCGGCCCCGGCCGGACTACCAGGACGCCAGCTGCCCGGACGTGATGGCGCTGGTCATCCCGGGTACCTGGGAATCGTCCCCCACCGACGATCCCCTGAACCCGGGCCAGTTCCCGATATCGTTGCTGCTCAACGTGTCTCGCCCGTTGCAGCAGCAGTTCGGCGGCGACCGGCTGCAGGTCTACACCGTGCCGTACACCGCGCAGTTCCATAACCCGTTCGCGGCGGACAAACAGATGTCGTACAACGACAGCCGGGCCGAGGGCAGCAAAGCGGCGGTCAAGGCGCTCACCGACATGAACACCCGCTGTCCGCTGACGAGCTACGTCCTCATCGGCTTCTCGCAGGGCGCCGTCATCGCCGGCGACCTGGCCAGTGACATCGGCAACGGGCGGGGGCCGGTGGACCAGGATCTCGTCCTGGGTGTGACGTTGATCGCCGACGGCCGGCGCCAGACCAACGTCGGTCAGCCCATCGGCATCGACCCGCCGGGGCAGGGTGCGGAGGTCACCCTGCACGAGATCCCGCTCCTGTCCGGCCTCGGCTTGACGATGACCGGCGCGCGTCCGGGCGGCTTCGGTGCGCTCAACGAGCGCACCAACGAGATCTGTGGCGCGGGTGACCTGATCTGCGCGGCTCCCGAAGGCGCGTTCAACATCACCAACCTGCCGCGCACGTTGGAGGTGCTCGCCGGCGGCGCCGGACAGCCCGTGCACGCGCTGTACGCGACACCGCAGTTCTGGAACGACAACGGTCAGCCCGCAACCGAGTGGACGCTGAACTGGGCCCGCGGCGTGATCGACAACGCGCCGCATCCGGCGCACGGTTAAGACCCGAATTTGGCCGGGGCCCTACCGGCCCGTAACATTAAGAGGAAAATAAGACTCGATTTCGCCGGTCCCGTCGGGCCGGTGATCCGCGGGCAGGCCCCCGGACCTCGGTAGCATCGATGAGGTTTGGGTCGACGCCGGCGGAGCGCACGGGCAGCGCGTTTGCTGCCGTCGCGGCACTGGTGTTCTGACAGGAGAATCGCATGCCCTTCCACAACCCCTTCATCAAGGACGGGCTGATCACGTTCCCCGAGGGCAGCAGTGTGGTCAAGCACGTCGAGAAGTGGGCGAAAGTGCGCGGCGACCGGCTGGCCTACCGCTTCCTGGACTTCTCCACCGAACGCGACGGCGTCGCCCGCGACCTGCTGTGGGCGGATTTCAGCGCCCGCAACAAGGCCGTCGGCGCCCGGCTGCAGCAGGTCACCGAGCCGGGTGACCGGGTCGCGATCCTGTGCCCGCAGAACCTCGAGTACCTGATCGCGTTCTTCGGGACGCTCTACGCCGGCCGCATCGCCGTGCCGCTGTTCGACCCGTCCGAGCCCGGACACGTCGGCCGCCTGCACGCCGTGCTCGACAACTGCCATCCGTCGGCCATCCTGACCACCACCGCCGCCGCCGAGGGAGTGCGCAAGTTCTTCCGCAGCCGGCCGGCCAAGGAACGCCCGCGCGTCATCGCCGTCGACGCGGTGCCCGACGAGGTCGCGGCCACCTGGGAGCACCCCGGCGACGTCGACGAGACCACCATCGCCTACCTGCAGTACACCTCGGGCTCCACCCGGATCCCGACCGGTGTGGAGATCACCCACCTGAACCTGGCCACCAACGTCGTGCAGGTGATCGAGGCTCTCGAAGGCGAGGAGGGTGACCGCGGCGTCACCTGGCTGCCGTTCTTCCACGACATGGGTTTGATCACCGCGCTGCTGTCACCGATGTTCGGTTACTACTCCACCTTCATGACCCCGGCCGCGTTCGTGCGCCGGCCCGAGCGCTGGATCCGCGAGCTGGCCCGCAAGGAGGGCGACACCGGCGGCACCATCTCGGTGGCCCCGAACTTCGCGTTCGACCACGCCGCCGCCCGCGGGGTGCCCAAAGAGGGCGACCCGCCGCTGGACCTGTCGAACGTCAAGGCGGTCCTCAACGGCAGCGAGCCGATCTCGGCGGCTACCGTGCGGCGGTTCAACGAGGCCTTCGGACCGTTCGGCTTCCCGCCCAAGGCCATCAAACCGTCCTACGGCCTGGCTGAGGCCACGCTGTTCGTGTCGACAACGCCGTCGGCCGACGAGCCCACCATCGTCTCGGTGGACCGCGAGGCCCTCAACTCGGGCCGGTTCGTGGTCGTGTCCGACGACTCGCCATCGGCGGTGGCCCAGGCCGGCGCGGGCAAGGTCGGCGTCGCCGAATGGGCGGTCATCGTCGACGCCGAGTCGGCGACCGAGCTGCCCGACGGCCAGATCGGTGAGATCTGGATCAGCGGGCAGAACATGGGCATCGGATACTGGGGCAAGCCCGACGAGACCCGGGAGACTTTTCAGAACACCCTGAAGTCGCGGACCACCCCGTCGCACGCCGAGGGCGCCGAGGACAGCGCGACCTGGGTGCGCACCGGTGACTACGGCGCCTACCACGACGGCGAGCTGTACATCACCGGTCGCGTCAAGGACCTGGTGATCGTCGACGGTCGCAACCACTACCCGCAGGACCTGGAGTACTCGGCGCAGGAGGCCAGCCGGGCACTGCGCACCGGATACGTCGCGGCCTTCTCGGTGCCGGCGAACCAGCTGCCCGACGAGGTGTTCGAGAACGCCCACGCCGGGTTGAAGCGCGACCCCGACGACAGTTCCGAGCAGCTGGTGGTCGTGGCCGAACGCGCCCCGGGCGCCCACAAGCTCGACATCGGGCCGATCACCGACGACATCCGGGCCGCGATCGCGGTGCGCCACGGCGTGACGGTCCGCGACGTGCTGCTGACCGCGGCCGGCGCCATCCCGCGCACCTCCAGCGGCAAGATCGGCCGCCGCGCCTGCCGCTCGGCCTACCTCGACGGCACCCTGCGTTCCGGCAAGACGGCCAACGCCTTCCCCGACCAATTGGACTGACCGCTCGACCAGTGAGGCCTGCACATGTCTGAGGACAACCCGACTACCGATCCGGCCGAGCAGACAGCGGAGGTCGTCCCGGCCGCGCGGACCGAGATGTCGATCCCCGAGATGCGGGAGTGGCTGCGCAACTGGGTCAGCCAGGCAACAGGACAGCCACCGGCATCGATCAACGAGTCGGCTCCGATGGTCGAACTCGGCCTCTCGTCACGCGACGCGGTGGCCATGGCCTCGGACATCGAGGACCTCACCGGCGTGGCGCTGACGGCCACCGTCGCCTTCCGCCATCCCACCATCGAGGCGCTCGCGCAGGTGATCGTGGAGGGTGAGCCCGACGAAGATGTGGCTCTGGCCTCCGATTCCTGGTCCCGCGACATCTCGGTTCCCGACGGGGAGTACGACATCGCGATCGTCGGTCTGGCCACCCGCTTCCCCGGGGACATGAACACCCCGGACGAGATGTGGACGGCGCTGCTGGAAGGCCGCGACGCGATTACCGACCTGCCCGAGGGCCGCTGGTCGGAGTTCCTGTCCGAGCCGCGCATCGCCGAGCGCGTCGCCAAGGCCCACACCCGCGGCGGCTACCTGTCCGACATCAAGGGCTTCGACGCCGAGTTCTTCGCACTGTCGAAGATGGAAGCCGACAACATCGATCCGCAGCAGCGGATGGCGCTCGAACTGACCTGGGAAGCGTTGGAGCACGCCAGGATTCCCGCCTCAGCCCTGCGCGGCGAGGCCGTCGGCGTGTTCGTCGGATCGTCCACCAACGACTACAGCTTCCTGAGCGTGGCCGACCCGACCACCGCGCACCCCTACGCGATCACCGGCACGGCAAGCTCGATCATCGCCAACCGGGTGTCCTACTTCTACGACTTCCGCGGCCCGTCGATGGCCATCGACACCGCCTGCTCCAGTTCGCTGGTCGCCATCCACGAGGGCGTCAAGGCGCTGCGCTGCGGTGAGGCCGACGTGGTGCTCGCCGGCGGCGTCAACGCCCTGATCACCCCCATCGTGACCTTCGGCTTCAACGAGGTCGGCGGCGTGCTGGCGCCGGACGGCCGGATCAAGTCGTTCAGCTCGGACGCCGACGGTTACGCCCGCTCCGAAGGCGGCGGCATGGTGGTGCTCAAGCGCGTGGCCGATGCGCGCCGCGACGGGGACGAGATCCTGGCCGTGATCGCCGGTTCGGCGGTCAACCACGACGGCCGCTCCAACGGCATGCTGGCGCCCAACCCGGACGCACAGGCAGAGGTGCTGCGCAAGGCGTACCAGGACGCCGGCATCGACCCGCGCACCGTCGACTACATCGAGGCGCACGGCACCGGCACCATCCTCGGTGACCCGATCGAGGCCGACGCGCTGGGCCGGGTCGTCGGCAAGGGCCGTCCCGCCGACCAGCCGGCGCTGCTGGGAGCGGTGAAATCCAATGTCGGGCACCTGGAGTCGGCGGCCGGCGCGGCCAGCATCGCCAAGATGGCCCTGGCGATCAAGAACGACAAGATTCCGCCGTCGATCAACTACGCCGGACCCAACCCGTACATCGACTTCGACAAGGAACGCCTGCGGGTGGCCAACGAGGTCACCGACTGGCCGCGCTACAGCGGGCACAAGATCGCCGGCATCTCCGGATTCGGCTTCGGCGGCGCCAACGCCCACCTCGTGGTGCGCGAGGTGCTGCCCTCGGATCTGGTTGAACCGGAACCTGTTCCGGCATCTTCGGACGCCGAACCCGTCGATTCACAGGCCAACGCCGTGTACGTCGGCGGCGTCCGGATGGACGAGTACGGCGAGTTCATCCATGCCGCCGAAGAAGAAGGCGACACCGCAGACGACGACCGCGGCGATGACGAGTTCTACGGTCGCGTCGCCGACGCCGAGCCCGAACTGCCCGGCCTGACCGACGAGGCGCTGCGATTGTTGGAGATCGCGCGCGAGGAGTTCGAGGCCGAGCAGGCCCAGGATCCGGTCAAACCGATTGTGCCGCTCGCTGTTTCGGCGTTCCTGACGTCGCGCAAGCGGGTGGCGGCAGGAGAGCTGGCCGACTGGGTCGACAGCGAGGCGGGCCGCGCCACCCCACTGGAGGCCATCGGCCGGTCGCTGTCCCGGCGCAACCACGGCCGCTCCCGCGCCGTGATCCTCGCCCACGACCACGACGAGGCCGTCAAGGGCCTGCGGGCGCTGGCCGACGGCAAGCAGAGCCCGCTGGTGATCGCCGCCGACGGACCCGCCACCAACGGTCCGGTGTGGGTGATGGCCGGCTTCGGCGCGCAGCACCGCAAGATGGGCAAGAGCCTGTACCTGCGGGACGAGACGTTCGCCGAGTGGATCAACAAGGTCGACGCGTACGTGCAGGACGAGCGGGGTTACTCCGTCGTCGAACTCATCCTCGACGACTCGCACGAATACGGCATCGAGACCAGCAACATCGTCATCTTCGCCATTCAGATCGCGCTGGGCGAACTGCTCAAGGCGCACGGCGCCGCGCCCACCGCGGTGATCGGGCAGTCGCTGGGCGAGCCCGCGGCGTCGTACTTCTCCGGCGGGCTGTCGCTGCAGGACGCGACCCGGGTCATCTGCTCGCGTGCGCACCTGATGGGCGAGGGCGAGGCGATGCTGTTCGGCGAGTACATCCGGCTGATGGCACTCGTGGAGTACTCCGCCGACGAGCTCAAGACGGTGTTCTTCGACTTCCCGGACCTGGAGGTGTGCGTCTACGCCGCCCCGAGCCAGACCGTCATCGGCGGGCCGCCGGCACAGATCGACGCGATCGTCGAACGCTGTGAAGCGGAGGGCAAGTTCGCGCGCAAGCTTCAGACCAAGGGCGCCGGGCACACCTCGCAGATGGACCCGTTGCTGGGCGAGTTCGCCGCCGAACTGCAGGGCATCGAACCCCACCCGTTGTCCATCGGCTATTTCTCGACGGTGCACGAGGGCTCCTACATCCGTCCGGGCGGCGAGCCGATCCACGACGTGGACTACTGGAAGAAGGGGATGCGGCACAGCGTCTACTTCACCCACGGCGTCCGCAATGCCGTCGAATCCGGTTACACGACGTTCCTGGAGCTGGCGCCCAACCCGGTGGCGCTCATGCAGGTCGGCCTGACCACGATGGCCGCCGGATTGCCCGACGCGCAACTGATTCCGACGCTGGCGCGCAAGCAGGACGAGCTCGACTCGATGACGGTGGCCTACGCCAACCTGTTCGTCAACGGGCACGAGCTGGACTTCCGCACCCTCTTCACACGCGCCGAGAACCCGGACACCGACTACGCCGATATCCCGCCGACCCGGTTCCGCCGCAAGCCGCACTGGCTCGACGCGCACTTCACCGGCGACGCCTCGGTGATGATGCCCGGCAATCACGTCGCCACGCCGGACGGCAGGCACGTCTGGGAGTACGCGCCCAAGGGTGCCGTCGACGGCAAGGAATTGGCCGCGCTGGTGAAATCGGCTGCCGCACAGGTGCTTCCGGATGCGGCCCTGACGGCGTTCGAGCAGCGCGCGATCCCCGGCGAAGGCGTACGGCTGGTCACCACCATGACCCGGCATCCCGGCGGCGCGACGGTGCAGGTGCATGCCCGTGTCGACGCGTCCTTCACGCTGGTCTACGACGCGGTGCTGGCCCGGGCCGGGCAGTCGACGTCGTTGCCGTCCGCCGGTACGGCCGGTGCGGCCGTCGCGATGGTCGGGACCGAGCTCGAGGTTGCCGAGCCCGAGATCGAAGAAGATGACGCCGCGATCCTGCACGACAACCTGACCGCCGGCGCCGGGATTGCCGCTGGCTTCGCCAAGTGGTCTCCGGACACGGGTGAGACTGTGGGGCAACGGCTTTCGACGATCGTCGGCAGCGCCATGGGCTACGAGCCCGAAGATCTGCCGTGGGAGGTGCCGCTCATCGAGCTGGGCCTGGACTCGCTGATGGCGGTGCGCATCAAGAACCGCGCCGAGTACGACTTCGACCTGCCGCCCATCCAGCTGCAGGCAGTCCGCGACGCCAACCTCTACAACGTCGAACAACTGATCACCTACGCGATCGAGCACCGCGACGAGGTCGATCAGCTACACCAGTTCCAGAAGACCGCCACCGCAGAGGAATTCGCCGCCGCGCAGGCCGAACTGCTGGGCGGGGCGAGCACCGCGGCCGAGATCGAGCAGCGGCTCGCGGATGTGCAGTCCGGCGAAGCGGCCGCCGCTGTGCCGGCCGCGCCACTGGACATCCCGCCCCCGCCCACCAACCCGGTGCCGCCCCCGCCCACCAACCCGGTGCCGCCCCCGCCCACCAACCCGGTGCCGCCCCCGCCCACCAACCCGCTGGGGCCCGACGCCAAGCCGGCGACCCCGGACCTCGCGGCCGCGGCGGCGGTGCTCAACCAGCAGGCCATCGCCGAGGCGCTGAACTCCGACGTCCCGCCGCGCGACGCGGCCGAGCGGCTGACCTTCGCGACGTGGGCGATCGTCACCGGCAAGTCACCGGGCGGCATCTTCAACGCGCTGCCCGCACTCGACGACGAGACCGCGACGAAACTGGCCAAGCGTCTCTCCGAACGCGCCGAGGGCACCGTCACCGCCGACGACGTCCGCTCGGCGAGCACCATCGAGGCGTTGTCGAGCACCATCCGCGAGTTCCTCGAGGCCGGCGAGATCGACGGCTTCGTGCGCACCCTGCGGGCCGCCGAGAACGACCGCCGGATCCCGGTGTACGTGTTCCACGCCGCGGGCGGGTCCACCGTGGTTTACGAGCCGCTGCTCAATCGGCTGCCGGCCGGGACACCGATGTACGGGTTCGAACGGGTCGAGGGCACCATCGAGGAGCGCGCCGCGATCTATGTGCCCAAGCTGCTCGAACTCAACGGGGACCGGCCGTTCATCCTGGCCGGCTGGAGCCTCGGCGGGGCGCTGTCCTACGCGTGCGCCATCGGACTGCGGGCGGCGGGCGCCGACGTGCCGTTCGTCGGGTTGATCGACTGCGTGCGGCCCGGCACCCCGATCGACATGTCCAAGGAGGGCACCCGCGCCCGCTGGGACCGGTACGCGAGGTTCGCCGAGAAGACGTTCAACGTGCAGATCCCGGAGATCCCGTACGAGCAGCTCGAGAACCTCGACGACGCGGGTCAGGTCAGTTTCGTGCTGGACGCCATCAAGGAGGCCGGCGTGCAGATCCCGGGCGGCATCATCGAGCACCAGCGGACGTCGTACCTGGACCAGCGTGCTCTCGACGTGGCCGACATCCAGCCGTACGACGGACACGTCACCCTGTACATGGCCGATCGCTACCACGACGACGCCATCACCTTCGAGCCGGCGTACGCCACCCGCAAACCCGACGGCGGGTGGGGTGAGTACGTCAAGGATCTGGAGGTGGTGCAGATTGGTGGTGAGCACATCCAGGCGATCGACGAGCCGTACATCGCCAAGGTCGGTGCGCACATGAGCGAGTGGATCAACCGCATTCAGGCCGAAAGTGAGGGCAAGTGACCCTGGAGAGTACGCCGGAGGCCAAGCCGGCCACCACCGCCGAGAAGCTGGCCGAACTGCGCGAGAAGCTGGTGCTGGCCGCCGACCCCGGCGACGAGAAGGCCAAGGCCCGTCGGGACAAGAAGGGCATCCCGACCGCCCGCGCGCGCATTCACGCGCTGCTGGACCCCGGCAGCTTCCTGGAGATCGGCGCCCTGGCGAAAACCCCGGGTGACCCCAATGCGTTCTTCGGCGACGGCGTGGTCACCGGTCACGGCACCATCAACGGCCGGCCGGTCGGCGTGTTCAGCCACGACCAGACGGTGTTCCAGGGTTCGGTCGGCGAGATGTTCGGCCGCAAGGTCTCCCGGCTGATGGAGTGGGTGGCGATGGTCGGCTGCCCGATCGTCGGCATCAACGATTCGGCCGGCGCCCGCATCCAGGACACCGCGACGTCGCTGGCGTGGTACGCCGAGCTGGGCCGCCGCCACGAACTGCTGCGCGGGCTGGTGCCCGAGATCTCCCTGATCTTCGGCAAGTGCGCGGGCGGTGCGGTCTACTCGCCGATCCAGACCGACCTGGTGGTCGCGGTGCGCGACCAGGGCTACATGTTCGTCACCGGTCCCGACGTCATCAAGGACGTCACCGGTGAGGACGTCACGCTGGACGAACTCGGCGGCGCCGACGCCCAGGCCCGCTACGGAAACATCCACCAGGTGGTCGAGTCCGAAGCCGCGGCATTCCAGTACGTGCGGGACTACCTGAGCTTCCTGCCCGCCAACACCTTCGACGATCCGCCGGTCATCAACCCGGGCCTGGAGCCGGAGATCACCCCGCACGACCTCGAGCTGGATTCGCTCGTGCCGGACTCGGACAACATGGCCTACGACATGCACGAGATCCTGCTGCGGATCTTCGACGACGGCGATGTCTTCGAGGTCGGCCAGCACGCCGGGCCGGCCATGATCACCGCGTTCGCCCGCGTCGACGGACACCCGGTGGGCGTGATCGCCAACCAGCCGATGGTGTTGTCCGGCGCGATCGACAACGAGGCCTCCGACAAGGCCGCCCGGTTCGTGCGGTTCTGCGACGCGTTCAACACGCCGCTGATTTTCGTGGTGGACACCCCCGGCTTCATGCCCGGCGTCGAACAGGAGAAGGGCGGCATCATCAAGCGCGGCGGCCGGTTCCTCAACGCCGTCGTGGAAGCCGACGTGCCGAAGGTGACGATCACCGTGCGCAAGTCCTACGGCGGCGCGTACGCGGTGATGGGATCCAAGCAGCTGACCGCGGACCTGAACTTCGCCTGGCCGACGGCGCGCATCGCGGTGATCGGCGCCGAGGGTGCCGCGCAGTTGCTGGTGAAGCGGTTCCCCGACCCGACCGCACCCGAGGTGCAGAAGATCCGCGCCGACTTCATCGAGGGCTACAACGCCGGGATGGCGGTGCCGTGGATCGCCGCCGAACGCGGCTACATCGACGGTGTCATCGAACCGCACCAGACACGTCTGCTGCTGCGTAAGTCGCTGCGGCTGTTGCGGGACAAGCAGATCAGCCGGGTGCTGCGCAAGCACGGCCTGACGCCGATCTAGCCACCTCTGTTTCGCGAACGCCCGTGTCGGTACGCAACACGCCGGGGGACTCCGTACAAAAGCGGCCGCTCGCGGAGACTGGCGGGGTTTGATGGGACGGTGTCCAACCACTTCACCGGCCTAAGTCTGGGACCACCCATGGGTGATCAGCGCCTGGACCTCTGTGACCTGTATGCGTTCCAGTCCCCCGCCGATCCGAGCCGCACGGTCATCATCCTCAACGCCAACCCCAACGCCGACGCCCTGCATCCGGACGCGGTCTACCGGATCAACATCGACAACGACGGCGACCTGCGCACCGACATCGCGTTCAGTTTCGAGTACTCGCAGCCCCGCGACGGCCGGCAGACCGTCAACGTATACCTGGCCTACGACGACGATGCCGAGACCGTGGAGGCCGTGGGCTCCCGGATCTTCGAAGATGTCGAGGTGTCCTTCGGTCGGACACCGAACATCGTCTCGTCGGGCAGCTACACGTTCTTCGCCGGCGCGCGCTCCGATGCCTTCTTCTTCGACTTCGACGGCATCAAGAACCTGTTCGACACCAGCGGCGGCCGCAACTTCACCGCACCGCATCTCGGCGCCCGATCCCCGTGGACCGGTGTGGATTCCAACGCCGAAGCCAACGTGTTCTCGATGGCGATCGAGCTGCCGTCCTCCGTACTGGGCGCCCACCCGGACGTCCGGATCTGGGGCCGCTGCAGTGTGCACCGGGACGGCCGGCTGGTACACGTCGACCGGGCCGGGCATCCGTCGGTGAGCAGCTTCTTCAACACCGACGACACCAAGGAGGAGTACAACGCCGGCGACCCGCTCCGGGACCGGGAACGCTGGATGGGGATGTTCATCCACCTGCTGGGTCACACCGGTGGCTACACCCGCGAGGAAGCCGTCGAAGCCATCGAGGACGAAGGCATCCTGCCCGACATGCTCACGTTCGATCCGGCCAAGCCGGCGAAATACCCGAACGGCCGGGTGTTCACCGACGACGTGATCGACTACCGGCTGGCGTTCCTGACCAGGGGGGAATGCCCGCCGACGGGGTTGCGCCCGCACACCGACACCCTGGCGGAGTTCCCGTATCTCGGTCCGCCGCACTGACTCGACGCCGGTTATCCCCCGTCGCGGATTCATCCACAGATCCGGTTCCGGCGCTGGTCCGCGCGGCGTGGCGGCGACTACCGTCGAAGACATGTTCGAATGCGCCTTATCGGATCCCGCGGAGTTACGACGGGTCGGCGACGCCGCGCTGGCCTCCGCGATCGCCGAGAGCGCGCGGGTGGCCGCCGCCGCAGAGGCCCGAACCGGTGCTGGGATCGCCGAACTGGTGCGGCGACGGGTGCTCGACGAACACCCGGATTGGGCTTGCGACGACTGGGACGCCTGTGCCGCCGAAGTGGCCTGCGCCCTGACGGTATCGCACGGGCGGGCCTCGGGGTTGATGACGGACGCGATCACGTTGCGCGACAAGCTGCCTCTCGTCGGGGCTGCGCATCTGGATGGCCGGTTCAGCGCACGCACGGTCGAAACCATCTGCTACCGCACCGCTTTGGTCACCCACCCGGCAGCACTGGCGGCCATCGACGCAGACATCGCCAATGCCGCCACGCGGTTCGGGACACTGTCGAAGTACATGCTGGAAAAGGGTGTCGACGCGATCGTCGAGCGCCGGGACCCGGGGGCGGTGCGGCGATCCCGAACCGCGCTGCAGGGCCGTGATTTCACCATCGGCGATAGCAACGACGAGTCGGGCACCACCACTGTGTGGGGCCGGCTGTCGACCCCGGACGCCGCACTGCTGTATCGGGCTCTCGAATCCTTGATCCACAGTGTGTGCGAGGACGATCCACGGACACTGGCCCAGCGCCGTGCCGATGCGATCGGCGCTCTGGCCGCTCGTGCCACTCGACTTCCGTGCCAGTGCGGCAAGCCCGCCTGTCCGGCCGGCACCGGCCCCGACGAGGTGGCGGCCCGATTCGTGGTGCACGTCCTGGGCGACCCCTCGACCGTGTCCGACGGCCCCGAACCCGACGGCCCGCCACCCGGCCCCTCACCCGACGGCCCGCCCGACGGGCCCCCGCGCGGCCCGGCGCCCGGCGCGGGTGGACCCGGCCCAACACCCGCACCGCCGCCACCGCCGCCTGCTGCTCCCGGACCGCCCGTCCGCCCAACGGCCGCGCTCATTCCCGGCCTGCCTCGTGGCGGGCTGCTGCCGGCGTCCCTGGTGGCCGACCTGATCGGCCGTGGTGCCACGGTCAGGTTCCTCACCGCCCCCGGCGGCGACCCGGACAACCGCTACCGGCCCTCGGCCGGGCTGGCCAGGTTCGTCCGCGCCCGCGACCTGACCTGCCGCTTCCCCGGCTGCGATCGGCCCGCGATCTCTGCCGATATCGACCACATCGTCCCCTGGCCGGCCGGCCCGACGCACCCGTCGAACAACGCCTGCAAGTGCCGGAAACACCACCTGCTCAAGACCTTCTGGCCCGGATGGGTCGAACGCCAGGATCCCGACGGTTCTCTGACCGTCACCACGCCCTCGGGAATGTCCTACACCACCAAACCCTCTGCTGCGCTGTTGTTTCCGGGTTTCGATCCGGCTACCGCGCCGCTACCGCCCATCGGTGCCGCGGCGCCTTCGCCAAACCGTGGCCTCAAGATGCCGAAACGAAAACAGCCCCGGGTCAAGGCCCGCATGGCGCGGATACAGACCGAACGCGCGATGAACGCCACTCTGGTCGCCGAGCACAATGTTCCACCCCTCTTCTGAGCCGGGCAGTTCAGATCGGGTCCAGGTCGAGCCACTCATCGACGGCGAACCGGTCGCCACGGGCCACCAGGCTGGCCCCGCCGTGACCCGGATAGTGCGCCGGCACAACGGTCGCGCGCCGACGCGACGCTTCGGTGAAGATGCGCTTGCGGGTGACCGCTGCGGCGTCGGCGTCGACGTCGAAGGCACAGGGGTCGCCCGGCCGGGGAATCTGGATCGGGCAGTGTGTCAGATCGCCGACGAACACCGCCGGCGCGCCGGCGTCCAGCCACACCACTGACGAGCCCGGGGTGTGCCCGGCGGCCGGCCGCAACCACAGCGATTCGCTGAGCCGGTGATCGCCCGCGAACAGTTCGGTCTGGTCGGCGACCGGAACGATGCTGTCGGAGAAGATGGTTCGCGAACCCTCGGTGAAGCCGGAACCGTCCGGGCCGAAGTACCGGTAGTCGGCGTCGGGCATCAGGTAGCGCGCGTTCGGAAAGGTCGGTGCCCACTCGCCGTCCACCCGGTGTGTGTTCCATCCGACGTGGTCGATGTGCAGGTGGGTGTTGACGACCACGTCGACATCGTCCGGATCAAAGCCCGCGGCATCGAGCGCCTCCAGGTATCCGGTCGAAAGATTTTGCAGCGCCGGAAAGTCCGGCCGCTCCCGGTCGTTGCCCGCTCCGGTGTCGACGACCACTGTCAGACCGTCGACCTCGATGACCCAGCTCTGCAGGATGATCCGGCACCGTCGCGTGGCGGGGTCGAAGAACGTCGGCACCAACAGCGCGGCGTCGTCAGCCCACGCCCCATCGGGGGTCCGCGGAAAGACGGCGGAGGTGTCAAGGTCGAACGCGGTCTCGACCACCCGGGTGAGGGTGGCGTTGCCGAGCCGAACGCGGTCTGTCATCGGAACTCCCGCTACGGCTCGATCCGCATGTGCCCGGGGGTCCACAGTCCCGAGCGGGTGGCGGTGCCCAGCTCGATATCGGCCGGCGGGGCGTCGACGACGGTCTCGAATCGCCGCAGCGAGCCCCAGTCCCGGCCCCAGTCCCGGGACAGGTAGCTGGGCATCACCTGGGCGCGCAGCAGCAGGTCGCTGATGCCCAGCAGGCCGCCGTTGAGACCGTCCTCCCAGGTGTCGGTGTCCTGCTTCTTGGCGGTGTAGTCCGGCGTGATCCGGAACTTCGGCACCTCGGTGACGCCGTTGGCGTGCAGCATCGGCTGCTGGCACGGGAACGCTAGGCCCACCGCCCAGTCCATCAGCACCGGCTGCTCCGATCCGACGTACTCCTGGACCGAACGCAGTTCGGGCACCCGGGGCGGGGTGACCGCGACCCAGTCGCCGCGGCTCAGCGACTTGTCCTCGGCGACCACCCGGACCAGGGTCGCGTCGGCGGGAATCGACGCCCGTGGATAGCGCAGGTTGCGCCAGGACGGGATCGGCCCCAGGTCGTAGGGCACGAGTCGGCCGGCCGGGACCGGCGCACCGTCGGGACCGACCCGCGCGTACTCGAGTTCGACGGCCTGGCCCTCGGTGTGGTTGTTGGCCACGCTGTTGCCGGCGATGGTGCCCGCCGCGGTGACGACCACCAGCGGATGCCCGTCGTCGGCCGGCGGCAGCTGGTACCACGCCGAGGCGAGGGTGGCCTGCTGTTGCGGGCCGTCGGTGAAGGAGGCGGCCAGCGGAACCCGGGACGGGTCCAGGCCGTACGGCAGCGGAACCGTCGAGCCGTTCACCCCCGGGGTGGCCGGTTTGACCGGTCGGTCCCAGTCGTAGTCGGTGCCCGGAACCGAATAGGGCAGCCGAATCGATTCGGCCACAATGTGTTCCGGAACTCCGCTGGGTGTGAAGCCCACCGGCTTGGTGCCGCCCAACGGCCCGAGCGGGCCGTAATCGCCGGGCAGCGGCGTCAGGAATCCGGCGTTGGCGTCCGGTTCGACCAGCACGTCGTCGGCCAGCCCGCAGCCGCCGGCGAACGCGCGCAGGTTGGCCCAGGCGTTGGAGTAGGTCGGATACTGACGCACCGCGCCCGCCAGCATCGACGCGAAGAAGACCAGCACCATGAAACCGGCCGCCAGAGGCACCGGCGCCGCGGTCAGCAGCCGGCTCACCGGACCGTCACCGCGGTCACGCGGCGCGAAGTGCAGCCACACGGTGTAGATCGCGGACAGCACGAACAGCGCCAAAAAGACTGTGCTGACAGTGATTCCAGCGAACCTCGGCATCGAGTTGTTGAACGGGACCCCGTAGCTCGACACGTACCACCAGCCGTTGGTGGTGGCCCAGCACAGCGCCAGCACGAAGAACAACGCGGTCAGGAACGTCATCCGGTTGCGGGGCCGGCGCAGCACCTCGCGGGACACCAGCACGGTGGCCAGCGCGGCCATCGCGGCGCCCACGGCGGCGAACAACCCGAAGTGGTGCACCCACTTGGTCGGCGTGAACATGAGGAAGAACATGGTGGCGAAGATGACGCCCATCAGCCGCCAGGCCGGCCCGCGGGCCACCCCGGGAATCCGTTTGCGCCGCAACATGATGAACATCGACGTGAACAGGCACAGCGCGGTGATCAGGAACCCGAACCGCCGGGACAGCGAGCCGTCGACCGTCGGCAGGATCAGGTAGTAGTAGCGCAGGTTCTCGGTGTACCAGGCCTGGCTGGGGCCGATGGCGGTGCGAATCCTGGTGGCTTCCAACACCGTTGCCAGCGTCTGGTCGGCGAATACCACGGTGAGCACCACGGTGCCGGCGGCCAGTAGCGGCAGCACCAACGGCCAGGTGCCGACCAGCGTGCGGCGGCGCATCAGGATGCGCAGGATGGGCCGGCCGCCGGCCACCAGCGCGGCCACCGCGATCAGGCCGGTGGGCTGGATGCCGAGGGTGAACGCGGCGGTGAGGATGGCCAGGGCGGCCGGCGTCAGCCTCCCCGAGGTGATGGCCCGCTCGATGAGCACGTAGGTGATCAGCGCGCCCGTGGCGATCTGTCCCTCGGGCCGCAGCCCGTTGTTGAACGGCATCCATGCGGCCAGCAGCACCAGACCCGCCGACCACAGCGCGGGCCGGCTGGCCATCACCGCGGGCCCCAGCCGGGGCAGCACCTCACGGGACAGCAGCAGCCAGCACACCAATCCGCAGATGAGGTCCGGCAGCCGCATCCAGATGCTGGCGTCGCTGACGTGCGTCATCAGGGCCAGCACGTTGTAGAACCAGCCGAAGGGGTCTTCCGGGCTGCCGAACCAGCGGAAGTAGTTGGACATGTAGCCGGCGTGGTCGGCCACCCGCGCCATGCCCAGGATGTAGCCGTCGTCGCTGGAGTTGGCTCCGATGACGTGCCAGGCCAGGAACGCGACGATGACGCAGCCGTCCACCAGGGTGAACGTGCGCCAGCGGGTGGGGATGAGGCGCTGCATCCGGCGCCCGTCGAGCCGGTCGAGCCGCCACAGGGCAAGCAGCGCGACGACGGTCGACGCGATCGCCAGCAGCATCGCCGCCAGCTTCATCGGTGTCGGGGTGGTGGAGAACCGCGTGTCGATGGTCGCCGACAGCGACAGCCCGGGCGGGGCCGGACCGGTCAGGCCGGTGAACACCCCGACGATCGCCGGGCGCAGGTTGGGGTCCTCGAACCCGCTGCGTTGCGGGCGGCCGTCGGGCTTGGTCAGACCGACGAAGGTGGCGAACGTGCCGTCCTTGGTGGAGGTGATGTCGATGCGGGAACACCCGGGGGAATCACCTGTCCCGGCGACCCGGGCCCGGTCGACGCTCGCGATGACGACGTTGCGGTCGGTGACGTCCACGCGTGTCGGCGTGACGTTGACGAACAGCGCGTTTAGCGCGGCGTCCTTGCCCTTGGCCGGTGCGGTCCCCAGCACCAGGCCGCCGGCGGGCGGCAGGCCCCGGATCACGTCGCAGGGCACCGTGACGTCCATCGACACCGGCGCCTGCGAGATCAGCGGCGCGGTCACGTTGGACAGCTGACCGCCCTGCGGCCAGTTGAGCGTCGCGGTGGTCTGCACGACCGGCAGCAGCGGGGTCGCGAGCGCCAGCACCACCCCGATCGCGCCGGCGATCATGGCGACCCAGCGCAGCACCGTGAGGTCGCCGGACACCCGGGGCGGCGCCGGCGTCCTCGCGGTCTGCACGTCGGTCATGGCAGAGCCCGGATCGGTCCGGTGCGGGTCCAGCCGTACACGCGCGTGGAACCTTCCTCGATGGCGGCGTCGGGTGCCTGCGCGGCGGGGACGACGCGGATGTAGCGCTCGATCGAACCCCAGTCGCGATACCAGTCGTCCCGCAGGTAGGTCGGCACGGTCGCGGTGGTCAGCAGCGCCTGGATGTACAGGAACGGCCCGCCGCCCCGGGCGGCCAGCCACTGGTTGGACGAGATCACCACCTGCTTTGTGTTGGGCAGGATGCGGTACTGCGGCAGCTGGGCCACCCCGAGGTGCTGGCCGGCCGGGTGCTGGCAGGGGAAGTTCGCGGCCGTCGCGATGTCCATCAGCACCGGGGTCTGGGTCCCCAGGAATTCCTGGGCGGTCTGCAGCACCGGCACCCGCGGCGGGGTGAAACCGAACCACTGCTCGACCGACAGGTTGGGGTCGTCGGCGACGATCCGGACCACGTTGGCCTCCGGCGGTGCCGCACTGAGCGGGAATCGCAGGTTGCGCCAAGCGAATTGGGAGAACACGTCGATCGGTTGGACCTCGGTCAGCGGCCGGTAGCTGCCGTCGGGGCGGTGTTCGCCGTACTGCAGTTTCAGCGACTGCCCGTAGTTGAATTCGCCTTCTTCGTCGTAGTACCAGATCGCACCGGCGGCGGCGACGGTCACCAGCGGGCGGTCCGGGCTGCGCGGGGGCAGCTGGTACCACGACGACGTGGCCTTGGCGGCGGCCGAGGCCTGATCCGAGCCGGCCTCCGCGTAGCTGCCCATCACCGGCGTGCGGGCGGGGTCGAGTCCGAACGGCAGGAACACCTTGGAACCGTTGACCCCCACCGGCCCGTAACCGCCGCCGGTGCCGGCGGCGAAGGCGACGCCGACGTTGGGTTTGTCCGGTGAGGCATCGGAGTTGGGCGTGCCGGGGTTGCCGACGACCGGATGCGGCGGCGTCAGATCGTCGCTGACCCCGTTGGGGGTGAAGCCGACCGGGTTCGGTCCGCCGAGCGGTCCGTAGCGGCCGTACGTCTGGCCCGGAACCGGTTGCAGCATGCCGGCATTCGTGTCGGCTTCGACCAGAACGTCGTCGGCCATACCGCAACTGGCGTCCGAGAGACCGGCCCGCAGCGCGGCGATGTTGGACTTGCCGACCGTGTACATCGGGTAGCGCTGGGCGAAACCCTTGGCCATCGACCCGACCTCGAGGGCGACCATGATCGACGCGACCAGCAGCAGCGGCGTGGCGGCCAGCACCCGGTTGCGGCGGGTGTTCTTGACCTCGGTGTGCCCGGCGTAGTCGATCCTGAAGTGCAGCCAGCCGGTCAGCAGCCCGCCCAGGATCGCCAGCAGCAGGAAGACCGTCGTGACGGGCCGGTGCAGCAGCACCGGCTGCCGGTCGAACCACGGCACGCCGTAGTTGCCGGTGTAGAACCAGCCGTTGATGCCCGAGGTCGCCCACGCCAACACGAACAGCAGCGCGGTCACGTACAGCGCCAGGTTGCGGCGGCTGTGCAGACCGACCCGGGAGAACGCGAATGCGGTCACCCCGCCGAGCGCCCCCGCCAGCCCGGCGAACGCGCCGAACTGCACGGCCCACTTGGTGGGTGTGAAGGTCAGCAGCAACAGCCCGACGGCGGTGCTGCCGATCAGCCGCCAGACCGGTCCGAGCGCGGCGCCCGGGATCTTGCCGCGGCGCAGCAGCACGGCGAGCAGACCGAACAGGCACAGCAGCAGCACCAGCACCGCGAACCGCCGGGTCATCGACCCGTCGACGCTGTCCTCCACGGTCAGGAAGTAGTACCGCAGGAAGTCCTGGTACCAGGCGACGGTCGGCCCGACCTTGTACTTGATCCGGGCGGATTCGGCGACCGTCGCCAACGTCTGGTCGCGGAACACGACGACGAAGATCAGCGCCGCCGCACCGGCCAGGGGCGCCAGGGCGGCCAGCAGCCCGGGCATCCCGCCGGCGGCGCGGCGCGCGCTGACGATCCGGCCGACGGCCCTGGCGCCGACCAGCAACGGTGCCAGCGCCATCAGGCCCTGGGGCGCGAGGGTCACGGTGAACACCGCGACGACGATGGCGACCGCGGTCGGCCACAGCCGGCGGGTGCCGATCGAATCCTCGACGAGCGCCCACACCGCGAGCGCCCCGAAGGCGATCAGCGGCTCGGGCCGCAGCCCGTTGTTGAACGGCAGCCAGGCCGCCAGGAACACCGCGCCCGCGGTCCACACGGCGACCCGGTGCGCCGCGATGGCCCGGCCCAGCCGGGGCAGCGCCCAGCGACTCAGGATCAGCCACGTGCCGATACCGGCCAGCGTGGCCGGCAGGCGCATCCACACGCTGGCCGGGCTGATCGCGGCCAGGTGCGCCAGCACCGACTGATACCAGTCGAACGGCGCCTCGGCGGCGCCGAAGTAGCGGAAGTAGTTCGCGGCGTAGCCGGCCTCGCCCGACACCCGCGCGATGGTGATGTTGTAGCCGTCGTCGGAGGACAGCGGGCCGATGACATGCCACAGCAACAGGGTCCCGATGACCCCGGCGTCGGCCAGCCAGGTGGACAGCCCGGCGCGCCAGAACCGTCGCCAGCGCCGCGGCAGCCGCCGGGCCGACTGCCGGTCCAGCACCGCCAGCGCGACGATCGACGCGATCGCGCAGAGCACCCCGAGGATCATCGCGGCCAGTTTCAGCGTCGTCGGCGCGGTGATGAACCGGGTGTCGATGTCCACCCGGGCCGACAGGCCCGGTTCGGCCGGCACCCGCAACTCGGTGAACAGCCCGGCCACCTGAGGCTTCTTGTCGGCTGACAGCGTCCTGGTGGCGCCGGGGATGCCGACGAACTCCGCGCCCACCGCACCGGGATTCGCCCAGACGTGCAGCGTGCTGCAGGCCCCGGACTCCACCGCGGCCCGTGGTGCCACCGCCGTGACGGTGTCCCGGAAGGCCACGACGACGGAGTCGGCGCCGGCCCGCACGAAGACGCCGTTGCGGCTGGCGTCGATGCCGGCCGGCGGGACGGTGGCGAACACCAGGCCGCCGCTGTCGGGCAGGCTGGCGACCGCCCGGCAGGGGATGCTGACGTCGATCGCCCGCGGGGCGCCCGACACCAGCGGCGCGGTCACGTCACTGACGAAACCGTCGGCGCCGACGCCCTGCGGCCAGTTGATCACCGCGGTGGTCTGGTTGACGGGAAGCAGCGGCACCAGCCCGCACAGGAGTGCCCCGGCAATGCCCGCGAAGATCGCTACCAGGCGGACGGTTCCAGCAGCGCCTGGCCTCTTCCTCGTAGAAGTGCGCTGCTCGTCGAACCGGGCGGATCGGTGGTCGGGCACGAGGTCCGATGTTAGGCGACAGGCGTCCAGGAGCCGACGAGGCCAGCCGGTCAGGGTGTGACGATGTTGAACGCCGGGTCCGGTTGGTCGAGCACGCCGATGAGCTGTCGGAGCGCGGCGGCATCCCCGGTGATGTCCAGGCCGGGGCTGGTCAGGTCGCCGGCTGCGGCGGCCAGCAGTCGCATCTTGTCGGGCAGCGTCAGGGTGGCCTGCGCGGTGTCCGGATCGGCGGGGACGCTGCGGTGGACCAGCACGCCGTTGCGCACCGTGAGGCGGTAGTTCGCGCCGATGTCGGCGAGGGTGACATCCAGTGCCAGATCCAGGTCCCAGGCCGTGGGCCCGTTGATCGAGATCGCCAGGGCATCGAAGATCTGCTCCGGGGAGAGCTGGGCCATCAGTGTCGGCGACCCCGTCGTTGTGGGGGTACCGAAATTGCCGGTCCGCAGTTCGGTGGCACCGGCCAGGAAGAAATTGCGCCAGACGGCGTTCTCGGCGCCGTAGGCGAGCTGTTCGAGGGTGTCGGCGTAGAGTTCCCGGGCACCGGCATGGTTCTCGTCGGCGAACACCGCGTGGTCCAAAAGTGTTGCTGCCCACCGGAAGTCACCTGCATCGTGAGCCTGCCGGGCCACGCGGACGACATTTTCCAGGCCGCCCATGGCCTCGACGTACTTCGGGGCGGCGACCTCCGGCGGATGCTGCCAGAGCCGGCCCGGATTGCCGTCGAACCAGCCCATGTAGCGCTGGTAGACGGCCTTGACGTTGTGGTTGACCGAGCCGTAGTAGCCGTGGGTGTGCCACGCCCTCTCCAGCGCGGGCGGCATGGCGAACTGCTCGGCGATCTCGATGCCGGTGTAGCCCTTGTTCAGCAGGCGCAGCGTCTGGTCGTGCAGGTAGGCGTAGAGGTCCCGCTGCAGCGACAGGAATTCGACGATCCGGTCGCGGCCCCAGGTGGGCCAGTGGTGGGAGGCGAACACGACGTCGGCCCGGCCGGCGTACCGGTCGATGGCCTCGGTCAGGTATCCCGACCAGGCGTGCGGGTCGCGCACCAGGGCACCGCGCAGGGTCAGCAGGTTGTGCAGGTTGTGGGTGGCGTTCTCCGCCATGCACAGCGCGTTGAACTTCGGGAAGTAGAAGTGCATCTCGGCGGGTGCCTCGGTGCCCGGCGCCATCTGGAACTCGATCTCGATGCCGTCGACGGTGTGGGTCTCGCCGGTGGTGGTGATGTCGACCGTCGGGGCGATCACCGCGATTTCGCCCATCGAATTGGTCTGGCCCAGCCCGCAGCCGACCTGCCCCTGCGGGCCGCGGGCGAGCACCGCGCCGTACATGTAGGCCGCGCGGCGGGCCATCGCGGTGCCGGCGTACACGTTCTCCTGCACGGCGTGTCCGAGGAAGCCCTCCGGTGCGAGCACCGGGACCCGGCCCGCGGCCACGTCCTCGACCGTCGTCACACCGAGCACGCCGCCGAAGTGGTCGACGTGGCTGTGGGTGTAGATAACCGCGCTGACGGGCCTTTGCCCGCGGTGCTGCCGGTAGAGCGCCAGCGCGGCGGCGGCGGTCTCGGTGCACACCAGCGGGTCGATGACGATGACGCCGGTGTCGCCCTCGATGAAGCTGATGTTCGACAGGTCCAGCCCCCGCACTTGATAGATGCCGTCGGCGACGACCTCGTAGAGGCCCTGTTTGGCGCACAGTTGGGACTGGCGCCACAGGCTGGGGTGCACGGACGTCGGCGCCGGGCCGTCCAGGAAGTCGTAGGCGTCGTTGTCCCAGACCACCCGGCCGTCGGCGGCGGTGACGACGCACGGCGAGAGCTTCCCGAGGAAGCCGCGGTCGGCGTCGGCGAAGTCCCGGGTGTCAGCAAGAGGGAACGACGGCGAGGACTTCAGCAGTTCGGCATGGGCGGCTTCGATCGGCGGCGTGGGCGGTTTCTGCTCCATGCGCTCAACCATGCCAGCCGCCGACACGGCAGCCGCAATCCGGTTTCAGCGCCCACCGACACAACGCCCGAGTAGACCTCGCAGGGAAGGCTGAAACCGGGTCCGCCGCGCGGGCCTTAGGAGCGCCGCAGCGGCGCGGGGCTCCACCATCCGCTGCGCACGGCGGTGCCGAGTTCCAGGCGCGCCGGTCGGGCATCGGGGTAGAACTGCACCAGCCGCTGCAGCGAGCCCCAGTCGCGGAACCAGTCGTGGTTCAGATACGTCGGTACCGGCTCGGCCCGGAACAGCAGTTCGGTGATACCCAGTGGTCCACCGCCGAGGTAGTCCATCACCGGCGAATTGGCCTCCGCCCCGAACCGGTCCGGCAGGATCCGCCACTTCGGCAGCTCCGCGACTCCGTTCTGATGCCCGAACGGCCGCTGGCAGGGGAAGGCCAGCCCGACCAGCCAGTCGAGCAGCACCGGATCCTGCGAGCCGACCACGTCCTGCAGGGTCCGCAGCTGCGGGATCCGCGGCGGGGTGACGGCGATCCAGTGCTGCGGCGCCAGGTCGTCGTCGGAGGCGACCAGCCGGATCTGGGTCGCCTCCCGCGGGATCGCCGCCAGCGGGGCGCGCAGATTGCGCCAGGCCGGCGGAGGGCCGATGTCGGCGAAGGCGAGCGAACCGCCGGGTTCGTCACGCGCGGCCTGCTCGTCGGTGGCCCACTGCACCCGCACCTCGCCCTGGTCGAACCGGCCCGCGGCCGACACCACCAGGAGAGGACGCGTGCCGTCGGTCTCGTCACGGGGCGGCAGCCGATACCACGCGGAGCGCAGCAGCGCCGACTGCTGCCCGCCGGCCCGCCAACTGCCCAGCACCGGCACGGTCTGCGAGTCCAGGCCGTACGGCAGCTTGGCCCGCGACCCGTTGACGCCGAGGGTGGCGGTGGTGCCGCCCTCGGTCCCGGGCTCCCCGCCCGTCGTCGTGGCGCCGACGGCGGAGTCGGCGAAGTTGGTGGAGCCGGCCGACTCCATCACCGGGTCGGCCGAGATGTCCGCTGGAATGCCGTTGGGCGAGAAGCCGGTTGAGTTCGCCGAGCCCAGTGCTTGGGCTGCCGGCACCGAAGTGGGTCGCAGGATCGCGGCATTCGGGTCTTCTTCGACGAGCACATCGGTGGCCAGCCCGCAGGTCCGGCCGGTCAGTGCCTGCAGATTGGACCGGCCCACCGACCAGGCGGGGTACTGCGCGATCATGCCCAGTGTCAGCGACAGCACTTCGAAGAGCACCACAACCCACGCGGCGATCGCCAGCGGCGAGTGCAGCAGATTGCCGAGTCTGGTTGGCCGCCAAGGCTTTTCGCCCCGCTGCGAAAAGTGGAAGTAGGTGGCCAACAGCAGCGCGAGGACCGAGAGGCCCAGTAGCAAGGTGGTGAAGCCGAAGTGCCACTGCGGGAACTGATTCGACCATGGCACACCGAAGTTCGAGACGTACCACCAGCCGTTGACGCTGGCGAAGGACAGCGCCATCACGAACAGCACGGCCGCGGCGAAGATGGTCCGGTTGCGCCGCGAGCGCATCACATGCGCGGTGACCGCGACGGCGGCCAGCGCACCCAGTGACCCCGCCAACCCGGCGAACACGCCGAAGTGGTGCGTCCACTTGGTCGGGGTGAACATCATCGCCAGGAACGAGATGATCGTGATGCCGGTGATCCGCCGGCTGGGCCCGGCGGCGGTACCCGGAATCCGTCCGCGCCGCAATGCCATTGCCACCGAAACCGCCAGCGCCGCCAGCAGCGTGAGCACCGCGAACCGGCGGGCGATCGACCCGTCCGGGCTGGCCATGAACAGCCGCTCGTAGCGGATGTGCTCGTCGAACCAGGCCAGGCTGGGCCCGACCAGCGACTTGAACGAGCTCGCCTGGATCTCGCCGGCGAACGTCTGGTCGCGGAAGATCAGGATCGCGGTGACGGTGACCGCGGCCAGCAGCGGCGCCAACAACGGCAACAGACCGAACCGCGCCGACCGCCGGTGCAGGATGGTGCGCAGCGGCCCGATCGTCACCAGCAGTGCGCCGATCGACGCGATGCCGGTGGGCCCGGAGAACAACGTCAACGCGCCGAGGATGCAGGCGATCGCCACCGGCAGCAGCCGGCTGGTAGCCACCGCGCGCTCCACCGAGCACCAGGTCAGCAGGATGCCCAGCGCGATGATCGGTTCGGGCCGCAGGCCGTTGTTCAGCGGCAGCCAGAACGCCAGGAACATTCCGGCCGCGGTCCACCGGGCGGCGGTCGAACGTTTCACGGCGTCGCCCAGGCGCGGGATGACCTCGCGGCTGATCACCCACCAGCAGGCCAGAGCCATCAGCAGGGTCGGCAACCGCATCCAGATGCTCGCCGTACTCACGTGCGCCCACAGCGCCAGTAGGTCGTAGTACCAGCCGAACGGCGCCTCCGGCGTGCCGAACCAGCGATAGTAGTTGGCCATGTACCCGGCGTGCTCGGACACCCGCGCCATGGTCAGGATGTAGCCGTCGTCGGAGGTGTTGGCGCCGACGAAATGCCACCACACCAGGACTGCGGTCACCAATGCGTCCAGGGGCTTCATCGACCACCAGCGACCCGGCAGGAAGCGGCGGTGGCGCACCCCGTCCGCGGTGTCGAGCACGTGCAGCGCGATCAGTGCCAACGCCGTCGAGACGACGCCGAGGATCATCGCGACGAGCTTGAGCACCGTCGGTGCGCTGCTGTAGCGGGTGTCGATCGTCGCCGAGAACTGCCACCCGGGCGGGGCCGGACCGGACAGGTCGGTGAACACCCCGACGATCTGCGGCCGGAAGTCGTATCCGCCCCGCTCCCCCTTGAGCGGGTCTTTCGGACGGTCCGGCGTGGTGTCCGTCCCCTGTGCCTGGGTGAGCCCGACGAATTCCGCGGTCACCTTGTCGGCGTGGGCGCTGAATGTCAGCCGCTGGCAGTCCGGGCCGGCCACCGCCGGCAGCGGGGCCACCAGCACCGGGGTGTTGCGCACCACCACCGCCAGGTTGTTGTTGATCCGTTCGATCAGCAGCCCGCGGTCGACGGCCTTGGGCGCCTGTTTGGGCACCGTCGAGAGCAGCACGGTCCGGCCGCCGGTCAGGCCCGCGGCGGCGCTGCACGGGATGCTGACGTCCAGGTCGGTGGCCACGTAGGAGATCAGCGGCGCCGTGACGCTCTGCAGCGCCCCGTTCTGGGGCCAGTTCAGTTGCGCGGTGGTCTGCTTGACCGGCAGGAACGGCGTCGCGATCGCCAGCAGGGCACCGAGCAGGCCCGCGACGACGGCCACGATCTTCGCGACGCGGTACCGGTCGGGGTGCTCCACCACGGAGCTAGATGCTAGTGGGCCGCGCACCACTCACTTCCGGATGGCCAGCACGAACGGCCCGATGTCCTTGACCGTGAAGTGCTCGGCGAACAGCGCCGAATCGAGTTCGACGGTGTAGCGCCGGACGTTTGGCTGGTTGGGGTAGACGTCCTCGGCCAGGCGCAGCGTGTAGGTAGTCCCCGAACCAGAAGCGCCGCCGCGGCGCATCAGGAACACCGTCGGCGCCGCCCACGGCAGGGCATCGAGCTTGCCGGCGAACTCGTCGGCGGTCTTGAGGTCGGCCCAGCCTTCGATCGCCGCGGCACGCTTGTCGAACTGCGCCAGCGGGTTGGCATAGTGCGACGTCAGGCCCTGGAAGCCGAGGTAGGGGTAGAACGACAGGAAGCTGTAGTCGGCGGTCAGGACGACGGTCTGGTCGGCCGGCCGGCCGGTGACGGCGCGGATCGTCCGGTCGATCTCGGCGTAGTACTTCTCGGCGCCGGGGGGCCGTCGGTCACCGCGCTCGCCGTGCCCGTCGGTGTCGGTGTAGGCCACCGTCAGATCGGGGCGCAGGACGTCGGGGATGTCCTGGCTGAAGGCCATTCCGCCGGCCAGCCCGATCACGGCGGCGACACCGATCAGGGGGCGGCCCCACCGCGCGGCGGCCGCCACGGCCATCTCGACGAAACCGAACGCGCCGGCCGCGGCCAGCAGCGTCGTCAGGGTCGGTTGCAGGCGGAACGACAGCAGGGTCGTGCCGGCCAGTGTGTTCAGCATCGACAGCAACGACCACAGGTAGATCGTCAGCACGCCGATCGTCAGGGCGCCGGCCCGCACCGAGGACCGGGCCCGCACGATCAGCCACAGCGTGCCGAGCATGCACAAGGCCCCCAGCAGGGAGAACTGCAGCATCGGGAAGGTCAGTACGGCCCCGTCCGCCGGTAGGTAGTGCTGGGCGCTGCCGGTGTCGGACATCGGCCCGCGGGCGGCCCGCAGCAGGAACGGCAGCCAGGTGATCAGCGCGATCGGCACGGCGATGGCGCCCATCACGGCGAGTCGCAGCAGCGGCCCGACACTGCGCCGAGCAACGGCAAGGACCACCGCCATCACCGTCACGGTCAGCGCCGAGAGCCCCAGCAGCAGGGTGTAGAAGGTGGCGGTGACACCCAGGAACACCCCGACACCCACGATCGCCGCCCACCCCGAGGGCGACGCCCGTAGGCCGGACCAGGCGAGCACCAGCACCGGCGGCAGCAGCACGGTGATCATCGCGCTGTAGGGCTCCGGCGAGGCGTAGGCCAGCATCACGGCGGTGGTGGCCACCGTCACCACCAATGCGTACTCGAACCGGATCATCGCCGACCACAGCACGAACGCCAGCACCACCGCGACGGCGATCGACGTGATCGCCCACGGTTTGTACATCTCCCAGCCGGGCATGCCGGTCAGCGCGGCTGCGCGGCCGCCGATCCAGAACCAGCCGGGCGGATAGAAGGGCGGCAGACCGGCGTAGGTCATGTCGTGCAGCGCCGGGCTGTCGGTCAGCCGGGTGAGGTACTCGGTGCGGAACTGCTGATCGACGGAGATGCCGAACAGGTACAGCCGGGTGGCGCCCAGTGGCATGCCGAGCGTGGTGACGACGAACGCCGCCAGGAAGAACACCGACGCCAGCCGAGCCACGGTCTGCCGGCCGCGCCGCCACCACCAGCCGGCGCCGACAAGTGCCGCCAGACAGGCGAACTGACCGACAGTGGTCAGAGCGTGCAGCTGATTGGAGGACGGGAAGGCCGGCCATTCGACCCGGCCGATCGCGATCAGCGACACCATCGAGACCGCGACGGCCAGCAGTGCCGCCAGTGCCATGTGGCCGCCCACGCGCAGGACGTGGGCCAGCGGGGTTCTCATCTCAGAGGGGGAGTTTCCGGAAGATGGGCCGGGGGATGTGTCGCATCACGGTCATCAGGTAGCGCACCGGGTTGGGCGCCCAGATCAGCTCCTTGCCGCTGCCGGCCGCCGCCACGGCCAGTTCCGCGACGTCTTCCTTGTCGACGGTGAACGGGGCTTCCTTGGCGCCGGTGGCCTTCCAGTGCTCGAGCGTGGTGGTGGTGCGCACCTGGCCGGGCCGGATGACGAGCACCCGAACCCCGAACTCGCGCAACGCTTCTCCCAGCCCCAGGTAGAAGCCGTCCAGGCCGGCTTTGGTGGATCCGTAGACGAAGTTGGATCGGCGCACCCGCTCGCCGGCTACCGAGGACATCGCGATGATCTGTCCGTACCCCTGAGCGCGCATCTTCCCGCCGATCAGCACACCGACGGAAACGGCTGCGGTGTAGTTGATCTGGGCGGTCAGCACGGCCTTAGCCTGGTTCTGCCACAACTCCTCGGCGTCGCCGAGAACGCCGAACGCCACTATCGCGACGTCCACATCGCCTCGGGCCCAGGCGGATTCGATGACCGCCGGATGGCCCGCGGTGTCCAGCGCGTCGAAATCCAGGTATTCGACCTCCTTGGCGCCGGCAGTCTGCATCTGTTCGATGGCGGCCGCCCGCTTGGCCGCTTCGGGCAGGTCGGCGAGGATGACCCGGGCCTCCGCATTGCGCAGATAGCGCTCGACGATCGCCAGGCCGATCTCGGAGGTGCCGCCCAGCAGCAGGATGGTCTGGGGATTGCCCACGGCGTCGAGAACCATCTACTGCAACTCCAAGCGTCGGGCCATGTCGGACATGAAGACCCCGTCGGGGTCCACCCGGCGGCGCACGGCGATCCACTCGTCGATGCGCGGATACATGGCGTGGAAGGTGGCCGCCGTGGTGCGGGAGTCCTTGGCGGTGTACAGCCGGCCGCCGAATTCCATTACGCGGCGGTCGAGTTCGGTGACGAACTCGTTCAGCCCGGCCTTGATCGGGAAGTCGACGCAGACGTTCCAGCCGGGGATCGGGAAGCTCAGTGGCGCCTCGTTACCCGGGCCGAACAGCTTGAAGACGTTGAGGAACGAGTAGTGCCCGCTGGCCTGGATGTCGTAGATGATCGCCTTGAACTCGTCGACGGCTTCGGTGGGCACCACGAACTGGTACTGCAGGAAGCCGGCCGGGCCGTAGGCCCGGTTCCATTCCCCGAACATGTCCAGCGGGTGATAGAACTGCGTCAGGTTCTGGACCTTGCCGCGGTAGGTGCCCGACTTGCGGTACCACAACTCGCCGATCGGTCCGAAGGTGAATTTGTTGGCCAGCCCGTTTGGGAAAACGTCCGGCAATGTAAGCAGTTGCGGCGCATCGAATTTCAGCGGGTTCTTCTGCAGCTTGGGCGGCAGCTGGTCGAGCGTGGCCAATGAGCCGCGGGACACCGCGGCACGGCCGAGCTTCGGCGGTTTGCTGATCGCGTCGAACCACGCGCTGGAATAGGTGTAGTTGGCCTCGCTGCCGTCGCTGTGCAGTGCGATGGTCTCGTCGAGGGTGTGCGTGACGTCGCCGTCGGCGATGAAGTACGCCGTCTCGGTGGGCGTCATCTCGATGGTGGCGCGCAGGATGATGCCGGTCAGTCCGTTGCCGCCGACGGTGGCCCAGAACAGGTCGGCCTCGGCTCCCTCGGGGGTCAGGCGACGGACCTGGCCGTCGGCGGTCAACAGTTCCATCGAGCGGACGTGGTTGCCGAAGCTGCCCGCGCTGTGATGGTTCTTGCCGTGGATGTCGCAGGCGATCGCACCGCCCACGGTGACCTGCCGGGTGCCGGGCAGCACCGGCACCCACAGCCCGAACGGCAGCGCGGCCTTCATCAGCCGGTCGAGCGACACCCCGGCGTCGACGTCGACGACGGTCGAGTCCGGTCCGCAGGAATGGATGCGGTTGAGTTCCGACATGTCGACGACGAGCCCGCCGCCGTTTTGCGCGTTGTCCCCGTAGGAGCGGCCCAGGCCCCGTGCGATGACACCGCGCGGGCCGGCCCCGGCGACGGCCTTGGCGATCTCTTCGTGATCGGGTGTGGTGAGCACCTGCGCGACGGTCGGCGCGGTGCGGCCCCAGCCGGTCAGCCGCTTGTGGATAACAGACATCGCATCGAGGGTACCGCCCGGTTAGCGCCGCATTGCTTCAGCGCAGCCGGAAGATCACCGCGCGCTGCACGACGAAGTTGATGACCGTCGCGGTGCCCTGCGCGATGACGAAGGCCACCGGCACCGCCCAGTTCGCGTAGCCGGCCAGGTGCAGCACCAGGTGATTCAGCCCGACCTGCACGGCGAAGGTGAGCGCGTACAGGCCCATCACCGCGGCGAAACGGGACCGGCTGGGCGGCGCCTGGAACGTCCAGCGCCGATTGATCAGATAGGCCGTGATGGTGCCCACCACGAAGCTCATCGCCTTGGCGAGGTCGACCTGCACTCCGAACACCTTGTAGAGCAGGACGTACAGCCCGAAGTCGACGATCGCCGACAGGCCGCCGGTGACCACGAACCGCAGCATCTGGGTCTTCAGACCCAGCGCCGTGCCGGGCGGCGTGATCGCAGGGCCGGTGGGCGGGGGCAACTCCGTCATCGCGGGAAATGGTACGTGGACCCGGGACGAACGTCCTGGTGCAGGATGCGCCAGGATGGATTGCGTGCAGGATCTCGCCCGGGCGTGGCACGCGCTCCTCGGTCGTCACAGTTCGTCGCCGCTGATCGGCGACGTCGGCCGGGCGCTGCTGCGGAGCTGGTCCGATCCCCGTCGCCGGTACCACGACATCAACCACCTGCGGGACATCCTCGGTTACGTCGACATGCTCGCCGACTACGCCGACGACGCCGACGCGGTCCGGCTGGCGGCCTGGTATCACGACGCGGTTTTCGAGGCGCGACCCGACGACGAGGAGCGCAGCGCGTGCCAGGCCGAGGCCGATCTGACCCGGCTGGGGGTGGCGGCGGAGTTCGTCGCCGAGGTGGTTCGGCTGGTGCGGATGACCGCCGCCCACAACCCCACGCCCGGCGACCGCGACGCCGAAGTGCTCTCCGACGCCGATCTGGCATCGCTGGCGCTCCCCGTCGAGCAGTACCGGCGAAATTCGGCCGATATCCGGATCGAGTTCGCCCACGTTTCCGACAGCGTGTTCCGCAGCGGGCGGGCCGCCATCATCGCGGCCCTGCTGGCGGCCGGCTCGGTGTACCGGACCCCGGCGGGTCAGGCCCGCTGGGAGGCGGCGGCGCGCGCCAACCTGGCTGACGAGCTGGCGCTGCTGACCGGCACCACCCTCGAGAACCCCTGACCAGGCCTCCGGCACGCCTCGGCGGCGGGAGTCAATTGGCATCGGCGGCGGTGCCGTGTGTCCCTATGCAAAACGCCGGCGAGTAGACGAGGATCACTCCCATGACGCCACACACCGAGGCCGCCGGACCGGTGACCGTTTTGACCGACGACGAGAGTTGGGACCTGATCTCCGGGGTGCATCTGGGCCGTCTGGTCACCGTTCTGGAGGGCCGGCCGGAGATCTTCCCGGTGAACTTCGTCGTCCAGCGCCACACGATCCTGTTCCGCTCCGCGGAGGGAACGAAGCTGTTCTCGACCGTGATGAACGATCACGTGCTGTTCGAGGCGGACGACCACGGCGTCGCCGACGGCTGGAGTGTCATCGTGCGGGGAACCGCCGAACTGCTCTACGGCAGCGACGACATCCAGGACGCCGAAGCCGCCGGCCTGTATCCGTGGATCCCGACACAGAAGCTGCGGTACGTGCGGATCACGCCGACGGGCATCACCGGCCGGAGCTTCCAGTTCGGGCCCGAACCCACCGACGGCTCCGTCGCCGGCTGAATGTGACTCACACCCAGTAGGGCACCCGGGCGCGGAACTGGCGCATCGCCACCAGCGCCACGATCCAGCCGACGACGGTCAGCGTCACCACCACGACCCAGTGCCGCAGATGCTGCGGGTCGCCCAGCAGCGGCGCCCGCACGATCTCGAGATAGTGCAGCAGCGGGTTCAGTTCGACGATCTCGGCCCACCGGTCGGCGCCCTGCTGATGCAGCGTGTTGTTGTTCCAGATGATCGGCGTCATGAAGAACAGCAACTGCACCAGCGAGAACAGCAGCGGACTGATGTCGCGGTAGCGAGTGGCCAGGATCCCGAAGCACAGGGCCACCCAGACACAGTTGAGCATGATCAGCACCAGAGCCAGGAGTACCGAAAGGTCGGCCCAGTTCCAGGGTTTCGGAAAGATGACCGCGATCACTACGAAGATGACGATGTTGTGCGCGAACAGGATCATCTGCCGCCACACCAGCCGGTAGACGTGTACGGACAGCGGGGTGGGCAGTTGTTTGATCAGCCCCTCGTTGGCGACGAAGACGTCGGCGCCCTCGATGATCGCCGCGTTGATCAGATTCCAGACGATCAGGCCCAGCGTCACATACGGCAGGTGCACCGAGAGCTCGAGATGGAACAGCTTGGAGTACAGCGCCCCCATCGCCACCGCGGTGGTGCCCGTCGCGATGGTGATCCAGAACGGACCGAGCACGCTGCGGCGGTAGCGCTGCTTGATGTCCTGCCAGCCCAGGTGCAGCCACAGTTCGCGGCGCCCGAAACCGTCCACCAGGTCCTTGCGGGCCCGGTGAAACGTCCTGGATTGACTGGCCGCGTCGACGAACGTCATCTCCGTCCCTTCCCGTCGCTTTCCTCGCCCCGGAAGAACACTTCGTGTCTTCCCAAGCGGCGCAACCGGATCCACTCGGCCAGCCCCGCCGGATCCCGCCGGGTGACCAGGAAGTACCAGCCGAACCGGAGCCATTCCTGCGGTAGCAGCCGGCGCAGGCCGGGCTGCGCGAGCAGGTAGCCGCGGTTGCGGTAGGTGAAGAAGCGCTTCTTCGCGTCGTCCGGGTACTGGGTGTGCATCCGGCCGCCCAGGATCGGCTTGAACTCGTCGGTGCCCTGCGGATGCAGATACACCGCGTCCAGGCATGTTCCGAACGGCAGTTCGGAACGCACCAGTCGGCGGTGCAGGTCCACCTCGTCTCCACGCATGAACAGCCGGAGGTCGGGCACCCCGACGGATTCCACGGCAGACGCCCGGAACAGTGCCCCGTTGAACAGGGATGCGATGCCGGGCAACAGGTCCTGGCCCGCGCCGCCGGTGCGCAGTTCGGTGACCCGCCGGCGCCACACCAGACCGCGGCGCAGCGGGAAGGCCAGCCGGTCCGGGTCGGCCAGGTCGCAGACCATCGGCGACACCTCCGCCAGTCCGTGCCGCTCGGCGCACGCCAACAGCGTCGCCAGGACGTCCGGATCGGCCGGCCGGCCGTCGTCGTCGGCCAGCCAGATCCAGTCGGCCCCCAGCGCCAGCGCGTGCAGCATCCCCAGCGCGAATCCGCCGGCCCCGCCGAGGTTGCGCCGCGATCCGAGGTATGTCGACGAAATCGGCTGTCCGCCAACGATCTCGGCGATTTGGGCGTCGTCGTCGTTGTCCACCACGATCAGGTGGTCGATCGAATGGCTTTGTGCGACAAGCGCTTTCAGCGAGGTTGCCAGTTCGTCCGGGCGGCGGTGGGTGACGACGACCGCGATCACCGTGCCGGTCATCGGGAGCGCGTCTCCTCGAGCACCTCGCGGACGTGCCGGGCCGCGTCGGGACCCTCGTAGGCACCCACCACGTCCTCGATCTCGCCCTCCATGCGGACGCTGCCGTGGTCGATCCACATCGCCGTGTTGCACAACCGCGCCAGGAATTCGTTGGAATGGCTTGCGAACACCAGGATTCCGGAGCGTTCGACCAGGCTCTGCAATCGGGACTGGGCCTTCTTGAGGAACTCGGCGTCGACGGCGCCGATGCCCTCGTCGAGCAGGAGGATCTCCGGGTCGATGCTGGTGACCACGCCCATCGCCAGGCGCACCCGCATACCGGTGGAATACGTGCGCAACGGCATCGACAGGTACTCGCCGAGTTCGGTGAATTCGGCGATCTCGTCGACCTTCCCGAGCATCTGCTTTCTGGTCTGCCCGAGGAACAGCCCGCGGATGATGATGTTCTCGAAACCGGAGATCTCCGGGTCCATCCCCACCCCGAGATCGAACACCGGCGCCACCCGGCCGCGCACCGTGGCGACCCCCCGGGTCGGTTCGTAGATTCCCGAAAGCAGACGCAGCAGAGTCGATTTCCCGGCCCCGTTATGGCCCACGAGCCCGACTCTGTCCCCCATCTTCAGCGACATCGTGATGTCCCGCAGTGCTTCGACGACGACGACGTTGGAGCTGTTGCGTCCGATGGTGCCGCCGGCCTTGCCGAGGAATGCCTTCTTCAGCGATCGCGACTTCGCGTCGAAGATGGGGAACTCGACCCAGGCGTCCCTGGTCTCGATGTAGGGCTGGTTCACCGACGGCTCTACAGGTACTGCCCGGTCCCGGGGGGAGAAGCCGGACCGCGCTGGCCGACGGCGACGCCGGGCGGCAGCGCGCCTTGGCGCATCTGCTCGAGTTGCGCGCGCGCCGCCATCTGCTGGGCGAACAACGCGGTCTGGATGCCGTGGAAGAGGCCCTCGAGCCAGCCCACCAGTTGCGCCTGCGCGATGCGCAGTTCGGCGTCCGACGGAACCGCGTCGTCGCTGAACGGCAGGGCCAGCCGTTCCAGTTCCTCACGCAACTCCGGGGCCAGGCCGTCCTCCAGTTCGTGGATCGACGTCTTGTGGATGTCGCGCAGCCGGTTGCGGCTGGCGTCGTCCAGCGGCGCGGCCTTCACCTCTTCGAGGAGTTGTTTGATCATCGTGCCGATGCGCATCACCTTGGCGGGCTGCTGAACCAGGTCGGTGATCGAGGTGTCGTCATCGACCGGCGCTGCCGTCTCCTCGCTGGGCGCGCCGATGATCTCGATGTTGTCGTCGTCCGTGCTCACGGTGTGTGTGCTCCTCCGCGCCACTCGTAGATCCGGGTCTCGCCGTTGTCGTAGATCTTGGCCCACGACGTGGATTCCCCCAAGGACACTAGACCGTCGGGCATGCGGAAGCCGCGGACCACCGGCGAGCTGGTCACGACGTAGCGGATACCCAGCTCCGCGACGGCCCGGGCGACCCGCTGATCGTGGTCGGCTTCGTCGGCGTACGCCCAGAAGATGAACCGCTGGTAGCCGGGCCCCTGCTGGACGGGGTAGTCGTAGTGCGTCCACAGCGGGTGCAGCCCGGCGACGGCGTACATCCAGGCCGTCCCGTCGGTGTTGGCGTTGCCGATCAGCGTGTCCCGCGCGCCCGGCAGCGTCGCCAGGAAGGCGAACGCCTCGAGATCCTTGCGATCGATGATCACCTGGTCGTACTTGTCGCCGAAGAGGTGGCGGTGCCGCGGGAAGTAGTGCCACGCGAGCCCGGCGCTGCTGCCGACCAACAGCACGCACAGCGCCGCGCGCCAGAACCGGTCGCCGGGATCGCGCGGGGCCAGCCGGCGCGCCCAGCGCACGCACATCCCGGCCGCGGTGAACAGCGCCAGCCCGGCCATTGGGGTGAGCAGGAGGGTGACGACGCCCGACAGCCGGCGCGGGTCGCTGTAGTACAGGTCGCTGTAGAGCGAGATGACCCGGCCCGCGGGCCCGCCGAAGGGCTGCGAGGAATGCACGATCGCGACGGTCAGGAGCAGCCAGACCGCGGCCACCCACAGGGGGGCCCGCGCCACGGCCGACCACCGCGGCTGCAGCGCCTTCTCGTCCGGTGGCCGGTTCAGGAACCAACTCCCGGACGCCCACACCGGGCCCAGCATCAGCAGCACACCGCCCGCGGCGGCCAGCGCAATCAGGATGTTCTGGATCGGGAAGTCGTTGAGGTGGCGGGTGTGCTGCACGATGGCGTCGAAGAGTGCGCTCTTGCGGCCTTCGTGGGTGACGAACTCGTGCCCCGCGATGATCTCGGCCTGCTGCAGGACGCCTAGGAACTGCGGGAGCAGCACCAGCAGCGTCGGTACGGCGATTGCGAGCAGACCGAGCAGGTCTGCGGTGCGGCCGCGCACCGGACGCCACAGCACGCCGCAGAGCCACCACATCGCGACGAACGTCACCACGACCACCCCGCCGGTGATGTGCGTCGAGAAGACACCGATCAGGACCAGCGCCGCCAACGGAATCCGGTCGCGGTGCCGCAGGCAGCTCATGATCAACACGGTGGTGGGCGCGGCCAGCCCGTAGGCCACCAGGTTCGGGATGGCGGCGACGTCGAACTCGACGTAGGGCACCGCGGTGAACGACGCCGACAGCGCCGCCGCGGTGGCCGCCGCTCCGGCCGTCTGCCATTGGCCGCTCACCGGGCGCAGCAGGTTCCAGGTCAGGACGGCCGCGCTGGCCGGGAACAGCCAGACCGACGCGGCCAGCGAGCTCAGCGTGTAGGCGGTGGTGGGGGCCGCGCCGGTGAGCTGGCTGAAGACCGCAGCCAGTGCGTGGAAGGTCGACGGGTAGTACAGCTGCATGTGGGACTCGACGTTGCGCAGCTCGCCCATGTGCGTCGACGACGCCTGGCCGGTGTCGAGGATCCAGCGGATCTCGTTCGCGTGCCAGACCGCGTCCCAGGTGCTCGGGACCGACTGCCAGTTCGGGATGCCGCGGTAGGCCGCTAACCAGATCAGAAGTGCGCCGAGAACGACGCCGACGGCAACGACGAGGGCCGGTCCGGGCGCCGGTCGCCGTGCTTCGCCCGCCGGGTCGCGCCAGCGGGCCAGCGCAGCCGGGACGATCGCCGTCAGGCCGGTGAGGACCGCCAGTGCGGCCAGTGCGGTCCAAGCGTTCCAAGGGATTCCGAGGGCGCCGTAGGGGATGATGGCGGCACCGACCACGCCGTAGGTCAGTGCGGGGCCCACGGCGATCGCGGTCGGCCACGTTAGCCGGGCCGCCCGGCCCACCACCGCTCCGGGGAGAATCAGCAACAGCACGGCTGAAAGCACTCCAAACCCGAAGCTCACCGCACCAGTATCTCCAACGACGCACTCCGGTGGGGACCGGCGGGTGACCGGTCAGCCACGGTGGCGGCCCCGGTCGGTCATCCCGGAACCCTTTAAGGTGGTTGCATGGCTTTCGACGTCGCCCGGGTGCGCGGTCTGCATCCGACACTGGGCGACGGTTGGGTACATCTGGACCCGCAAGCCGGGATGTTGATTCCCGACGTCGTCGCGACCACCGTGTCCACGGCCTTTCGGACGTCGTCCGCCACCGCCGCCGGTCCGCACCCGCTGGCGCAGCGCAGTGCGACGCTGCTCGCCGCCGCGCGCCAGGCGATCGCCGACATGGTGAACGGCGATCCGGCCGGTGTCGTGCTCGGCGCCGATCGGGCCGTCCTGCTCACCCTGCTCGCCGAAGCGTCGTCGTCTCGCTCCGGGTTGGGCAACGAGGTCGTGGTGACCCGCCTCGACGACGAGGCCAACATCGCACCGTGGCTGCGGGCGGCGGACCGGTACGGCGCCAAGGTCAAGTGGGCCGAGGTCGACATCGAGACGGCCGAACTGCCGGCCTGGCAGTGGGAGACCCTGGTCACCAAGGACACTCGGCTGGTCGCCGTTCCGTCGGCATCGCCGACGCTGGGCACCGTGGTCGACGTGCGTCCGATCACCAAACTGGTGCACGACGCCGGCGGTCTGGTCATCGTCGACCACACGGCGGGCGCACCCTACCGACTGCTCGACATCGGGGAGTCGGGCGCCGACGTCGTCGCGCTGAACGCCGCCGCCTGGGGTGGGCCGCCGATCGGCGCGCTGGTGTTCCGTGATCCCGCGCTGATCGAGACCTTCACCGCCATGTCGCTGGATCCGCGCGCCGTGGGCCCGGCGCGGCTCGAGATGGGCACCCATCAGTTCGGTCTGCTCGGCGGCGTCGTGGCCAGCGTCGAGTACCTCGCGAATCTGGACGAGTCCGCCGGCGGCAGCCGGGGGGAACGATTGGCCACGTCACTGCGGTCCGCCGGTGACTACCTCGACGGGCTGTTCGAGTACCTGCTGCACTCGCTGCAGTCGATGCCGTTGGTGATCGTGCTCGGTGCGCCCGATGTGCGCATCCCGGTGCTCAGCTTCGCGGTTTCGAACGTGCCCGCCGACCGGGTGGCCCAACGGTTGGCCGACAACGGCATCCTGGCGATCCCGAATGCCGGCTCACGGGTGCTGGACCTCATCGGCGTCGACGACATCGGTGGTGCGGTGACCGTCGGTCTGGCGCACTATTCGACCGCCTACGAAATCGACCAGCTGATGCGGGCGTTGGCCTCCCTGGGCTGAGCTGGTTCAGACGGTCAGGACGACCTTGCCGGTCACCTCGCCGGCGGCCAGCAGGGCATGCGCTTCGCCGGCGTCCTGGACGGGCAGCCTGGCACCGATGACGGGGTGCACCTGCCCGGCGGCGATCATCGGCCACACGGCGTCGCGCGTCGCGGTGACGATGTCCGCCTTGCCCATCGGGCCGTCGAGCGGCCGCCCGCGCAGCGCGGTGCCGATCACCCGGGCACGTTTGCCGATCAGCTTCCCGATGTTCAGTTCGCCCGTGACCCCGCCCTGCATGCCGATGATGACGAGCTGACCATCCGGCGCGAGGGCGTCGATATTGCGGTCGAGGTACGCCGCCCCCATGATGTCGAGGATCACGTCGGCTCCGCCGACCTCCGACATGCGGGCCACGAAGTCGTCGTCGCGGTAGTTGATGGTCAGCTCGGCACCGAGTTCCCGACAGCGTTGCAGTTTCTCCGCTGAGCCTGCGGTGACCGCGACGCTGGCGCCGAGCGCGCACGCAACCTGGATGGCGTGGCTGCCGACGCCGCTGGCGCCACCGTGGACGAGCAGGCGCTGACCGGCCTGCAGGTTCGCGATCATGACGAGGTTGGACCAGACCGTGCACGCCACCTCCGGAAGTCCGGCCGCGTCGACGAGGCCGACGCCCACCGGGACGGGCATGACCTGACCCACCGGGACGGCGACGTATTCGGCGTACCCGCCGCCGGCGAGCAGCGCGCACACCTCGTGACCGGTGAAGTGCGGGGCGTCCGCACCCGCCGTGACGACGGTGCCGGAGACCTCCAGGCCGATGGTCTGGCTCGCCCCCGGCGGCGGCGGGTAGCGCCCCGCGGCCTGCAACAGATCGGCGCGGTTGACGCCCGCGGCGGCGACCTTGATCAGAACCTCACCCGGACCGGGACTGATGTCGGGGACCTGCTGCCAGATCAGCCGGTCGGGTCCGTCGGCGACGATGGCGTACACACCGGTCACCGTACAACGCGGATTTACCGTTGGGGCGCCGGCACATTCCTTACCATCTGCTCCCATGGAGGGGACGATTGCCGGCCGCACGGCGGGCGATATGCCGGGTCTGGACATCGCCGAGCAGCGGGCCTGGCAGAACTTTCTGGACACCGCGCTTCGCCTGCACGCCGCGATGAACCGCTGTCTGGCCGATGAGCACAAGCTGACGCTGGCCGATGTTCGCCTGCTCGAAGTGCTGGACCGCTCGGTGGCGGGGTCGGCGCGGATGGGAGAACTCGCCGAGGTCCTGGTGTCCCTGCCGAGCCGGGTCACCCGCCAGATCCGCCGGCTCGAGGCATACGGCCTGGTGCTGCGGACCGCCAGTCCCGAGGACGGGCGCGGTGTGCTGGCCACCATCACCGACAGCGGACGCGACGGGCTCCGGGAAGCGATGGTCACCTACGCGCACGCGGTGCGGGTGCACTTCCTGGATCAGCTGACCCGCACACAGCTGGCGGCCATGGGTGACAACTGCCGGCGGATCGGCTCGGCACTGAAGGACCCGGCCGGGTTGCCGAGCGGTTGATCCCGATAACCTTGTCGACGGTGGCGTGGCAGAGCGGCCTAATGCACTCGCCTTGAAAGCGAGAGACGGCTAACACCGTCCGGGGGTTCAAATCCCTCCGCCACCGCGCGACATCGGCGCCGGCCCGGCAACTGCAGCTGGATCACCTGGTCGGCTCACTAACGGTCGGCAAACGTGCCGACCTGGTTGTGTTGCGGGACAACCTCTTCGAGGTCGAACCGCACCGATCGCGGCGACCCCCGTCGACATGACGATGTGCGACGGCCGATTCACCCACGGCGGCTCGCCGACGCGTGAGTGGGCGGCGGCGCGTCCATTCAGGCTCCGACCCGTTCAGCCGAACACGAGCGGCTCGGGAACAAACACTGGTGTCTGGGTGCATCCCCCCGGCTTTGAAGGGCTCGCCGATCCACGCATGAAGTTCAGCGCCGGCCGTGGGATCTCAGCGGTCGGTCCTCGCCGCAGGGGCCAGTGTGAGTGTGGGCCGCACCACCCTGATCGCGGCCCGCAGGTGTTGGACACCGGCGGACGCTTCCCGCGACGGCGTGGGCGGAGCGGCGATGGCGCGCGGCACCGCGCCGAGCAGCAGAACCGCGAGCAGCGTCGTGACGTAGGCCTCCGTGTTCTCAGCCACCATGACCATCCGGTCACCTCGCCCAACGCCCCGGGCGGCCAGTGCGCCCGCCCGGCCTCGGACCGCCTCGACCAAACCGCGGCCCGGCAACGTCGCGAGATGCCCACGGCTGTCGTAGAAGTCGACGTCCGCGTGGTGGTCCCGCAGCAACCGCCCGTAGTCGACCGCGCCGGCTGCCACCGCCGGCGCGTTGGCCGCCAGGTAGGACTGGAGGACCCGGGAGAAGGGGGTCACGCGTCGTCGAGGCGACGGCCACGCGCACCAGCGGCGCCGGCTTTCGTTGCCACATTCTCGTACCGCCGCCGCGACATCGGCTCAATTGCCCTCGGGGAGACTCACGCTCCCGGCAATCTGTCCAGGACCTACCATAAAGCCCGGTCCTTGCCGCGGTGCCGGAACAGAAGAGGGGAACATCGGATGTCGCTGACCCACAAGGTCGCAACGATCCTCGGTGTCTTGACTCTGGCCGTCGGCGCGGCGGATCCGCCGGTCGCGCACTCCGATCCCCCGGCACCGCATGTCGGCAGCGACGGCTACTACCAGCCGTACTCCAATGACTTCACCGGCATGGAAGGCGCGTGGACCGCCGAGAAGGACGGTCCGCAGGTCCATCAGCAGGTCCACATCGACTGGGATGTCCCAGTCACCATGAGCGACGGCACCGTGTTGAAAGCCAACGTCTACCGCCCGATGGACGACGGCTTGGTCGTCACCGAACCGCTACCGACCGTGCTGAATGTGACGCCGTACACGAAGTGGTTGACGGCGCTCGGTTCGAAGGTGGTCAACGCCCCCGGCATCCAGGACGGCATCATGCGCGGCATCGGCAGCCTGGAGAGCTCCGACCCGGCGTTGAAGAACCTGATGCAGCTGTTGCAGGTCCTGGACGGCGGAATGGTGCAGAACATGATGCCCGACAAGCAGCTGGTGAAAAGCGGGTACGTCTGGGTCGATCTCGATGTCCGGGGCACCGGTTTCTCCGACGGCATCTGGCAGTTGACGGGCCCGCGCGAACAACAGGACACCCTCGAGGCGATCGACTGGATCAGCAGGCAGGACTTCAGTGACGGCAAGGTCGGCCAGACGGGGGTGTCCTATGACGCCATCGCCGCGCTGCAGGCCGCCTCGCACCGTCCGCCGGCACTGAAGGCGGTGTTCGCCGCCGAACCGGCCACCGACCTGACCCAGGACGTGGCGTTGCACGGCGGCGCCGTCAACATCGGGTTCCTGCCGTTCTGGCTGTGGGTGGTCAACGGACTCAAGCGAGTTCCCGACGTGCAGTCCATGGTCCTGGGCACCTACCAGCAGGAGTATCGGCAGTGGATCGACGACCGCGCCGATGATCCCACCTCGATGTCGGACGCCATGTACACCGCGCTCAACGCCCGCAGCATGGGCGAGGTGTTCAACTCGCCCGAGGCGATGATGCTGTACGACTCACAGGGGCCGTGGCGCACGGCCACGCGCACCGACATGGCGAACATCAATGTGCCGACGATGATCACCGGCGGTTGGGGCGATCTGTTTCGTAACGCCGAATTCCGCTCCTTCCAGGACCTGACCGGACTCAAACCCGGTGAGAAGCAGTTGATCATGGGGCCGGGCTATCACGTCACCACCACCGGCGGGTACGGCAAGCGCGACGCCCCGCCGAGGGCGGACGTGCTGCAGAAGGCGTGGTTCGACCACTGGATCAAGGGCATCGACAACGGGGTGCAGAACCTCGGTCCTATCCTTGAGCAGATTCCGGGAGCCCAAGGCTGGCAACGGATTACCGATCTGCCGCGCCCGGGGATGGCCAATCAGCGGCTGTACCTGCGCAGCGAGGACAGTCACACCGCGGTGCGCACCCTGCACGACGGGTCCTTGTCTGCGGCACCGCCGACCAGTCCGGACCGACTCACCGTGAAGGTCGGTGTGGCCAGCCTGTGCTCCGATATCACCAACACCCAATACCTGGGCATCTCGGCGATACTCATGGAATGCGCGCAGGACGAACGCACGCATGAGATCGACGGCCTGACGTTCACCAGTGAACCCGTGACGGTGCCGACGGTGATCTCCGGTCCTGTTGCGGTGCACCTGAACACGCAACACGAGGGAACCGACGGCTTCTGGATGGCCTCGGTGAGTGACGTGGACGACGCCTCGGGAAATTCACTGCCGCTGAGCACCGGGTGGGTGGTGTCTTCGATGCGACAGGTCGATGAAGGCCGGAGCAAGCGCGGTCCCAATGGGGACTACATCGACCCGATCCAGCTCATCGATGTCAAGCGCGGCTATCACCCCGTCGTTCCCGGCCAGCCGACCACCGTCGATTTCGGCACCTACCCGCTGGACGCGGTCCTGCAGCCGGGTCACCGGTTGCGGGTCAGCATCTACAGCAGCAACTATCCCTCGGCGCTGCCACCGATGCCGATGATGATGGCGGCGGGTCTCACCCCACCGCCGTATGACGTCCGTGACGTCGCCCTGCTCTTCGACCGGAACAACACCTTCTATCCCGAGCACCTCGACATCGACCCCGCCGCGCCGAGTTGGGTCAGCGTCCCGACCAGCGACCACATCGGTTGAACCGCAACGGTCCTCAGGGCCGGGCGGTGGCGGCAGGACCGCTGTGCGGAATCTGCGCCGCGATCGTGTCGAGCAGGTCGGTGTACCGGTGCGCCTCGGCATGCCGTCCCGGCTTTCCGCTGCTGACCACCGCGGCGGCCAGGCTGCGCGACGGGTCGGCCCACACCGCGATGTCGACAAGGCCGGTGTGCCCGAACGCATCTGGTGAATTACGGCCGAACGGCCCGAACCGGGTCGAGCCGAGCATGTACCCGGTGCCCCAGCGCATCGGCATCAGTCCGGTGGCGATGTCGGGGCGCAACCGGCGTACGGGTTTGATCGCAGCCCGCAGCGTCTCCGGCCGCATCACCCGTACACCGTCGAGTTCCCCTCCGCGGCGGAGGATTTCGGCGAACCGGGAGAGCTCGTCGGCGTTGGACACCGTGCTCGACGACGGCACCACGCTGGTCAGGAACGCCGGGGTGTTGGTGAACGGGATGATCCGGTGCATGGTCCCGCCGACCGCCAGTTTGAACGCCCGTGCGATCGGCGCGGGCAGCGGCTTGCCGGTCGCATGACTCGGCGCCACCAGCGGCACATCCTTTTGCGCCACACCGTAATTGGTCCACCGGAAGCCGAGCGGATCGAGGATTTCGGTGGCCAGGATCTCGCGGATGTTTCGGCCGGTGGCGGCCGAGACGATCTCGCGGACCAACGGGCCCCAGGTGACGCCGTGATACATGTGCACCAGACCCGGTGGATACAGCGGCCTCATCTGGCCGAGCATCTCGCGTGCGTAGTCGCTGTCGTTCATCCGTTTCAGGTCCACCCGCGGTCCCGTCGCGAACGGGATGCCGGCGCTGTGGGTGATCACGTGCCGGATCGTGGTGCGTTCCTTGCCGTGACCGGTGTATGTGGGCAGGTACCGGCAGACCCGATCGTCGAGCGAAAACGCTCCCCGCTCGACGAGCATGTGCACCACGGTGGTGGAGACCGCCTTGGCGGCCGAGTACACGCAGAACGGGGTCGTCGTGCGGACGGGTACCTTTTCGGCGTCGGGCGAATCGTCCGGGCCGTTGCCCCAGCCGTGCCCGATCGCGCGGTTGAGCACCACGGTTCCGTTGTGCCGCAGGCACACCTGGATGGCTGGGTGCATGCCGGCCGAATACCAGTGCCGGGCCGCCGACCAGATCCGCTCGATGGCCGCAGGATCGACACCGGAGTGGTCTTCGGTACCGACGTCGGTCACCGCATCCGGATCCGCGGGCACCCGGATCCGCCCGTCGGTCACACCGCCACCCTGTGCAGCGTCGCCGAGAGGTGGTGCTGCAGCGGATGTCCCACCGCGGCCATCCGCAGCGTGTAGATCAGGGTGTCGCCGTCGACGCGGATCCAACGGGCAACGGCCATAACCTCTTTCGCCGATTCGGTCCGGGCGATCTCCGTGGAGACCAGATCCATCTCCAGCCTCGCGCCGTCGACGGCGAGTGGGCCCTCCTGGATCTCGGTGATGCCGGTCGGGTGCGCGAGCACCCATTCGACGCGGTCGGCGGCCGGTGCGCGCAGGTAGCCGGTTTCCGCGTGCAGGGCGCGGCCGTCGTCGGTGGCGCGGGTGCGTTGGGTGTAGGTCAGGAACGGCTTGCCGACGTGACCGAAGGTGACCTCCTCGGTGTAGCCGAACGGCTGGATCGTGGGGTACTCGCCGGTGCCCTCGCCCGCCCAGGTGCCGAGTAGCGGCGCGAGGGCGGCCAGGTCGGGGTGCAGATCGGGCACGGCTACTCGCCGACGAACTCCGCCGGGCGCTTCTGGAATATCGCCTGGATGCCTTCGGAAAGATCCTTCGACGGCAGGAACGCCGAATTCCAGGCCGCGACGTAGCGCAGGCTCGCCGCCACCTGTGCGGTGCGCTGCTCGTCGAGAACGTCCTTGATGCCCTGGACGACCAGCGGCGGGTTGGCGGCGATCTCGGCGGCGGTGGCGCGCGCGGCGGCCAGCGAGGCCTCGGCGTCGGGGTAGACCTCGTTGACCAGACCGATCTTCTCGGCGCGCGCGGCGTCGATGTCCTTGCCCGTCAGGGCGAGCTCGCGCAGGTGTCCCTCGGACAGAATGAGCGGCAGCCGGGCCAGCGAGCCGACGTCGGCGACGATCGCCAGTTTCACCTCGCGGACGGAGAACTTCGCGTCTTCGCTGGCGTAGCGGATGTCCACGGCACTGATCAGGTCGACGCCGCCGCCGATGCACCAGCCGTGCACCGACGCGATGGTCGGGGTCCGGCAGTCGGCGACCGCGGTGATGGTGTGCTGCATGCGCTTGAGCCGGGTGTGGAACTCCGCGCGCGCCTTGGCCATAGCGCCGTCGGCCATCATCGCGCCCAGTGTGTCACCCATCGCGGCGACGTCGAGACCGTAGCTGAAGTTCTTGCCGGAACCGGTCAGCACGATGGCGCGGACCTCGGGATCGGCGTCCAGTTTTTCGAACACCTCGGGCAGCTCGGCCCAGAACGCCGGGCCCATCGCATTGCCCTTGCCGGGCCCGATCAGCGTCACGGTTGCGACGTGGTCGGCGGTCTCGACGGTTACCGACTCGTACTCATCAGCCATGCAGGCGAGGTTACTCACCCGGCCCAGCCCTCCCGGTCCCAGGTCGAGTCTGATTGTGAGAGCAGTCACATGACAACGTATGGTGTCAACATTGTCGGAGACAAATTGGGAGGCAACCGCGATGCACTACGAGGGAGTTCCGGGAGGTTCCCTGCGGTTCCGGCTCGCGGCCCTGGCCCTTGCGTTCGGCATCGCGGCCGGGTTGGGACACGGAGTCGCGTGGGCCGAGGGAGATTCCGGAACAGACTCGGGCGCGGTGCGTTCCAGCCAGACGGACATCGACACCGGGGCCACGTCCGAATCCGGCGGGGCCGACCACGGCGCCGCCGCGTCCGGCCAAGAGGGTCCCGACGCCAACGAGCCCGGTTTCAAAGACTCTGACACGACGGATCCCAGCCCCCAGGACCCCGACACGCAGGACCCCGGCGCGGTCGGCGGCATCGAGTCGGCGGAGCCGGACACCGACGCGGCGGTCACCGAGCCCCCGTCGTCGGCGGAGCCGGACACCGACGCGGCGGTCACCGAGCCCCCCAAGGCCACCCCGGCGCCCCCCGCCGACCAGGAGATCCCGGAAACTCCCGCGGCAGAGCCGGATCCGGTCCCGACGCCGAGCCGGGTACGCGAGGACCCGCCGGCGTCCGCGCCGGCCGAATCAGTCGGGGAACCCGTCGCCGCCGCGCCGTCGGCGCCGGCCGAATCAACGGTCCGGACGGTGAGCAGACTGACTGCGGAGCCCCCCGAGACCGTCGCCACGACCACCACCGCCCCGAGGGCCCTCGTCACCGTCACCACGCCGAGTGCGCCTCAGCCGTTATCGCCCATCGCGGAGCTCCTCGAGCTACCCGGCCGCATCGTCAACGCGGTGCTGCAGTTTTTCGGCTTCACCACCTCGTTGGACGGCAACAAGTCGCCCTTCACGCTGGCGCCCATCAATGACCTGATCTTCGCCGTGTTCCGCGGCGTGGAGTTGCTGCTCGGTTTCGACCGGACACCCCCCGCCCAGCAGGTGGTCCCGACCGAGACCTACACCGGTCCCCCGACCGGCGAGACGCCCACCGTGGCCCAGTTCCTCAACGCCTCGGCCGCCGAATACGTCCTCGGCGGTGTCCCCGGCGGTCTGGTTCCGTTCACCGTGAACGGATTCCAGATGGCGTCGACCAACATTTTCTCCGGCATGTCGGCCAAGGTGTGGGTGACGCCGCAGCGGCAGCTCATCATCGCTTACCAGGGCACGACGGGCGGGACGAACCTGCTGTTCAACCCGCTCATCGCGATCAGCCAGATACTCGCCGACATGCAGGTCATCTTCACCAACACCACGCCGTGGGCGTTCTACGACGCCCTCGACTTCGCCCGCCGGGTGCAAACCGAAGCCGCCAAGCAGGGCTACGGCGACGATCGCATCTTCGTCACCGGCCACTCACTCGGTGGTTGGGAGGCCGAGTACGTCGCCCAGCAGATCGGCCTGGACGGCATCGGGTTCGAGAGTCCCGGCATCAACACCGTCGTCGCGGGCAACGGCGCAGGCTCCGGGTTCGTCAACGTCGAGACCTACGGTGACGTGGCTGCCTACATGGCCACCGATCTGCCCGGATTGCACCCGTTCATGCCGGAGTACGTGCCCGGTGGCGGCAGTAAGCCGCACTACGGGTCGATCGTGATGATCGGCGATCCGGCGGCCGTCAATCCGATGTACCACGCAGCGACCCTGTGGGGTAAGGGGCTGCTCGGCAGTCTCATCTTCATGATCGACTTCCTGGGCAATTTCTTCGAGCACCATCTGCCCGGACTGCAGGCCTACAACCTGGACGTCAGCCCCGACCCCGGCGTGGTCACCTGGTTGGGGGCCGAAACGGGTCCGGTCAATGACGGATGGGGCGAATACACCATCCCCGAACTGCTGGCTGCCGCGTCCGCGGCCAAGGTGCTGGTCCGGGCTTAGCGGCCGCTCAGCGGACCTTCATCCGGCCGAGGACCTCCTTCAGCGGGGCGTCCGGCACGCCCTTGCAGAGGATCCCGGCCAATGCCGACAACAGGAACGCCTGGCTCTCCGGTGACTTCTGACCCTGCTTCCCGGCGATCTCGCTGACCACCTTCAACCGGTCGGACTCGCTGAGGGTGATGAACTCCGCGCAGGTGATGTCGGGCGAAAGGGGTTCGGTGGTCATCGCGACCTGCCCGCCGGTGGTGCGCGCGCAGCCGCTCAGCACCGCCGCCGCCACCAGCGCGGCCGCGACGGCCCGTTTCACGCGTGCCTGGCTCATGAGGATCCGTTTCCTTTTCCACTGGCGATCCAGTCGGTGGCGAATGACAGGAAGGCGTCGTTCTCGTGAGGCGCGCCGATGGTCACGCGGACCCCGTCGCTACCGTACGGGCGCACCAGGATGCCGGAGTCGGCGGCCTGCTCGACGAAGCCGGCGGTGTGCTGCGGACCCAGCGGCAGCCAGACGAAGTTGGCCTGGGAGTCGGGCAGTGTGTAGCCGGCGTCGCGCAGCGCGGCGCCGACCCGGCCGCGTTCGGCGACCACCGCATCGGTGCGGGCCAGCAGTTCGTCGGCGGCGTTGACCGACGCGATCGCGGCCGCCTGCGCCAGGCTGCTCGCGGTGAACGGCACGTACACTTTGCCCAGTGCGGTGATGACGTCCGGGTCGCCGACGGCATACCCAACCCGTGCTCCGGCCAGCCCATAGGCCTTCGAGAAAGTCCGCAGCACAACGACATTCGGATGTTCTCGGGCCAAGCCGATGCTGTCGGGCAGCAAGCCGTCCCGGATGTACTCGACGTAGGCCTCGTCGATGCACACCACGATATCTTCGGGAATGGCCCGCACGAAGGCGGCCAGCTCGTCCGGCGGCACCACCGTTGACGTCGGATTGTTGGGGTTGCAGACGAAGATCAGCCGGGTGCGTTCGGTGACGGCGGCCAGCATCGCGTCCAGGTCGTGGGTGTGGTCGCGCAGGGGCACGGGCACCGGGGTGGCGCCGGCCACCCGCACCTGCAGCGGGTAGACCTCGAAGGCACGCCAACCGAACATCACCTCGTCGCCGACCGACGCGGTGATCTGGATCAGCTGCTGGCAGAGGCTGACCGAGCCGCACCCCGCCGCGATGTGCTCGGGGGCCACGTTCACATGCTTGGCCAGATGCTCCCTGAGGTCGACGTAGCCGTTGTCCGGGTAGCGGTTGATGGTGTCGGTGGCCTGCTGGATTGCCGCCCGCACGCTGGGCAGTGGGCCGTCCACCGTCTCGTTGCTGGCCAGCTTGATCGCACCGGGAACCGTCTTGCCAGGCGTATAGGCCGGTAGATCGGCCATCAGTGGGCGCAGGCGGGCGGTCATTTGGCCAGCATAAGTGAGGCTGTGTACGCTGTGCCCTCGGCGGTTCCGGCGCCGACCCGGCGTCCGGTAACCTCTACCAAGTTCGAGGAGGCGTGCCAGAGCGGCCGAATGGGACTCACTGCTAATGAGTTGTCCCCCTCAAAGGGGACCGGAGGTTCAAATCCTCTCGCCTCCGCCACACAACTGAACATGGGTACCACCAAGCGCCCGTAGCTCAACGGATAGAGCATCTGACTACGGATC
>WBZP01000197.1_pt2 | contig 71622 bp, 55 predicted proteins | sample 5204301 | NCBI WGS metagenome assembly WBZP01 (sample SAMN12412401, study PRJNA552823) | activated sludge metagenome | isolation source: activated sludge from nitrification reactor of wastewater treatment plant... | place: USA: Pennsylvania | collected 2017 | reverse complement strand
GGTGTTGTTGATTGTTGCCGCCTTGCGATTCAAGGTGACGATGCGGGGAGATGATATTGTCTTGTTTCGCGAATCGCTCTCGGAAGCCTGCAATTCCAACGCAAGCAATTTGGTCCCGGCGCTGTTAAACAGCATCAGGCCGATATTGGCGGCGGATGCCAGCGAATAGCTTGGCTGAAACACGTTGGTGCTCCTAGCCAGCCCTGGCGTAGCGGTTCCACCGAATACGTCGACATTGGAAAAACCACTGGTAGTTCCCAATGCAGCCCGAGTGGTGTTGGTACCAGGCACCTGATAACCACCCGATTGCAGGACATCCGACTGGGCGAGGCGCAATCGAACTCCCAGCGAATTCAGGAAGCCGGTCGAGGCCTCGACAATGCGGGCTTCGATCATCACCTGTTTCGGCGGCACATCGACGTTCCGGATCACTTCGCGAATGGCTTCGATCACCGCGGCCGTGTCACGCACGAACACCTGGTTGGTGGCGTCGTGCACCGAGATACCGCCACGCGCGGAAAGCATGCCCTTCGTGGTGCCGCCCGCGGCGGTCGGGGTGCCCACCGAGGGCGTCGCCGGCGGTGCGGCAGGAGTTGCGCCCGGTGTGGCGCCAGCGGGAGGGCCCGACGCGAAGCTGCTATTCACCAAGGCGACCAGATCCGCGGCCTTGATGTAGTTGAGCTTGAAGGTCTCCGCTACCAGCGGGGCCACGTCGTTTGCCCGGGTCAGTTCATCGGCGGCATCCTGATCGCGCTTTTGCAGCACGACCCGGTCCCCGAACAGGACGATGTCGTTGCGCACGCGCATGCCGGCATTGACTTGCGCCATGATGATCTCAAGCGCCTGATCGTAGGGAATGTTCTCGAGGTTTACGGTGACTGTTCGGCCGTTCAGGGAAGGATCGACCAGCACGTTCTTGCCCGAAATGTCGGCGAGCGTGCGCAATACCATGGTGGCATCTGCGTTGAAGAAATTGATCGAAACCTTCTGCCCTTGTTGCCCGCTCTGAACCAGTTTGTTGGCGTCATCCGTAGGGATCGGCTTGATTTCGATGGTCAGCTGGTTGTTGGCCAGATGTGCCTGGTGAAACCAGCGGCCGCGTGCAGCGATATCGAGGCGCGTCAGATTGCCCATGGCACGCGACGTAAGTGTTGTCACCGGGGTCGCGAAATCATTGACGTCACGGCGGTTCTGCAGGCGCTCGGGCAGTTCCACGTCGCGCAACTCGACGGAGAGTCCCGTGCCCGTCCGGCGGACGTCGATCGGTACCGTGCCGTCGGTCAGATCGACGGTGATGGTGGCCTGCCCATCATCGCCGCGACGGAACACGATATCGCGGACGGCGGCGGTGTCGGCAGCCGCCATGGCAGCAGCCCCTGCCGCGCCGGCGGAGGGCGCGGACGACGGCTGATAGACGCTCGGCGCCGGTTCCTGATTGGCCTGCACGCTCTGCGACTGCAACTTGATGAACAGCACATCGCCGGCGATTTCGGTGGAAAACTTGGTCGGCCTGTAAAGGTTCAGCACCAGGCGCGTCAATTTCTCGGTCTGCACCAGATTCAGGCTCTTGAGATCGCCCGCCGCCACCTGCTGCGTGGACTGGCCGGTCTGGTTGTCGGTCTCGGGAAAGTCGATCACCACGCGCGGCGGTTCCACCACGCTCCAATTCCCCGGCAGCATCTTCAACGGCGCGGACATCTGAACTTTGAGCAGAACCTGATCGCCGTCCCGTCTGACCTGGATCTGCTTGATGGAGTTTTCGGCCGCGCTGGAAACCCCGGACAGACCAAACCAGAAGCCCGCGATAACTGCGATGGAAACATGCCGGTTGATGAGCACGGCGCCCGAAGCCGACAAAGCCTTCGCCAGCCAGCGCCGGAAAGACGCTCCAGTTGCGGCGTAACGCGTGCTTGCGCACGGCATGGCCTTCTCTGATACTTCGCTACGCTTGATGTTCATCAACGTCCTCCCTCAGTCGGCACCGTGAGCACCTTCTCCTGCTCGACCCATGCGCCGTTCGCATCCTTGACAGTTTCCAGCACCTTGACGCTGTCTCTGGTGATTGCCGTAATCTTGCCAAAGCTGCGGCCCATGTATTCGCCGACGCGCACATGCTTCGGCTTGTTCGGTGGCGGCGTCTGGATCAGGGCATAGGGCACTTTCCCCGCCATGATGACGCCGGCCACCTTGAGATCTTCGAGCGGGAAGGCTTCCAGCGGTTGCGGCGGGCGGGTGCGATCAGGCGTCGTCTTCAGTGCGGCGGCCTCCATCGTCACGATCTTGCCCGGCGAGAACGGCGACGTCAGCGTCTCCGCCTCGTAGGCAACCACCGGGAATGCGGTGATTTCAGGCAAGGGTGCCACCTTGCCTTTCATGTCCTTGGCCTGTTCGCGCATCCACTCCCGCAGGTCCTGATGCTGCTCGGTTCCGCAACCCAGCAATAACAACGGGCAGAGCAGGAGGAGTCGATACAGCTTCATTTCCTGCCCGCCTTGGCCGCCGCCTGCGCCTTTTTCTGAGCGGCAATTTCCGTCTCGTCCAGATAGCGGAAGGTCTTGGCCGTGGTTCTCAAGGTCATGGTCCCGTTCGGATTCGTGCTCAGATTGATGTCGTTCAGCGTAACGATGCGAGGCAGCCTGGCAAGATCCCCGGTAAACCCGCCAATGTCATGGTAGCTGCCGATCAACGTAAGGGTGATCGGGACCTCGGTATAAAACTCCTTGCTGGCCTCGCCGCCGGGCTTGAAGAGTTCAACCGAGAGGCCGCGGCCTTGAGCCGCCTTGTTGATATCAACCAGCATGTCGCCCATCTCGGCCTTGTTCGGCAGTTGCTTCAGCAGGTCGCCGAAGGAGCGATCGATCTCGGCCAACTGGCGGCGGTATTCATCAAGATTGACCGCCTGCCGCTTCTTGTTCACCCATTCGTCCTTGAGCTTGGTTTCCTCGGCCTTCTTCGCCTCAAGCTCTTCCAGTTGAACACTCCAGCCAAAGGCGCCAAACCCCCAGGCCGTCGCAATCAGGGCCACAAAAAGCCCCAGCAGAATCACCACCCGTGGCGCCAATGGCCACAAACCCGGATCCTTCGGATCGAGGGTCTTGAAATCCATGACCAGCTGCTGAAAATCAATCAGCGGCGCTTTCGGTCCGGCTGCCTCCGGCTTGGCTGCCTGCTTTTCCGCCAAACGGTCTACCGCCGACTTGCGCTTGAACAGCGACGACAGGGATGGCAGCTTCATTTCTTCTTCCCCTGCCCCGGATTGGCGTCCGCCGTGGTTTGGCGGGTGATCATGGTTGTGATCCCGAACGCGTTCAAGCGCCGGCCGCTGACCGCCTCGGCTTTGGTTTCAATCAACGTCGAGCGCTCGAGCAGGGGCGACTCATCGAGATTGTTCATCAGCGTGTTGATCCGGGCATTCGACTGCGCGTAGCCGGAGACGTTGATCAGTTGCCCGGCCTGCGCCAGGGTCCGCAAGTAGATCCCTTCCGGAACTTGCTTGGCCAGTTCGTTGAACAGGTGCACCGTTTCCGTGCGGTTGGCCTGCAGTGCCTCGATCACCCGCTTGCGGGCCAGCAGCGCGTTGGTCTGCTCCTGGATCTTCTTGATTTCGTCGATTTCCTTGTTCAGGCTGGCAATTTCGTGGCGGAGGAATTCCCCTTTCTCGTCCTGAGCCTTGGCTTTGCCGTTGATCACCGTGAAGCCCAGGAACCAGATCACCGCCGCCAGCAAGGACACCAATCCAAGAAGGACGTAGAACTGCTGCCGTCGCGCCTTGCGCTTCGCTTCTCGATGCGGGAGAAGATTGATCCGGATCATTGATCGAACTTCCTCAGCGCCAGCCCGCAAGCAACCATCAAGGATGGCGCGTCGGCCGCAAGCTGCTTGGCGCGAATGCGCGGCGATATCGGCATCCCGGCAAATGGATTGGCCAGCAGCGTGTTGACGTTGGTGCGCTGGGCAACCAGTTCGGCGACCCCCGGAATCAGCGCCGATCCACCGGCAAGAATGATGTGATTCACTTCGTTGTAGGGCGTCGAGGTGAAGAAGAACTGCATTGCGCGGGCGACTTCCTGCGCCAGGTTTTCGATGAACGGGTGGAGGATTTCCGCTTCGTAGTTGTCAGGTGGCGTGCCCGAGCGCTTCAGCGTTTCGGCTTCGTCCTGGCCCATGCCGTAAGCGTGCATGATCTTGTCGGTAAGCTGCGAGCCGCCGAATGCCTGCTCGCGCAGGTAGATCTGCTGGTCATCCTTCATGATGGTGACCTTCATCGCCGATGCGCCCACGTCAACCAGGGCCACGATCTGGCGCGCTCCGCCACCCGGCAGTTGCTTGATCACCAACTCATATGAGGCCTGGATGGCGTAGGCCTCGACATCCATCACCACCGGCTTGAGCTGGGCCACTTCGGCGGCGGCAACGCAGTCCTCGACCTTTTCCTTGCGCGACGCCGCCAACAGTACCTCGACGTCGTCGGGATTCGACGGCGCCGGCCCGATTACCTGAAAGTCGAGGTTGACCTCCTCAAGGGCAAAAGGAATGTACTGATTGGCCTCGGACTCAACCTGGATTTCCATGTCCTCCTCGCGCAGATTGGCGGGCAGGGTGATCTTCTTGGTGATGACCGCGGAGGTTGGCAGCGCCATGGCGATGTAGCGGGTCGACGTGCCGAGTCTTTCCCAGCACCGGCGAAGTGTGTCGGCGACCGCCTCAAGCGACGCCAGATTGCCATCCAGAACCGCATCGCTGGGCAGTGACTCAATGGCATAGCGCTCTACCCGCGGTTGCCCCTTGCCGGCGTCAGCCAACTCAACCATCTTGATCGCGGACGAACTGATGTCCACACCGATCAACGGGCGCAGCTTCGGGTTAAAGATCGACTTCAGCGCTGAGACATCGATCTGCAAAGAATTTTCCCTTTAAAAATATTGCGTTACGAGGTATACAGATAATTTACTTCAGATGCTAGCAGCAACTATATCGGCTGTAAAGCAAAATTATTAAGGGCTGTCGGCGGCAGCGTGTCTCCAGCGCCACAGCTATAATCCCCCGCGCCGCTATCTGCCCCCTCCATTCGTGCCCAATCCGTCCCTACCCGCTGCTGCCCGCTGGGCACTGTACTTGGTGCTGCTGATCGCCGGCGGCATGCTCAGCGTCGTGGCGCTTGGCGGCATCGCGTTGATTCTCGCCTATCCGCAACTGCCCTCGCTCGATGTGCTGACCGACTACCGGCCGAAGATTCCCCTGCGGGTCTTTTCCGGCGACGGCCAGTTGATTGGCGAATTCGGCGAGGAACGGCGAAACTTCGTGCATATCAAGGATGTCCCGGCGGTAATGAAGCAGGCCATTCTCGCCGCCGAAGACGAGCGCTTCTACCAGCACCCGGGCATAGACACCCTGGGCATACTGCGCGCGGCCTATTCCAATTTCGTCGGCGGCGGCAAGCGCCAGGGCGCATCGACCATCACGATGCAGGTGGCTCGGAACTTCTTCCTTTCCAGCGAAAAAACCCTGACCCGAAAACTCTACGAAATGTTACTGGCTTTCAAGATCGAGAGCAATCTGGGCAAGGACCAGATACTCGAAATCTACGTGAACCAGATTTACCTCGGGCAGCGCGCCTACGGCTTTTCGGCGGCGGCGCAGATTTACTTCGGCAAGGCCTTGAAGGATGTCAGCCTGGCCGAGGCGGCGATGCTTGCCGGACTGCCCAAGGCGCCTTCGGCCTTCAACCCGGTGGCCAATCCAAAGCGGGCGCAACTGCGCCAGCAATATGTCCTGCGCCGCATGCGCGAACTCAGCTTCATCGACGAGGCGCAGGTGAAATCCGTCCAGGCGGAACCGCTGTATGTGAAGCGCGACGTCAATGACTTCGGCGTGCATGCCGAGTATGTCGCCGAAATGGCGCGCCAGATCGCCGCCGAGCGCTTCCCCGACGATCTCTACAGCCGCGGCCTGCGGGTGATCACCACGATCACCCGCGCCGATCAGCAAGCCGCCTATGCTGCTTTGCGCCGCGGCGTCATCGATTACGACCGGCGTCACGGCTACCGTGGCGCCGAAGCCTATGTCGATATGAACGACATCAGTTCCGATCAGGACGAGGGCCTGGAAGAACATCTGGCCGACTACGACGACAGCGACGATCTGCTGCCGGCCATCGTGCTGGAGGCCACGCCGAAACAGGTGCGCGCCTATGTGCGAGGCGGCGAGGTCCTCAGGATCGGTGACGACGGTCTCAAGTTCGCCGCACGCATGCTGGACGACCAATCCCCGCCGAACAAACGACTGCGGCGCGGCGCCGTGATCCGCGTCCAGAAATCCGAAAAGGGTTGGCAAATCGTTCAGTTGCCCCAGGTCGAAGCCGCCTTCGTCGCCGCCAGCCCGGTCGATGGCGCGATCCGGGCCCTGGTCGGCGGTTTCGATTTCCACCGCAACAAGTTCAACCATGTCACCCAGGCGTGGCGGCAACCGGGGTCCAGTTTCAAGCCCTTCATCTACTCTGCCGGGCTCGAAAAGGGCTACACCCCGGCTTCCGTGATCCCCGACGAACCGATCTCGATTTCCGCCGAAGAGACGGGCTCGCAGGCATGGGAACCGAAGAACTACGACGGCAAGTACGAAGGCCCGATGAGCCTGCGCAACGCGCTGGCCAAATCCAAGAACATGGTTTCGATCCGTCTGTTGCGCGCCATCGGCCCCCGCTATGCGCAGGATTACGTGACCCGCTTTGGGTTCGACGCCGACAAGCAGCCGCCGTATCTGACGCTGGCATTGGGTGCCGGATCGGTGACGCCATGGCAGCAGCTCGCCGCCTATTCGATCTTCGCCAACGGTGGCTACCGCATCAACCCTTATATCGTGCGCCAGATTCTCGATGACAAGGGCAAGGTATTGGCCGCTGCCCAGCCGGCGCTGGCCGGCGACGAGTCGTTGCGCGCGATCGATGCGCGCAACGCCTGGCTGATGGACAGCATGATGCACGACGTGGCCCGGCGCGGGACCGCCGCCCGCGCCGATGCCACGCTCAAGCGCGGCGATCTGGCCGGCAAGACCGGCACCACCAACGACTATGTCGATGCCTGGTTCTGCGGCTACCAGCCGACCGTGGTTGGCATTGCATGGATCGGCTTCGATCAGCCCAAGCGCATGGGCAGCGGCGAAACCGGCAGCGCGGCGGCGCTGCCGATCTGGATCGCCTTCATGGAGCAGGCCCTGAAGGGAGTTCCCGAGAGCTGGCAGGACACCCCCGAGGGCCTCGTCTCGATCGTCGCCAACGATCCTTCAGGCAAGACCAGCAAGGAGCTCATTTACAAGGAGTTTCTGCCGCCCCCGCCGGCCGACGAGGAGGAAGCCGAAGCCGCGCGGGTGCCGTCGCCGGCGCCGATTCAGGATGCGAACCCGAAACCCGTAGACCGGCCCGCGCCGGAAAAGAAGGGCTAGAGAACGACCTTGTGGCCGGCCTGCTCGGACAGGGTACGCGACAAAGCCGCCAGCAGTTCCTCGCCATCGCGGGTGCCGAGCCAGCGCCCACCCGCAGGACGGAAGTGATAGCCGCCGGATTTCGCCGCCAGCCAGATCTCGCGCGCGGCACCGTGGCGATTCAGTATGATCTTCGAGCCTTGGTCGAACTCGATCTCGATCACGCCGCCGGGTTTGATTTCAAAATCGAAATCGGCGACGCCGCTGTCGCTCGCCACCTCAAGCGCCGCCTCGATCCTCGCCAGTTCGGCGTCGGCCGCGGCCATGAACTCCCGCTCATCCATCGCGTGTTACCATCCTTCGCCAGTCGAGATTCCCTCGAACACACCTATCTGACATGCGTCTGATCCCTTCCTTCCTCGCCGCTTTGGCTGTCCTCGCCGCCTGTGGCACCAAGACCCCGCTGACGCTGCCGCCCCAGGCACAGCCGGCTCCCGCGGCGACGCCGGGCTCCGCGATCGATCATAGCAACAAAGCCGCCGCCGAGCACGGTCGATGAGTCTGGCCGTAATGCGCGAACTCGGCCTGCACGTCGAGGGCGTCGCGCTGACCGACATCGCCGCCCGGTTCGGCACCCCCTGCTACGTCTACTCGCGCGCCGCGCTGACGACGGCCTACGCGACTTATCACGAGGCGTTGCGTACGCACGGGCTGGCCGAGCGGTCACTGATCTGCTATGCCGTCAAGGCCAACTCCAATCTGGCGATCCTCGATCTCTTCGCCCGACTTGGCGCCGGTTTCGACATTGTTTCCGGGGGCGAACTGGCGCGAGTAGCCGCCATCGGCGGCGCAGCCAACAGGATCGTGTTCTCCGGCGTCGGCAAGTCGCGCGCGGAAATGCGTTCGGCGCTGGCGGCGGGCATTCACTGTTTCAATGTCGAATCGGCGAGCGAACTCAGGCAGCTCGACGAGATTGCCGGCAGCCTCGGGCTGCGTGCGCCAGTCTCGCTGCGCGTGAATCCGGACGTCGATGCGCGGACCCACCCCTATATCGCGACCGGGCTCAAGAACACCAAGTTCGGCGTCGCCTTCGCCGACGCGTTCGGGCTCTACCGGCACGCCGCGACCCTGCCGAACATCGCACTGAAGGGCATCGATTGTCATATCGGCTCCCAGTTGCTCGACCCGGCGCCGGCTGCGGCGGCCACCGACAAGGTGCTGGAGCTGGTCGATCGTCTCGCGGCCGCGGGAATCCGCCTGGAGCACATCGATGTCGGGGGCGGCATGGGCATCCAGTACCGTGCCGACGAACCCGCGCCAGCTGCGGCTGATTATCTGGCGCCGATGCTGGCCAGGCTGGCCGGGCGCCATGAAACACTGGTGTTCGAGCCGGGACGCTCGCTGGTCGGCAATGCCGGACTGCTGCTGACCCGGGTCGAAGTGCTCAAGCCCGGTGCGGAAAAGCACTTCGCCGTGGTGGATGCCGCGATGAACGACCTGCTGCGCCCCGCGCTCTATGACGCCTGGCACGACATCGTCCGAGTCGACCCCGAGGGACCGGGGACCGCGACCCTTTATGAAATCGTCGGCCCGGTCTGCGAATCCGGCGACTTCCTCGGCCATGACCGCCGCCTTGCGCTGCGCGAGGGCGATCTGCTCGCGATCCTCTCGTCGGGCGCCTACGCAATGGCCATGGCCTCGAATTACAACACCCGCCCGCGCGCCGCCGAGGTGATGGTCGATGGCGACGTCGTGCATCTGATCCGGCGCCGCGAGGAAGTCGCCCAGCTTTTCGCGCTCGAATCCACGCTGCCCTGAAACAGCCGGCCCGCCGATGACCAAGACGCGCACCGCTCTGCTCCTGGTCGCCGTGCTCGCCGCGGCGGGCGGGGCGTCGTGGTACCTGGCTCGCCCCGAGGCGCCCGGCGCCGGCAAGAAGGCGTCGCCGCCGCCACCCGTTCCTGTCAGGCTGGCCAAGGCGCTGGTGCGCGACATGCCGCTGCGACTCGAAGTCACCGGTCGCACCGAAGCTTACGAAACCGTGACGCTGAAGTCGCGCGTGGATGGCCAGGTACGCGGCGTGGCATTCACCGAAGGACGACACGTGCGCCAGGGAGAGATCCTGTTGCGACTCGACCCCGCCGACTTTCAGGCCCGCTTGAACCAGGCCGCAGCCAATCTGGCGAAAAGCCGGACGCAACTGGCCAAGGCGCGCGCCGATGTCGGGCGCTATGTCGCGCTGCGCGCCAAGGGCTTTGTTTCCGAGGAAAAGGTTGCCGAGCTGCGTACCGCGGCGTCGGCAGCCGAATCGGCCGCGGCCGCCGATTCGGCCGCGGTCGAGCTGGCGCGCCTGCAATTGTCATACACCGAGATCAGGGCCCCCTTCGCCGGCGTGGTCGGCGCCAAGCTGGTGTTCCCCGGCGCCGCGGTGAAGGTCAACGAAACCGCGCTGGCGGTGGTCAATCGTGTCCGTCCGCTGTACGTCGGTTTTGCCGTCCCGGAGAAGTACCTGCCGCAACTGCAGGCCGGCATGCGCTCGGCAACAAAGTCGCTGAAAGCGGCGATCTCCTTACCGGACGGCGACACCCGCTGGGACGGCGAGGTCCGCTTTCTCGACAACGGGGTCGATGTCGCGACGGGCACCATCCAACTCAAGGCGATCGTGCCGAACGCGGACGAAGCCCTCGCACCCGGTCAGTTCGTCGCCGTCAGCCTGGTGCTGGACACGCTGCCGGCGGCGGTGGTGATCCCCTCCGAATCCGTGCAGCAGGGGCCCGAAGGCAGCTTCGTCTTCGTCGCCAGGGACGACGGCAGCGTCGAATTGCGCAAGATTCGCGTGAGCTCGATCCAGGGCCAGTCGGCAATCGTCGCCGAGGGACTGTCCGGCGGTGAGTCGGTGGTCACCGAAGGGCATCTGCGTCTCACCGCCGGCGCCAGGATCAAGACAGCGGATACCGTGCCGGAGCTGGCACCGGGCAAGCCCGCCGCGGTCGCCACGACGCGCAAACCCTAGGACATCGCGATGCAATTGTCGGAGCTGTGCATCCGCCGCCCGGTGATGACCACGCTGCTGATGGCCGCCTTTCTCATCTTCGGCGTCATCGCCTACCGCGCCCTGCCGGTTTCCGAACTGCCCAACATCGATTTCCCCACCATCTCGGTCACTGCCCAGTTGCCGGGCGCATCGCCCGAGACGATGGCCGCCGCGGTCGCGACGCCGCTTGAAGGCCAGTTCGCGACAATCGCCGGCGTCGACTCGATGACCTCAACCAGCGCGCAGGGCAGCTCCAGCATCACGCTGCAATTTTCCCTGGACCGCAACATCGACGCCGCCGCGCAGGACGTACAGTCGGCCATCGCCGCCGCGCAGCGCAAGCTGCCACCGGACATGCCGACGCCGCCCTCCTTCCGCAAGGTGAATCCGGCGGATTTTGCGATCTTCTACATCGCGATGAACTCCGCGACGCTGCCCACCTGGGTGGTCAACGAGTATGCCGAAACCCAGCTTGCCCAACGCCTGTCGACGCTGCCCGGCGTCGCCCAGGTGAATGTGTTCGGATCGCAGAAGTATGCGGTGAGGATACAGGTGGATCCAGCTCAGCTCAGCTCGCGAGGGCTGGGCATCGATGAACTGCAGGCGGCCGTGAAGACAGCGAACGTCAATTTGCCGCTGGGTACGCTCGACGGCACGCGACAAAGCTTTGCCCTGGAAGCCAACGGCCAGTTGACCAGCGCGGCAGCCTATCGCCCGCTGACGGTGGCGTGGCGCAACGGCGCCGCGGTCAGGCTGGAAGAGCTGGCGAAGGTCATCGACGGCGTGGAGAACGCCAAGGTTGCCGCCTGGTTCAACGACCGGCGCACCATCATGCTGGCGATATACCGCCAACCGGGATCGAACACGATTGAAACGGTCAACTCGATCAAGCGCGTGCTGCCGGCCTTCCAGGCCAATCTCCCGGCCTCGATTGACCTGCAGGTGCACTATGACCGCAGCGTCTCGATCCACGAGGCGATCAATGACGTGCAATTCACGCTGATCCTGGCCGGCCTTCTGGTAGTTCTGGTGATCCTGATGTTTCTGCGCAATCTGTCGGCCACGGTGATACCGGCGATCGCCTTGCCGATCTCGATCGTCGGCACGTTTGCCATCATGTACGCCTTCGGCTACAGCCTCGACAACCTCTCGCTGCTGGCGCTGACGCTATCGGTGGGCTTCGTCGTCGACGACGCCATTGTCATGCTGGAGAACATCGTTCGCCACATCGAGCATGGCGAGGAACCTTTTGCCGCGGCCATCCGCGGCGCGCGCGAAATCGGCTTCACCATCATTTCGATGACGCTGTCGCTGGTCGCGGTGTTCATTCCGGTAATGTTCATGAGCGGGATCGTCGGCCGCCTCCTGCATGAGTTTGCGGTGACCATCTGCGCGGCGATCCTGGTTTCCGGCTTCGTTTCGCTGACGCTCACCCCGATGCTGTGCAGCCGTTACCTGAAGCATGCCGGGCCGACGCAGCACGGTCGCCTCTTCATGGCCTTCGAGCGTTTCTTCGATGCGTTGCTGGCCGGCTACAGACGCTCGCTGGGCTGGTGCATGGTGCGGCCGCGATGGGTCATGCTTTCCTTTGTCCTCACCCTGATAATCAGCGCGCTGCTCTTCGGCGCGGTGCCCAAGGACTTCCTGCCCAGCGGCGACACCGGCCAGATCGTCGCGTCCACCGAAGGCCCGCAGGACATTTCGTTTCCGGCAATGATGGAGCGGCAACGCGCGGTCGCCGCAATTCTTGCCAAAGACCCCAGCGTGCGCACGCTGGCCTCCTTCGTCGGCGCCAGCGGCTCGCGCACCACCTCCAACACCGGCACCCTGATCCTGAATCTCAAACCGCGCGGCGAACGCACGGAATCGCCCGACCAGATCATCGCCCGTCTGCGGCCCAAACTGGCTGCCGTGCCGGGAGTCCGCGTATTTCTGCAAAATCCGCCGCCGATCCGCATCGGTGGCCAGTTGACCAACGCCCAGTTCCAATACACCCTGCAAGACAGCGACCTCGGCGAGCTCTACCAGTGGAATGACATCCTGCTCGACCACTTGCGCCAGTTGCCAGGCTTGGTGGACGTCAACACCAACCTGAAGAACCAGAGCCCTGTGCTTGCCCTCGACATCGACCGCGAAAAGCTGGCGCCGCTGGGGCTCAGCATCGGTCAAATCGAGGACGCGCTGCAAAGCGCCTTCAGCTCGCGCCAGATCTCCACGATCTACGCCGCCACCAATCAATATCAGGTCATCCTCGAAGTTGCACCGGAGCTGCAGGCCGACCCGGCCACGCTGGCGAAGATCCATGTCCGTTCCGCCAGCGGCAAGCTGGTACCGGTCGATACCGTGGCCCGCGTCAGCCGCGGCACCCAGGCGCTGACCGTCAATCACCAGGGCCAATTGCCCTCGGTCACGCTGTCCTTCAACCTGCTGCCCGGCGTGTCCTTGGGCGATGCGGTGAAGCGCATCCGCCAGATGGAACGCGAGATGAACCTGCCCGCCTCGCTCACCACGAGTTTGCAGGGCACGGCGCAAGCCTTCGAAGCCTCGCTGCAGGGCCTGGGCCTGTTGCTGCTGATCGCCATTGTCGTCGTCTACATCGTGCTCGGCATCCTCTACGAGAGTTTTGTGCATCCGCTGACCATTCTCTCGGGGCTGCCGGCCGCGGGCCTGGGTGCGCTGCTTACATTGCTGATCTTCCGCGTCGATCTGAATCTTTACGCCTTCGTCGGCATCATCATGCTGGTGGGCATCGTAAAGAAGAACGCGATCATGATGATCGACTTCGCGCTGGAGCGGCAGCGCGAGGAAAACGCAGCGGCGGCGCAGGCGATCTTCGAGGCCTGCATGGTGCGCTTCCGGCCGATCATGATGACCACCATGGCCGCGCTGGTCGGGACGCTGCCAATTGCGGTGGGCTGGGGCGCCGGCGCCGAAGTGCGCCGGCCGCTTGGCCTGGCTGTGGTCGGCGGCCTGTTGCTGTCGCAGTTCCTGACGCTGTACCTGACACCGGTGGTGTACCTGTACCTCGACCGTCTGGGCGGTCCAAAGCGGCCTTCGTGACGGTTCCGCGCCCGCCGCGCGAAGGACGCCGGCGCACCGCGCACCGCGCGGGCAGGGGGTGATGTAGACTCGACTCGGCAGCGCTATCCACACGTGGACCGGTGGACCGCCACCCAGCCGCCCGGAGGTCACATGAGCCGCATCATGATCGTTGATGATGAAGAGGGGATTCTCAAGGCCCTGCGCCGCCTGCTGCTGCGGGCGCCATGCAACTACGGCCGCCTGGAGTACAAGCTGGAGGTCGAAACATTCAACAACCCCGAGGCCGCGCTGGAGCGCGCGCGCAGCGCGACGTTTGACCTGGTGTTGTCCGACTACCATATGCCGCGGATGGATGGCGTGCAATTTCTCGCCGAGATCGAGGCGCTGCAACCCGATGCGGTGCGCATGATCCTGTCCGGTTGCAGCGACATCAACGTGCTCAACCAGACGATTCGCCGCGCCAACATTTACGGCATGCTGCCCAAGCCATGGAACGACTATTTTCTGATGTCGATGATCGCCCAGGCCCTCAACCATCGCGATCTGCTGCTGGAAAATCGCGAACTGGCGCGCAAGGCGCGAATCGCTCGCGATGAGGCGGCGCCGGCAGCTCCGGCGCCGGCTGTCGAATGGGCGCCGGACGGTTCCATGGTGTTCAAGGATGCGGCCGCGGACTCCGGCGAGACCAAGCCGACAGGCTGAGAGCCCATTCCCGCAGGAATCGTGCCCCGCGTCGAGACCAGGATCGGCGTCCGCGGCGGCCGCCTACGAAACATCCTTCAGATCGCCGACGATGCGCCTGACCCTCGCCAGACCGTCGTTTGAATCGCGCAGCAGATCCGGAATCTCCTGGCGCAAGAATTCGAGTTGCGCCGCCGCGCGCGCGGCTTCATGCGTCTGGCCGCCGGGATGCCCCGCGGGGAGTCCGGTCCGGATCGCGTCATACGCGACGACCAGCGTCAACAGTTGGTCGAAATGGCTCTTCAGTGCCGCGAGATTCGATATGACACGACCGATCGGGTTGTCGATTTCGTGCGCCGCGCCGGCCGCCATTTGCCCCGCCGAGGACGGCTCTTTTGACTGCTCGGTGCGTGCGCAGGCTGCCAGTAGCGCCGCCCGCTCGGTCTCCAGTTCCCGCGTCCTCTCGGCGACGCGGCCTTCGAGGCTTTCCTTGGCGGCGGCCAATTCCTGATTGCGCTCGGTCAGCAGACTGGACATCTCTATCATTGCGTCGGTCAGTACCGTGATGGCCGCGCTACTGCCCCTGTCGAGTGCCTCGTAAGCCTGTTCCGCCGATGCGCCCGCCTCGATGGCGCGCAGTTGCCTGGCCATTTGCTGGTCTTCGGTCAGGATGTGGATGCTCAACCAACTGATCAGGAAGCGCAGCAGATCGTTGCCGCTGACGTTGCGGTCGGCCAGCAATTTGTCGCGCATCAGCGCGACCTCCCTGACGAAGAAGGCGTGGATACCCTGATGATGTTCCTGATAGCGGGGGTCGATGCCGCGCTCGGCCATCATTTCTTCCTCGCAACTGAAGTGGCCAACCGCATATTCCGCCATGCGGTCGAGCAAGGACTGGACCTCGCGCGCCGCCAGATCACCGGGCTGGGACAGCAAGGGTGCGGCGGCGTTGATCAGATCGACCAGAGTCCTGTGCTGGGCGTCGATGGTCTCGATATCGGTGTCGAAATAGTCGCTCCAGGTCATCAGCTTCATGTTTGGCGCCCGCTGCTCCTAGCGCCTGTCGGCGCGCACGTACAGGCTCAGGCGGCTGCTTTCGCGGCGGTCCATGTCTTGTATCTGCTTCACCAGCAATGCATCCAGAACATAATCCGCCGCCAGCAGCAGAACGCCGTCACGCCCGAAGAAGTCCCGCGCCAGCACCATTCCCGCTTTCAGTTCGGCGGCCGGCACGGCTTTTTCGCTGGTGATCTCCTTCGGCGGACCGCCGATCATCTCAAAGAAGGCGTCCAGTACCTGCGGGTCATAGCGCTTGCCGCCGGTCTGCGCCAGCATCGTCCGCGCCTCTTCCGGACTCAGGCGCTTTTCGGTCAGCGTGCCGATCTGCAGGCCGTCGTAGTCATTGGCCACGCTCAACACCCGCGCCCCGAGCGGGATCGCCTCGCCCTGCAAACCATCGGGATAGCCCTGGCCGTCGAAGCGTTCGTGATGCGCGCGGATGATGCGCGCCGCGTCCTTCAGTTCCGCCAGCGGCGTCAAGGCCGCTTCGCCGGCCACCGGATGCCGGCGGTAGATACCCATTTCCTCGCCGTTCATCCGCGACACGGGACGGCCCAGCAGGGCGTCGGAAAATCCGATCTTGCCGATGTCATGGAGCAGGGCCGCGACAAAGATGTCCTGCTGATCCTTGGCCGGCACATCGAGCCGAACCGCCAGCTTGCGCGCCAGGTCCGCCACCCGGCGCGAGTGGCCGACCATCGTCCCGCCGCGCAATTCCATGAGGCCGGAAAACATCTTGATCGACACCAGGAAGTTCTGTTTGAGCCGGTCATTGGCCAGATTCAGAAAGCTGTTGATCTGCTGGATCTCGGCGGTGCGTTCCGTGACCTTCTGTTCCAGCCCGGCGTTGAGCTGCGTCAGCTCCTCGTTCTGCGCCTTGGTCAGGGCCAGCAGGCGGGCATTCTCGCTGCGCAGACGCCCGCTTTCGAGGGCATCGCGAATGGTCAGCATGAGCTGGTTGTCGTCCCAGGGCTTGGAAATGTAGCGATAGATCTCGCCGCGGTTGATGGCATCGATGGTCGAGCTGACGTCGGCATAACCGGTGAGCAGGATCCGTGTCGTTGCCGGCCAGCGATTGCGCACCTGCTCGAGAAACTGGGCGCCGCTCATCTCCGGCATGCGCATGTCGGAGATCACCAGATCGACCCGTTCGCGCTCCAGAATTTCGAGGCCGGCCCGGCCGCTCTCCGCCGTGTGTATCGTGTAGCCCGCCGGCCGCAGCAGCCGCCGCAGCGACGACAGGATCCCGGCCTCGTCGTCGACCAGCAGCAGCGTCGCCGGAGTTTCGGTGATGTCGTTCATGAGACCGGGTTACCCGTGGAATCCTTCGGCTCTCGGAAGGCTGCAAGATTAACCCGAAACAGCTTTGCCTGGCGACAGGCCGTCCCGTGTATGCGATCGGCCGATGCTGGGCAGAGAATTGGGTCGCAACGCAACACCGAATTAGATGTTGCGACCGCCGCCAAGGGTGCTAGCATATTTGCGATGTGCAAGCCACTGCCGGATCGCAAGTTTCCAATCGTCGCGGCGCTCCCACCAGCGAGACCCGGCGATCGGATGCGTATGAATTTCGATCGATCCGTGGGCGACCACCTGATGGCCCTGCCATTCCGTCGCAGCAAGGGCAGTGGCCATGGCCGGTAGTGAATTCGACGGCGTGCGCACCATGCGCGCCTTGACCGAAACGGCCCGCCGCATTGCCCGTGGCGATTTCGAGGCCGTCGCGGAACAGAGCGCCGTGGCCGGCGAACTGGGCGATCTGGCGCGCAGCTTCGACGCCATGACCGTTTCGCTGCAGGCCCGCCAGGAGACTCTCGACAAGGTGCTTGAGAAGCTGGCAGGCAACGAAGCGCGGCTGGAGTTTCTGCTGCGCCACAGCCCGGCGGTGATCTACACCGCGGAAGTCACCCCGGATTACGCCGCGATCTACGTCAGCCCAAACACCGTCGAATTGTTGGGCCGGGCGCCGCAAGACTTTTTAGACCGGCCTTCCCTGTGGTACGACAGCATCCATCCGGAGGACCGCGAACCCGCGAGGGCCAAGATTTCCAAAGCATTCGCCACCGGACGCTGGTACGGCGAATACCGCTTCCTTCGTGGGAACGGGTCGTGGTGCTGGATCGCCGACGAGTGTCGCCTGGTGCGCGATGCGGCGGGCAAGCCGCAGGAGATTATCGGCTACTGCATCGACGTCTCGGCGCGCAAGAAGGACGAGGAAGCGATCGCCTTCCTCGGCAATCATGACGCGCTGACCGGCCTGCCCAACGAGCGCCTGCTGGGCGATCGGCTCGTCCAGGCGCTGGCGCTGGCGCAGCGCAGCGGCAGTTCGGTGGCGGTGCTGGATCTCGACCTCGACGGCTTCAGCCGGCTCAACCAGACGCTCGGACATCGCGGCGCGGACGCGCTGCTGCTCGAGCTGGCGCGGCGCATGAAACGTTGCCTGCGCAGCGCCGACACCGTCGCCCGCCGCAGCGGCGACAATTTCGTCATCATCATGCCGGAAGTAACGGAAAGCCTGGATGTTGCGGTGACGGCGCGCAAGGTGCTGGATGCCGCGGCCGCGCCGATCGATGTGTTCGGCAGGGAAATGCATGTCACCGCCTGCATCGGCGCCGCCCTGTTTCCCAAGGACGGCGACAACGCCGACATGGTGCTGGCCAACGCCGCCAATGCGCTGGCGCGGGCCAAGAAGGAAGGCCGCGACCGCTTCCATTTCTTTGTGGAAGCGCTGAACCGGAACGCGCTTGATCGCCTGGATCTGGAACAGGCCCTGCGCCACGCAGTGGAACGCCAGGAACTGCTGTTGCACTATCAGCCGCGCGTGGATCTGCGCAGCGGCCAGATTGTTGCCGCCGAGGCACTGGTGCGCTGGAACCGCAACGGCAAGCTGGTGCCGCCGGGGGAATTCATTCCGCTGGCCGAGGAGACCGGGCTGATCGAGTCGATCGGCGAATGGGTGCTGGCCGAGGCCTGCCGTCAACAGCGTGCCTGGCTCGACCACGGCGTACCGATCGTCACCGTCGGCGTGAATGTCTCGCAGCAGCAGTTGCGCGCACGCAGTCCGGAACGGGGGCTCCCGGCGCTTTGCCGCCGCCATCTCGCCGCCGCCGGCCTCGAAACCAGGTGGCTGGAGCTGGAGCTGACCGAGAGCCTGCTGATGGAATCACCGGAGCAGACCATAGCGCTGTTGCGCACGCTGCACGCCGCGGGTACGAAGCTGGCCATTGACGACTTCGGCACCGGCTATTCCAGCCTGGCCTATCTGACGCAACTGCCGGTGGATTATCTGAAGATCGACCGCTCCTTCGTCAATGACATATGCACCGATCCGAACAGCGCCGCCGTGGCCCGGGCCATCATCGGACTGGCACACAACCTCCACCTGACGGTGATCGCCGAAGGCGCCGAAACCGAGCCCCAACTGAGCTTCCTGCGCAAGCTGGGTTGCGACGAAATGCAGGGCTTCCTGTTCAGCCGGCCCTTGGCGGCGGACGCTTTCGCGGCGCTGCTGACGGCCGGCCGGTCCCTCGCGGTCGCCGCCGAAGCGCCAAGCGAAACCCTGCTGCTGGTGGATGACGAGCCAGGGGTTCTGAACGCGCTGAAACGCATGTTGCGCCGCGAGGGTTATCGCATCCTGACCACCACCGACCCGAACGAAGGCCTGCAATTGCTGGCAACCAACGAAGTCCGGGTCATCATCTCCGACCAGCGCATGCCGCAAATGAGCGGTACCGAGTTTCTCAACCGGGTCAAGGGCCTGCATCCCGATACCATACGCATGGTACTGTCCGGCTACGCCGACCTGCAGAGCATCACCGATGCGGTTAACCGGGGTGCCATCTGGCGCTTCCTGACCAAGCCGTGGGACGACGAGGCCCTGCGCAAGGTGGTGCGCGAAGCTTTCCGCGAGTACGATCTGAGGCACAAACAGGGCTAGGATTCCATGTTCCGGGGAGCCCATTCGATGGATCGCGAACCATGAGCGACATTCCGCAGCCAAGCGCCAAAGCAAACGCCAGGCCGACGGTATTGCTGGTCGACGATGAAGACAGCATCCTGTCGGCGCTCAAACGCCTGCTGCGCCGCGAGAACTATCAGGTGCTGACCGCCAACGGTGGCCAGGCCGGGCTGGAAGAGCTGGCCCGGAGCCGGGTCGATGTCATCGTTTCGGACCAGCGCATGCCGGGCATGAGCGGTGTCGAGTTCCTGCACCGCGCCAAGGAACTGTATCCGGACACGGTGCGCATGGTGCTCTCGGGCTATGCCGATCTGCAAAGCATCACCGATGCGATCAACCAGGGCGCGATCTACAAGTTTCTCTCCAAGCCGTGGGACGATGACAGGCTCAAGGCCGAGATCGAGGAAGCCTTCCGCTACAAGGCGCTGCAAGACGACAACCGGAACCTGAACCGGCAGTTGCAAGCCGCCAATGCCGAACTGGCCCGGCTCAACGCGCAGCTCCAGGAGGCCCTGGAGGCGCAGCGGCATCGCGCCGCGCTTGGCGAGAGCGCGCTGACGGCCGTGCAGGAAATCATCAACTGCCTGCCGGTGCCGCTGCTTGGCGTCGACCTCGACGGCCTGATGGTATTCGCCAATGCCGAAGCGACGCGCCGATTCGCCCAAACGCCGCTGTTGGGCGCGTTTGTCGCCGAGGCGCTGCCGGCCCCGGCGGCGGAACTGGTGGCGCGGGGGTGTGGCGAGGCGGCGATCAGCGTCGATGGCAGCGCCTATGGGGTAAGCTGCCATGCCGTCGATTCGATCATGCAGCAGCGCGGCTTCTTGTTGATCTTCATGCCGGACGGCACATCATGAGTTCTGCAAACACCGCGACACTTCCCTTGGGCGAGGCGCCACCCGGCGCACGGCTGGCGGCGGACATCCTCGGCGCCGACGGGCAGGTGCTGATGACCGCCGGCACTGTGCTCAGCGAAGCCAGCCTGCAAGGACTGGCCAGGCGCGGCATCGCCTCGGTGGTGATCGAAGTGCAGCGCGCAGAAGCCGAACTGAATGCGGCGCGCGCGACACTCCGCCGGCGCCTCGGCCACCTGTTCCGCCGCTGCGACACGGAAGCCGCCGGCGGAGCGGCGCAAATGCTGCACCAGACTGTGCTGGCCTATCGCCTGGAGACTCTGCAATGAGCGCGCCGGGCCTGGCACAAATTGTCGGCGGCTTGCGTACGCTGCCTTCGCTGCCGACGGTAGTAATGGAACTGCTGCAAACCATGGGCGAGGAGGATATCGATATCGACCGCCTGGCGCGCGGCATCAGCAATGATCAGGGACTGGCGACGCGCACCTTGCGGGTGGCCAACTCGCCCTTCTACGGCATGCAGGGCAAGATTGACACCATAGCCGAGGCGATTACCGTGCTCGGTTTCGTCAACGTCCGCTCCCTGGTCACCACGGCGGGAATTGCCGGCGCGTGGCCCACCAATGGCGCCACGGGCTTCGAGCCGCGAATGTTCTGGCGCCACTGCCTGGGCGTCGCCTCCTGCGCGTCGGCGCTGGCGCCGCATGCCAGGCTGAGGCCGGAGATCCTGTTTCTGGCGGGGCTGCTGCACGACATCGGTCGCTTGGTGCTGGTGGTCACGCACCCGGCGGTGTATGCCGAAATCCTGCTGCGGCGCCAACAGGACGATTGCCTGCCATTCGAGGCAGAGCGCGCGGTGCTGGGTTTCGACCACGCCCGGATCGGCAGTGAATTGTGCCGCCACTGGCGCATACCGGCGACGATTGCCGCGGCCGTGGAGCGGCATCATCTGGTGAATCCGGAAGCGCCGGACGCGGCGCCAGACATGGCCGACGTCGTTCATGTCGCCGACGCGATGGCGCACGCGCTCGATCTGGCCGAAGAGCCGGACGCCATGGTGCCGCCGCCGGACGCCGCAACCTGGCGGCGCCTCGGTCTGGACGAGCAGCGTCTGCGTTCGGCGCTGGAACAGGCCGAGCGCCATTTCAACGGCTTTGCCAACCTGCTGGGCTGATGATGGCGGACTCTCCAGACACTGCGGCGAAGACCTCGTTCTCCATGGCCCAACTGGCCGCCCTGGTAGGAGAGCTTCCCGCGGCGATTGCTTGCCACGATGGCGAACGGCTGATCCTGGTGAATGACGCGATGAGCGCGTTGTCCGGATACTCGCGCGAACAGTTGCTGTCGATGAAGGTCATGGACCTATATCCTGCTGGGCTCCGGGAAGTGATGGCCGAACGCGCCCGGGACCGTGTTCGTGGCCTGCCGGCGCCGGCCCGCTGCGAGGCCACCCTGCTTACGGCGCGGGGGGAGGAACGCTGGGTGGATCTGAACGTCGCCTTGCTCGATTTGGAGGGGCGCGCCATCGCCCTCGGCAGCTTCGTCGACACCACCGAGCGCAAGGCTGCCGAGACGCAGCAAAAACAGAGCCGGCAGCTTCTGAGGCAGATTATCGACAGCAATCCCGTGCCGACGTTCGTCATCGACCAAAACCATGTCATTACGCACTGGAACAAGGCCTGCGAGCAAACGCTCGGCTTCAAGGCTGCCGACATGGTGGGCACCAGGAAACAGCAACAGATCTTCTATGGCAAGGAACGGTCGACGATGGCCGACCTGATTGTCGACGGCGGCACGCAGAAGGGCCTCCACGAGCTGTACGGAAACAAGCGATTGACGCCGTCGCAATTCGTTGCCGGGGCCTACGAAGCCGAGGACTACTTCCCGAATTTTCGCCAGACCGGAGCCTGGCTGTATTTCTCCGCCGCGCCGTTGACCGATGCCGACGGTCAGGTGATCGGTGCGGTCGAGACGCTACAGGATTTCACCGAGCGACGAGTGGCGGAATATCAACTGATGGAGTCCAAGACCGAACTGGAACAACTGGTCGCCACCCGCGGCGAGCAGTTGCGTGAGGCGACCCACGAGCTGGAACAGGATATCGCCCGCCGCGAGCAGGCAGAGGCCGAACTGTTGCGGCGTTTCAATGAACTGTCGGCACTGAATACCGAGCTGCAACAGACCCAGCAACAGTTGGTGCAGTCGGAGAAGCTGGCATCGATCGGCCAACTGGCGGCCGGCGTGGCGCACGAAATCAACAACCCGATCGGTTTCGTGCAATCCAATCTGGGTTCGCTGGAACGCTACTTCGAGCAGGTCATGAACCTGCTGGACGGCTATCTGGAAGGCGAAAACCTGCTCGGCGAGCAGGTCAAGGGCAGTGAGGCCGGACGCGCCTGGCTGGAGCGCATCGAACAGCTCAAGAAGCTGGCGGAACTGGACTATCTGAAGGAAGACATCCCGGACTTGCTGAAGGAATCGCGGGACGGAATCGTTCGCGTCAAGCAGATCGTCGCCGACCTGAAGGATTTTTCCCGGGTCGACAGCACGCAAGAGTGGGAATGGGTGGACCTGAGGACGGGGCTCAACTCGACCCTCAACATCGTGAACAACGAGATCAAGTACCGCGCCGACGTGGTGAAGGAGTACGCTGACCTGCCGCACATCAAGTGCCTGCCATCACAGCTCAACCAGGTCTTCATGAATCTGCTGGTGAATGCGGCGCAGGCCACGCCGGAGGGCGCCCATGGCACGATCACGCTACGCTGCGGCACGCAGGCCGACGGCGTCTGGGTCGAGATCAGCGACACCGGCGCGGGCATCCCGGAAGAAAACCTGAAACGCATCTTCGATCCCTTTTTCACCACCAAGCCGATCGGCAAGGGCACCGGGCTGGGCTTGTCGCTTTCCTACGGCATCGTGCAAAAGCACGGCGGGCGGATCGAGGTCAAGAGCCAGGTCGGCGTCGGTACCACCTTCCGCATTTCGCTGCCAATCGAGCCGCCGGACGCACCCAATGCCCCGGATTGAAACGGGCCTGAATGCCGCCCGGGATCCTTGCCGCGGAAATACATGGACGCAGGGAGATCCTCAAGGGCACGCTTGGTCCGCGCGCCGGGCTTCAGCGGATGGGCAATCCAGTCCAGTCTGGCGCGGTTCGGTTTTTTGCCGGTGTGACCGGCCGCTGATTCAGGGACGTCCCCACGGGAAGCTCGCCCGCGGCGCCAGTCGTCCGCCCGCCTGACCAAGGGCCTCCGCCAGCCGCAAGCCTTCGTTCCACTTGGCCATGCGTTCCGAGCGGGAAAACGAACCCACCTTGAGTTGCCTGGCGCCCCAGCCGACCGCCAGGTGCACGATGGTGACATCTTCGGTTTCTCCCGAACGCGCCGACACGATGGACTGCCAACCGGCAGCACGGGCGGCGTCGAAGGCCGCCCGGGTTTCGCTCAGCGTACCGGCCTGATTCGGCTTGATCAGCGCTGTGTTGCAGGCGCCGCGAGCGGCCGCGGCGCGAATGCGGGCGGCATTGGTGCAGATGAAATCGTCGGCCACCACTTCGACGCCGGGGCCGGCGGCGGCGGTGAATCTGCGCAGGCCCTCGGCGTCGTCTTCCGCCAGCGGATCTTCGATGGCCACGATCGGATAGCGCGCCAGCCAGCCCAGCAGCATCTCGCACAGCCCATCCGAATCGATGCGCCGCGCATCACGCGCCAGGCTGTACTCGCCGTCGCGGCCGAAGTCGGTGGCGGCGATGTCCAGCGAAATCGCCACATCCTGCCCCGGTGCGTAGCCGGCGCGCTCGATGGCGCGCAGCAGGAAGTCCAGCGCCTGTTCGTTGCTGGCGAAGGCGGGCCACCAGCCGCCTTCGTCGGCGACGCCGGCAAGCAATCCGGCCTCGCCCATCAGCCGCCCGGCGACGCGATAGACCTCGGCGGTCCATTCCAGCGATTGCGCGTAATCGCTCGCGCCGACCGCGATCACCATGAAGTCCTGCACGTCCACGCGGCGCCCGGCGTGCGCGCCGCCGCCGAAGATCTGCACTTCGGGCAGCGGCAGCAGAAAGTCTTCGCGACCGGCGCCGAGATAGCGCCACAACGGCAGGCCCTGCGAGATGGCGGCGGCATGGGCGAGCGCCAGCGAGGTGGCGACGATGGCATTGCCGCCGAGCCGATGTTTGTCCGGCGTGCCATCGAGTTCGATCAGCGCGGCGTCGAGACCGGCCTGATCGGTGACCTCGCGACCGGCAAGCGCTTCGGCGATCTCGCCATTGACCGCGGCCAAGGCGCCTTGCACGTCCAGGCCGCCGAAGGCCGGACCGCCGTCGCGCCGATCGACGGCCTCGCCGCTGCCGGTGGAGGCGCCGGCCGGCGCGATGGCGCGGCCCCTCTTGCCGTCTGCCAGCACGATTTCGGTTTCCACCGTCGGGCGTCCGCGGGAATCCCAGACGCGCCGCCCGATGACCGACTTGATGATCGTGCTCACTGTTCCAGTTCCTTCCTCCATGCCGCCAGCACTTGGGTCAGACGCGCCGGCGGAGATTTCAACAGGGCGCGCGCGCAATGCCGGACGTGGTCACGGTCGGCCTCGGCGCGAATGTACTCGGCCGGCGATTTGCCATCGACGCGGGCCAGCAACAGCCCGGGCAACAGGCTGGCGGCGCGCTGCTCGACGACATCGGACGATTGCCAGTTCACCTCCGCCAAATAGGCCCCGGTCATGGCTTCGAAGCAGGCTTGAAAGCCGTGGCTGGCCGCCCGATTCCAGAGGCATTTCAGCAACATGTGGTTGAGGCAGAAGGCAATGTCGAAGGCCGGGTCGCCGATGCAGGCGCATTCGGCATCGAGAAACACCGGACCCGCGGAGCCGAGAAGAATGTTCTTCGGACTGACGTCGCCGTGGATCATCGCGATTCGGGTGTCGCCGGTGCGCCGGCTGAGGGCGAACAGGACCTCGCGCAAATCGGGATGGACCGCGGCGGTGGCTTCGAGATAGGGCTCAAGACGGATCGCCTGGAAGATGTCGTGGCGCGGAAACCGGGCGGCGACCCGCGGATCGTTGGCGGTGACCGCATGAATGCGGCCCAGCCGGCGACCGACCGCCGCCGCCGCGGCCGGATCGGCGCGTCCGTCGCGCAGCTCGTCCTTCCACAGGCGGTGCTGCGCCGGATCGAGATAGCTCATCGCGCAAAGCATTTCCGTGTCGTCATGATGCAGGATCTCTGGCGCCGACCCTGGCACGATCTCGCGGGCGATTCGACTCCACGCAACCTCGTAGCGGTTGCGCTCCACCGGCGCATGCCAGTCGGCCGCCACCTTGAGCTTGGGCAAGGCGCGCTTGACGCAAAAAGTACGCTGCGGCGTGGTCACCTTCCAGATGTCCGACGAGACGCCGCCGGCGAGGGCTTCGAAGATCGTGCTTGCGCTGTCCTTGATCAACGCCGCCCGCACCAGGACCGCGATCAGGCTCGCATCCGGCTGCGCGGCGCTGTTGTTCGCGTTTGTCATTGGTCGCGCCAGGGTTGGCGTGCTAGCTCAGCAGCCACGCCAGCGTCAGCGGAATGATCGCCAGCGAAGCCATGTTGCCGATCAGCACGATCGAGGCCACGCGCTCGGGTTCCTGCCGGTAGCGCTCGGCGAAGATGTAGTTGAGCACCGCCGGCGGCAGCGCGCCAAACAGAATCAGCATCGCCGCATCGCGCCCGCTCAGTCCCAGCGCCAGATTCGCCAGCAGCGCCACCGCTATTCCTGCCGCGGGCGATGCCAGCGCGCCGGCAAGGCTGATCCGCCAGTCGGCATGGCGGCTGGCGGTAAGCCGCACGCCGAGAGAAAACAGCAACAGCGGAATCGACACGTCGCCCAGCAGCTTGATGGCCAGCCACAGCGGTTGCCACAGCGAAAAATCCAGCAGGCTTACGGCCAGTCCGGCCAGCGCGGCGACAAGCACCGGCACGCGCCACAAATTCCACAAATTCGCCCGGTGGTCGAGCAGCCAGGTGCCCAGCGAGTAGTGCAGGAAGTTCTCCGCGAAGAACAGCACCACGGCGGCCGGCAGCGCGGACTCGCCGAAGGCCAGCACCATCAGCGGCAGCCCCATGTTGCCGGAGTTCTTGAACATCATCGGCGGCACGAAGGTTTTGCCGGCGACGCCCAGCAGCCGCGCCAGCGGCCAGGTCAGGAGCCCCGTGCCGAGCACCACGGCGATGGCGCCCAGCAGCAGCGGAACCTGCCGCGCGATGTCGAACGACTTCGCGGCGAGCGCGGCGAAGACCAGCGCCGGGACGAAGATATCCATGTTGAGCTGGTTGGCGAAGGCCATGTCGGGCTTCTTCCAGCGGCCGTAGGCATAGCCCACCGCGACCACGGCGTAGATCGGAAAGACGATGCCGACGATGCGTTCCAGCATCGGCGTCAAAGAACGTAGCGTGAAAGGTCTTCGTTCTTTGCCAGTTCCCCGAGCTTCGCGTCGACGTAGCCGCCGTCGATCGCCAGACACTCTCCGCCGCGCTTGCCGGCGTCGAAGGAGATCTCCTCCAGCAGCTTTTCCATCACGGTGTACAGCCGGCGCGCGCCGATGTTTTCGGTTTTTTCATTGACCTGGAAGGCAATCTCGGCCAGGCGCTTGATGCCATCGGCGGCGAATTCGAGCGTGACGCTTTCGGTCGCCAGCAAGGCCTGGTACTGGCGCGTCAGGCAGGCATCGGTCTGCGTCAGGATGCGCTCGAAGTCATCCACCGACAGCGAATCGAGCTCGACGCGAATCGGGAAGCGGCCCTGCAACTCCGGAATCAGGTCGGAGGGCTTGGCCAGATGGAAGGCGCCGCTGGCGATGAACAGGATGTGATCGGTCTTGATCATGCCGTACTTGGTGGACACCGTGGTGCCCTCGACCAGCGGCAGCAAATCGCGCTGCACGCCCTGGCGCGAAACCTCCGCACCGTGGGCTTCCGAGCGCGATGCGATCTTGTCGATCTCGTCGAGGAACACGATGCCGTTCTGCTCGACGTTCTTCAGTGCCTCGGTCTTCACTTCATCGTCGTTGATCAGCCGCGCCGCCTCTTCGTCGGCCAGCGACTTCATCGCGTCGCGGATCTTCATCTTGCGCATGCGGCGCTTGCCGCCGCCGAGGTTCTGGAACATGCCCTGGATCTGCTGGGTCAGGTCCTCCATGCCCGGCGGGGCGAAGATTTCCATGCTGGCCTGGGTGGCGGCGACCTCGACTTCGATCTCCTTGTCGTCGAGTTCGCCCTCGCGCAGCTTTTTGCGGAACTTCTGCCGCGTGCCTCCCGACGCATGACCCTCCTCCGCCGTGTCGCCGCCGCCGACTCTCGCGGATGGCAGCAGCACATCCAGCACGCGATCTTCGGCGGCGTCCATGGCGCGGTCGCGAACCATTCGCATGGCCTCCTCGCGGGCGTTCTTGATCGCCGTCTCGGCCAGGTCGCGAATGATGGTGTCGACGTCGCGGCCGACGTAGCCCACCTCGGTGAACTTGGTCGCCTCGATCTTGATGAAGGGAGCATTCGCCAGCCGCGCCAGGCGCCGCGCGATCTCCGTCTTGCCGACGCCCGTGGGGCCGATCATCAGGATGTTCTTGGGCGTGATCTCGGTGCGCAGCGGCTCGGCGACCTGAATGCGGCGCCAGCGATTACGCAGTGCGATCGCCACGGCACGTTTGGCGCGTGACTGCCCGACGATATGCTTGTCGAGTTCGGAAACGATTTCCGCGGGGGTCATGGAGGACATGGAATTGCCTTTTTAGGCGCGATACATGGCTTGTGGAACAGGGCTTGCAGCGCGGGTCGCGGCCATCGTGATCACGGTCCGCCGCTACTCCAGCAGCTCGATGACATGGTTCTGGTTGGTATAGATGCAGAGGTCGCCGGCGATTTGCAGCGACTTGCGGACGATTTCAGCCGGGGCGAACTCCGTGTTCTCCAGCAGCGCGCGCGCCGCGGACTGGGCATAGGCGCCGCCGCTGCCGATCGCCACCAGGCCGTACTCCGGCTCCAGCACATCGCCCATGCCGGTGATGATCAGCGAATGTTCGCGGTCGGCCACCGAGAGCATGGCTTCCAGCCGGCGCAACAGGCGATCGGTGCGCCAGTCCTTGGCCAGCTCCACCGCGGAGCGCAGCAGGTTGCCCTGGTACTGCTCCAGCTTGGCCTCGAAGCGTTCGAACAACGTGAAGGCGTCGGCCGTGCCGCCGGCAAAGCCGGCCAGAATCTGCTCGTTGTAGAGCCGCCGGACCTTGCGCGCGGTGGCCTTGACCACGATATTGCCCAGGGTCACCTGCCCGTCGCCGCCCAGCGCAACCTGGCTGCCGCGGCGCACGGACAGGATGGTGGTGCCGTGATATTGCTCCATGGAAATCCTTGCGCGGAAAGTTCGGAATCAGATGCTGCGGGCCTGCAGTTCGGCCACCTCGCCGATACCGAGGGTTTCCAGGTAAGCCGCGACCAGCGCACTCAAGCCGACGATGCGCAGCTTCTTGCCGGCGGCATGCAGGCGCGTCAGCACCTCGCGCAGTTGGCGGGCACTGGCGCCATCGATGCGCACCAGCGTATGCGCGTCGATCTCGAATTCGTCGCGAGTGGCCAGCGCGGCTTCCAGTGCGGCAAAGTCGGCGCCCGTGGCGCCCAACATGCGGCCGCCGAGCACAAAGCTGTCGGTCCGCGACGCAGCGGGTGTCCTGGGCGGGGGCGGCAGTTCCGCCCGTAGCGGAAGGGCTTCCCAGGACGGTGGAGAAACCTCGAAGGTGATCGCGTAATTCACCGCCGTTTCTTCGAAGGCTTCCTGGCGGGACGCCTGCTGATAGAGTTCCAGCAACAGCAGCCACATCGACTCGTTGCGGCGCTCGCCCGGCACCACCTTGGCCGCGACGATCTGCGCCAGGTGCTCCGGACTGCCGAGGACGAACTCCTTCTTCGCCTTCTTCAGGGCCGCCAATGCCCGCATCAACAGGGTGGCGCCGTCGTTGTCGGCGTCGACCAGCGCGGCCAGGTCGATGCGCAGTTGGGTACTGGTGGCCGCCAGTTTCATGGCCTGCTTCAGCACTTCGCCCACGGCCACATTCAGGGGGCCGCTCAATGCCACATCGGCACCCCCGGCAGTACTCGCGCCGGCCATGGCCGGGCCTGCCGCCAGCGGGCTCCAGGCCGGCGGGGATTTCTCGAATCGACGCGCATAGGCCAGGGCCAGCGCTTCAAAGGCCGGCCGGCGGTCCATCGCCTGCAGCAGATCGAACAGGCAAGCCCAGGCACGCACCGCGGCATTGCCGAGGTTTTCGCCGGTCTTCAGCGCGGCTTCCAGGCGCCGCAGCGCCTCGACCTCCTGGCCCGCGGCATGCATTGCCGCGGCGTCTTCCAGCGCCGGCGGCAGCGGTACGCGTGGCGGCGCGCGCGGAACCGGCGGCAGCTCGGACGACTTGGGCGCGACCGGCGGCGTGGGCGACGTCTTGAACGCGCCCGGCACCGTAAAATCGAGGGACATCAGATCGTCGTCGTCGGCCACTACTGATCTGGAATTGCGATGGTTGGGGACCGGTCAGTATAACCCGATGACCGGTGCGCCAAAGAAGGCGGGCCCGACCGCCAGGGCTGGCGGAATCACCCGCGACGGTCTGTTTCGGGAGTGCCGAGGCCAAGAGCCGTGCCCTGTAGAATCAGATCATCGCAAACCCGTTAAGCTGCTTTCCGTCCACCCATGAGCTTCCGCGCCGCCCTCCCTGTCGTGACGAATCCGCTTGCGCTCCGCGGCGCGATCACGGGCGGCCGGCGTGCCGGCACTGAACGGCGGGCGGGCGGCGCCGGCAGGCCACGAGGGGTCTATCCCTTGCTGCTCGCCATCTTTGCCGCCTGTTGCATGCTCTGGGCCCAGCAGGGGGCCACGGCCCACTATATCGAGCACCTCGGTTCGGCGACGGCGGCGGCGTCGACCGCCGCAGCCGATCACGATGGCGACGATCCGCTACAGGTCTGCGCGACCTGCGCCGTATTCGCCGGCCTTGCCGGCGCGCCGCCGGCATTCGTCTCGCCGCTGGCACTGGTCCCGGCCAAGGCCGCCCCAGCGGCCGATTCGCCCAGCGCCTACCTGCCGGCGCGACCCGCACCACCCTACGCCGCCCGCGCGCCGCCCGCCACTCTCTGAAGCCCTGTCTTGTCGTCGCCGTCCGCTCGCCGCGGACGGCTTGATCACTGCTTTGGAGAAGCCTCATGAAAGCTCGCAGTATTGCGTTGCTAATGGCGTCGATCGCGATTCCCGCCGCCGCATCGGCCGCGGACAATGCCGAACTGCGCAGCCTGCGCGACGAAGTCGCGCGCCTGCGCGAAAGTTACGAAAAACGCATCGACGCGCTGGAACAACGCCTGGTCCAGGCCGAAGCGAAGGCCGCCTCGGCGCAGAGCGTCGCCGCTCGGGCCGAAACGGCAGCGGCGATGCCGCCGCCCCCCACCGCACCGGTCGGCGCGAACGCCTTCAACCCCGGCATATCGCTGATCCTGTCCGGGCTTTACAGCAACCTGTCGCAGGATCCCGCCGGCTACCGCATCACCGGCTTCCACCTGCCCAACGGCGCACTCGGCGACATCGCGCCGCAGCGCGGCTTCGGCCTGACCGAAAGCGAACTGGGGATTTCGGCCAACATCGATCAACTGTTCCACGGCGAGCTGAATTTCGCCATCCATGCCGACGACACGGTGTCCACCGAGGAAGCCTTCATCCAGACCACGTCGCTGCCGCAGGGTTTGACGTTGAAGGCCGGCCGCTATTTTTCCGGCATCGGCTACCTGAACGAACAGCATGCCCATACCTGGGATTTCGTCGACGCGCCGCTGCCCTACCAGGCCTTTCTCGGCGGCCAGTTCAACAATGACGGCGTGCAATTGCGCTGGCTGGCGCCGACCGACAGCTACCTGGAAATCGGCGCGGAACTGGGGCGCGGCGCCAATTTCCCCGGCACCGGCCGCAACAAGAACGGCTCCGGCGCCAGCGCCCTGTTCGCCCACCTGGGCGGCGATGTCGGCGCCAGCCACACCTGGCGCGCCGGGCTGTCCCTGCTGTCCACCGCGCCGCAGGATCGCCGGTGGGACGATATCGACGCGGCGGCAGCGCCGGTGACCAACAGCTTCAGCGGCAGCAGCAGGCTGTCGATCGCGGACGCGGTGTGGAAATGGGCGCCCCACGGCAATGCCAACGTCACGTATCTCAAGCTGCAGGGCGAATACCTGCGGCGCGTCGAGCAGGGCAGCCTGAGCTACAACGGCGCGGCCGGCGGCATCTACTCCGCGACCCAGTTCGGCGGATATCTCCAGGGCATTTACCAGTGGGCGCCGTATTGGCGCGTCGGCCTGCGCGCCGATCGGCTGGATGCCGGCACGGTCGACTACGGCATCAACAACGCCAATCTGTTGCGGCCGGACTACGCCCCGCGGCGCGCCACGCTGATGTTCGATTACAACCCCAGCGAGTTCAGTCGCATCCGCCTGCAGTTCGCCCGCGACAAGTCGCGCCAGGGCGTTGTCGACAACCAGATCTTCCTGCAATACCAGATGAGCCTCGGCGCTCACGGCGCACACAAATTCTAGGAGCCATCATGCTGAACGAATCCCTCAAGTCCCTGCTGGCGGCGGCGCTCTGCGCCTGCGCCCTGCCGTCCTTCGCCGCGTTGAACATCCTCGCCTGCGAACCCGAATGGGGCGCCCTGGCCTCGGCCCTCGGCGGCGACAAGGTGAGCGTCTACAACGCCACCAACGCCTTCCAGGATCCGCATCACGTGCAGGCCAAGCCCAGCCTGCTGGCACGCGCGCGCAATGCCGACATGCTGGCATGCACCGGTGCGCAGTTGGAAATCGGCTGGCTGCCGATCCTGCAACAGCAGGCCGGCAACCCGAAGATCCAGGCCGGACAGCCGGGCTATTTCGAGGCCGCGCAATTTGTCCGCATGCTCGAACTGCCCAGCAGCGTGGATCGCTCGCTGGGCGACGTGCACCCCGGCGGCAATCCGCATATCCAGACCGATCCGCGCAACATCGGCCTGGTCGCGGCTGGCCTGGCCAAGCGCCTGGCGGAGGTCGATCCGGCCAACGGCAATGTTTACCAGGCGAATTACAAGGCATTCGCCGCGCGCTGGAATGCCGCGATCCTTAACTGGGAAAAGCAGGCGGCGCCGCTCCGAGGGATGAACATCGTGGTTCATCACAAGGCCTTCATCTATCTCGAAAACTGGCTCGGCCTGCGCGAGGTGGCCGCGCTGGAACCCAAACCCGGCGTGGAACCGACCAGCGCCCATCTGGCCGAGGTGCTGGCGCAGTTGCAACGGCAGCCGGCGAGAGCCGTGGTGCGTGCCGCCTACAGCGACGGCCGCGGCGCGGAATGGCTGGCCGAGCGCGCGAAAATTCCGGTGCTGGTGCTGCCCTCCACGGTCGGCGGCTCGGACCGGGCCAAGGACTTGTTCGGCGTGTTCGACGACACGTTGCAGCAACTCCTGTCGGCGCTGAAATAGGCTGGAGAGCATGCGATGAATCTCGATGCATTCAACATTTCGATTTTGCTCCCCGCCTTCCTCGCCGGCCTGCTGGTGCTCGCCACGCATGTGCCCTTGGGCATCCAGGTGCTGTCGCGCGGAATCGTCTTCATCGATCTCGCCATCGCCCAGATCGCCACGCTCGGCGTGATCGCCGCCGACCGCGTCGGCTTCGAACCGGAAGGCTGGGTGGCGCAGGCCGCGGCAGTGGCGGCGGCACTGCTGGGCGCCGCGTTGCTGACCTGGACGGAGCAGCGCTGGCCGGAGGTCCAGGAGGCGCTGATCGGCGTGATGTTCGCCCTGGCCGCCAGCGGCGGCATGCTCCTGGTGGCGAACAATCCGCATGGCGGCGAACACCTGCAGGAACTGCTGGCCGGCCAGATTCTGTGGGTGGGTTACCGGCAGTTGCTGCCGGTGGCCGTACTCACCGGCGCCATCCTGGGCTTGTGGTTCTGGCGCGGCGGCCGGATCGGGCGTTTCGGCTTCTACGCGCTGTTCGCCTTCGCGGTCACCGCCTCGGTACAGTTGGTCGGGGTGTATCTGGTGTTTGCCAGCCTGATCGTCCCTGCGCTGGCTTGCCGCGGCTTTTCGCCGAGCCGCCGGCTGCGCGCCGCGTATGCCGTCGGGGCCGCGGGTTACGCGCTCGGGCTGGGGCTTTCGACGATTTTCGACCTGCCGTCCGGCCCGCTCGTGGTATGGACCCTGGCCCTGGTCGGCATGGCGGTGCATCGGTTCAAGGCGCAGGACGGGGAATAGGCCGGGGCGCAACCCGCCGTGGCGCGCATGCCCTACGCCGCGGCACGGTGGGCCGTCAACTGCGGTTTTCAGGTTGCGGGGGTCATCGCGGGGAATCGAGCAAGATGCCTGTTACCGGTTCGCTGCCCGGCTGGAACGACACTTCCACCAGCAACTGGCTTTTTACCGGGTTACCGGTAATCAGCCCCGGGGCGTAGCGTTCCCTGACGAAGGCCCGGAGCACCGCCTCGTCGAAGATCTGCGGGGGTTCGGCGCTCTCGATGCGATAGGTGTCTACGCCGCCTTGCTCGTTGATGAACAACAGCAGCACCACGTGTCCCGCGACATCACTGAACAGGGGCGGGTAGTCCGGTCGGATCGGCCGGAGCGGCGTTGGACTTCGGTGCAGGTAGCGGGCGGCGTAATACCAGGGGCCGGAAACCACGCCCGACAGGCCGGCGGCGGACGGCGCCGGCGGCACGGCGGGCGCGGCCGGGACGGTAGGGCTGGTGCCCGCCGCAGCGGCCGGCGGCGGGGGCTTGGGCGCTGGCGGTACCACGGCCGGGACGGAGGCGGCGGATGCGGCGAGCGGAACCGGCGGGACGGGCAGTTCCGCGGTTTCGGTGGCCGGCGCCGGCGCGGCGGCGCTGACCAGCGTCACGCTCAGTTGCGGCGCCGCGCCGGCCGCGCCACGCGAGCTTGCAGGGAAACCGGCGGGCCCCAGCCAGAACCAGGCGATGCCATGCACGATCAGCGACAAGGCCAGGCTGGGGGCCAGCGTCTGCCATGGCCGGACCACCCCGGACTGCGCCGTGGCGGCGACTACCGGGTCGCCCTGCACCTGCCGACTCGCACTGAAACCGCTTCGGGCTTGACCGCGCCTTGCCGCACTACGGCACTGTCTTCGACCTGCCCTTGCCCGTGGGTTTCATGTGCGCCGGAACTACTGCACAAGTTCGCGCCAACTCACGCGCTTGCCCTGTGGTGGCGGCACGTCGAAGTCGGGTTCGGTCGTCACTGGCTCACCGTCCGCAGTGGTGACGATCCCCACGATCTTCCCGCCGGGCAAGCGTAGGATGTTGATGCCGACGGCCAGTGATTCCCCCCCCGCCGCGCCAACCAAACGCCGGCCTACGTGACTATCCACGCCGATGACAACCGCCGCGCCGGTGCTGGCGTTGAAGTAGTTCAACCAGGCGTAGCCGCCGACGTTGCAGGCATTGCTCTCGGGGACATTGCTGGCGACCACCAGAGTTCCGAGTTGCAGCTTAATGTCGATGTTGACCCGTTCGCCGCTGTCGCGCAGGTCGGCATACCAGCCATCGGGCGAACCGCACTGCGCGGTGCAGCCATTGGTGCGGAAGGCGTCGGTGCCGGAACCATGATTGGTGATCGTCATGGTGCGCAAGGTCGTGCGCGGATTGCTCAGCGGCGTGGCGGATAGGGTGTCGCGAATGCCCCAGACGGTCTGCCGCTGGGTATCGCTCAAGTCGGTGGCGCCGAGATAACGTCCGGTGCCGACGTAGATGAACGCCTGGTCCTGTACCAGGCCCAGTTCCGGGCGCGTGGTGATCGGTTGTCCGATACCGGAACCATCCACCAGCGTGGCGACGGCTGTGGCTTCGCGGCCGGCCGCATTGAGGATGTCATTGACGTCGAAGCGCCAGATGTTGCCCTTCAGGTCGACGCCATAGACGCGCTCGGTCTGGTTGTTGCGCAAGGAATTTTCGACCCAGCCGCTGATGTGATTGAGGCCGCTCGGATCGCTCCCCGAACCTACGCCCGTGTCGATCTTGTAGAGGATCTTGCCGGTCATCGCCTCCAGTACGTAGAGATAGCCGACGCCGTCGCCGGCCACCGTGGGCGAATTGACGTTGTTGTAGCCCGAGGTGACGAACACCACCCAGCGGCCGTCGCGCAGCTTGCTGATGATCGGATTGCTGTAGCTGTAGCCGAGGTGGCAGTCCGAATACTGGGCGGTCGCCGGCGCCTTGGTCGTCGCATCGACGGTCACGCAATTGGCCGGGTCGTACTTGAATTCCCAAAGCGCCCGCGGGGTCGCCGGATCGGTGATGTCCAGCGCGTAGTAACCCCTGCCGCCCTTTTTCAGGCCGCCGACCAGGATGGTTTTCCAGACCGGCGCGATCGGAAGGTGCGTCACCGGGTCGAGCGGGTTGAGATCGTAAACATCCCCGGCGGCCGGCGTGCCGTCGACCGAGTAGACGTGTTCCAACGCATAATTCTCGCTGGCCATCTTGTACAAATTCGGCAACACCATGCTGGGCATGAAGGCCCATAGCTCGCTGCCGCCGTTGGTATCGACGATCGAGGTTCCGGCCTGGATCGCATGCAGCAAGCCGTCGTTGGCCGCCACGTAGACGATCGGCGTGCGTCCCGCCTTGGCCGTCTTGAATGCCGCATAGCCGGCATCGTCATACTCGGCGAACGGCGCCCTGACGAATATCGGTTGCGCATTGACGACGTCGCCGAGCACGTGTTCGCGCGTCCGGTACAACAGATTGATGTCGGTATTGGTCACCGGCGGGCCGGAACTGAAGCCCTCCTTGCCGCGCTGGCCGCGCAGGTAGTTGACCAGATTGGCGCCCGCCGCCGCCGCCCGCTGATTGACGGTTGCCCCGGTGCCGTCGCCAAGAACCGGATAGTGGCTGAACAAGGCCACCTTCGTCGCGTCGAAATTGGCCTGCTCCGTCCCGTTGAGCGTGGTCACGGCCGCGCCGGTAGGGGCGCCGCCGGCATCGCAGGCATAGCTGTTCCACTTGAAGTCCACCAGATTGTCGGTGGCCCCGCTGCGGAACAACTTGATGCTGCGGTTGTCGCAGGCCGCCTTGGTCGCCGTGTCGAGTTTGGCTTGCGCCGACCAGATCACGGTGCCGCTGACGGCGCCGGTGGAAAGGTTGATCTCGCGCGCCTCGACGTCACCTGTCCAGGCGCGGGTCTTGTACTTGGCGGTATAGGCGAAATTGTCGCCGGCGACCGGTTCCAGGTTCGACGTCGCCGCCGCCGCGGCCGCCGCGACGCGGGCGCTGATCCCGGCCAGCGCATCGCCCAGGCTGCGCACGACGGTATCCGGATTGCCGGCGCTGAAGTAGATGCCGCGCCCATCGACCGCCGCATGCCACAGGTCGTCCAAAGCCGTCGGGCTGTCCGCGACCGGAACCGGCCAATTCAGGGTGCCGGTGCGCAGCCGGTTGAAATCCGGGCAGCCGGTCGCCGTGCCGGTGCCAAAGGCTCCCCCCGGATTGGTGGACAACGGATACGTAAAGCTGTTGGTGCTTGGCACGCTGGACACCTGGAACTGCCCGCGATAACCCGCCACGCTGCCACCCGCGATCGTCACGGCCTCATTGACGAAGAAGCCGTGCGGCGCCGCGGTGGTGACGGTCACCACATTGGGCGAAGTCCAGCTCGCCGCGGTGATCGACTGGGCGGCGCATTGGTCGGTCCGATAGTTCGGCGAATAGACCACGGTGCCGGTCAGCCCCAGACCCATCGTGAAGGTGGTCATGTGCTGCCAGTTGGCGCGGTCGTCCTCGTTGCCCGACCCGGTCGAGGGCACGTTGTTGTCGCAAACGCTGCCACCGAGAGCGCCGGTGCAATTGCCCAGAGAGGCATCGCGCAGGTCGGTCTTGTAGTAGTACTGGGCGACGTCCGACAGCGCATTGCTGCTCCCGGCATACAACGTCGCGGTGCCGCCGGTCGAGGAGCCACCCGGATCGGTCGCCAGATTGACGGTGAAATGGGTGGAATCCGCCACCTGGACGATCGCAAAATTGCCCCGGTACCCGGCGTTGGTGCCGCCGGTGATGGTGACGGAATGCCCCACCAGGAAGGAATGAACGGCGGAAGTGGTGAAGGTGGCCGTGGCCGGCTGGGTCGTGGGATCGACGCCCGGCGCGGTCCAGGTGGCCGAAGCGAGGTTCGCGCTCAGGCCGCCCGCGCCGGCACTATAGGTCTCGCAAGGCCAGGCAGACGTACCGCTGGTGCAATTGTCCGGCGGCGCCGGCGGTCCGCTACCGGTCACGGTGGTCGATGCGGGAACCGCCGGCGCGGCGGCGTAGCAGGCGCCGGGGACGACATCGCTGAGGCCGCCGTCGGTCACGACCGGCGAGCCGAGAACGGTGCCGCTCTGGCCCGGGCCCGAGTAGGTGGTCGCCGTCACGCGCGGATAGCTCTGCAGTTTGAAGCCGCTGGTGGCGGTATTCCGGCATTGCACGCTGGTGCCGAAGGAATCCGGGGTAGCAATGGGAACGCAGGTGTCGGCGGCCACCCAGCCGGTCGAGGTGGTCTGGCAATTGGTCGTGGCGTCCTCGACGCAACTCGTCGCGTCGGCCCAGGCGCTTCCTGCGACGAACTGGCATTGGGTCGTATAGCCCAGGGAGTCGGGCGTCGACGTCGGCGCGCAGGCATAGGGGACATCGGCGAAGGGAGAAGTCACCACGGTCTGGCAGTCCACGGCGCTGGCGCCACCGGTCCACGCATACGAGCCCGGCGACCCGCTCCGTGTCGGCGTGCAGGACGGAGCCGCGACAAAGGCTCCGCCATTGACGCGGCATTGAACGTCGCTGCCCTCGGTGCAGATGTTGTTGTTGGTCCACGTCGGATTGAAGCCAACGGTTTGGCAATCCACCGCGGCGGCGTTGCCGGTCCACGCATATGACCCCGGCGAACCGGTGCGCGTCGGCGTGCAAGTCGCCGGGTAGGTCGTGATATAGGAGAACGAGCCGGTGACCTGACAGGCCACGTTCGAACTTTCGTTGCAGGTGCTGGTGTTGGTCCAGACGCCGTCGAACGCGCCGGTGTTATTGCAGTCGATCGCACTGGCGCCGCCGGTCCACGCATAGGATCCCGGCGCACCGCTTCGTGTCGGCGTGCAGGAGAGTGCCTTGACAAAGCTGCCGCTACCCAAACGACATTGCACGGTCGCGCTTTCGGTACAGGTGGCGAAGTTGGTCCAGGTCGGATTGAAGGTGCTGGTGGGGTTGTTGCGGCAATCCACCGCGCTCGCGCCGCCGGTCCAGGAATACGAGCCGGGGGAGCCGGTGCGAGACTGCGCGCAGACCCCCGCATTGTTCGTGACATAACTCCAGGTGGGTGAATTCACCCGACATTGGACCTGCCCGGGGATTTCATCGCAGGTCGCCGCATTGGTCCAAGCGCCGAAAGCGCCCACCTGGCAATCGACCGCGCTGGCGTTGCCCGTCCACCTCTTGAGACCGGATACCACGGTGTAGGATGGCGTGCAGGATTGCACTGGCACGAAGCTACCCGTACCAACCTGGCACTGCGTCTGGTTCGTCCCGAAAAAATCTTCGTTGCAGGTGCTGACGTTGGTCCAGGGGCCCCACGAAAATCCACCGTTTGACGACGTACTTCTCTGCAATTGTCCGGTCTTCTGCTGCAGCGCGCTCTGATATTGCAACTGACCGACACCCTTTTCCTCCATCGTGGTGAATTGCAGTTGCCCGGTCTTGCTTTGGAGCTTGCTCTGGTACTGCAACTGCCCGGTCTTCTTCTGCAGATCGGTGGTGAATTGCAGCTGTCCGGTCTTCTGTTGCAACTGGCTGGTCTGCTGCTGCCATTGGCCGGTCCTCTTCTGCAACTGGGATGTCTGCTTTTCCTGGCGCAAGCAGGAGGCGTTCTGGAAACGCAGCACCGCGGTATTCCAGGTATAGGTGGTGCTGGCGCCGTCGAAAATCGGCCGCGGCGCCATCGCATATTTCGATCCGGCCGAGCGGTAGGCGTCGAGTTCGGAAATGAGCCCATCCTGGTTGTCCATCGCGGTCGAGCCGTCGAGCTTCAGGCCGCCGGGACCATTCCAGTAGCCGTCGGTCGTGAGAATGGTGAAATTCTGCTGGCAGGAGTACTGCACCGGGTCGCCGTCCATGCCGCTGTTGATGCCGTCGGTCTTGGCGGCATAGTGGCGGCCCGCGCGCGACAGCGCTTCGCGCAGCGGCGTGCTGCTGCCGGTGCTCGTCGAATACAGCGTGTTGAACCACTGCTCCTTGGTGGCCACGTCGAAATCGGCGATCGGCCTGTACTTGTCGCTGGTGACCGGGTTGCCGGGGTTGATGGTGATGAAGCCGATCCGCTTGGAGTCGGGCATGCCGACGAAGGCGCGCCCGGCGGCCGACTTCATCATCTGGATGCGTTTGCTGTAGTAGCTGTACCAGTTGGCGAAATTCTGCCGCTCGTCCCGGTCGTTGCTGTCGATGACGTTGTCGGCATTGACGTCCGCGGTCGCCGGGCCCGAGGTGGAGCTGACCACCACCTTGCGCCACAGCGCGGTTTTCCCCAGGGCAGCGCAGGTCGAGGTGGTGGCGGTGTTGTCGGTGCAGTATTCGTTGACCGTGGCGTAGCGCGTGGCGTTCCAGGCCGTTCCCGGGCTGAAGTAGCTGCCCGGGTTGCTCGCCATGGCCACCGCGAAGGTGGTGGCGGTGGGCGCCGGCGACGCCAGCACGACGAAGGTGCCGCGGTATCCGGTTGGCCGAATGGTCAGGATGCTGACCGTGTCGCCCGCCTGGAAATTGTGGGCGGTCGATGTGGTATACGTGGTCTTGCCACTGCCATAGACCGCGCCGTTGACGGTGAAGCTGGGGTCGATGATCTTCTCGCAGTCGCCGGCCAGCGGGACCAGCGTGGTCGACCCGAGGTAGTTCCAGTAATAGGCCGGTTGCGCCGTATCGATCCGGGTGGTCTGCGTGTTGCTTTCGACCGAGCTGTTGATGAAGGCACGAAAACCGGTGCTCAGATTGGTGGTCGAGCCCGCGCTCGCCAGCAGGCCGACCCGGCACTGCCGTCGCGATGAGCCGGTCGTGTCTTCGGTGCAACTCGCCGCCGAGGTCCAGGCCGTCCATGTCGCGCCGGAGTCGGACGAGGTCCGGGTTTCAAACCCCCGGTAGGCGCCGAAGCCATCGTCATAGGCGGCGGTAAATGTTGTCTGCGCGCCGGCATTCACGTCGGTCCCGGTGCTGGTCTTGGGGATCACGTAACGGGTGTTGGGGTTGTAATAGACCAGGTTGCACTGGTAGTTGCGGAAACCGATACGGTCCTCCCGCGTGGACAGGTCGTCCGGCATGAACTTCCAGTTCATCGAACCGGAGTCGTCGAGGGTGAACAGAATATTGGGTTTGACGTCGGCCGTCGGCGCACTGGACAGGGGATTGTCGCCAAGGTCGGTGAGCGCCGCGAGCGCCTGTCCGCCAAGGAGCAGCAGCGCCGTCAGCGACAGCAGCAACGAGCGGAATAGTCTTGTCTTCGACTGAAACATGGGATTCTCCCGGTCAGTACAGGATGGCCTGGGTGTAGACCACCGTGTTGGTGGGGCCCAGAACGCGCGATGTCACGCGGTAATAGGGTTGCGAAGTATTGGCCAGCGCCTGGGTGCCATAGGTGGCCGCGGTCTTGGACGCGCCGGCGCCGGCGGATCCGATGGTGACGCACTGCTGCCCGGCGGCATTCAGGCCGCCCGGCGTCTCGCACAGGCGGTGCACGACATAGCGGACCTCGTTGCCGGCGCCATCATTGGCGGTCGCCTGCACCGCCTTGGTCCAGTCGAAAGTCGAGGGATCGAACTCCGATGGCGCGGGTGTATTGCCGCAGTCATCGGCCGTGCCGTCATTGTCGGCATCGGGAATGTTGTCGTTTCTCAGGCTGATGTTGCACCAGGCCGGGAAGTAACCGTTGGCCGCGCTGCCCTGTTCGAGGATTGCCTGGGTTTGCGCAAGAAGCCAGGTGCGCGCCGACTCGATGCCCCGGTCCGCCGCTACCGCGGCGGTGCGCTTGAAGCTCAGGTTGCGCGCGATGATCAAACCGGTGCCGATCTGCCGATACAGCGCGATGCCGGCCAGGGTCATCGCCACCAGCATGATCAGCGCCAGAAGCAGCACGACGCCGCGCTGCCGGGCGAGAGGAACACGCCGCAGGTTCGCCGGGTGTTTCAATCCTGCCCCCAGAGCATGTTGCGCAACGGAATCACCGTTTCGTAGATGCGGTAGCGATAGTGCCGCCAATCGTTGGGCGTGCCCGGATTGGTGTCGGCCGTTCCGTCGAGATTGGTCATGACAAATGCACCGCCGGCCCAGGTCGGGGCATTGGGCGTGACAGGCGTGCGCTCATACTGCTGGCTGCGCGCCAGCAGGGCGACACGGATGGCCCGCAACTGGGTCCACAGGGCGGGCGCGGCGGCCGACCACTCGGCGGCACTGATGACGCCATCGTTATCGGCGTCCACGCCATATTCCGCCTGCAGATTGACGATGCCCTCGGCCACTTCGGTGGCCGTGGCCTGATTCGCCAGCGTGTTGGAAACAATCAGCGTGCGCCGATTGACGATGCTCCAGACGTTGAGTCGCGGCGCGGTGCCCAGATTGAAGGCGGAGCCGGCTACGCCTACACCCTTTTGCGTATTGTTGTTGTAGCGAGCGGTTCCGGAATTGTTCAGGAACTTGGCCTGCAACAGGGCAAGCGGCGCGGCGCCAAGGGCGGTCTGCGCGCTGACATTCTGGTTGTTTGCGTAGTTGATATAGGCACCACTGCCAATGTCGACACTGACGCCGTCGGCATTGGCGTTGCCGCTGACCTCGAACAGTCCGCACAGCAGATTGCCGCTGTCGGCGGCGATCAGCAGGTCGCCGCTGCGCATCCCGGTGCGGGTGTTCAGGCGAATGCTGGTGGTCGTCAAGTTGCTGAAGGTCTGGCTCGACGACATCGTCGTGCCCGAGCCATAAAGGACCGTCAGGGTGTCGGGCGCGCCGCCGACACCGTCGGTAATGATTACCGGGGCCATGGTGAAGTTGAAAAGACCGGGTCCGGCCCGCGTTGTGTCATTGGCCGAGACCGCGCAACCCATCGCCGCGGCATTGCCAAAGCCGTAGCCGGCCAGTTTCAGGTCGCGTTCCAGTGAGAACATCCCTATGCCGCCGGAAATCTGCGCGTCGCTGCCGGAGGATGTAGTGCGTTTGCGCGCATCCCAACTGCTCATGGTCTGAAACATCATGACCATGCCAATCAGCGCGATCACCATGCCGACGAGAACCTCGACCAGGGTGAAACCGGCGCCGCGGGGAGATCGGGAACAGCGACGCATGGTCAATTGATGTAGCCGACGACGCGGTGGAACCGTGGCCGGGCGTCCTTCGGCCCTTGCCAGCACACCGTGACCGTCACCTGGTTCGCCGTCGCGGTATTGACCACGATCTGCTGCCGGGTGGCGCCCGATCCGGGCAGGCGAGTGGCGGTGTTGGTAGATGCCGAAGCGACCCAGGCCGTTACCAAGGGGTTGGCGGACACCTGGCCGCTGAAGTTGCAACAGTCGTTATTCGCCGCGGGATCGGTCGCCAGCAGGCGGCAGGTGGTGGTGCCGCCGGTGGGTTGATGGCTGAAGGTGGCCAGCGTGACGGCATTGACCGTGCCCGTGCCATCGCGGCTGTTCAGATTGATTTCACCGAGAATCTGGTCGGCCAGGTTGCCCGCTTCGGTACGGTATTGCGAGTCCGCCTGAATCGCGATCGAATTGGCCTGCAGCGCAATCATGGTCAGCACGCCGAGAAAGAACAGCACCATGCCGATCAGCGCTTCGAGCATGAACGAGCCGCGCTGGCGTTGGCGAGACATCAGCATCCCCTCGAATCGCCGGCAGCGGTGGCGGCGGCACTAATGGACGGATCGCAAAGCCTGGTCTGGCCGCCGGGCGACACCACCACCCGCAGGCAACGCACGGTGCCCGCCGGCGGCCCCGGATCGGTTATGCAGCGCCCCGCCGACAGTTCGTTGAACTTGAACACCGCCGCCGCGGCCAGATTGGTCCGGCCGAGGCCGTCGAAGACAATGCTGGAGATCGGGGTCGCCGGCGGCGGATCGGGATCGGTGTCGGCCGGCGGAGTCGTGTCGTTGATCTTGATCGAAATATCGGCCGCGCTGGCCCGCCCCGACCCTTCGATGCCGAACTTGCCGTCGATGAAGGTGGCCAGATCCGCGGTGCGCACCATCCAATTCACGCCGGTCGCCGACGGGACGGCGGTTGCCACGTTGGCGCTCAGCGGATCGCTGGCGGTCAGCAGAAACTCGACGGTGGTATTCATGCGCACCGCCTCCGACCGTGCCAACTGGACACCGGTCAGAAATATTTCCGCCGCGGAGCGCAGCTTCACGTTGCGCAAATAAGTTGAAAAACCGGGCGCGGCCAAGGACAGCAGCACCCCCATGATCGCCACGGCGATAATCAGTTCGATCAGCGAAAAGCCGCGCCGTGACCGCTTCATGAGATCAGCAGGCGCCGTTCTTATTGACCATCCAGCAGGTCGCTGTGGCCGCCGGCCAGGCGGCACCCGCCGCAATGGTGCTGCTGCGGGCATTCGCCTGATTGATGGTATAGCTGAAGCCGACCATCGAATTTATGCCGGTAGCCGTCCACACGTAGGCCTGGCCGCTTTGCGACGAGACGCATGAGAAGGTGAAATTCCGCGTCGCCGTGACGGTGGTGCTGCCGCAATCGGTACTGGCGGCCGTGCCGTCCGCGTTGTAGTAGCGGTTGTCCTGGAAATACTGCTCCATGCGCACGCGTGCATCGGAAAGGTTGCTCACCGCTTCGGTAATCTTGCTGCGCGTGATGTAGTCGTTGTAATTCGGGATGGCGATGGCCGCGAGTATCCCGATGATCGCGATCACGACCATCAGCTCGATCAGTGAAAATCCAGAGCTTGGTTTCATTTTTTCTCCACCTTTTCAAGCATTCAAGCAGAAGAACGTCTGCACGTCCAAGCACAGCCGACCAACGGCATCTTTTCCGCCTCAAGCGGTGCGCATGGTGGGGAAAATTATAGCCGGGCGGGGCACGACCCGCCGTGCACGGGCGCGAGCATCCCCGGGCGCCGCGCCCTGTTCCCGTCGCAGCCAGAGCCAAAGAGGGCGCCCGTATCGATGACGCATCGGTCGATGCCCGAGCCACGGAGTGCGACGGCGGGGGCGACTCGCCGCGGTCCGCGGCGGCCTTGAACCGGACCGCGGATTCACCGGCGCCCGGCGCAGTATCCGGGTGCCGACACCGGGTTCCACGGAAATACGGTGTTGTCTGGCTACAACGCTCGACCGGCTTGCCACTTGGTTCCTGGCTCCCCATGCCGCATACTCCCATCCGGAATGACGGTTCCGGTCCGCGACGCTAGCACTGCGGGTCCGCGGCATCACAAAATGTCCGCCATGTCGTTTCAATCCGGGTAGGTCGTCGCAATGCTACTTTTTCATGGAGAGGGAGACTAGCAGATGGAATTGAATACGCCCGTGGAACCGGGACATCAGCCCGGGATGGCCCCGCCTGGCGACGGTCTTCTGCCCAGGATCGAAGAAATCACATCACAAGAGACTCTGCTGTCGGAACGATTGCCATTCCGCATCCGCATCGCGCGCCGCCAGGAGGATCTGGCAAAGGCCGTATCGATCCGTCATGCGGCCTACGGCCGTCACCTGCCGGAGGTCGCGGCGCTGCTGGAAAAGCCCGAGCCCTACGACCTCGAGGCCGGGGTGGACGTGCTTTTTGCGGAATCCAAGCTGGATGGCTCGCCGTTGGGCAGCATGAGGATTCAGACCAACCGTTACCGCAGGCTGACGCTCGAAGACTCGCTGGAGCTGCCGTCATGGCTACAGGGCAAGAGCCAGGCCGAAGCGACCCGGCTCGGCGTGACCGCCGACCGCCTGGGAAGGCTGGTCAAGACCGCGCTGTTCAAGGCCTATTACCAGTATTGCCTGCTGGAGGATATCGACTGGATGGTCATTACGGCCCGTTCGCCGCTGGATCGCCAATACGAGGCGCTGCTATTCCAGGATGTGCTTCCCGGGGGTGGATTCACGCCAATGCATCATGTCGGGAGTATCCCACACCGGGTTATGGCGCTTAGAGTCGAAACGGTGGAACCGGATTGGCGCAAGGCTAGGCATCCGCTTTATGGCTTCTTCTTCCATACCAGCCATGCCGATATCGATCGGCGCGGGAACGCGCAACTTTCCGATCGGCGCGCCGGCGCGCCGCATTCCGATCGGCGTGGCGCGGCGCAGGTTTTTGATCGCCGGGGAACGGCGCGGCTTACGGATAGGCGAGGCACCGCGCGATGCACCGATCGACGCGGGATGCCGCGGCCCACCGATCGACGCGGGACGGCACGGCGGTCGCTCGCCGACCGGCGCGGGACCGACAGGCGCCATCCGCTGCGGACTGGCGCCATGGACTACTGACCAGCGGAAACGTCAGGCAGTAGAATGGAAGTGGAGATCGTTGACCTACCGCTTACGTACTACTGTTTCGAGCAAAAAATTGCGACGATCTTTTGATTCAGGGCTCAATGCGACAGTCGATACGTTTCTGTACCGGCTTTCCGTCTATGCCATCCCGCTGGTCATAGGAATCGCGTCGCTTGCGGCACTGGCGCTGTTGCCGAATGACTATCCAATTAACGGCGCGGTCCAGATCCAAATCGCGGCACTGCAACAAGTTGAAGGTCAGCCGCTAACAGCAGCGGAGGCCTTGGAGCATCTTGACGACCAGCAGCTCGCTGCCGAGATCCATACGGGCCGCTCGGAATCCCCGTTCTGGATTCTCTTCGATGTGCCGGCCGGCGATCGGCCGGCGATCGTGGAACTGCCCTCGCGGCACGCACTGGCGGTGGCGTGCTGGGCGGCGGCCGACCTTCGGCTACTGGGCCAGGCGACCCGGTCGAGCGCCGAGGGCGCGATCAGAGAGGCAAAGACCGGCTTCGCACTGGAACTCGCGCCACGAGCCGGGGTCACCCGGGTACTATGCCGGGCCAGCCACACCGGCCCGGCACACATTTCGGCGATCCTTTGGCCCGTCGAGCGGTTCTTCGTCTCGGAACTGAAATTCCACCGTAATTCGGGCTTGCTGGACGGCGGGCTTATCGTGCTTTCGCTGTTCGTCTTGATGACCGCGATCGTCAGCAAGGAATGGCTGTATGTGCTTTTCGCCGCCTGGCTGGTCGCCAACCTGCGCATGGGCGCGCTGTCCGCCGGTTGGGATACGCAGTGGCTGGAAGGTTCAATACCCCCGGACTGGATGATTCCGCTACGCAAGCTCACCATGTCCGCGTACTACGTGCTGACTATTATGCTTTTCAGCCGGCTGTTTTCCGAGGATTTGAAGCGGGCGAAGTATGCATTGCTCTTGCGCATCGATCAATGGTCGTGTCTACCATTGCTTGCCGCCGCGATTACATTGCCCTATGCCAGCTTTTTGCCCCTGCTGTGGGCATTGGCCGCATACACGATTGTGGTCATCGTTTTCTTGCTGATTCGCATCCTGATCGTGACCCGTTCCAACGTGGCGATTTGGTATGGCGCCGGGTTCGCGGTCGCTCTGCTCGCCACGTTAAATGAGATTCTGGCCGCGGCACTGGGCTTCCGTAACCTGATCGGCAGCGTCAACAGCGTCACCGCGGCCCTGGCGTCGAGCTTGCTGTCCGCGCTGGCGATCGCGGAACAGATGCGGCAGGAGCGGCAGGAGCGCAGGAAAGCGCAGGACGAATTGCGCAACACCTACCATGCCATCCCGATAGGGCTCTTCTCGCTGGACGAAAGCGGGCGCCTGGTTCAGGGCAATCCGGCCTACAAGACCATGGTCGGCCGCGCCGCGGGCGATTTCGGGCGCTGGGCGGACGACTTCGAACCGGGCGCCTGGGATCGCCTGCAAGCCCTGGCCCGCGACCCGAACGGCGAGGACATGGAGTTGCGCAGCATCACGGATCAGGACGGGCGCAAGCGCAGTTTTCTGGTCCGGGCGACTCAGGTGAAGGGGCGCATCGAGGGCTCGTTGCAGGACATCTCGGTGCGCGTCGAAGCGACCGACAGGCTGCGTTTTCTGGCCGACCACGATCCATTGACCGGCATCTTCAACCGGCGCGGAGTCGAAAAAGCCTTTGTCGTGGCGAATGGTGCCTTGGTGAAGGGCGACATGATGGCGCTGGCCTACCTGGACCTCGATCGTTTCAAGCTGATCAATGACCTGTTCGGGCACATTGCCGGCGACATGGTCTTGCGCCACGCCTGCCAGCGCATCAACCGCCTCCTGACCGGCGGCGAAGTCCTCGGGCGCGTCGGCGGCGACGAGTTCGTCGTGGTGTTTCCGCATGGACCGATAGAAGCCGCCAGCGAAACCTGCCGGCAGATGGTTTCCGAAATTTCCGCCCAGCCCTTCGCGGTCGGCGGACGGGCCTTTCACGTCAAGTGTTCGATCGGCCTGGTCGAAATTGCCGCCGGAACCCGGGAAGATGATGCGGTGTCGTTGGCCGACCGGGCCTGTCAGAACGCCAAGACCGGGCACGAAGGGAATCTGGTGGTCTACAAGCAGGATATGTCGGCGATCACCGAGCACACCGAGGAATTGCGCCTGATCCAGCGCCTCGACACGCAACCGCCGGTGGGGCTGTTCCTCTTGATGCAGCCCATCATGTCGCTGCGCGATCCCTGGGGCTCGCTCAACTTCGAGGTCCTGCTGCGCATGCGCGACACCGACAACAGCATCGTCCCCGCGGGACGAATCATTACCGCCGCGGAACGCAACGGGCGCACCGCGGTACTCGACAAATGGGTGCTGACGACAACGCTGGCCTGGCTCAGCACCCATGCCGAACATCTCGGAAACTCGAGCTATGTGTCGGTAAATTTGAGCGGCGGCTCGCTCAACGACGAGAAATTCATTGCCGACGCATTTTCGATCCTGGCGCAATATGGCCCCGTGGTAGAGCGAATTTGCATCGAGATCACGGAAAGCGTCGCGCTTCACGATCTGACCAATACCCGGCATTTCATCGACGGCATCAGGAAGCATGGCGCGAAACTGGCCCTGGACGATTTCGGCGCCGGCTACACGTCCTTCTCCTATCTCAGGAGCCTCCCGGCGGACGCGGTCAAGATCGACGGTGCCTATGTCAAGGATCTGCTCGCCCATCCGGCCAATCATGCGATCGTCCAGGCCATCGTCGATCTCACCCGCAATCTGGGCATGAGGTGCATCGCCGAATGGGCCGAGGATGTGGCCACGCTCGAAGCCTTGGCGGAAATGGGCGTCGATGCCGTGCAGGGCTATGTGGTGTCGCGGCCGCTGGCGCCGGAAGCGATACTGCTCGCCGGTTCCGCCGCCGGCTGCATCGAGAATCAGGACACCGTCCGCTTTATCAGGGACTCGCTTCCCGCAATCCTTGCCCGTGCCGATCAGCCGGGTCGGGATCGTTTCAACTGAACGGACGTCCTCCGCGCAGGGTCCGCGGCAGCCGGCAGCGGACCCCGCATGATGCGCGCTGCGGCCATGTCATAATCGCCGCATGTTCAGCGTGTCACGCGATATCCTGATCGGCTTCCTGTTGGTGTGCGCCGCGGCCTGGGGGCTGATGTCGACGCGCACCCTGCGCTTCGCCGACCAGTCGCTCTACGATGCGCAGGCGCGCTGGCTGCGCGCCAACGCACCGACGCCGCTCGCCCATGATGTCGTCGTCATTGGCCTTGACGAGGCCGCCTACGAGGCCATTCCGGAACCGCCCGCCCTCTGGCACACCCATCTCGCCGCGTTGTTCGCCGGGCTTTCCGCGGCCGAACCGGCGGTGGTCGGACTGGCCATGCCGCTGCCGGTGCGTTCCTATGACTTCCTGGTGAAGGACATCGACTCCGCTTTGCTCTCCGGCATCTACCGGCTGCGCGGCGCCGCGCCCCTGGTGGTGGGCCAGCCGCCCGGCATCGGCGGCAATCTGCGCCCGATTTCGCCGGACCTGCTGGCCGCCATCGGCGATGCCGCGGTGGCTTCGCTGGCCATCTGCGAAGACAGCGACGGCACCGTGCGCCGCATCAACCAGAGCCGCTGCCGTTCCGAAGACAAGCGCGAGCCGCTGGCCCTGGCCATGGCCAGGCACCTCGGCCGCGAGGGCTCTCCGCGCGGCATGATCGACTACAGCGTCGGCGGCGCCATCGATTACACCCCCGTCGGCACGGTACTCGACTGGATCCGCCACGGCGAAGATGCCAAGCTGCGCGCCCTGGTCAGGGGTCGCGCTGTCGTCGTGGCCAACCTGCTGCCCACCGAAACCCGTCACAGGCTGCCTGTGCAGTTGGCCGCCTGGGAACCCGGCAGCCGCACCGAGCCGGGCGCCGTGGTGCACATCCAGGCGCTGCGTTCCCTGCTTGGCCGCGGGCTGATCGAGCGCGTACCGCAAGATTTGAGCCTGTTGCTGGCCGGGCTCGGCGCCCTGCTCTGGTTCGGCCGCGGCGGCTGGCGCAAGGCCCTGCTGCTTGCCGCTGTCATCGGCAGCTTCGTTGCCGGCTCCACGTTCGCGCTGTGGCACGGCAACTATCTGCCGGTGGCCAACATCGTCATTGTCACCTTGCTCGCCTTCGCGGCGCGCCAGGCCTGGGACTTCGTCCGCGACTTCCGCGAAAAACGGACCTTGCGCAGCATGTTCGCCGGCCACGTCAGCCCGCAGGTGATGCGCGCCCTGCTCGGCGGCGAATTGCAGCTTGAAAGCAACGGCCAGCGCCGCGACGTCACGCTGCTCTTCGCCGGCATTCGCGGCTTCGCGGCGCGCAGCGCGCAATCCACGCCCGAAGCGATGATCAGCCTGCTCAATCGTTTTCACGCCGCGGCCCGGGTGGCTATCCAGAGCGCCGGCGGTGCGGTCGACAAGTACGTCGGTGACGGCTTGATGGCCACTTTCGGCTTGCCGCAGCCGCTGCCGGCGCCGCAACGCAGCGCGCTGGAGGCGGCGCAGGACCTGCTGTTGCGCGTCGACCAGCTCAATGCCGAACTGGCGGCGGAAGGCAAGGCCCCGCTCAGGATCGGCATCGGCATACACAGCGGTGAAGTCCTCGCCGGCTACGTCGGCTCGAGCCAGCGGCGCGAGTTCTCGGTGATCGGTGATGCCGTCAGCACGGTCGGCCGACTCGAAGCCATGACGAAAAAGTACCCGCATCCGGTGATCTGCTCCGCCGAGATCGCCGCCGCCGTCGGTTTCGGCGGTGGACTGACGGATCTCGGCACGCCGGCGAACGAGCCGAACGCCCCCGGGCTATGGGGCTGGACGCCGCCGCTGACGGCGCCGCAGGGCGGCGCGGCGTGAGCGGATTCGCCGCCGGCCGCGTCGGCTCCTACCTGCGGCTGGCGGGGTTCGCCGGCAGCCGCTACCCTGAGCTGCGCCGGCCGCTGCTGCGCGACCAGCTCGAACGGCAGATCTACAGCGCCGGTCTGGCCGCCCTGCCGGTGGTCGGCGTGCTGGCGATGCTGACCGGGGCTGCCGCCGTGACCCAGCTTAGCGCGTTGATCGGCGCCGACAGCGAGCTGACCCAACGCCTGCTGTTTCTCGGCCTGTTTTTTGAACTGGCGCCGCTGCTCTCGGCGCTGGTGGTGGTGGCCCGCAGCAGCGCCGGCATCGCCTCGGAACTCGCCGTGATGAACCTCCACGACGAATTCACCGCGCTGCGCCGGCTCGGCGTGCCCGCCGCCGACTACCTGCTGCTGCCGCGCATCTTCGGCATGTTGATCGCGCTGCCGGCCGTGACGGTCTGCTTCCAGGCCTTCGCCATGGTCAGCGGCTGGCTCACCACGGCCTTGCTCGAAGGCCGCCCGCCGGCCGAGACGGCGGGACGTTTCCTCGATCTTGCCGATCCCTGGCTGGCGCTGCTGAGCCTGATCAAAAGCATGCTGATGGGCGCCGCCGTGGGCATCATCGCCTGCCACCACGGCAGCAGCGGCAAGGGCTCGACGCAGGCGATTTCCGGCGCCGCGATCCAGGCCGTGGGCACCGGGCTGATCGCCGTGTTCGTGATCGACGTGGCCTTCGCCGTCCTGGTCTACGTGCTGCGATGAATGCCATGCCGCATGTCGTCCTGGACGGCCGCCGGCTGGCGCTGTTCGCCGGGAGCGACGCGTGTCTCTCCTTGTCACTCGACGAAGGCGGCCGCCACCGCCTCGTGGTCGCCGACTCCGCCAGCGCGCAGCAGGTGGTAGACGCGCTCGAACGCTGTCCCGCGGTCGGCGTGCTGCCCGGCAGCGGCGGCCTGCTCGGCGCCATGACCGTAGCCGAGAATTTCGCCCTGGCGCTGCGTTACCACGTCGATCGCGACGATCCACGCGACTGGGAACAGGATCTGGAGATCACCCTGCGGCGCTGCGGCCTGCCGGCGCAACGCCTCGCCACGCTCGGCCGCGAACGGCCGATGAACCTCGCCCGCGCCCAGCGCTGGACGCTGGGTTTCGCCCGCTGGCTGCTGCGCCCCCCTGACCTGCTGGTGCTCGACCGCGTCTTCGCCGGGCTGGCGCGCCGGCAGGCGGACGCGCTGATCGCGGTCGAAGCCATCTACCACCAGCGCCACCCGTTCCGGCCGGTGCTGTTCGTCGACCTCGACAGCCATGAGCTGCCGGAGCTACCCGATTGTCGATCGTCGATCTTCCTCGGCGAATTCGCGGAAGCCGAATGAGTACCGAGCGGAGGGCCGATGTCGCTATTGACAGAGTATGACAGCGATGCCGCCGCACTGCGTCGCGGCACGCGCCGCTTCCTGCTGTTCGCGTTGCTGGTGACGCTGGCCCTGATTGCCGCGATCGTCGCGCGCCAGGGCCTGTTCCGCCAGACCACGAACTACAGCTTCGTCGCCAACAGCGCGCAGGACATCGTCAAGGGCCAGGCGGTGCGCATCGCCGGCTTTCGCGTCGGCTCGGTGGCCGAGGTCAGGCTGAGGGACGACGGTCAGGTGGATGTCATCATGGAAATCGATGCCGACCACATGCGCTTTGTCACCCATGACGCCCGCGTCGAGTTGCGCAAAGACGGACTGGTCGGCTCGCCGACGCTGGAAATCGTGCCCGGGCCGGACAAGACCCGGCTCGCCGCGGCCGAGGCGCGCCTCGCCTTTTCCCGCGCCGACGGCCTGACCGCATTGGCCAACCAGGTGCGCAACGAATTCGTGCCCATCCTCAAGGACATCAGGGTCATCACCGGGGTCCTGGCCGACCCGGAGAAGGGCTTGCCCGGCACGCTGGCGCAACTGCGCAGCAGTTCGGCGGCGCTCAATGCCCTGCTGGCCAACGGCAACCGCCAGGTGGAGGGCATCGGCAACGCCGCCAGCCGCGTGCTGGGCAAGGCGGAGGAAGATCTGACGCAGCTTGGCCACACCCTTGAAGCCGCCAACCAGCGTCTGCCCGGCATGATCGAGCGCACGCAGCAAGTGCTCGATCATGTCGAGAAGGTCACCGCCGCTGCCGAGGTCAGCGTGCCGCCCGCGCTGCGCGACGGCAGCGCAGCCGCCTCCGACGTGCGCGAGATCGTCAGCGGGGCGAAGCAGTCCTGGCCGATCCGAAATTTCGTCGACGCGCCGGCGCCGGCGACGCTCAAGGCGGACAGCGATCCGCGCGGTGAGGCGGGCAGTGCGCGCTAAGTCGCTCGGCGAACGCGTCCGGCGGCGCCCGGCGCGTCCCGGCCAGCAACAAGGCGCACAGCGCGCCGCGAGCTTGTGGCAGGGCGCCCTGGTGCTGGCCGTCGTGATCCTCGCCGGGTGCGGCTCGACGCCGAAACCGGCCGAGCCGCCGCGTCTCAAGGCGGCGCTGGAAGCCGAAAGCGCTGGCGCCAGACACTATGCGCGCGGCGACTACGCGACCGCCGCGCGGCTTTTCGCCGAGGCCGCACGGGTCCACGCCAGCATCGACGACATTTCGGGTGCCTTGCGCAATCGCCGGCATCTCGCGCGCAGCGAGCTCGCGCTGGGCCACGCCGAGGCCGCGCTGCTGGCGCTGGCTCCGGCCGAGCCTGGCGCAGGCGAGCCGCCGGCACTGGAGACCCTGCTGATCGAGGCCCAGGCGCAACTCGCGCTGGACCGACGGGACGCGGCGCAGCTGAGCCTCGCCGCGGCCGCCGGCCGGTGCGCCGGCGCCTGCCCGCAGATAGCCAGCCTGCATTTGTTGCAGGCGCAGGCCGCCCTTGCCGCCAAGCGTGCTCCAGAAGCGCTGAGCCATGCCGAAGCGGCTTTGCAGTGGTTGCGCGACAGGGACGAGGCCAACGAAACCGGCAACGCCTGGCGGCTGATCGCCGCCGCGCAGCTTGCCGGCGGCGCGGCCGGCGATGCCCTGGCCGCCGCCCATAAGGCGCTGGAAATCGATAGGCATCTGGCACTGCCGGAAAAGATCGCCCGCGACTGGCTGCTGATCGGCGACATCCGCCGCGCCGACGCGCGAGGTTCCGGCGACGCCGCGGCGGCCTACCGGCGGGCGCTGGGCATCGCCAACGCGGCGGGCCTCGCCGACATCGCCGCACTGGCCGAACGGTCGCTGGCTGAAATCGGCCACGGCAGGTAATTTGATCAAGGGGAACCCACCCGCCATTAATGCATGTATCCTTGAGTCCCCCAACCACACGCAAAGGAGTTGACCATGGCGCGCAAAAAGAAGCTCGACTTTTCCGATATCGGCGACGACCGCAAGAAGCAGAACCTTAACCAGACAGAATTCTGGACGCGTTATGGCGTCACCCAGTCGGGAGGCTCGCGCTACGAATCAGGACGCGGCATTCCCAAGCCCTTGGCCATCCTGCTGTGGCTCCATCGCTCCGGAAAGGTGTCCGACAAAGACCTGGCCGATGCCTTGAAGTGAGCGCTCGACCCCCGGGCAACAGGGCTTCGGGGTCCGGGCCGCAACGGGAAGGCGAACGGCGATGTTGATCGAAACGGCGCGCGGCACGGTGCATGAGTGGCAGCGCGACCACATGGGTCACATCAATGTGCGTGCCTACATGGAGTTCTTCGAGGAGGCCTGCTGGCAGTTCTATGCCATGCTGGGCATCACGCCTTCCCTGTTGCGCAGCGGCGCAATCCATCTGGCCGCGGTGCAACAGAACATCGGCTACCGCAAGGAACTCTATCCCGGCGATACCGTGGCGGTGCGCAGCGGCGTACTCGAATTGCGCGAGAAGGTGCTGCGTTTCCGCCATGAGTTGCTCAATACCGAAACCGGCGACATTTGTTCGATCTGCGAGTTCACTGTCGTCTGCCTCGACCCGGCAACCCGCAAGTCGCGGCCTTTTCCGCCCGAAGTCGCGGCCCGGGCCGAGGCTCTCCGGGCACCGCCGCCCGCTGAGCGAACATGAAGAAGAGCACTGAGACAGTGCTCGACTTCGAGCCGGAATACGTCGTTGGCTTGACCCGGATCTTCGAGGAAATGATCGTCTTCAACCAGGTCCTCGGCTTGAAGGTCACCTCGATCCGGCCTGCGCGCGTCACCGGTCGGATCGACATGCGGCGCGAGCTGATAGGCCATTACAGCCACAATCGAATCCATGGCGGGGTCATCAGCGCGGGACTCGACGCGATGGGCGGCCTGGCGGTGATGGCGGCCATCGGCGCGCGCCACATGGATGAAGCGCCCGCGCAGCGACTCGCCCGTTTCGGCAAGCTTGGCACCATCGATCTGCGGATCGACTATTTGCGACCCGGCATCGACGACCATTTCGAGCTGCAAGCGGAAGTGTTGCGCCTCGGCTCACGCGTGGCGACCACCCGCATGGAATTCTCGGGTGCGGATGGCAGGTTGCTGGCGACCGGTGCGGGCGCGTATATCGTTTCGTGAATCTGCATCGGGATATGGCCGCCTGCAACACCGTCGAAGCCCGGACGCGGCATTAGCCCGAACTTTGGTTAGAGAGTTCGAACATTTTGTTTGCGTTCATGAAGTTGTAAGCACATTGGGGTGAGGTTACTGGGTACGCGGTAAGTTGACGCCGAGGAGTTTGAAGGCCTTTTCCTGGAGGGGAGTAGGCCGGGTGGTCAGAAGGATCTTGGCCTTTGGATTGAGCGCCGTGTGGGTAATGTTGTAGGTGAGCGTAGCAAGGTCCTGCAGCAAGGTTTGGAAACTGTGCAGAGGTAAGCCATCGTCGGCGCGCTGGGTGGCATCCTTGTTCTTGGCGTGGGCGGATCGTTGCGCCTTGGCGACGGCAGAAGGCCGAGTCGATTGAGTGTCCTTGATGAACTCATCATCGAAGAGCATCGGCTTCAAGCGGCCGCGCATGTGCCATTCAACGTAGTAGGCCAGCAGGCACAGGAAGACATGGGCCCGCACCCGGGAGGCCGAGTAGTGGAATACCGGACGCACCTGCAGATCGACCGTCTTGATCGAGCGGAACGCCCGCTCGACCTGCGACAGACTCTTGTAGGCCGCCACCGCCGCATTGGCATCGAGTTGCTTCCTGCTCAGGCTAGTGCGAATGACGTAGAGGCCATCGAGCGCCGTCTCGGCCTTGATGCTGTCCTGCCTGCGCTGCCAGCTGAAGCTCGTGTCGGTGATCGTGAGCTCGAAGTGCTTGGCCATGTGATAGTGATCCACGCAGCGACCCACCCGCAGGGCAATCGCCTGCGTACCACGCAACGGGTTACGCTTGCGCGCAACGGCGGAGGCAATCGTCGCCAACTCGGCCTCGGTAGCGGCCAGCAGCTCGGTTCGCTTGCGGGCGCGCTCTTCGGCCAGCAGGGGATTGCGGCACACCACCAAACGCTCACCCGGGAAGTGCTCGCTGTCCAGTTCGAGCAGATTGCGCTCATCGAACAGCGAGGGCTGGAAGGGACCGTGTTCCTGCGCCAACAGGGCGATCTGGGGTGCCCGTAGGCTGCTGATCCAGTCCATCCCCTGGGGCTTGAGGACGTTCTCGATCCGGGCCGAGGTGATCATGCCGCGATCACCCACCCAGGCGATGTGCGCAATGCCGAAACGCTCTTTGAGTTTGGCCACCTGCGCCGCCACGGTGGAAGGATCGGCCGTATTGCCCGCGAACACCTCGACCGCCACCGGGCAACCGCTGGCCGAACAGATCAGGCCGAAGACGATCTGCGGATCATCGCGTTTGCCATCGCGCGAATGACCGCGGGCCGCAAGCGGACAGCAGTGGCCCGTCAGCCAGGTCGAGGTCAAGTCGTAGAGCACCAGCGTGTTGCCCACCAAGTGCTTGCGCGCCAGGCGTCTTTCGATGGCCGGTTGCGCGTCGTGCAACCAGTCCAGCGCACGGTAAAGATCCTCGGGTTCGATGGAACCCAGACCCAGCACGCGCCCCAGAGAATGCGCCGCTGTGTCGTCGCGGAGTTGGCGGTGCGTGGCCAGCTTGGAGCCGGGCGACACGATGCGGGCGACCACCATGGCCAGCAGCGTCTTGCGCAATGGTTGTGGCGCACCTTCAAACCAGTCATCGGCGCCACACGCCCGCGCACTGCCGAGGACGGCGGCCACATGGCCGTGGGGCAAGCTACGCTCGACCGTGAAGACCTCCTCGGCACTGGGTACGGCCACGCCCCCCTTGAGCAATACCCTGAGTCCCTCGATGACCTCCGCGGGCAAGCAGGAAATATTGGCCAAGGTACGCTTCTTGACTTTGCCATCCTGGCGATAGGCCTCGCGCAGCAAGACGGCCGGGCGCGAGTTGCGATTGGGGACGGCTTCGATATACATGGCTGCGAGACTGCCACACCCCAGAGCAAAACGCAAGGGAAAACTACCATATTACATGGGTACGTTTCCACCCGAAAAAATAGCCGAAACCCGCTTGGCGCAAGGGTTCAGCCATTTCAAGGCGTCAAAGTTCGGATTAGCGAAGGGAGAAGGAAACGAGTTCGGAACTTTCGTCGTCAAGCCGGGCATTCCGACTCGAAACGGACTTGTACGCGAACTTAACGACCCGGCGGATTTCCGGAACAAACCAGACGCTGTGGGTAAACGACTGCGCCACCAGGGTATCGAGACTCAGGTACCCGGTATTTTCGCCGAGGATATCAAAGCGCTGGGCGTCAAATGTTCCGGCCGGAACCGTGACCTTCTCCTGGCCGATGAGCTTAGCCTTGATACGATAGGTTTGGCCTCCCCCGATGACAAGGTTGGGGAACGCCTTTTCCTGACCCGGCTTCAATCCTCCCTGCAACAGGCTCTGCGCGTAGGGCAACAATTCGATGACGCGAACATCGCTGCCCAAGGGCCGCTCGGCGGCTTGCGGCGCGCCTTGAAAGCTGCGCTCGTCGGCGCCGCGACCGCCGGACATCGACATCGTGTCGGTCACGCTGCCGCGGTCGGACTCCTCGACCTTCACGGTGATGGTTTGCGGGCTGTCCTTCTTCCATTCATTCACGTACCGGTAGGTCCACGAGTCGCCCGTCCGGGGTAGTGCGGAAACCAAGTCCGGCGTGGCTTTCGGCGCTTCGACAACCAGCATCCGTGGCGCGCCGACCTGGCGCGAAGCTCCACCGGAGGCGCTGAAGGAGACCAGTTCCAAACTGTCGTCGTCCAAGCGGTAGGACCGATTCGACACGGTCGCGTGCTCGACCTTGACGACCCGTCCGATTTCCGGAACAAACCAGAGCGTGTGGGTAAAGCGCTTGGGCACCAAGGGATCGAGGCTCAAGGGTGCGACATTTTCGCCGACCAGCTGCACCCGCATCGCGTCGAATGTTCCCGCGGGGACAACAACCTTCTCCTGGCCGATGAGTTTCGCCGTGACGCGGAAGGCTTCCCGTCCCAGGACAACTTTGGGGAAATCCTTTTCCTGACCCGGCTTCCAGCCCTCCCGCAACAGGCTGCGCGCATAGGGCGCCAATTCCGTGACGCGAACATCGCGGCCCAGCGGCCGCTCGACTCCCGTCAGCCCGGCGGCGAAGCTGCGCTCGTCCGCCCCGCGCCCCCCATTCATCGACATCCTGTCCGCGATCCTGGCGTCCGAAGACTCCGTAACCTTGACCACGACGGTTTGCGGGCTGTCCTTCTTCCATGCGTCGACGTAGCGATAGGTCCAGGTGTCACCGGTTTGCGGAAATCCCGAGGCCGCTGCAGACGAAGACGGGGCAATCGACGCCGCGGGAGGCGCGGAAGGTGCCCCCGGCCGGTCCAGCTCGATCAGGGCAAGCTGCTGCGGCGCGGGCGGTGGCGCCGGGGCGGCCGGGCGCGCGGCCACCGGGCCGGCTACGGCCGACTTGACGGCGGTGCGCGCCTCATTCGTCTGCTTGGCTGCACCCCGCCCCAATGCGGCAATGCGATTCTGTGCCAGATCGGCAAACGATCCCTTCGGGTAGCGCTTCAGATAGGCATGAAAGTCATCGACCATCTGGCTGTCCTTGACGCTGTCCCAGTAGGAAAGCTCAACGGCGGTCGCCGATCCGTCACGTTCCTTGGCGCGCTGCTCGGCGGCCTTGCGCAGCACCTCGTCCATCGCCTCGCGGATCGCGCTGCGGTCGATAGCCTCGGTCTGGGACGTCTTCGAGACCGCCTGCGGCGCCGGCGCCTGAAAGAAGAAATCTCCGTCCAGCGACCCGTAGCGCCAGGGCTCCTGCTGGCCATCCGTCGCCGCGCGGACCCCTTGCTGAACCCGGCGCAGCAACTGTTCGATCTCCATCCCGGCCGGATTCTCCAGCGCGGCCAACAGCGCGGTGGTATACGGACTGTGCGTCCCGTCGCCGTCGGCGGCGGTATTGCCGTGCTTGGTCGCGAACGAGATCAGCGTGCCCGTTGCCTCGACCGGTGCCGCCAGGCCGCGCGAACCGCCACGAGTGAAACTTCGGGCCAACGGGTTGTTGCGGCAGGCGTCGAAAAATACCAGCTTGACCTGGGCCGCGCCCATGTCGTCGATGACGTCATCCATCTTGATCATCTCGCGCTTCAGGTCGCGCTCGCTCTGCGGATGGGCGTCGACCGGCACGATATAGTTGGCGCCGCTCACCTGCAGGCCGTGACCGGCGTAGAACACCGCGGCAACGGCGGCCTTGTCCGCCTTGGCGCTGAAGCGGCTGAAGATCTTCTCCATGTCCTCCTTGGTCGCGTCGATCTTCAGTTCGACGTCGAATCCCAGCTTCTTCAGGACGCCGGCCATGGCTGCCGCGTCGTTGCGCGGATTGGCGAGCGCACCCGACGGATAGGCGCTGTTGCCGATGACCACGGCGATGCGCGCGGTTCGTTCCGAACCCGGGCGGACGCCGATGTTGCGTCCAGGCTCGGCGCCGACTGCGACCGTACAGAAGATGCTCTGCAAGGCAGCAAGGAATAACAGGGAAAGCCACCTGAAGCGTTTCATCCGCGTCGCCCGTCCAACTTTTCGTGAGGGCCGTAGATAGTAACGCCGATGGCCCTCGCTGTGTTCCGCAGCGCCGCAGCCACACAAGCCTGGCGCCGTGAAGCTTCGCGCCCGGCGAATCCTCAATCGGCGCCGGGGCCACAGCCGGACGCGACTGCGGTCTCAGGCCGACAACCAGGCACGCAACATTGACAGGTACTGCGCCGCCTCGGGCGCGCTTTCCGCAGGCGCCCAGGGCGCCTTTTCCGCTGGCAGGAACGGAAGATAGGGACCCGCCTTGGCTTCAAGAAACACCGTGTCCGACTCCAGCGCGACCGCCGTGTGCCAGATACCATGCGGGATATCGACGCCCAGGGCCGTACCGCCGGCGCCGACCTTCAGGCGGTGCACCATAGTGCCCTCATCATCGAAGACCAGCAGCCCGAGCAGTCCGCGCAGGACGACGAAGGTCTCGTCCTTGTGCGGATCGAGATGCCGATGCGGCGGGATGTAGGAATCCGGCTGCATCGCATTCAGCAGACGATGCGCCGGATGATCGTCGCGCGGATGGAAGTTGCGGTTCTTGCGCCGCCGCGGGCTGGCCGCGGCTTCGGCGCAGACCTCGTCGAGCAAGGCATCGTCGATCAAGGTGATCACGGGTAGATGACTTTCACGTTCTCCGGTCGCAGCCAGGCGGCAAGGCCCGCCAGCAGCGCGTCGTCAAGCCGGACGCGCCAGCTTTCGGGCAGCGGCAGTTCCGCCGCGGCGTCGCCATTGCGGTAGGCCAGCCGTACCGGGCAGGGTCCGTTGCGAAACGGGCTCAGCAGGGCTTGCAGGCGCTTGGCGTCGGAACCGCCGTTCAGCGTCAGGCGCAGGCTCCGCGCATAGCGGCCGCGCGCCTCGGCCAGCGTGTAGAGCTTGTCGGCCGTGATGCGCAGGCCGCCGCTGTAATCGTCCTTCTGCACCTTGGCTTCGACCAGCAGCAGCTCGTCTTCCTTGATCTTCGCCCGTTCGGCTTCCCACAATTCGTTGAACACGGTCACGTCGACCTGGGTGGTGCCGTCGTCGAGCAGTGCCACGGCCATCTTGCCGCGTCGGGTCATCTGGGTGCGGGTGGACATGACCACGCCGGCCAGCAGTTGGGGTTCGCGTTGCGCTTCAAGCTGGCCCAGCCGGCGCTTGACGAAGGCCGCCAGTTCCGTGGCATAGGCGTTGTAGGGATGCCCGGAAAAGAAGAATCCCAGCGCCGGCTTTTCATTCATCAACTGTTCGCGTTCGCTCCAGCGGGGGACCTCGACATAGTGCGCGGTGTCCTGCTGGGCCCCGGTTCCGCTGTCGAACAGGCCGCTTTGCATCGCATTGCGCTCGGCCTGCTCCGCCGCCTCCAGCGCGACGCCGACCGATGCCAGCAGCTTGGCGCGATGCCCGTCCAGCGCATCGAAGGCACCAGCCCGGATCAGCGCCTCGATGACGCGCCGATTGACCACGCGCTTGTCGATGCGGCGGCAGAAATCGAACAGGTCGCGGAAGGGCCCGGCGCAATGCGCTTCGCCGTCGCGCGCCTTGAGGATCGCCGCCAGTGCCGCCTCGCCGGTGCCCTTGATGGCTCCCAAGCCGTAGCGAATCGTCCTGGCATCCACCGGGCGGAAACGGATGCCGCCGCGGTTGATGTCGGGCGCCAGAAACACCAGGCCGTTGTCGATGGCGTCCTTGTAAAAGAACTGTAGCTTGTCCGTGTTGCTCATTTCGGACGACAGCGTGGCGGCGGCGAAGGCCGCGGGATGGTGGCGCTTGAGCCAGCCGGTTTGATAGGCCACCAGCGAATAGGCTGCCGCGTGCGACTTGTTGAAACCATAGCCGGCGAACTTCTCCATCGTGTCGAAGATTTCGTTGGCCTTGTCTTCGCCGATGCCGTTCTCCGCCGCGCCCCTGACGAAGATTTCCCGCTGCTTGGCCATCTCCTCGGGCTTCTTCTTGCCCATCGCGCGGCGCAGCACGTCGGCGCCGCCCAGGCTGTATCCGGCGGCAACCTGCGCCGTCTGCATCACCTGTTCCTGGTAGACCATGATGCCGTAGGTATTGCCCAGCACGGCTTCCAGAACCGGATGCGGATAGGCAAAACGCATTCCGTGCTTGCGCGCAATGAAGTCCGGAATGAACTCCATCGGCCCCGGCCGGTACAGCGCGTTCAGCGCGATCAAATCCTCCAGGCAATCGGGCCTGGCCTTGACCAGCGTGTCCTTCATGCCCCCGGATTCGAACTGGAACACCGCCGTCGTGTTGGCCGTCTTGAAGATGCTGTCGTAGGTCTCGCGGTCGTCCAGCGGCAGGGCGGCGAGATCGATGTCAACACCTTCGACCTCCCTGGCCAGGGCCACGGCTTCTTCGAGTATCGTCAGCGTCCGCAGGCCGAGAAAGTCGAACTTGACCAGCCCGGCCTTCTCGACGTCGTCCTTGTCGAACTGGGAAACCACCGAGTCCGCGCCAGCCGCCGCGTACAGCGGACAAAAATCCGTCAGCTTGCCCGGGGCGATCAGCACGCCGCCGGCATGCATCCCGACATTGCGCGTCAGGCCTTCGAGCTTTTCCGCCAGGGCCCAGAGTTCGGCCAGTTCCTCCTCGCTGTCGATCCGCTGCCGGATCAATGGCTCCTTGTCCAGCGCATCCTTCAGGGTGATCCCCAGGTCGCCGGGAATCAGCTTGGCGAACTGGTCGACGAAGTTGTAACCCAGGTCGAGGACGCGGCCGACGTCCCGGATCACCGCCTTGGCCGCCATGGTGCCGAAGGTGACGATTTGCGACACGGCATGGGCGCCGTACTTGTTCTTGACGTAGTCGATGACCCGGTCTCGACCGTCCTGGCAGAAGTCGATATCGAAGTCCGGCATCGACACCCGCTCCGGATTGAGAAAGCGCTCGAACAGCAAGTCGTAACGCAGCGGATCGAGATCGGTGATGCCCAGGCTGTAGGCGACCAGCGAACCGGCGCCCGAGCCGCGGCCCGGACCCACCGGCACGCCATGGTGCTTGGCCCAATTGATGAAGTCGGCGACGATCAGGAAGTAGCCGGGAAAGCCCATCTCGATGATTGTCGCGATCTCGAAATCGAGGCGGGCGACATAGGTCGGCCGCTGCCTGTCGCGTTCCGCCGGATCGGGAAACAGCGTTTCCAGCCGGCGCGCCAGGCCGGCATGCGACTGGCTGGCGAGGAAGGCCTCCAACGGCTCGCCGGTGGGCGTCGGGAAATCCGGCAAGTGGCTCTTGCCCAGTTCCACGCTCAGGTTGCAGCGGCGGGCGATTTCCACCGAGTTCGCCAGCGCCTCGGGCAGATCGGCGAACAGTTCGGCCATCTCGGCCTGCGTCTTGAAGTACTGCTCCGGGCTGTATTTTTTCGGCCGCCGCGTGTCGCGCAGCACGTAGCCGTCGGCGATGCAGACGCGCGCCTCGTGCGCCTTGAAATCGTCGCGCCGCAGAAACTGCACGGGATGGGTGGCCACCAGCGGCAGGCCGAGCCGAGCCGCCAGATCGACGCTGGCCGCCACCAGCGATTCGCTGGCGGCGGCGCCCTCGCCGCCGCCTGGACGCTGTACCTCGATGTAATAAGCGCCGGGAAATAGCTGCGCCCAGCCCTGCGCGCGCACCTCGGCCTGATCCCGTTTGCCGGCGGCAAGCAACTGCCCTACATCGCCCAACGGCCCGCCCGACAGCGCGATCAACCCGCTGTTGTCGCCCGCAGCTGACACGGTTGCCATTTGGCCGCGCGTTATCTCGGCGCGCCCATGGCGGCGCGGCGCGAGGTAGGCGGTGGAAAGCAGTTCGCACAAGCGCAGATAACCCGCGCGATTGCGCACCAGCAGCAGCAGGCGCTGCGCTGCGTCGGTCTTGTTGGTCCTGTCTTCGTCGCCGATCCAGACATCGCAACCGATGATCGGTTTGACGCCCCTGGCGCGCGCCGCGCTATAGAACTTGACCATGCCAAACAGATTGGCCAGGTCGCTGATGGCCAGCGCCGGCTGGCCATCAGCCGCGGCCGAAGCGATCACCTCATCGATGCGGGTCAGGCCATCGGTGATCGAGTATTCGCTGTGCAGCCGAAGGTGGACGAAGCGTGGCGGGGACGGCGATGCAGACATGGCGAGGCGATTTTACTCCCCCGCTTCCTGGAGCATGTCGCAGCAAACCTCACTCGACGCCGAGGATGCGGAGCCGCAGAGGGCGCCGGGAACCACCCCTCGCTTCGTTGTCGCGGACTACCAGCCTCAACGCCGGAATACCTGCTGCCAGCCACCCCTGAATCTCGCTCTTATCTGCTGCTCTTCCGCCACGTCCTCTGCGTCTCTGCGCATTCCGCGTTGAAAGCGCCTGAGCTCTTTCATCAGAGCGACAGCCGCGCCCATTTGAGCAGCGGCTGCCACTGTTCGAGGTCCTTTGCGGCGCGGCTGGCCGGCAACTCGAAAATGCTCATGCCATGGGCTGCCGCCTGCACATAATTCTGGGTATCGCGCAGACGGGCCACCACCGGCAGCCCGCTGTCGTCCAGAAAGCGCTCCAGTTCGGCCGCGGCCAGCGTGCGCGCATCGACCCGCATGGCGACGATGGCGACAAAAGCCTGGTGCTTGCGGACTTCCTTCTCTTCCAAGAGCCGGTCGAGAAAGCGCCGCGTCGCGAGAATGTCGAAAATCGACGGCTGCAAGGGCACGATCACGCGGCTCGCCAGCTTCAGCCCCTGTGCCAGCTTCTTGCCGTGCAAGCCAGCCGGCGTATCGAGCACCAGATGGGTGACGTCCTTCGGCGGTCGCGCCGGATCGTCGGGCTCGATCTCCCAGGCAGCGATATGCGGCAGATGTGGCGGCCGCAGCCTGAGCCATTCGCGCGAGGACTGCTGCCGGTCGATATCGCCGAGCATGACGCGCTTGCCCTCCCGCGCAAAAAACGCGGCCAGGTTCGTCGCCAGCGTCGTCTTGCCGACCCCGCCCTTGGGATTGGCAATCAGAAACGATTCCATTGACCTAGGGCAACAGCACTGTCGATCCCGTGGTCTTGCGCGCTACCAGGTCGGCCTGCGCCAGCGCGGCATCCTTCAGCGCATAGGTCTGATTGACTTCGATCCTGACCTTGCCGGAGACCACGACATCGAACAGCTCGCCCGAGGTGGCGAGCAGGTCGCTGCGTTGCGCCGTGTACGTAAACAGCGTGGGCCGGGTCAGGAACAGCGAACCACGCTTGGCCAGCTCGGAAGTGTCGAACGGCGCCACCGGTCCGGAAGCGTTGCCGAAACTGACCATCATGCCCAGCGGCCGCAGGCAGTCGAGCGAGCCGACAAACGTATCCTTGCCGATCGAGTCATAGACCACGCGCACGCCCTTGCCGGCGGTGATCTCCTTGACCCGTTCGACAAAATTTTCGCGCGTGTAGACGATCGGGTGGTCGCAGCCGTGGGCCTTGGCCAGCGCCGCCTTGTCGTCCGAGCCGACCGTGCCGATCACCGTGGCGCCCAGCGCCCGTGCCCATTGACAGACGATCAGGCCGACGCCGCCGGCCGCGGCGTGGATCAATATCGTGTCGCCGCGCTGCACCGGGCAGGTGCGGCGCAGCAGGTATTGCGCGGTCATGCCCTGCAACATCATCGCGGCGCCGGTCTTGAACTCGATGCTGTCCGGCAGTTTGACCAGGCGGTCGGCCGGCAGGTTGCGCGATTCGGCGTAGGCACCCACCGGCCCGCCGGCGTAGGCGACGCGATCACCTGGTTTCAGGTCGCTCACGGCGCTGCCCACCGCTTCGATGACGCCCGCCGCTTCGAGGCCGATGCCGGACGGCAGCGGCACCGGATAAAGGCCCGTGCGATGGTAGATGTCGATGAAATTCAGGCCGACGGCGTGGTGCCGTACGCGCGCCTCATTGGGCGCCGGGTCGCCAACGCCGACTTCTTCCCAGCACAGCACTTCCGGCCCGCCGGTGGCAGCAAAGCGAATTGCATGAGTCATGGTATCTCCTCCCGTTTCAAATGTGCCTCGGCGGCAAGCTACGCTGCTTGCCGGATAAACTCAAGCGGCGCTCAGGCTCTGCCGTTGACCCGCGCAGCCTCCTGGTCGAGCGCCTGATCCGACCCTTGGCCGATGGTGCCGGCCGCCACAAGGATCTCGCGCATCGCCTCGGCCAAGGCGCTCGCGGTCCGCGCCTCCAGCCTTGCCGCATCGTAGTTCATATTGACGATCAGCCGGTCGCGGTAGGTGCTCACCGCGCTGAACACCAGCTGGTAGGGCATCGGGCACAGCGCGAAGGAAATCGCGTCGACTGCCGGATCGCTGTCCACCATTGCCACCCGCCCGATGTTGCTGACCATGCTGTGGTTCAGCGAGGCCAGCAGCGCCTTGATGAAGGGCGCCTCGCGGTCGGGACCAAGCGGCCCCTCCTCCAGTCCGTAGAGGCTGAAGAACAGATGGCCTTCGCCGCGCGCCAGTTGCTCGCGGGTCTGGCGCACAACCTCGCGCGCCAGATCCCACAGGTCGGTGTCCGGCTCCAGCGCAAAAGACGCCGAGAGCATGGTGACAAACAGGCCCGTCGGCGTGGCCGGCTGGGCCGGTTCCAAGTGAGGCCGCATGTCCACGGGACAGGACAGGAACAGGGCCTGCCGCTCCTTGCATGCCTGCAGGCGGTATTGGGCCAGGAGCTGGGCGGCACACAACACGCCATGGACGCTGGCGCCTTGGCGCCGGCTCAAAGCCAGCAGGCGACACGTGACTTCGGGGGGCAGCGTGAAGCGGATGAACCGGGGCGAACGCGTCGCCGGCGACAACGCCGTGCCGGCGAGCCAGGGCAGCCGGCCGACACGGCCGTTTCGCTTGTAGTCGGCCATCATCCGGTCGACCGCACGATCGGCGCTGTCGGGCTGCCCGGACCAGCGAAACCGCGGCGGAAACACTGCGTACATGGGCGGCAGGGCCGTCAGGGGGACCGCCGGACTCGCTGTGCCGCCGGTGGCGATCAGCTCCAGCAACCGCCGCAGCAACTCGGCGCCGGAGCGGCCGTCGCCGATCGCATGATGAAAGGTCAGGGCCAGCACCGATCGATCGGGAGCCGACCATTGCAGGTACTGGCAACGCAGCAGCGGCGCCGCATTGCTCGCGAACGGACGCGCAAGCTCGTGTTCGATCCAGGATTGCCAAGCGCTTGCGCTCGATTGTCGGCACTCCAGCGCGATGGGCGCGTCGGCAGCGGCCTGGAAGCGCAGCCCCGCGTCACTGCTCCAGGTAATCCGCGCCCGAAGCAGCGAATTTTCCCGCTGAAGCACCGCGAGGCCGGCGCGGATTCGCTCCGGGTCGAGATGGCCACGACGTTCCGCGAACAGGACGAAGTTCATGCATGAACTGCGGTCGGCAAGAAAGAAGAAGGCCTCTCCGGGGTCCAGCGGACGGTCGATCGACTCAAGCGGCATGACAGGAATTCCTCGGTTTGATGGCAACAGCGGGTGCATCATCGGGCATGAACGGACCCGGCGGTGAGATCAGGTTCGCCACCCAGCCGGGCGGATTGCGGCGCACTCAAGGCGCCATGGTCGGCAGCAGCCAGCCATCGCGCACTTCGACGGACCCCGACCTGAGCAGTTCGGCCAGCAACCATTCGGCAAAGCCGGCATCCGAGAATCCCAGCACGCGCTGATTGACGGCATCGAAGAAGGGTACGCTCTTCAGATAGGCCGCCAGTTCATCCTCACGCAGGCGTTCCAGGTCGAGCAGGTTGAAGGTGAAGCAGGCGCGCACCGCATTGCGTCCCATCCGCTTGGGATCGGCCTCGAAGGAAGCCAGGCGCTTGAAGGCGCGCGCCATCGCGGCATCGACATCGGCGAATGCAGCGCCGTGACCGGGGATCACGATGTCGATGGCAAGTCGGCCGATCATTTCCAGGGTGCGGCGCGTCGCCGCCAGCGCCTCCTTGCCGCCCATCAGGTCGCCGAAGATGATGCCGAATCCATCCTGCCACAGCGCATCGCCCGAGATCAGCAGACGCTTTTCGCGGCAGTAGTAAATCAGCGCCTCCATGTCATGGCCGGGAGCGGGCAGTGCCTGCCAGGTCAGCCCGCCCATTTCGAATTCGCTGTCGGGCTCGATCACCGCGTCATGGGCAAAGCGGTCGCCGCGATGGGTCGTCGCGTCGAGCAGCAAGGCATCGGTGTCCCATTCGCTGACCATCCGCTCTATCCCGGCAGGGATCACGATGCGGCAACCGAAGGCCGCTTGCAGGGCGGCGTTGCCGCCAATATGGTCGGCGTGCGAATGGGTGTTGATCAAGCAGCCGAGTTTAACCGGCGAGCGCCGTGCCGCCAGCGCCGACTTTACGAGTGCGACGGTCTGCGGCGCATGGCCTGCGTAGCCGGAATCGACCAGTGTGGCGGCTTCGCCTTCGAAGCACAGCACGTTGTTGGATGACAGCCAGCCGCGCTCGATGACCTGGATCGAGTCGGGCAGCTTCACGGCGGCGCCGGGCCGTCCCAGGCCGCCCTGCGGACTGACAGCGACCGAACCCCGGTTGCCCCTTCCCGCGAGGAAGGGGAAGGGGGAAAGGCAATCATGTATCGCTGCAATTGCAGATCAGGTCGGTGTCGGGATCGCGCCCGCTCCGACGCTGCGCGACGGCGGCAAGAATCAGCCGTTTGTCATCGTCGCTGGCGCCGGCCCAGCGGGCGATTTCGTCAAGGCTGCGAAAGCAGCCGGCGCACAGGCCGTCTTCCATCTTGCAGACGTTGATGCAGGGCGAAGTCACCACAACCGCCTGCCGCGCGCCGGCCGATCAGGCCTCGACGGCGGCGTGCATGGCGCGCCGGGCGAGGATCGCGCGCGCCGCGCGCGAGGCCGGCTCGCGCTTCAACTGGCGCGAGATCCAGACACCGGTGTCCACCAGTGCGTCCAGATCGACGCCGGTATCGATGCCGAGGCCGCTCAGCAGCCACACCACGTCCTCGGTCGCGACATTGCCCGCGGCGCCGGCGGCGTAGGGGCAACCGCCGAGTCCGGCCACGGAGCTGTCGTAGATACCGATGCCCATTTGCAGCGAGGCATAGATGTTGGCGGCCGCCATGCCAAAGGTATCGTGATAATGGCCGGCGATTTTCTTGAGCGGAACGCGACGCGCCACCGCCTTGATCATCGCCCGGGTCTTCTCCGGGGTGCCGGTGCCGATGGTGTCGCCCAGGCTGATTTCATGGCAGCCCATATCCAGCAGTTGTTGGGCCACGTTGGCGACCGCCAGCGGCGCCACTTCGCCCTCGTAGGGGCAGCCGAGCACGCAGGAAACGTAGCCACGCACCCTGACGTCCGCCGCCTTGGCGGCTTCGGCGATGGGACGAAAGCGCGCCATCGATTCTGCGATCGAACAGTTGATGTTCTTGCGCGAGAAGGATTCCGAAGCCGAACCAAACACAGCGACTTCCTTCGCCCCGGCCGCCAGCGCCGCCTCGAAGCCTTTCATGTTCGGCGTCAGCACTGGATAGCAGACGCCGGGCAGCTTCTCGATCGCGGCGAACACCTCCGCATTGTCCGCCATCTGCGGCACCCACTTGGGCGAAACGAAGGACGTCGCCTCGATGGTCTTGAGGCCGGCCGCTCCCAGGCGGCGGATCAGTTCGACCTTGATCTCGGTCGCGACGGGCTTCTTCTCGTTTTGCAACCCGTCACGCGGGCCGACTTCGACGATGCGTACTTTGCTGGGGAGGCTCATCCGGACTCACGGGCGTTTCTTGTTGGCTTCGAATTCTACTAGTTCGGCGCCGTCGCTGACCTGTTCGCCGACAGCGAAATGAAACGCCTTGACCGTGCCCGATGCCGGGGCGGTAATCGTGTGTTCCATCTTCATCGCTTCGAGGATCAACAGCGGCGCGCCCTTCGCCACGCTGGCACCGACCGCGGCGATCAGCGCGATCACCTTGCCCGGCATCGGCGCCGTCAGCCCGCCCTCGGCGCCGCCGCCGCCGCCGGCATGGAACAGCGGATCGATGGCCGCGAAGATATGGCAAACGCCGTCGATGAAGACATGGCGCTTTTCGTTGGCGGCGACCACGGTGACATTGATGCGCCGCCCGCCGAGATCGACACGCAGCTCGCTGCCGCCGCTGAAACTCCCCGTGGCCGGGGTATTGCGGCCCTCGAACTCCAGCGTGAAGCTGTCGCCGGCATAGCCGGCGACCACCACTTTTTCGCTGTCGCCGGAGCGCAGCCTGATCTCGCGCCGCGCATTGCCATTCACACGCCAGCCGTCGCGCGCGTGCCAGGGCGAATGCGGATCGGAACTGCGGATGGCTTGCCCGGCGGCGAATTGCTGGTAGCGGATCAACTCGGCCAGCGCCGCAACCAGCCATGCTTCGGCCGGCGGCTCGGCGGCCTCGGGAAACAGAAAGGCGCGCTCGCGCTCGATCAGCCCGGTATCGAGATCGGCTTGGGCGAAGGCCGGACAGGCCACCAACCGCGACAGGAAGCCGATGTTGTTGGCCACCCCCACCACGCGGTAGTCCGCCAATGCCTGCAGCATGCGGGCCAGCGCGCGTTCACGGGCATTGGTGTCGGAGCCGTCCCAGACGATCAGCTTGGCGATCATCGGGTCGTAGTGCGGGGAGATTTCGTCGTGCTGCTCGACGCCGGTGTCGACCCGCACGTGCAGCGTTTCCGCCGGCGGCGCGAGGTGGATCAGGCGGCCGACCGAGGGCAGGAAGCCCTTGTCCGGATCCTCGGCGTAGATCCGCGCCTCCAGCGCGTGGCCGCGGATCACCAGTTGCTCCTGGCGCAGCGGCAGCGGCTCGCCGGCGGCGACTTTCAACTGCCATTCGACCAGGTCCAGGCCGGTGATCATTTCTGTCACCGGGTGCTCGACCTGAAGGCGCGTGTTCATCTCCATGAAGTAGAAGGTTCCGTCCTGGTTGGCGATGAACTCGACGGTGCCGGCGCCGACATAGCCGACCGCACGCGCGGCATCGACCGCTGCCTTGCCCATCGCGGCACGGCGCTCGGGCGGCATGTTGGGTGCGGGCGCCTCCTCCAGCACCTTCTGGTGGCGGCGCTGCACCGAGCAGTCGCGCTCGAACAGATAGACGCAGTTGCCGTGGGTGTCGCCGAAGACCTGGATCTCGATGTGGCGCGGGCGCTGCAAATACTTTTCGACCAGCATGTGCTCATCGCCGAAGCTCGACGCCGCCTCGCGCTTGCAGGAAGCCAGCGCATCGAGGAAGTCCTCGCTGCGATCGACCGCGCGCATGCCCTTGCCGCCGCCGCCGGCGGCGGCCTTGATCAGCACCGGATAACCGATGCGGTCGGCCTCGCGCCGCAAGACATCCGGCTCCTGCTCGTCGCCGTGGTAGCCGGGGGTCAGCGGCACGCCGGCCTTTTCCATCAGCTTCTTGGCCTCCGACTTGGAACCCATGGCGCGAATCGCATGCACCGGCGGGCCGATGAAGACAATGCCGTTGTTCGCACAGGATTCGGCGAACGCCTCGTTCTCGGACAGGAAGCCGTAGCCGGGATGGACGGCCTGGGCGCCGGTTTCCAGCGCCGCGGCAATGACCTTGTCCGCCGCGAGGTAGGATTCCCTGGGCGGCGGCGCGCCGATGCAGACGGCTTCGTCGGCCAGCCGCACATGGCGCGCGCCGGCGTCGGCCTCGGAATACACGGCGACCGTGCGGATGCCCATGCGCCGCGCGGTCTTGATGACCCGGCAGGCGATTTCTCCCCGGTTGGCGATCAGAATTTTTGTGAACATGGCGGTGGCTCTGTCGGTTATGTGATTTGCATTCGGCGAAATCGTCGTTGCTTTGACCGCAAAACATCGGTGGCGCCAAACGCACTCCTAAGCGGTTTTGGAGAGCTATCTTGCACGGACGTACAAGACCTTCTGGCTTGACCCTGGAGCTTGTCGCTCTTCTGTTTCAAAGATTTTGGTCATTGCCTTGACAAGATCAGACAGCTTCTTGTAGCCGTAAAGCCTCGAGTCAAAGTCTGGTTGAAGCTTGGTAAGGTAACTCCCGAAGGTGCCCAAATGTGCCCACCCGGCATCGTCGATCGACTGCTCAAGTGCGGCCAGAACGAACTTCGTTGGGAACTGCGGTTTTTGGTCTGTGGTCTCGGCGAGCATCGGTGACGGAACTGTCTTGGGCTTGTCCTCAACATACTTCTGCGAACTCGTTGCCCCGGCGACCGCACTTGGACGAAGCACTTCAGTGAACACAAACTTATGGCACGCATTTCGAAATGCCTCCGGCGTTTTATGTTCCCCGAAACC
>WBZP01000267.1_pt1 | contig 71701 bp, 72 predicted proteins | sample 5204301 | NCBI WGS metagenome assembly WBZP01 (sample SAMN12412401, study PRJNA552823) | activated sludge metagenome | isolation source: activated sludge from nitrification reactor of wastewater treatment plant... | place: USA: Pennsylvania | collected 2017 | reverse complement strand
GCGCCATCGCCCGCGCCGATTCGGCGAGGTCGGCGCCGCTGGTGCTGGCCACGGCCAGTGGCTGGTCGACGGCGTTGCGGGCAACGGCGACGGCTCGTGCCGTCTTGGCCTGGGTCAGCATTTTTTTTTGCTGGACCTCGATTTCGCGTACCCGGCGCTGCATCTGTTCGATCTCGGTGCCGGCGGTCTTCTGCAGCGTTGGCGGCAACGGCGTTGCGATCCGGCGGTTTTCGTCGGTATTGCCGCCGCCGTCGAGATTGGCCTGGGCCAGCGCCTGCGGGTCGGTCGGCTTTCTGGCCGACTTGGCATTCACCAGAATGATGTCGAGCGCCTTCTCACGCATCGCCTTCGAAGCGTCGGGGAACCGGAAGTGCAGGGTCATCAGCAACGCGTGCACGGCTAGCGAAATGGTGATCGCCAGCAGCAACCGGCGGTTGCCGGGCACCACGGGCTGCCATGACAGCGTTGCCACGCTCACTGGACTTCCTCCTCCTCGATCGGATCGGCCAAGCCTTCATCGATGACGCAAAGATAGCGGCAACCGACCTCCGGACCAAGCAGATCGATGGTATCGACGGCAAGACGGGCCCGCCTGCCGGGTCCGACATCGGCCGGCAGTGACGGCAGGCGTAGCAGCAGCGGCAGACGGTCGAGCTTGACCTGCTGCTCGCGGCGCACGGTTGCATCGATTTCGCCGACATCGTTCTGCTGCAGCCAGCGCAGGCACCAGTAACGCTCCATCAGGCGCTGGAAATCGGCGTACGCGGCGTAGGTCGTCTCGAAATCACGCATCGCGCCGAAGAGTTCCGCCGATTTCTGGGCAAACGGCGGTGTTTCGCCCTTCAGGCAGGCGATCAGCTGCCATTGATTGACCAGATCGCAATAGCGGCGCAGCGGTGAGGTCATCCAGGCGTACTGCGCCACGCCAAGCCCCTCGTGCGGCAGCGGCGAGGTGGTCATCCGGACCTTGCCCTGCGTCTGCGCGCGGTACAGGCAGGCGATGTTCTTTTCTGCGAGCAGGCCGCCCCAGGTCGAGTTGGCGACGATCATCAGTTCGGCAACCAGCTTGTCGAGCGGGCTGCCGCGCTTGCGTTCGCTGATTTCGACGGTGCACCGGTCGGGATCAGCCAGATCGCCGGTGATGGCGAAGTTGTAGTCGTTGTTGCCCTGCATTGCCGACGGCTTGCCGCGCCTCCCTTCACAGGCGTTGGCGAAGTGCCAGAGGTGGAGCAGTTCGTTGCTGAAAGGGAACTCGGACAGTCCGCTGACCACGGTTTCGGCATTGAAGACAGGCTCGATTTCGTGATGCCGCAGGTTGGCGGCGATATGCACCATCTCCAGCCGGGATTCCTGCGAAATCACCTCGAAAGCGTCGTTGACCGTGAGATACAGCGAAACCGCCGGACAATCGGAGCCGCCGGCCAGCGTGTAGTTCTGGACTACGGCATCGGGCAACATGGTGATCTTGTTGCCCGGCATATAGACCGTCGACAGGCGGGCGCGCGCCACGCCGTCGAGCGGCGATCCATGCTCGATGGCCAGCCCGGGGGCGGCGATGTGGATGCCGATGCGCGAGCCGATGCCGGGCAGCTTGACGACCGACAGCGCGTCGTCGATCTCGGTGGTGTTGGCGTCGTCGATCGAGAAGGCCGGCACATCGGCGCGCGGCAGATCGGCGGGCAGTTTCGGCGCTTCGAGCGAGGGAAAGGCCGTGCCTTTCGGGAATTGCTCGTGCAGGAAGCGACGGTAGTGCAGGTGATAGGCTGACTTGATGGCGCCGCACTTGAACAACAATTGGGCAGCGCCAAGCCCGGTCTCGCTGCAGGCCGTCTCGAAAGCCTTGGTTTCCGGCTTGTTGCGGTCTGGCGCATAGAGCAGCGCATCAGTCAACGCGCGGATTTCCGGTGGCAGCCGGAACGCCCTCAGGTCGCTGATCCAGCTTGCAATCGTGATTGCTTGCTGACGCTTTTTTTCAAGACTGGCCAGAGTGGCCGCGAGAATATCGGGCGGCGCCTTGCGGAAGCGACCCTTACCCTTGCGATGGAAATAGACCGGGGCAGCGTGCAGGGCAAGCAGCACCGCCGTCGCTTCGACCGGCGCCGGTTCGTGCCCGTAGTAATCGCGGGCAAAATCAAGGAACGAAAACTCGCCATCGTTCACGCACTCCCAGAGGAAATCCGGTTCGATCTCTTCGGCCAGCGGTGTCGCCTGTTCCAGCAAGGCGCCCGCCGAAGGCTTGTCGAAACGCAACAACACTGTGGCGGTCTTGATCTTGCTGCGCTTGCCGGTGGACATTTCGACCTGCAACGAGCTGTCGTTGTCGGCCATGATGCTGCCGGCCTTGAAGCCCCCATCTTCTTCGAACAATACATTCATCGACGAATTATAACCCCGCGAATTCAAGGATTTGCGGCATGAAATCGGGAAATCGGGTGAAGCTGTGATCACCGCCGGGCAGCACCGTCTGGCGGCAGCCGGCATAAAATGCAGCTGCTTGGCGCCAGTTGAGTACTTCATCGCCGGCTTCGCTCAGCAGCCAGTAACGAGACGGGGTCGGCTTGCTGACCTGCGCCTCAAGTTGCGCTGCATGCGCCGCGGTGAAGGTGAAGCGCTCACCGGTGTGGAAATTGGCATGCTCGCCGATGAAATTGCCGGCATCGAGGAAGTGGACCGCAGCCGGATTGATCAGTACAGCCTTCAGCCCATACTTCTCGGCCAGATGGTTGGCGTAATGCCCGCCCAGCGAAGACCCGACCAGCGTCACCGGGCCGTCGGCTCCTTCGATGAGGCGGCTGGCAGTGGCTACCGCCGCGTCCGGCACCGGCGACAGCAGCGGACAGACGAAGCGATCGCCCAGTCCGCGTCCACTCATGTACTCGCCGAGTTGCCGCGACTTCAGCGACGCCGGCGACGAGCAGAAGCCATGCAGGTAGAGAATCAGTGGGCGGTCCACTCGACCCAGCCGAAGTGCGCGGTCGACAGCACGACGATGCCGAAAAAGATGCGGTACCAGGCAAAGGGCGTGAAATCGTGACTCGAAATGAAGCGCAGCAACCAGCGCACGCACAGGAACGCCGAAACAAAGGCCGAAACAAAGCCGACTACCCACATGCCGATATCGTCGGCATTGAGCAGCGCGCGCTCCTTGTAGAGCTGGTAAACCGTGGCGGCACTCAGCGTCGGGATGGCGAGGAAGAAGGAAAATTCGGTCGCCGCCTTGCGCGACAGGCCGAAGAGCAGCCCGCCGATGATCGTCGCCCCCGAACGCGAGGTGCCGGGAATCAGCGCGAACGCCTGCGCGATGCCCATCTTCAGCGCATCGAGCGGACTCATTTCATCGACGGTCTGCACGCGGATCCGGTGCTCGCGCTTCTCCGCCCACAGGATGACGAAAGCGCCGAGGATGAAGGTCGTCGCCACCGTGATCGGGTTGAACAGGCTGGCCTTGATCGCCTTGCCGAAGGCCAGCCCAAGGATGGCCAGCGGCAGGAAGGCGATGAACAGGTTCAAGATGAATTTCTGCGCTGCCTTGTCGCTGAAAGCTCCGCGCGCGACGCTCAGCAGGCGCTCGCGATACTCCCAGACGACTGCTAGGATCGCGCCGGACTGGATGACAATTTCGAACAACTTGCCGCGATCGTCGTTGAAATCCAGCAGATCGCCCGCCAAAATGAGGTGGCCGGTCGAGGAAATCGGCAGAAATTCGGTGAGCCCCTCGACGATGCCGAGAATGAGGGCTTTTAGCAGCAGGATTGGGTCCATGGGATGCGGCCTTGATGGGGAGGCAGCATTCTACTATCCCGGGCGCGTAACCGCTTCCAGATTTGCCAGCCAGTGCAACGCGTGCTCGCGTGTTTCACCGCACATCTCCGGCGCAGGCTTCAAACCGGCGCAGCAATCCGGGCGTTCGGGACTTGAAAAAATCGAGCACCGCCAAGCAGCATAGAGATGCCGGCACGGCACGCCCGCCGGCTTGTCGAGTGAACTGATTGAAGGCGCAATACAACAGGCGCCGCAGTCGGGACGACATTCCACGGGAGTCTGCCGCTCCGCAGTCAAGAACCGAGCGGCCGCAGCCGTTGGTCAAAAACGAAAGGCCGCTCCATCGCGAGCTGAACGTCGGCAAAACGGGGATGCACGGGGTTGATGATCAGGTTGCGCGCCTCCGGCACGATCACCGACGGAACGATCAGCCCGAGCGCCCGCGCTGATCGCAAGAAATCCGTACCGAAAGCGACGGATGCGGGACCGGGCGGCGTCGCCTCCCAGCCGACCAGCACCCCGATATCGGCTGTTTCATAGAGCGTGGCATCGTCCGGCAAGGTCAGCGAGACCAGCATCAGATCGGCGGGCAGGAATGTGCCCGTATGAGCGAGCTTTTCCATCGCACAGATTTCGACGCTCAGGCCGGCGTAGATCACCGGCGTACCCTGCGCGTGCCAACGTCCGCCATCGGCCAGCCCGGCAGCACCGCTGTGGTCGAGGGCATGCCTCGCCTTGGCGATGCGCCAGGCGCGCATCAGGCCGCGCCGCCGTAGGCGATGGCATTCAATACCCGCGACACTTCGCGGCAACCGATTTCGGTATCGAGCAGCGACAGCGGCGCCACGTTGCCCAGACCCAGGTTGCTGGTCTGCAACCATGCGCTGGCCATCACCGGGTCGCCGAAGGTGTCTTCGGCCAGTTTCTCGATGGCACCAACACGGTTGAGGCGTTCGGTCATCGGCGGGTCGAGCGTTTCGTCCCTGGCCAGCTTGCGCTTGGCCGTCGAGGCCGAGAGGCCGATCAGTTGATAAATCCGTTCGCGTGGCACACGCAGCGCCTCTGCGATGCCGATCAGGTTGCTGGCCGACGCCCCCTTGCGAATCTCGCTGATCTGAGTCTGGGCCGAACTGCTCAAGAACTGGTTGCGATAAAGCACCCATGCACCCGCCGCACCCTGGGCGACGAGCGCAGCCGCCGGACGACCAGCCGAAACGACATATTCAGCCTGCACCTGCTCGACCCGAGACCCGGCGCGGGCCACCGACTGTACGGAATCGCGCCTCCCCGAAACCTTATTTTGCTGACGCTCAAGAATTGCTTTTGCCATGAGAAACTCCTTGATGGCTCATTTGAGCGTTTATTGTAGTCCATATGAGCCACGCGGTCATCGCATTCTACGAACTCCCGTCGTGCGTTGCGTCACTGATTGGTCAAAGAGAAAGCCCCAGAGCCGTTCAGAATTTCGATCTCAGAGACCCAAGTGGAAAAAGATCACATCTGCGAAGCACAATCGGCCACATGCAAGAGAGCAGGCAAAAACTTGTCGATTTTATGGCCAGCCCCGAGTACGAGAAACAGTCCGAGCTGATGTGGCTCCAAGCTAGCCCGCTGGTTAGCTTCCTCTCACAGGTGACAACCAAAATTCACCGGAAGGACGGTTGGTGCTATTTGGCCCATGCTGGAGACCTCGCTGCCAAGGAGCTTTCCGAGGAACTTAAAAATCTCAAGGAGCGCTACGGCTTCAAGACTCTCAAGAAGTTAGTCATCGGATCCGAACTATTCGATGTTCTCGACGAAATTCTTCCTGGTGGTGGATTCCGTACGCTGTATCGGCTCAGACTGACCCCGGAATCCTAAATCGGGGCAGGTCAGGATTGCTGTGTAATGCTGCCTGTGTTTATCTCGTCGTGGAAGATCCGCTTTGACTGACCAGGTGTCGGTGACTGGGCATGCTGTGCGACTGCTCGACTCGGAAACCTGTCGTTGACCTACAGCGACAGCGAATGACTGGAACGGGTCGTCTGCCGCCTTTGTCCCAGTGCTTTCACCACAGTAGCCATCAATGGATCATCCCCGGTTTTCAACTTGTCAATCAAGTCTGTTGTCTTCTGGCTGAGACGGCTGACGGCAAATCAGTTCGGTCGGCAAAAAATGGCCATTCTTTCCGGTCGACCGCAACATTCACCCAAAAAAGCAAAGAGGCGGCTCAACCAGCCGCCTTTCCTTTGCCACACGCCAATCGGCAAGACTCAGACCTTGCTGTAAACCTCAGCCCCAGCCTTCACGAACTCCACCGACTTCACTTCCATCCCCTTCTCCAGCGCCGCCGCTTCATCGAGCCCTTGCTGCGCCGCAAATTCCCGAACTTCCTGCGTGATCTTCATCGAGCAGAAGTGCGGGCCGCACATGGAGCAGAAGTGGGCGACCTTGGCGGATTCCTTGGGCAGGGTTTCATCGTGGAATTCTCGCGCCTTGTCCGGGTCGAGGCCGAGGTTGAACTGGTCGTCCCAGCGGAATTCGAAGCGCGCCTTGGACAGCGCGTTGTCGCGGATCTGCGCGCCGGGGTGTCCCTTGGCGAGGTCGGCGGCGTGGGCCGCGAGCTTGTAGGTGATGATGCCGACCTTGACGTCGTCCTTGTCGGGCAGGCCGAGGTGTTCCTTGGGCGTGACGTAGCAGAGCATGGCCGTGCCGTACCAGCCGATCATCGCGGCGCCGATGCCGCTGGTGATGTGGTCGTAGCCCGGCGCGATGTCGGTGGTCAAAGGGCCGAGAGTATAGAACGGGGCTTCGCTGCACTGATCCAGTTGCAGATCCATGTTCTCCTTGATCATGTGCATGGGCACATGGCCGGGTCCTTCGATCATGACCTGCACGTCGTGTTTCCAGGCAATCTGCGTCAGTTCGCCTAGGGTCTTGAGTTCGCCGAGTTGGGCTTCGTCATTGGCATCGTAGATCGAGCCGGGACGCAGGCCGTCGCCGAGGCTGAAGGCGACGTCGTAGGCCTTCATGATTTCGCAGATGTCCTCGAAATGGGTATAGAGGAAGCTTTCCTTGTGGTGGGCGAGACACCACTTGGCCATGATCGAGCCGCCACGGGAGACGATGCCGGTCATCCGGCTGGCGGTGAGCGGCACGTAGCGCAGCAGCACGCCGGCGTGGATGGTGAAGTAGTCGACGCCCTGCTCGGCCTGTTCGATCAGCGTGTCGCGGAAGATTTCCCAGGTCAGGTCTTCGGCCTTGCCATTGACCTTTTCTAGCGCCTGGTAGATGGGCACGGTGCCGATGGCGACCGGGCTGTTGCGGATGATCCATTCACGCGTTTCGTGAATGTTCTTGCCGGTGGACAGGTCCATTACGGTGTCGCCGCCCCAGCGGATCGACCAGGTCATTTTCTCGACTTCTTCCTGAATCGAGGAGCCGAGCGCCGAGTTGCCGATGTTGGCGTTGATCTTGACGAGGAAATTGCGGCCGATGATCATCGGCTCGCTTTCCGGGTGGTTGATGTTGTTCGGGATGATGGCGCGGCCGCGGGCGATTTCGCTGCGGACGAATTCCGGGGTGATTTCTTCCGGGATGCTGGCGCCGAAGTTCTGGCCGGGATGCTGACGGCCGAGCAGGGCGGCCATTTTTTCGCCCATTTTGCCGGTCGACCGCAGCGATTCAATATAGGCGCGGCGGTTGTTGTTTTCGCGGATGGCGACGTATTCCATCTCCGGGGTGATGATGCCTTGGCGGGCGTAATGCATCTGGCTGACGTTCTTGCCGGCCTTGGCGCGCAGCGGTTTGCGCTGCAGGCCGGGGAAGCGCAGTTCGTCCAGCTCCGTGTCGGCGGCGCGCTTGCGTCCGAATTCTGAGCTCAAGTCAGCCAGTTCCTCGACATCGCCCCGTTCGGCGATCCAGCCGGCGCGAAGTGCCGGCAGGCCGGAACGGATGTCGATCCGGGCCGCCGGGTCGGAGTAGGGGCCGGAACAGTCGTAGACATAGATCGGCGGATTCTTCTCGCCACCGAAGGCCGTCGGCGTATCGGCCTGCGAGATTTCGCGCATCGGGACGCGGATGTCGGCGCGCGAACCTTCGATATAGACCTTGCGGGAATTCGGGAGGGGCTGGACTGCGGCCTTATCCACATGGGCGTTGGCGGCGAGGAAGGTGTCTTTGGCGTTCATTGTGGCTCCAGGCTTGAATGCAACCGGTGAGACGGGCAAGGAGCGACAAAGTTCGTTTCCCTACGGCGGCATGACCCGGTCAGGTTCGAAGGGTATTTCTCAGCCCGCCAGCCGGCAGGCACCCCTAACGAAGGGGTCAAGTTACTGGAAAGGCCGGTGAAAGGCAAGTTGGGCGGTCGACTGCCGGGGAAAGCATTTCCCGCATCCGAGAGGCCTTGGCCAGAGCGCATTGACCGCTGCGAGTGTCCGATGGTAATTTACTGACCGAAGAGTCATTAAATTACGATGATCGTCCCAGCCGCAACCCGAAGGCGCCGCAAGGAAGCGCGTCCGTCCGAACTGACGGAAGCGGCGCTGGGCCTGTTTGTCGAGAAGGGTTTTGCGGCTACCCGTCTGGAGGAGGTTGCGCTCCGCGCCGGGGTCTCGAAGGGAACGCTTTACCTTTACTTCGATAGCAAGGAAGCCCTGTTCAAGGCCGTCATCCAGGAAGGGATGGTGCCGGCGCTGATCGAGGGCGAGGGAATTCTGGCGCGTCACACCGGAACTTCATTCGAACTGCTGGAGGCCCTCCTGAGGATTGTCTGGACACGAATCGGCGAAACCGGATCGGCCGGTATCCCCAAGCTGATCGTGGCGGAAGCGCGAAACTTCCCGGAAGTCGCACGGTTTTATTATGAGAACGTGATCCGCCGCGGACGCGCTTTGGTCGGGGCGGCGCTCGAGCGGGGCATGGTCAATGGCGAGTTCCGGCAAATGGATATCGAGACAACGATAGAAGTGGTTATCGCCCCGGTTTTGATGCTGCTGATCTGGCGTTTCTCAATGGCATCCTGCCTGGGCAGGGAAATGGATCCGCGCGAATATCTGACCATCCACATGGATCTGCTGCGTCAAGGCTTGCTGAGGAGTCAGGTATAATCTTGGCTTGTCGGAACGATTGCATTAGCCTAAGCTAATGCTGTGCATGCGGAGACCCCAATGAATATCGAGCAAGCGCGCTTCAACATGATCGAACAGCAGATCCGGCCTTGGGAGGTCCTGGATCCGCAAGTTCTCGACCTGCTTTTCGTCGTCAAGCGCGAGGATTTTGCCCCCGCCGCTTATCGCAATCTGGCCTTTGCCGACATGGAGATTCCGATTGGTAGCGGGCAGGTGATGCTTGCGCCGCGCATCGAGGCGCGCCTGCTGCAGGAACTCGGTATCCAGAACACAGACAAGGTACTGGAAATCGGCGCCGGTAGCGGTTACATGGCTGCCTTGCTGGCAGCCCGCGCAGAATACGTGATCAGCATCGAATCGCGGCCCGAGCTGGCCGATTTCGCGCGCCAGAACCTTGCCCGCGCCGAAGTCGCAAATGTCACGGTCGAAGTGGGCAATGGCATCAACGGCTGGGCGCAGCGCGGACCCTATGACGCGATTGTCGTTTCCGGTTCACTGCCGGCATTGCCCGACGCTCTGCTCAAGCAATTGCGTGTCGGCGGCCGCCTGGTGGCCATTGTGGGCAAGGCTCCAGTCATGGAAGCCCAGTTGGTTACGTGCAGCAGCGAAGGCATATACAACACCATCAACCTGTTCGAAACGGTCGTTCCGGCGCTTGATGGTGCGGAAGCGAGAACAGGTTTTTCCTTCTGATGCAACAGATTCGCGCACGACAACTGGCTGAGTGGCTGTCCGACGACAGCCGCCGGAAGCCGGTTCTGCTGGACGTGCGCGAACCATGGGAATTCCAGGTGTGCCACCTTCCGGACTCCCGGCATATTCCCATGTCCCTGATCCCGACGCGCCGTGAAGAACTGGATCCGGGTGACGAGATTGTCGTTATCTGTCACCACGGTGGGCGCAGTATGCAGGCTGCACTGTTTCTGGAACACCAGGGGCACTCCTCGGTCATCAACCTGGCGGGGGGCGTCAATGCCTGGGCTGACGAAGTTGACCCAAACTTCCCGCGCTATTGAGGGTGCCATGAAAAGACTCGTCTGGCTGCTTTTCGCCTTGTTGCCGTCCGCCCCGTTGTGGGCGGCCGATTTGTTGCAGATTTACAACGAAGCGCGGATCAACGATGCAACCTACGCCGCTGCCCAGGCGACGCTCGAAGCGGGGCGCGAGAGGATGCCACAGGCACGCGCCGGGCTGCTGCCGACCCTTTCGCTGAGCGCCAATTCCTTGTGGAACAATAACGATCTTTCGCTCCGCAACAGCGGCAGAACGGACAACTTCAAGTACAACAGCAACGGCTACACGCTCACGCTGAGCCAGCCTCTGTTCCGCTGGCAGAACTGGGTGGGCTACGACCAGTCGAAGTTTCAGGTTGCCCAGGCGGAGGCGGGCTTTGTCCAGGCTGGACAGGATCTCATCCTGCGCACTGCCCAGGCGTACTTCGACGTGCTTTTTGCGATGGAGAACCTCAAGGCCGTGCGTGCCAACAAGCTCTCGATCGAACAGCAGCTCGCCTCGGCCAAGAAGAATTTCGAGGTGGGCACGGCGACCATTACCGATTCGCAGGAAGCGCAAGCCCGCTTCGATCTCGCCACTGCCCAGGAGATCGGTGCGGAGAACGATCTGGACGTGAAGCAGCGTACGCTGCAGCTGATCCTTGGCAAGGAACCCGGCCCCTTGGCGCCGGTACGCAAGGGGGCACAGATATCGCCACCTGAGCCGGCCGACATGAAGCAATGGGCCGCTGCCGCTGAAAAGGACAGCATTGCCGTCCAGATCCAGCTGGCCGCTGCCGAGATTGCTTCACGCGAGGTCGACAAGCAGCGCGCCGGTCATTATCCGACGCTTGATCTGGTAGCCAACAAGGGATCGTCGGTTGGATTCGCGGGTGTAGGCGCGGGCCTGATCGACAGCGACTTCCAGAACATCGGGGTACAGTTGAACCTGCCCATTTTTCAGGGTGGTCTGGTTGCCTCGCGCCAGAGCGAAGCCAGTGCCAACCGCGCCGCCGCCGAGTCGAACCTCGAGGCGACGCGCCGCAATGCGGCACTGGCCGCTCGCCAGTATTACCTTGGCGTGGTCAATGGCCTCGCGGAGATTCGCGCCCTACGCGCTGCCCTTGTTTCCTCACAGTCATCACTTGAGTCGAACAAACTGGGCTACGAAGTCGGCGTCCGCATCAACATCGACGTGCTGAATGCCGACAATCAGGTGTACGTCGTGAGGCGCGACCTCGCCAAGGCAGTTCTCAATACGCTGATGGCGCAATTCAGGCTCAAAGCGGCCGTCGGTACCTTGAGCGAAGACGACGTGGTGGCGGCTAACGCGCTGCTCGATCCGGCGGCGGCTCAATAGCTGCGGAGCGGATTACCGCCAGTGTCCGTTCGCTGGCTCCACGATGGTTCGCCGCAAAGCGCCGGGCGGCAATCCGCATTTCTTGAAGCCCTGGCCTGTCTGCCAGTGACTCGATAATGGCCTCGATTACCCCGGCCGCATCGGCAACCCGGTGTGCGGCGCCGGCAGCTATGGCGTCGTCGGTGGCTTGGAGGAAGTTGAAGGTGTGCGGCCCGACGAGGACCGGACAGCCGCAGGATGCAGCCTCGATCAGGTTCTGGCCACCGAGCGGCAACAGGCTGCCGCCAATGAAGGCAATATCTGCCAGTGTGAAATAGGCGGCCATTTCACCCATGCTGTCGCCCAGCCAGACCGTCGTTGTCTGGTCCGGCAGATCGCGGCTGCGCTGCACGAATTCCATGCCGCGTTGCGCCAGTAGCGCGGCGACTTCGGTAAAGCGCTGTGGGTGGCGCGGTACGAGCACCAGCAACGCGCGAGTCGCGGCAATTCCTCGCCAGGCATCAAGTAACAGCGCTTCTTCACCCTCACGCGTGCTGGCCGCCAGCCAGACCTGGCGGTCGCCCAGCGCCTCGCGCCAGGCGTGGCCCAAGGCAATCTTCTCGGGTGGCGGGGTCACGTCGAACTTGAGATTGCCGCACACACTCACCTTGCCCGCGCCGAGCGCCGCGATTCTCTCGCCATCGCCGGGGGTCTGCGCAGCCACCGCAGTGAGCGCCGAAAAGGCGGGCCGGGCCAGCGCGGCAAGCTTCCCGTAACCACGTGCCGAGCGTTCCGACAGGCGGGCATTGGCGAGGATGACCGGGAATCCTCGTGCCTTGGCCGCCGCCAGCAGATTGGGCCAGATTTCGGTTTCCATCAGCACCCCAAGGGTCGGCGAAAAATGCCGGAAAAAGCGGTCCACCGCATCCGGGTAGTCGTACGGAAGGTAAGCCTGGATCACCCGGTCACCGTAGACCTCCTGCCCCGCCTCGCGGCCGGTAGGTGTCATGGAGGTCAGCAGGATACGGTGATCGGGCCAGGCCCGCTGCAAGGCTTCGACGAGCGGTTGCGCCGCGCGCGTCTCGCCGACTGAAACCGCGTGCACCCAGATCAGCTTTTCGGGGGCAGGCGCGCGGTAGAACGCCCAGCGCTCGGCGAGATTGTGCAGGTATTCAGCTTGCTGGCGGGAGCGCCAGAGCAGGCGCAGCAGGATCAGCGGCGTCGCCAGGTAGATGACGAGGCTGTAGAGCCGGCGCGCCATCAGCAGAGAACCGGCTGCAGGGCTTCAAGCACGGCATCGGGCGTCGGGGCTTGTGCCCTGCCACCGAGATTCCGGTAAAACCCCTCGCCGAGGACGCCGGTCAGGCCCGGGTCGGTTGCGGTAAATATGGCTACTGCGGGTGTCTTGAGCGCGACTGCCAGATGGCTCAGCCCGGTATCGACGCCTACGGCGGCCTGTGCGCCGGCGAGCAGCGAAGCGAGTTCAGTGATCGACATCGGCGGCGCTGCGATGGCATCCGGAATCGCTGCAGCCAATCGGCTTGCCCGCTCGCGTTCAACGGCATTTCCGCCAGGAAGGACCGCCCGGTAGCCGAGGGCCTGCAAACGTTGCCCGAGCACCGTCCACAAAGGCTCCGGCCACAGCTTGTCGTCGCGACTGGTCGCCGTCAGGAATACCACATGGCGCCCCGGGGGTAGCCAGTCGAAACCTGCGGCCGGCGCTGCGATGCCGTAATCAGGATTGCCTTCCACCAGGTAGCCGAGGGCCGCAGCGGCCAGTTTGCGGTTGCGGACAACGGCATGTTCGCTGGTAGCAACGGCGAACCGGCGGTCGTAAAAGCGCGCAGCAAATGGCTCGCGCGCCGATCCGGAGGCGTAGCCGGAAACCGGCCCGCGAGCGAGGCGGGCGATCAGTGCGCTCTTCAACAACCCCTGCGTGTCGACGATAGCATCGTAGAGGAAGTTTCCCATCTGTGCCCGGAGAGTTGCGATCTCCTGCCAGGTCTGTGACGAGAACAGCGCCTTGCGCCAACGCCGCACAGCAACCGGGATGACTTCCTCGACATCGGGATGTAGTCTGGGAATGGCGGCAAAACCCTCTTCCACGCACCAATCGACCACTATGCCAGGAAACTGACGCCGGATGTCGCTGACCACGGGAAGATTGTGGATCACATCGCCGAGCGAGGAAGTTTTCACGAGCAGGATGCGCATCGGCAGATAAAATGACGGCTTTTCGAAGCGCCAATTATAGATGCCCGTCTCGCGCCAGCCGCTCTCCGTTGCCATCATCACGCTGAATGCCGCCACGCAATTGGATGCCTGCCTGCAGAGCGCACGCTTTGGCGATGAAATCGTCGTCGTCGATTCGGGAAGCAGCGACGGCACGCAGGCGCTGGCCCAGCGTCATGGTGCAAGAGTGGTTCACCAGGACTGGCTCGGCTTCGGGCCGCAGAAACAGTTTGCCGTCGACGCGGCAAGCCACGATTGGGTACTGTGTCTCGATGCCGACGAGCGGGTAACGCCGGAACTGCAGGCGGCCATCGAATATGCCTTGAAAGACCCGTCGACCGCAGCATTCCGCTTCGCCCGCTGCAATCGCTTCCTTGGCCGCTATCTGAGGCACGGCGAGGGCTATCCGGACTGGAGCCTGCGCCTGTTCGACCGCCGTCAGGCACGCTGGTCGGACGATGCGGTGCATGAAAAGGTAATCACCCAGGGCAGGATCGGCGAATTGCCGGGCGATCTGCTCCACGACTCCGCTGAATCGCTGGCCAGCTACCTGACCAAGCAGAACCGCTATACGACGCTGGCCGCCGATATGGCATTCGCCACCGGCAAGCGCGCCAGTTTGGGACGTATCGCGTTCAGTCCGCTGCTGCGTTTCATCAAGTTCTACTTTATCCGGCAAGGGTTCCGCGATGGCCTGCCGGGGCTGATTCACATTGTCATCGGCTGTTGCAACAGCTTCATGAAGTATTCGAAGATATTCGAGCGCCAGAATTCAGATGCGGCGCTGCGGTAAGATACCGACTTTCCTGTAGGGGCCAAACCCGTGAAAATTCTCGTCACCGGCGCCGCCGGCTTTATCGGCATGACTACCTCGCTGCGCCTGCTCGCTCGCGGTGATGAGGTCGTCGGCCTCGACAATCTGAACGACTATTACGAAGTCAGCCTCAAGGAAAATCGTCTGAAGCGGCTGAGCAGTCACGCCAACTTCCGTTTCATCAGACTGGATGTCGGTGAACGCGCCGGCATGGAAGCCCTTTTTGCCAGCGAGAAATTCGACAGGGTCATCCACCTCGCCGCGCAGGCCGGCGTCCGTTACTCGATCCAGAATCCGCACGCCTACGTCGACAGCAACCTGGTCGGCTTCACCAATGTCCTCGAAGGCTGCCGTCACAACGAGGTGCAGCACCTGGTCTATGCTTCCAGTTCCAGCGTCTATGGTGGCAACACCAAAATGCCATTCTCGGAGCACGATAGCGTAGACCACCCGATCAGCCTCTATGCGGCAACCAAGAAGGCCAACGAGCTGATGGCGCACACCTACAGCCATCTCTACGGCCTGCCGACCACCGGCCTGCGCTTCTTCACCGTCTATGGCCCCTGGGGGCGGCCGGACATGGCGCTGTTCCTGTTCACCAGGGCCATCCTCGAAGGGCGGCCGATCGATGTCTTCAACCACGGCAACATGCAGCGCGATTTCACCTACGTCGACGACATTGTCGAAGGTGTCATCCGCGTGGTCGACAAGACGGCTGCGGTCAACCCGGAATATGACCCGATTTCCGCGGACCCGGCGACCAGCAGCGCGCCCTACCGCGTATTCAATATCGGCAACAACAATCCGGTGCAGTTGCTTGATTTCATCGCCGCCATCGAAGACGCTCTCGGAATGAAGGCCGAAAAGCGCCTGCTGCCGCTACAGGACGGCGACGTTCCAGCCACCTACGCCAACACCGACCTGCTCAACGACTGGGTTGGCTTCGTCCCGGGCACCCCTGTCCGGGAAGGCGTCGGCCGCTTCATCGCCTGGTATCGCGATTACTACAGGACCTGAGACTTATCAGTAGCGGCCGGCACCCTGCCGTCATCACTCAAACATGGGAACCAGGAATTCATGGCAACGTACGCCGTCGGCGACATTCAGGGCTGCTTCGACTCATTCAGGATCTTGCTTGACGCGTGCGGTTTCGATCCGGCACAGGACCGCCTGTGGCTCGTCGGCGACCTCGTCAATCGCGGCCCGAAGTCGCTGGAAACTCTGCGCCTGGTCAAATCGCTCGGTTCTTCGGCGGTTACCGTGTTGGGAAACCACGACCTCTATCTGCTGATGGTCGCCGAAGGTGGCGTGGAATTCCGCGGTAAAGGCGATACCTTGCAGGAAATACTCGATGCGCCCGACTGTGGGGAGTTGCTCGAATGGTTGCGACGGCAGCCACTCTGTCACACCGAGGGCGACTACTGCCTGGTCCACGCCGGTCTGTTGCCGCAATGGTCCGCTGCCCGTGCCCGCGAACTGGCTGGCGAAGTCGAAGACGCGCTGCAAGGACTCGGGTACAGGGAGTTCATTCTCAACCTCTGGGGCACCAAGCCGACTGCTTGGTCTGAGGATCTCGTCGGCAAGAAGCGTCTGCGGGTGATCGTCAATGCGATGACCCGGATGCGTTTCTGCTCGCTCGATGGCAACATGGAATTCAAGAGCAAGGGGGAATTGGGCAGTGGGCCCGAAGGTTATGTGCCCTGGTTCGAGATTCCGGATCGGCGGAGTGCCGATTCCATCCTCGTCACTGGACACTGGTCGGCGCTGGGCCTGCGCATCACGGCGAATCTCCTGGCTCTCGATTCAGGCTGCCTGTGGGGTGGCCACCTGACCGCCGTGCGTCTGGAGGACCGGCGGGTTTTCCAGGTCGATTGCTCGCCTGGGGAAGCCCGTCCCCTTCGGCAATAGAGGCGCCGGCTGCCGTCGGGTGGCCGCGATCACGTGGCAGCAGGCCCGGCCCGATTTCACCAGGCACGGTCCCCACGTTTGCGGGTCGCCCAGATAAATCGGCATTTCACCCACGTCACTCGCGTCGGAAATAAAAGCGATGATTCGCATCTTGCCACCCCAATGCAGACAGCGTGGCTACCGGACTGGCGTGACTTGGGCCTTGCCGCTCAGCGCTGTCGCTCCATCGGGTCCTTGTGCCGCAAGCGACAGTTGGCCATCGCCTGTCTCCGCAGTGGTGCACACCAGACGAAATGGCGCGAGGTCGAAAAGCGGTGCTACTCCGCGGAAACTGAATTCCTGGACCCTCTGCCCCTGGTTCTGTCGTACCAGTTCCATCAGCAGGATCGCGGTCAGCGGTCCGTGCACCACCAGGCCCGGATAGCCCTCTTCGCCAATCGCGTAAGGCCGGTCATAGTGAATCCGATGCGCATTGAAGGTCAGCGCCGAGAAACGGAACAGAAGTTTCTCGTCCGGCGCCACGATGCGCGCGATGGCGCCTTCGGGTAGCGCCGGCCACTCAAGCACACGCGGGCAGGCGAGCGGCGGTCCGGGCTCGCGGAAGACGATGTCCTGCTCCTCTTCGATACACAGCCTGCCATTCTGATAAAAGCTGCAGAGCACGGACACGAAAGCGAGTGCGCCTGAACGCCCGGACTTCACTTGAATGTCTCGAATCACCGCTTCGCGCCGCGCTGGCTGCCCAATCAACAGCGGGTTGTGGAAGCGCATGCGCGCGCCGGCAAACATTCTTCGCGGATAGGGGATAGGCGGCATGAAGCCGCCGCGCTGCGGATGTCCGTCTACACCGAGCAGCGCTTGTGGCGCTCGGGGAAGGAAATAGAACCACTGCCACAGTGGCGGAAGCGCACTGCCTCTCGCGAACGCTGTCGACGTGTCGTCGAGCATCGCCGCAGCTGCCAGCGCCGGCTCCAGACCCAGTTCATCGTCGGTGCTCTCCTGACGGCCAATCCAGCCAGCGTAATCGGCGTTCGCGTCGGTCATGGAGATGATCCTTTCACGGGTTTCGGAGATGGTTCGAACATCAGCGCAGAGCATACGGCCAAACACCGGTTTGCGCACGATCATCAGGCCAATCAGCAAACCGTCCCGAAAATCTGCGCAAAGATACCCGACTTGTCCCTATACTGCCACCGTTACGCCGGTTTCCGCCTTGTGGGCGAAAGGATATTATCGAGTCGCTGATGCGACACTCACATTAAGGCGGGATTGGAGAGAAAGATGGAGGGAATTCTCAAGGGTTTGCGGGTCGTCGAAGGCTCGGCCTTTGTTGCCGCGCCGCTGGGTGGAATGACACTGGCCCAGCTCGGAGCCGAGGTCATCCGTTTCGACCCGATCGGTGGCGGTCTTGACCACGGTCGCTGGCCGCTGACACACGATGGCAAACATAGCCTGTTCTGGGCAGGCATGAACAAGGGCAAGCGCTCGATTGCCGTAGACTTTCGCAAGCCGCGTGGTCAGGAACTGCTGACGCAGTTGGTGTGTGCGCCTGGAGAGGGCGCCGGCCTGTTCAGCACCAACTTTCCGGCCAAAGGCTGGCTCGGTTACGAAACGCTGAAAGCGCATCGTCAGGACCTCATCATGGTCAACCTGACCGGTCGCCGTGACGGCGGCTCGGAGGTGGATTACACGGTAAACCCCCAGACGGGGCTGCCTATCATGACCGGCCCGATTCATTCGGCGGAGGTCGTAAACCACGTCTTCCCGGCTTGGGACTTTATCAGCGGCCAGATGATCGCCATCGGCATGCTCGCCGCCGAAAGGCATCGGCGGCTGACTGGCGAAGGGCAACTGGTGCGCTTGGCGCTCAAGGACGTGGCACTGGCGATGATCGGCAATTTCGGGATGATTGCCGAGGTGATGGTCAATGATTCCGACCGGCCGCGTCAGGGCAACTATCTCTATGGTGCGTTTGGCCGCGACTTCGAAACACTCGACGGCAAGCACCTGATGGTCGTTGGCCTCACCGACATGCAGTGGCAGAGCCTGATCAAGGCGACTGGTCTGGACGAGGCTGTCGCCGCGCTTTCCGCCCGGCTATGCCTCGACCTCGGCGATGAGGGCAACCGCTTCCGCGCCAGGCAGCAGATTGCCGCGCTGATGGAACCGTGGTTCCACGCGCGCACGCTTGCCGAAGCCGCAACCGTCCTCAATGCCCACCGCGTCACTTGGAGTCCTTATCGCAGTGTGCGTGAGACTCTTGCCTGCGACCTCGATTGCTCGGTCGATAATCCGTTGTTCACGATGACCGAGCAACCTGGCATCGGATCGTACCTGATGCCCGGGACACCGCTCGACTTCAGTGGCGCGCCACGTCTCCCGGCAATGCCGGCGCCTGCCTTGGGCGAACACACCGACCAGATACTGCTCGACATCCTGGGCTTGAGCGAAGCCGAGGTCGGCCGTCTCCATGACAGCGGTGTCGTCGCCGGGCCCGCCTGAATCACTTCCGACAACGCTGTCGGATCCTCCCGCGAAACCATTTACCAGGAGAAAGCCATGAAGCTACCCCTCAATTTCTATAAGCCGCTCGCCATTGGTGCGCCACAACCGCTGCGTGAACTGCCGGTACGGCCGGAACGAATGATCCATTTCTTTCCTCCGCACATCGATAAGATTCGCGCCAAGGCGCCCGAAACCGCGCGGCAATGCGATGTGATGTGCGGCAACCTCGAGGACGCCATTCCAATCGATGCCAAGGATGCGGCGCGCGCGGGCTTCATCGAGTTGCTGGCCAGTCATGATTTCGGTGACACCGCTGTATGGGTGCGGATCAACGCGCTGAACACGCCCTGGGTGCTTGATGACCTCGAGCAGATCATCAAGCACGTCGGCAACAAGCTCGACGTGATCATGATTCCCAAGGTCGAAGGGCCATGGGACATACATTTCGTCGATCAGTACGTGTCGCTGCTCGAAGCGAAGTACGCGATCCGCAGACCGATTCTCTTGCATGCCCTGCTCGAAACGGCGCAGGGGGTCACCAACGTCGAGGCCATCTGCGGCGCCAGTCCACGCATGCATGGCCTGAGCCTTGGCCCGGCCGATCTGGCGGCTTCGCGGGGGATGAAGACTACCCGCGTGGGTGGCGGACATCCAGGCTACGGTGTTCTTGCCGACCCCGAAGCCGGCCAGGATCAGCGCGCCTTCTTTCAACAGGACCTCTGGCACTACACGGTCGCGCGCATGGTCGATGCCGCAGTGGCCCATGGCCTGCGTTCGTTCTACGGCCCGTTTGGCGACTTGAAGGACGAAGCGGCGTGTGAGGCGCAGTTCCGCAATGCTTTCCTGATGGGATGCTCGGGTGCTTGGTCGTTGGCGCCGAACCAGATCGCGATTGCCAAACGCGTCTTCAGTCCCGACGTCAAGGAAGTGCTCTTCGCCAAGCGCATTCTGGAAGCGATGCCCGACGGAAGCGGAGTGGCGACAATAGACGGCAAGATGCAGGACGATGCGACATGGAAGCAGGCACGGGTGATTGTCGATCTGGCGCGTCTGGTTGCCCGACGCGATCCCGAACTGGCGGCCGCTTATGGGCTGTAGTGCATTCAGTCAAGACCTGCAGGAGCGACTCCGATGAGCGAGAAGACGAAGTTAGGCAACTTTTTTGAAGATTTTCGCGTCGGACAGACGATTACGCACGCGACGCCGAGAACCCTCACCGAGGGCGACGTGGCACTCTACACGGCCGTGACCGGCTCGCGCTTTGCCGTTACGTCCGCTGACACCTTCGCCCAAAGCCTGGGCTTCCCACGTGCGCCCATTGACGATCTGCTTGCCTTCAACATTGTCTTCGGCAAGACGGTTCCCGACATCTCGCTCAATGCCGTGGCCAACCTCGGCTACGCCTCCGGCCGTTTTGGCTGTCCGCTCTACCCCGGCGATACCCTCACTGCCGATTCCACGGTGATCGGACTGAAAGAAAACAGCGATGGCAAGACAGGTATCGTCTATGTGCGCTCGTGCGGCGTCAATCAGCGGGGTCAGATTGCACTTGACTACTGCCGCTGGGTCATGGTCCGCAAGCGTGATCCGGCCTCGCCAGCTCCGGAAACCGTCGTGCCCGATCTTCCGGCTGCCGTTGCGGCTGGCGATCTGATTGTTCCAGCGGGGATCAAGGTCGAATCGTACGGTATCGCTTTGTCAGGCAGTCCCGATCTGTGGGACGATTATCACGTCGGCGAGCGTATCGATCACGTGGACGGCATGACCATCGAAGAGAGCGAACACATGATGGCTACTCGCCTGTACCAGAACACCGCCAGAGTGCACTTCAACCAGCAGGCCGAAAAGGCCGGACGCTTTGGTCGCCGACTCATCTACGGCGGGTACATCATCAGCCTCGCGCGCTCGCTGTCCTTTAACGGCCTGGCCAATGCCTTCAGCATCGCCGCGATCAATGCTGGCCGGCATGTCTCTCCCGCCTTTGCCGGCGATACGGTTTACGCCTGGTCGGAAGTGATTGACAAGCTCGCTCTGCCCGGACGCAACGATCTTGGCGCGCTCCGGTTGCGTAGCGTGGCGACCAAGGACCAGCCCTGCGCCAATTTTCCCTACAAGATCGCTGATGGCGGTTACGACCCGAGCGTGCTGCTCGACTTCGACTATACGGTCTTGATGCCGCGCAGGGCCTGACGGTGATTCTGGCCTGAATGGGTGTTGCGCCGGAGGCGCTGCAGGCCGACCTCGAGGCTTGGCTGGCCAACGTCACAACGAGCGAACCCACCAGGGCAATATGGGTGGCGGACGCGCACCTCTGCAAACCCCGCTTGCGGGAGAGAAGGCTCGGACCGAAAAAAGTCACCAACCTGAATCTATCTGACAATCGCGCATCGCTAGGACGGATGTCTGTCAGATAGGTTCGCAACTCCTACAACACGGGGGAGCCACTTTGGGCGGCCAGCAACTACTTTTTCAGCTTGGTGATCTTGTTGCCCTGGAGACCGAGGCCAGCCATCAGACCCTTCTGGCTGAAGATGAACGCGTAGATGTCATCCTGCAAATTGGTGCTCGTTGTGGACTTGCCCATACCCTCGTCCATAATCACAACGCTGGGCCCAACACCGACTTCGAATCCTTCGGCAGTATTGAGTGCGTCCAGCGCACGCTCGTTCCTGAAAAACATCGCGTAACCGTAAGTCTGTGCGCCGGCCTGCAGTCCATAGGACGCGCCGGCGGTACTGTAGTAGCCGACTGCCTTTCCCCCTTTCCAGAGGACGCCTTCACCATACTGGCCACCGACCATGAAGCCGGCCTTGGTGATCTTGGGAAACACGAGAACTGCAACGGCGGTGGAATTCAGCGCCTTGGCAGCAGGGACCTTGGCGACCAGCTTGTTGAGCGCGGCCCGTGAGCTGCGGTCGAGTTCGGCCTTGCCCGTCGCCCAGGCGGGGACGGAAATGGCTGCTGACAGCGCCAATACGAGCGCCATGAAAAGCGAACGGGTAACGGAGTTTTTCATCACGGCTCCTTTGAAAGATCGGTGTTGTAATCTGGTCATTGTGCCACCAAAGCCCTGAGTCCGGATCATTGAAATGGAACCTGTCCGCTATCGTGGCCGCTTCGCTCCTTCACCGACCGGCCCGCTGCATTTCGGCTCGCTCGTCGCGGCGGTCGGCAGCTATCTCGAGGCCCGCACGCGGGGCGGCGAATGGCTGGTGCGCATGGAAGATGTCGATACGCCACGCAATGTGCCAGGGGCGGACTCGCAGATTCTGGCGACGCTGGAAGCTTCCGGGTTCGAGTGGGACGGCCCGGTCCTGTGGCAGAGCCGGCGCCTGGCCGCCTATGCCGAAGCCCTGGATCGGTTGGCGTCGGCCGGCATGGCCTACGGTTGCGTCTGCTCACGCAAGGAAATTGCCGACTTGGCGACCCATTCGGCGAGCGATGGCGGCTTGGTCTATCCCGGTACCTGCCGGAATGGCTTGCCGGAGGGCCGTTCGGCACGGGCCTGGCGCTTGCGGGTGAATAATCAGGAAATTTCTTTTGCCGATCGTCTGCAGGGCCTCACTGACCAGCGACTGGCCAGCGATGTCGGCGACTTCGTTCTGCTGCGTGCGGATGGCTGTTTCGCTTATCAACTGGCTGTTGCGGTCGACGACGATTATCAGGGCATTTCCGAGGTCGTGCGCGGCGCTGATCTGCTGGCCTCGACGCCGCGCCAGATATTGCTGCAGCGCTGCCTCGGGTACGCCACGCCACGCTATGCCCATCTGCCGGTTGCCGTCAACGCGGCCGGGGAGAAGCTGTCCAAGCAAACCCGGGCGCCGGCGCTCCAAGCAGGCCAGGCCGCGGAAGATCTGGTTCAAGCACTCCGTTTTCTCGGCCAAGCGGCGCCGGATGACCTCGGTCGGGCGGGTGTCGCCGAGGTTTGGCGTTGGGCGCACGAACACTGGTCGTTTGCGGCGATTCCCCGGCAGTCGATGCTCAGCGCTCCGCTGCCGGGTCCGGTGTCTCGGCGTCGACCTGCCAGACTTTCGGGCCGTAGCCGGTCAGGCCTACCAACATCCTGACCAGTTCGTAGCTCAGCCAGCGCAAGGCACGAATGTGCCACGGGTGAGCGGTGAGTTCGTCGGCCAGCATTTCGCGCGCGCCGCTGGCGATGGCGTGGCGAACGCTGGCATGAAGTTCCGCCGCGAACGCGGGATTGCGGACGAACAGATTGGCCTCCTTGGCGAGTAGCAGGCTGAATGGGTCGATATTGGAGGAGCCTACCGTTGCCCAGAGGCGATCGACGACGGCAACCTTGGCATGCATGAAGCTCTTCTCGTATTCGTAGATTCGTATCCCGGCCTTGAGCAGCGCCGCGTAAAGTGTTTGCGTCGCGTAGCGGAGCAGCGGGTGGTCGGTCTTGCCCTGGAGCAGCACGGTAATCTGTACCCCGCGCCTGGCGGCTGCATGCAGCGCCAGACCGAAGCGCAGGCCAGGCAGAAAGTAGGCGTTGGCAATCAGGATTTCGTTCTGCGCAGCGTTGATCGCCGTGATGTAGGCATGCAGAATGTCGTTGCGGTGCCGGATGTTGTCCCGGATGAGAAGGGTCGCATCCTGTTCGCCGGCGATCTCGCAGCTGGGGGTTACCGGGACGGTGTGGCGGAAGCGGCGCTTGAAATTCACCCAGGAGACGATTTCCCACATGCGCCGGACCGCGTGGTGAACCTGGCGCAGGGTCGGGCCTTCGATGCGGACAGCGTAGTCATAGCGCGGCCGCATTTCTACCGGCGCATTGTCGTCATCAACGATGTTGATGCCGCCGACGAAGGCGACGTGGGCGTCGATAACGACCAACTTGCGGTGCAGACGGCGCAGGCGATGACGGCGGAGATGGAAGGGGCCGATCTCCGGCCGGTAGAACATGGCGCGGACGCCGGCGACGGTGAGTCGCGGCAGGAAGTCGGCCCGGAAATTCCGGGCGCCAAAGCCGTCGACCGTGACATTCACCTGGACGCCACGCGCCGCAGCCCGGGAGAGGGCGCCCGCGACCGCATGGCCGATGGCGTCATTGGCGAAAATGTAGCTCTCGAGGTAGATCTCGACCTGTGCCGACTCGATGGCTGACAGCAGGACGGGGAAATACTCATTGCCCGAATTGAGCAGTGTGATCCGGTTTCCTGCCAGGAACTCAACGACCATGCTGTGCCAAGTGGGCCGACAACGCCGCGTGATCTGAAATCGCCGACCATGGTTGCCCGAAATGAACCTCGGTACGGCGTACCTTGAAGCCGCGCACGTAGATGCGGTCAAGGCGGAACATGGGCAGGGCGGCCGGGTAACTGCGGACCGGTGCGCCGTTCCCGCTGCTGAATACCTCGGTCAGACCAAGTCGCATCACCAGTTGGTGGCCGGCACGGTTGCTCCAGTCGTTGAAATCTCCGGCGATGATCAGCGGCACGTTGGGGCTGGAGACGGCGTCTAGGTAATCGGCCAGCGCGGAGACCTGCCGGCGGCGCGAATAGCCGAAGAGCGAAAGGTGGACGCAGACGCAGTGCGCCGCCGGGCCACCCGGCAATTGGATACGGCAGTGGAGAAGGCCACGCTTTTCGAACTGAAGGTGGGTCACATCCTGGTTGTGCGTATGCAGGATGGGAAAGCGCGAGAGGATCGCGTTGCCATGATGGCCATGGTCGTAAATCATGTTGCTGCCATAGGCTGAGTCGTGCCACACCTCCTCAGCCAGGAATTCATGCTGGGGCTCGCTCGGCCAGTCGTCGTGATTCTCGGCATGGCCGAGATGCAGCCCTTGCACTTCCTGAAGAAAGATGATGTCCGGATTCAGGTGGCGCAGACGTTCGCGCAGTTCGTGCACCATCATGCGCCGGTTGAACTGGGAAAAGCCTTTATGGATGTTGAAGGTCGCGACGTGCAGAGCGGCGGGCTTGCGCATGGCTGGTCAGGAGATCGCCAGCATGCGGTCCAGCGCCAGTTTGGCCAGCTTGGCCTCGTGTTCCGGGACACTGATCCGGTTGACGATTTGGCCGGCAACCAGATTTTCCAGGGTCCACGCCAGATGCTGCGGATCGATGCGCTGCATGGTTGAGCACATGCAGACGGTAGTCGCCATGAACTGGACGGTCTTGTTCTGCGGCAAGACCTCCCTGGCCAGGCGGTCGACCAGGTTGAGTTCGGTGCCGACCAGCCAGCGCGTGCCTGCCGGAGCTTCCTTGATGGTCTTGACGATATGCTCGGTCGAGCCAACATGGTCGGAGGCCGCGCAGACCGCGAAACTGCATTCCGGGTGGGCGATGACCAAGCCATCCGGGTACTTCGCCCGGAAGGCCTCTATGTGCGATTTCTGGAACATCTGGTGGACTGAGCAGTGACCCTTCCACAGCAGGATGCGCGCATTCCTGATCTGTGCCGGCGCCAGCCCGCCGAGTTCCAGGTCGGGATCCCAGACGACCATTTCGTCCATCGGAATCCCAAGTTTGTGGCCGGTCCACCGCCCCAGGTGCTGGTCGGGGAAGAAGAGGATCTTGGGACGGCGTGCAAAAGCCCATTCGGCGATGGTGCCAGCGTTCGACGATGTGCACACGATGCCACCATGTTCGCCGCAGAAGGCCTTCAGATCAGCGGCAGAGTTGATGTAGGTGACCGGTGTGATCTCTGTCTCGGCATTCAGCACCTCATCGAGTTCACGCCAGCAGCGCTCGACCTTGGCCAGATTGGCCATGTCTGCCATCGAGCAGCCCGCCGCCAGGTCGGGCAGAATGGCGATCTGATTGGGCGCGGTCATGATATCCGCGACTTCGGCCATGAAATGCACACCGCAGAAAATAACGTATTCGGAATCGGTCTGCGCGGCCAGCTTGGAGAGCTTCAGCGAATCGCCGGTCAGGTCGGCGTGCTGGTAGATGTCGGCGCGCTGGTAGTGATGGCAGAGGATGACGGCTCTTCTGCCCAGTTGGGCGCGAGCAGCACGGATGCGCTCCTGGCAGTCGTTGTCTGCAAGAGTGTTGAACGGGGCGAAGGCGATTGGAGTGGATTGCATGGTGATCTCGCGAGCGGGCTTGAGGTCTGGCTCAGCCCTGATGCCAAGGCAGCCCGGAATGGCGCCAGCCACCACAGGTACTGCGCTGGCCGTTGGCGTCCTTGTCGCCCTCAAATCCTTCAAGGATGTTGTAGCAGTCGCCATAGCCGGCTTCAGTCGCCAGACGCGCCGCAGCATCCGAACGGGCGCCGCTCCGGCAGAGGAACAAGACCAATGCTTCGGGATCGACCTGACGCTTGAGTTCGGCCGTGAAGTTGGCGTTGTGCCCACCGCCCGGATAGAGGTTCCACTCGATCTCGACGGCGCCTGGAACGCGGCCCACCCAGTCCCGTTCCGCGCGGGTACGCACGTCGACCATCTTGGCTCCGGGTGCGAGGCGGAGCAGGTCGAAGGCCTCCCGTGGGGTCAGCGCGCCTTCATATGGCAGGCCCATGGTTGTGGCGCGCTGCTGCGCCAGGGCGAGAATTTCAGTTAGGCGTCCCATAATCTCCAGTTGCCAGAATCCGACCCCGATAGTATAGGGCACAGGGAATGGGGCTCGATGAATCTGCTGCCAAAGGGATCCGCGAGACCCTGCGCACGACGTCGTGGGGGAGCGGGTTGCAATCCCGGTGTCTCGGCCTGGTTGGTGCGCGCGTTCAGGTCATCGCGCCCATCAATGTATTCGAGCGCCAACTTGTCGCACCATGGAGGTGCATATTTCTGGCCACGCGCACGAACATGGTGCGCCAATTCTTTGGGTGATTCGCGCATCTCCTTGTGGCAAAATGATCGGCTTGGCAGATGAGCGTTGGCACGGTTTCTGCTGAAGGTTTTCCGTTGGGTTTTTTCTTTGTCGCCGGCCTCGCCGGCTTCTTAAATAGTTAGGAGATTGACGGTTATGGCAACCCCGCAAGACGTGATGAAGATGGTCAAGGAAAACGACGCCAAGTTCGTCGATTTCCGTTTTACCGATACCCGTGGCAAGGAGCAGCATGTCACCGTGCCGGTTTCCGCCTTCGACGAGGACAAGTTCGAGAACGGCCATGCTTTCGACGGCTCGTCCATCGCCGGCTGGAAGGGCATCCAGGCTTCCGACATGCAACTGATGCCCGATGCCACAACAGCCTACCTCGACCCCTTCTTCGATGAAACCACGGTGGTCATCACCTGCGACGTGGTCGATCCCGCCGACGGCCGGGGCTACGACCGTGACCCGCGGTCGATCGCCAAGCGAGCGGAAGCCTACCTGAAGTCCTCCGGCTTGGGCGACGCCGCCTATTTCGGACCGGAGCCTGAATTTTTCATTTTCGACTCCGTTGAGTGGAATGTCGACATGTCTGGCTGCAACCTGAAGATTTTCTCTTCCGAAGCCGCCTGGACCTCCGGCGAAAAGACCGAAGGCGGCGGCGGTTCCGGGCATCGTCCGACCGTCAAGGGCGGCTACTTCCCGGTTCCTCCCGTCGATAGCCTGCACGACATTCGTTCTGCGATGGTTCTGGCACTCGAAGCCCTCGGCGTGCCCGTCGAAGTGCACCACCACGAAGTCGCCACCGCCGGCCAGTGCGAGATTGGCACCTTGTTCAGCACCCTGGTGAAGCGTGCCGACTGGACCCAGATCCTCAAGTACGTGGTGCACAACGTTGCTCACCAGTACGGCAAGACCGCCACCTTCATGCCGAAGCCCATCGTCGGTGACAACGGTTCCGGCATGCACGTTCACCAGTCGATCTGGAAGGATGGCAAGAACCTGTTCGCTGGTGACGGCTACGCCGGCCTGTCCGAGTTCGCCCTTTTCTACATTGGCGGCATTATCAAGCATGCCAAGGCCCTGAACGCCATTACCAATCCGGGCACCAACTCCTACAAGCGTCTGGTTCCGCACTATGAAGCCCCGGTCAAGCTGGCTTACTCCGCCAAGAACCGTTCCGCTTCGATCCGCATCCCGCACGTTGCCTCCTCCAAGGGGCGTCGGATCGAGACCCGCTTCCCGGATCCGATCGCCAACCCGTATCTTTGCTTTTCGGCACTGATGATGGCTGGCCTGGATGGCGTCCAGAACAAGATTCACCCGGGTGATCCGGCCGACAAGAACCTGTACGACCTGCCGCCGGAAGAGGATGCGAAGATCCCGACCGTCTGCGCCAGTCTGGAGGAGGCCCTGGCTTCGCTCGACAAGGACCGCGAATTCCTGACCCGCGGTGGTGTTTTCTCCAACGACTGGATCGATTCCTACATTGGCCTGAAGATGGATGAAGTCAACAAGGTTCGCATGACGACGCACCCGGTGGAGTTCGATCTCTATTATTCCTGCTAACCAGCAGCGAAAAGGGGGCGGGATATCCCGCCCCCTTTTTTTGTCCACGGTTCGCTGTGAAGCGCGTTAAGTCCGGTAAACTGAATCAGTTACGAGGAATGATGACGATGACACGCTGGACGCTGGCCATCCTACTTGCTGTACCTGCCTTGTCGGCGGCAGCAGAAACTATCTACCGATGCACAGACGCGAGCGGCGGCACCCTGATCTCGAATACGCGTGTCGACAAGAGTTGCAAGGCGGTTGCTGTGCCGCCGGATTCTTCGATGCCGGGATCCAGGGCGCGGCCCGGTGGCGCGGCGGGGAATGCGTCGCCGGCAGGCTTTCCGAAGGTTCAAGAGGACACGCAGAAGGCACGCGACACCGATCGCAAGCGCATTCTCGAACAGGAGCTGACGGGTGAACAGCGCAGTCTGGATCAGGCGCAGCGCGAGCTGGCCGACCAGGAATCACTGCGCGGCAGAGACGGCTCGGCCGCTGCACTCGACCGTGTTCAGCCCTACCGGGATCGTGTTGCACAACACGAGCGCAACATTATTGCCATCCAGAAGGAACTCTCCGGCCTGCGCTGATCAGACAGAGTCAGGCTTGACCTTGTACCAGGCTGCATAGAGTGCCGGCAGGAAGAGCAGGGTGAGCGCCGTGGCGACGATCAGCCCGCCCATGATGGCGACCGCCATCGGTCCGAAGAAGTCGTTGCGCGACAGTGGCACCATCGCCAGCACGGCCGCCGCTGCGGTTAGCACGATCGGGCGGAAGCGGCGCACCGTCGATTCGATGATCGCCTCGCCCCGAGGTTTGCCGGCGGCCATGTCCTGCTCGATCTGATCGACGAGGATCACGGAGTTGCGCATGATCATGCCGAACAGGGCAATCGTTCCCAGCAGGGCCATGAAGCCGAAAGGCTTGTTGAAGAGCAGCAGAAAAAGGGCGATGCCAATCATTCCGAGAGGTGCGGTCAGCACCACCATGATGACCCGAGAAGCGCTCTGCAACTGAATCATCAGCACCGTGATTACCACAAGGATGAAGACCGGAATTCCGACCATGACTGAGTCTGATCCCTTTGCCGACTCCTCGACCGAACCGCCGGTCGCGATTCGGTAGCCCGCCGGCAGCTTGGCGACGATCTCATCAATCTGCGGTTGCAGGTCGGCGACTACCGATGCCGGTTGGGTCGTCCCGTAGAGATTGGCGCGCACAGTGATGGTCGGTAGCCGGTCGCGGCGCCAGATCAGGCCGGGCTCGAACCCGTGTTTGAGCCGAGCGATCTGGTTCAATGGAACGCTCTTCCCGCTGCGTGTCGGGACCGCAAGGTCGGGCAATGCCGACAAGTGGGCCCGATCTTCGCGGTCGCCGCGCAAGACGACATCGATCGTCTTCTCGCCTTCGCGGTAGCTGGTGACCGCAAGGCCGTTGAGCGCCATGTTGAGCAGTGCGGCAATGTCCTGGCCGGAAACGCCCAGCAGACGCGCCTTGTCCTGGTCGATCTCGACTTCCACAGCCTTGGAGAGCTCGCTCCAGTCGAGATTGACGTTCGATAGCTCAGGGCTGCCGCGCAGGGCGGTCGCGACCTCGCCGGCGACCTGGCGCAGGGCGGCAACGTCTTCGCCCGATACGCGGTATTGAACGGCGTAGCCAATTGGCGGGCCATTCTCGATGCGCGCGATGTTGCCGCGTACGCCCGAAGCCTGATTTTCGAAGTAATCGATCAGTCGACCGCGCAAGGCTTCGCGCGCCTCCACGCTGCGGGTCATGATGACCAGCTGACTGACGTTGGTGGCGGGCAGTTGCTGATCGATTGAAAGGAAGTAGCGCGGCGAGCCCGAGCCGACGTAAGCGATGTAATGATCATGCTGGTCGAAACTGGACTTGTCCTGGTCAAGCCACCCTTCGAGTTTCCGGGTCTGGTTGTCGATGGCGTTGATTGAGGCGCCCTCGGGCAGTCGCAGTTCGACATTGAGTTCGAGCCGCGTCGAGTTGGGGAAGAACTGCTTTGGGACTTTCGCCATGCCGACAATCGACAAAACGAAAAGCAGCGCCGTGACGCCGATGACCAGCCAGCGCCGCTTGACGCAGGCCTTCACGAGCTGGCGGAATCGGTTGTAGAACGCTGTTCCATAGACATCATGCGCTTCGCCAAGAGCTTGACCGTTGAGGCCGACGTGCTTGAGCTTGCTGGCCAGCCGGGGCCAGCGCCGCTCGATCAGCCCTGGCTTCCTGGGTGCCCGCGGGTCGGGGAGCAACTTGTAGCCGAGCCAGGGAATCGCCACCACGGCAGCTACCCATGAAATGAGCAGGGCGATGGCGTTGACCTGGAAGAAGGCGAAAGCATATTCGCTGGTCGATGACTTGGCGATGGCAATCGGGATGAATCCGGCGACGGTGACCAGCGTGCCGGACAGCATCGGGCCGGCCGTGCTCGTGTAGGCGAAGGACGCAGCACGGGTGCGCTCCCAGCCTTGCTCCATCTTGACCCACATGGTCTCCACCGCGATGATCGCATCGTCCACCAGCAGCCCGAGTGCCAGCACCAGGGCGCCAAGCGAAACTTTATGCAACCCGACGTTGCACAAGTCCATGGCGAGGAAACTGGCAGCCAGGACCAGCGGGATTGATACGGCAACGACCGTCCCGGTGCGCATGCCGAGGCTGATGAAGGTAACCAGCAAGACGACGGAGACCGCTTCGGCGAGAGCCCGCACAAAGGTCTTGACCGAGTTCCGGACAGCGTTGGGTGCGCTGACCACCTGGGCGATGTCCACGCCCAGCGGCAGGCTGCCGCGAGCCTTGGCGATGTGCGCCTCCAGGGCATTGCCAAGCTCGATGATGTCGGCGCCGCGCGCCAGTGAAACGCCAATGGCCAGCGCCCGTTTTCCGCCAAAGCGAACTTGCGTGGTTGGCGGGTCACTGGTGCCGCGCCGCACCGTCGCGATATCGCCCAAGCGGAAGCTGCGGTTGCCGCTGCGAATCAGGGTGTCTGCTACGTTCTTAAGCGTATCGAAGGCGCCGCTGGGCCGTATCTGGATCCGCTCGTCCTGCATCTCGAAAAAACCGGCGCCGTTGACCGAATTCTGCTGGCTTAGCGCCTGGATGATTGTGGTCTGGTCGACCCCAAGTGTTGCCAGTTTTGAATTGGAGAGTTCAACGTAGATCTTCTCGTCCTGAATCCCGAATATCTCGACCTTGCCGGCTCCGGGAATGCGCAGGAGGTCGTCGCGAATGCGCTCGGCGAGGTCCTTGAGTTGCGGGTAATCGAGACCGTCTGCGGTCAACGCGTAGACGTTGCCAAAAACGTCGCCATATTCGTCATTGAAAAAGGGCCCCTGAACTCCTGCCGGCAGGGTGTGGCGGATGTCGCCGACTTTTTTGCGCACCTGGTAGAAGAGGTCGGGCACGATGCTTCCCGGCACGCCGTACTTGGCGAAGTACATGACTGTCGACTCGCCGGGCCGCGAGAAACTCTGGATGCGCTCGATGTACGGCATCTCCTGCAACTTCTTCTCGATCTTGTCCGTCAGCTGCTGTTCGACCTGGAACGCAGTGGCGCCTGGCCACAAGCTGCGGATCACCATGACCCGGAATGTGAACGGGGGATCTTCCGCCTGGCTCAGGCGGCCATAAGACACGAAGCCCATCAGCGAGATGGCAAGCAGGAGAAAACCGACCAGAGTCCGGTGATGCAGTGTCCAGTCGGACAGATTGAAGCGCTGACTCACAGCTTAGCGCTGGAGCGCCGGCGGTGCGGCGGGCTGAGCCTGCACGGTCTGTCCGTCGACCAGTCGGCGCTGTCCGGCCACGATGACGAGATCGCCGGTGGCGAGTCCGCTGCCGATGGCGACGCCGTCCTCGCGGAAGGCGCTCACCACAACTGGCCGTGGCCTTGCCTTGCCATAGTCCACAACCCAGACCTGCGGCCCCTTGCCGTTGTCGACGACCGCCGTCAGCGGTATGACAATAGCCGCAGCGGGAGAGGCATTGACCATGACGCGCGCCGTCATGCCGAGTTGGGTGGCGGGCAATGGGTCGATGATCCGGATACGCGCCGCGTAGGTGCGGGTGGCCGGGTCGGCCGCAGCCGCCAGTTCGCGAAGTTCCCCCTTCATCACCAGATTCGGCTGGGCCCACAGGTTGACCGCGATAGACCGTGCTGCCTTCAGTTCAGTCAGGCGGCCCTCCGGGATGGCGATCGCGACTTCCTTCTCTTCCGGGCGCGCCAGACGGAATACCGGCTGGCCGGCGCTTACCACCTGGCCGGCATCGGCGAGCACGGCGGTTATCACGCCCGCCTGATCGGCCACGAGCGTGCCGTAGCTGGCCTGGTTGCCGCTGATCTGGCTTTGCGCACGCGCCTGTTCCAATCGTGCCCGAGCGCTTTTGAAGGCATTATCCTTGGCATCGAAGGCGGCTTGGCTGACGAAGCGCTTTGCCAGAAGGTCCGCATAGCGCGCCCGCTCATTGCTAGCGGTGGTGAATTCGCTTTCCGCGGCGCCAACCTGGGCAATTGCGGATTGCCGTGCAAGCCGCAGATCGGCCGGGTCGAGCCGGGCCAAAGCCTGTCCAGCCTTGACGCTCATGCCGCCATCGACGAGGCGGGCAGCAATCTTTCCGCCAACCCGGAAAGACAAGTCAACCTCGTGGCGCGCCCGCACATCGCCGGTATAGACGGTATTCCCGACATCGCTGGTGCCTGCAACCTGCACCAGGACCTTGGTAACCGCTGGCGGCGGCCCCGAGCCGTTGCAGCCGCTCAAGACAATGGCGACATACAGGGCGACGGGTGACACAAGTCTGCGGGAAGGCATCGGCAAGGCGCCAAGTGAAATCATGCAATGATAATGAACACGGGGTCAGATACGCAACGGCTTCGACGCCGTCCCGGGCGAATCGCTACAATGACCGACATGAATGACACGCCGCCACTTTTTTCCGGGCTGGACCTTCTGGCCTCGGCCGTGCTCGTGCTTGATGCGGGTCTGCTCGTCCGCTATGTCAATCCGGCCGGCGAGAACCTGCTCGCGGTCAGCCTGCGCACGTCGGCCGGCAAGCCCCTCTCGGCGCTGTGCGCCTGTCCGGCAACCCTGCAGGCCGCGCTCGACAACGCCCTGAACAATAACTGGGGCTATACCGGCCAGAACATCGAGCTTAAGCGTAGCGATGGCGAGGTACTGCACATCAATTGCACGGTGACGCCGCTCCGTCCGGATGTGGCGGCCGACGTACGCCTGCTCCTCGAACTGCAACCAATCGAGCATCAGTTGGCGGCCACTCGCGAAGAGCATCTGATCGAGCAGCAGAAAGCCAGCGGTGAACTGATCCGCAATCTGGTGCACGAGATCAAGAATCCGCTCGGTGGCATCCGTGGCGCCGCGCAGTTGCTCGAACACGAACTTGGCAATCCCTCGCTGAAGGAGTACACACAGGTCATCATCAAGGAAGCGGACCGTTTGCAGAACCTGATGAAGCGCCTGCTGACCCCACATCGGATGATGCTGCCGTCCACAGTCAATATCCACGAGATACTGGAGCGCGTCCGAAGTCTTCTGACCTCCGAATTTCAAGGCTCGCTGACGGTGCGCCGTGATTACGACACCAGCTTGCCGGAGCTGGTGGGTGACCGCGAGCAACTCATTCAGGCGTTTCTCAACGTTGCGCGCAATGCGGCACAGGCGATGCACGGAGAGGGCGAGATCGTGCTGCGTACCCGTGTGCTGCGCCAGGTCACGCTGGCGAAGAAGCGCTATCGCCTGGCCCTCGAGATCAAAGTCATTGACAACGGTCCGGGGATTCCCGAAACGGTCCGCGAGTGCATGTTCTATCCACTGGTTTCGGGTCGTGAAGGGGGTAGTGGGCTGGGGCTGACCATCGCCCAGAATTTTGTCCAGCACCATCACGGCACCATCGATTGCACGAGTCAGCCGGGCCAAACGACTTTTGCCATCCGTCTGCCGGTTGGGCAGGCCTGACTCTTGCTTGTCATCAGACCATTGCCAATGACAAGATGAGCCAAGAAATCATGAAACCTGTCTGGGTTGTCGACGATGATCGTTCCATCCGTTGGGTGCTGGAAAAGACGTTGTCCCGCGAAGGCATTCCATTCAAGAGCTTCGCCTCGGCCAGCGAGGCCATGTCTCAGCTCGAACGCGGCGCCGCGCCACCGCAGGTTCTGCTCTCCGACATTCGCATGCCAGGCCAGTCCGGACTGGAACTGCTGCAGGAAGTCAAGACCCGTTTCCCCTCGGTACCGGTGATCATCATGACCGCCTATTCAGATCTGGAAAGCGCGGTTGCCGCTTTCCAGGGCGGCGCCTTCGAGTATCTGCCGAAACCGTTCGATGTCGATCAGGCGGTCGAACTCATCCAGCGAGCGATCGATGAATCGATGCACCAAAGTGGTGCGAACGAGGAGGAGGCGCTGGCGCCGGAGATCCTCGGACAGGCACCGGCCATGCAGGAGGTCTTCCGGGCAATCGGTCGCCTCGCCATGTCGCACGCCACGGTGCTCATCACCGGCGACTCGGGCAGCGGCAAGGAACTGGTTGCCAGGGCACTGCACCGCCACAGTCCGCGTGCCGACAAGGCCTTCGTTGCGATCAACACGGCGGCGATCCCCAAGGATCTGCTGGAATCGGAACTCTTCGGTCACGAGCGCGGCGCTTTTACGGGGGCCCAGAGCCAGCGGCGCGGGCGTTTCGAGCAGGCCGAGGGAGGAACATTATTCCTCGACGAAATCGGCGACATGCCCTCCGAGTTGCAGACCCGCCTGCTGCGCGTGCTCTCCGATGGACACTACTACCGGGTCGGCGGCCACTCGCCGATCAAGGCCAATGTGCGAGTCATCGCCGCAACGCACCAGAATCTTGAAGCGCGTGTCAAGGAGGGCCTTTTTCGCGAGGATCTCTTCCACCGCCTTAACGTCATCCGCATTCGCTTGCCGGCACTGCGCGAGCGCCGCGAAGATATCCCGCTGCTGACCCGTCATTTCATGCAGAAGAGTGCGCGCGAACTTGGTGTCGAAGCCAAGCGCCTGTCCGATGCTGCACTCGCCTATCTGAGCGGCCGGGATTTTCAGGGGAATGTGCGGCAACTGGAAAACCTCTGCCATTGGCTGACGGTCATGGCGCCGGGCCAGCAAATCGAAGTCGGGGATCTGCCGGCCGAATTACGCGAGGCGGTGCCAGGCGCGCTGGCGACCGACTGGGAAAAAGGGCTTGAAGGCGAAGTCGACCGGCTGCTGGCGGCGGGTGTCGATGATATCCATGGCCGGCTGGTCCACGCCTTTGAGCGCATCCTGATTTCCCGAGCCCTGGCTCGGACCGGCGGCCGCCGGATCGAGGCGGCACTGGCGCTTGGCATCGGGCGCAACACGATTACGCGCAAGATCGCCGAACTCGGCATTGAAGGCAGCAAGGAGGCGGCCGCGGAGTAAAATCCGCGCATGGCCCTGATCGATCCTGAACTGCTTGAATCGCTGCTGGGCGCGCGTGCCGGCTGCTTCGACATCGTTTCCGTCGACGACTGCGACTCGACCAACAGCGAGCTCATGCGCCGCGCCAACCAGGGAGCGCTGGCCGGCACGGTTGTCGTGGCGAATCGCCAGAGCGCGGGACGTGGCCGCCGGGGGCGAACCTGGCTCTCGGCGCCCGAGGCCAGCCTGACCTTTTCGCTGCTCTGGCGCTTCAGTGGGCCATCGGGGCAGCTTGCCGGCCTTTCGCTGGCAGTCGGCGTCGGGCTTGCCAGGGGGCTCGAAAGCCTGGGGGCGCAGGGCATCCGGCTCAAATGGCCGAACGACGTACTGGTCGAATCCGGGGGCGGGTTCGCCAAGCTGGCCGGTATTCTCGTCGAGCTCGCGACTGACCGCCAGGGTACGCACGCGGTCATCGGGGTTGGCGTGAACCTGCGGCCGCCCCTCGACGATCTGCCGCAGCCGGCCGCCGGCCTCGATCAAGCGCTGACACCCTTGCCCGACCGCCATGTTCTGCTGGCCGCAATCCTTGCCGAATTGGCCGGGACGCTTGAGGCTTTCGCGGTCGACGGCTTTTCCGGGGCGAAAATGGAATGGCAGCAGCGCCATGCCTGGCAAGGTCTTGCCGTTCGCCTTCTCGCTGACGATGCAACGGCGGTGGACGGCATCTGCCTGGGTGTCGACGATGATGGCGCGCTGCTGCTCGATACAGTTGCCGGCGGACAACGCATCTTTTCCGGCGACGTCAGCCTGCGCCGCGCATGATCCTTTGCATCGACAGCGGCAACAGCCGCATCAAGTGGGGAGTGCACGGGGACGGGCGCTGGCTGGAAAGCGGCGTCCTCGATCACGCCGGCGTCGAGGAACTGGAGGGGTTGACGCGTCGTTTCCCGCAGGCGACGCGGGCCATGCTGGCCAATGTCGCCGGCGACGCTGTGCTGGGGAGCATTCGTCAGGCAATTGCGGCAAGCCGGCTCGAACTGAACGAAGCGAAGTCCGCACCGGCAGCGTGTGGTGTCGTCAATCTGTATGAGAACCCGGGTCGTCTCGGTGTCGACCGCTGGTGCGCACTGATCGGCGCGTGGCGCCTGACGTCGGCCCCCTGTGTTGTGGTGATGGCCGGCACGGCGACGACGATCGACACGCTCGACGGCGGTGGCCGCTTCCTGGGCGGCTTCATCCTGCCCGGACTCGACCTGATGCACCGCTCGCTGGCTCGCGATACGGCGGCCCTGCCTCTGGCCACCGGGAATTATTTTGTCTGGCCGCGATGCACCGACGACGCGATCACGTCCGGCTGCATCGAGGCCCAGGTCGGCGCCATCGAACGCGCCGTCGCCAGGCTGGGCAACGGTACCACGTGCCTGCTTTCCGGCGGGGCGGCCATGGTCATCGGCGAGCATCTCGGCATTCAGCATCGGCGGGTCGACAATCTCGTGCTCGAGGGCTTGCTGCAGCTCGCCGGGGATTTGCCGGCATAGCATGCCAGCGGCAAAAATCAGCAGTTGAAGATTGCCCCCTTAGCGGCGACAATTGCTGCCAACTCGACGCCTTTCGGGAGGCCCCATGTTCGACCCGGTGATCAACAACCTGCCGGCCTTCGCCAGCTTTTTCGTGACCGCCATCATGCTGATGCTGGTGTTTCTCGGCATCTACGTGAGGATCACGCCCTACAATGAACTGGCGCTGATCCGCGCCGGCAACGAGGCGGCGGCGGTCAGCCTCGGTGGCGCAGTCATCGGCTTCGCACTGCCGATTGCGGTTTCCGTCGCCGTCAGCCACAACCTGTACGCGATGATCGGCTGGGGCGTCGTCGCCTCCGTCGTGCAATTACTCGCCTTCATCGCTGCGCGACTGGCGTTGCCGCGGCTCAACGAAAGCATCCCCCAAGGCAAGCTGGCCTCGGGAATCTTCCTCGCCTCACTGGCGATCGGCGTCGGCATCCTCAACGCCGGCTGCATCGTCTGACCATCCAAGGAGAACTTCATGGCACTGATGGACTTCATCAAGAAGCAGTTTATCGACATCCTCCAGTGGGCAGAGGACGGGGACGGCACGCTGGCCTGGCGCTTTCCGATGCAGGAAATGGAAATCCAGAACGGCGCCAGTCTGACGGTGCGCGATTCGCAACTGGCGCTGTTCGTCAACGAGGGCACCGTGGCGGATGTCTTCGCGCCCGGCATGTACAAATTGACGACGCAGACGCTGCCGGTTCTGACCTACCTGAAGAACTGGGACAAACTGTTCGAGTCGCCCTTCAAGAGCGATGTCTACTTCTTTTCGACGCGTACACAGCTCGACCAGAAGTGGGGCACGCCCAACCCGATCACCATCCGCGACAAGGAATTCGGCATCGTCCGCCTGCGCGCCTTCGGCATCTATTCGTATCACCTGAGCGATGCCAAGGCCTTCTACCAGAAGATCTCCGGCACCCGCGACAGCTATACCCGCGAGGAACTGGAGGGCCAGTTGCGCAACACCATGGTCGCCGGCATGACCGACCTCTTCGGCGAATCCGGCGTTGCTTTCATCGACATGGCAGCCAATCAGGACGAGTTCGGCAAGGCGATGTTCGCCAAGGCGCAGCCGATGTTCGCCGAGTACGGCCTGACGCTCGATTCGCTGGTGGTGCAGAACGTCTCGTTGCCGGAGGAACTGCAGAAGGTTCTCGACCAGCGGATAGGCATGAACATGATCGGCGACATGCAGCGCTACACGCAGTACCAGGTCGCCAACGCGATACCCGAGGCGGCGAGGAACGAGGGCGGGATGGCCGGCATGGGTGTCGGCCTCGGCGCCGGCGTTGGCTTCGGCCAGGTCATGGGGCAGGCGATGGCCTCGGCCATGCAGCCGGCCGCCGGAGCGGCGGCGACAGCGGCGCCCGTAGCGCCCGCGGTGTCTGCCGACGATGTCGTGGCCACGCTGGAGAAGCTGCATGGACTGGTCGAAAAGGGCATCCTGAGCGAGGACGAATTCGCTGCCAAGAAAGCTGAACTGCTCAAAAAACTGAGTTGACCGCGACAAAGTGGCGCTGACTGCCTCCTGCCCTTCGTGCGGCGCGCCGGTTGTCTTCAAGTCGGCGTCGTCGATCTTCGCCGTCTGCGAGTACTGTCAGAGCACGCTGGTTCGCCACGATCAGGCGCTCGAAGACATCGGCAAGATGGCGGCGCTGGTCGAGGATCGCTCGCCGCTGCAACTGGGGGCGGACGGCAGCTATAAAGGCGTACATTTCGCCCTGATCGGGCGCATCCAGATCAAGTACAGCCAGGGCTACTGGAACGAGTGGCATCTGCTGTTCGACGACATGCGCACCGGCTGGCTGTCGGAGGCGGGTGGCGAGTATGTGCTCACCTTCGCCCAGCAGGTCCAGGAGCTGCTGCCGAAATTCGCGGAACTGAAGATCGGCCAGCGCTTCGTGCTGGCTAGCCAGCCATGGACCGTCAGCAATATCGAGAACGCCGAATGCGTGGCCGGGCAGGGCGAGCTGCCGTTCAAGGTCGGCGCCGGTTACCCGGTTGCCGCGGTCGACCTCCGAAACGGGGCCAATTTCGCGACCCTCGACTACTCCGAGACGCCGCCGCTGCTCTTCGTCGGTGAGGCCGTCGCCTTCGCCTCGCTGAAGATGGGCAACCTGCGCGAGGGTATGCCGATCCCGACGCACGCCATCGCGGCACAGGTCTTCCGCTGCCCGAGTTGCGGCGCGCCGATGCAGGCGCGTTCCAGGGAAATTCTCGCGGTCGGCTGTGTGAGCTGCGGGGCGGTGGTCAGTACCGCCGACCAGAACTTCAAGCTGTTGTCGAAAGCGCTCGGCACGCGCGACGAAAAATACGTGCCGCGCATTCCGCTTGGCAGCAAGGGGGTACTCGAAGGCAAGCCGGTGGAGGTCATCGGTTTCCTCGTCAAGGAGTCGCGAGTCGACGGCATTGCCTACGACTGGCGCGAATACCTTCTGGCGGGCGAAAGTGGCACCTACCGCTGGCTCACCGAATACAACGGCCACTGGAACATCGCCGACGTGCTGTCCAACCCGCCGGCCGGCAACGGTGCGATGGAACTGGCCGACGTCAATTTCGCCAACCAGCGTTTCCGGCACTATTCGACCGCGCAATCCGCCGAGGTGATCCAGGTCGCCGGCGAATTCACCTGGCGCGTTCGCCGCGGCGAGACCAACCGGGTGGTCGACTACGTTGCGCCGCCGCAGCTGCTGTCGCGCGAAGCGACCGACAACGATCTGAACTGGTCGCTCGGTACGTACGTCGCGCCCGAGGTGATCGGCGAGGCCTTCAAGCTTCCGGGACGGATGACCGCGCCGGTCGGGATCTTCGCCAACCAGCCCAATCCCTGGGCTGAAACCCACCAGCGAGTTTGCAGTCTGTTCTGGAAGCTGGCGCTGGTTGCGGTCGCGCTCCAGGGTTTTTTTGGCCTCCTCGGCAGCGGCAAGGTCCTGCTACGCCAGGAGTTCACCTTCTCGCCGCAGATGACGGAAGATTCGGTCGTCACCAGTGAATTCGAGGTGCGCGACCGGCCGCGCAAGTTGTCGGTGCGCAATTCAACCTCGCTCGACAACAACTGGATCGGCCTCGACCTGATGCTGGTCAACAAGGCCAGCGGCCAGGCGTGGCCGGCGGCGCGGGAACTGGCCTACTACCATGGCAACGACGGTGGCGAGAGCTGGTCGGAAGGCGACCGTTCCGACGAGGTGGTCTTTCTCGACATCCCGCCCGGTACCTACTACGTGACGGTCGACCCCGATATCGCCCCGGAAAAGCCGGTGCCGGTGCGCGATGTCATCGAAGTTTCGAGCGGCGGGGCCGGCTGGTCGAATTTCGTCATGGTGATGCTGTTTCTCGTCTTCTTCCCGGTATTCACGCGCCTGCGCTTCGCCGCCTTCGAATCCAGGCGCTGGGCCGAGAGCGATCATGCGCCGGTGGCGAGCAGCGATTCTTCGGACGGGGACGACTGATGTTCAAGAACTTCAACTTCGCCACCGGCATCCTCGCGTTGCTGCTGTTCGGCTACGCCCAGCACCAGGGCTGGAACATGTTCGACAACGTTGCCAACCCGGGCAAGGGCGGCTCCGGCAGCAGTCGCGTCTATCACAAGTAGGTCGGCGTCAGTCGCCGCCGCAGCCGCCACCACAACCACTGCCGCCGTCGCCATCGGAACTGCCGGAATCGCCCGAGCAGCCGCTGCCGCAGCCGATATGGCTGGCGCAGAAGCCGGCGCCCATTGCGCCATCGCAGCCGGCGGCAAGGCAGTCGAGCTGGTAGATAAAACCGCCGGCAATCAGGAGCGCAGCATCCATCGCGAACAGCCGGGGCAGGCGCTGCGGCCTCTCCGGGTCGATGCCCTCGCCCGCGCAGGCCAGCCGCCAAGTGCGCTTGATGCCGTCCGATGCCTGGGTCGGCGAACGCATCGCCTCGGCCGGCGTATGGTGCAGGAAGCGGCCGAAGGCGCTCCGGCAGAATTGTGCGTATTGCCTGGTGAACAGGATGAACTCGTGCCAGGCATCGTCGACCGCCTGCGACGGCATCGCCACCAAGCGGCGTCCGGCGCGCTGACAAATCTGAAAATAGTCGCGCAGGCCGGCGAAGACCTCGGCGCGCTGATCCGGGGTCAATTCGGGGCGGCGTGCCGCGAGGCGCTGGTCGAGAATTCCGGTGAACGGATACCGGTCGATGAAGGCGGCCCGTCGCCGCGCCGACCACCGCCGCCAGATCAACCAAAGCAGGCCGAGTGCCGCCAGCGCGATGACGACCTTGATCATCCGTTGACGTCGAAGCAGAGATACTTGATCTCGAGATAGTCCTCGATCCCGTACTTCGAGCCTTCGCGCCCGATGCCCGATTGCTTGATGCCGCCGAAGGGCGCCACCTCGTTCGAGATCAGGCCGGTATTGACGCCGACCATGCCGTATTCCAGCGCCTCGCCAACGCGCCAGCAGCGGGCGACATCGCGCGAATAGAAATAGGCGGCAAGACCGAACTCGGTATCGTTGGCCATGGCGATGGCCTCGGCCTCGCTGTCGAAGCGGAACAGCGGGGCGACAGGGCCGAAGGTTTCCTCACGGGCGACCTTCATCTCGGGCGTCACGTCGGCGAGCACCGTCGGCTGGTAGAAGTTGCCGCCGCGCGCATGGCGGGTGCCGCCGCAGAGCACGCGGGCGCCTTTGGCCAGCGCGTCCGCGACGTGAGCCTCGACCTTGGCCAGCGCCAAATCGTCGATCAGCGGGCCCTGCGCGACGCCTTCCTCGGCGCCAGCGCCAACCTTCAATTCGCCGGCGCGCGCCGCCAGCTTCCGGGCGAATTCTTCATAAACCCCCGACTGCACGAGGATGCGGTTGGCGCAGACGCAGGTCTGGCCGGTGTTGCGGTATTTGGCGATCAGCGCGCCGTTGACCGCGGCATCGACATCGGCGTCGTCGAAAACGATGAAGGGAGCATTGCCGCCCAGTTCCAGCGACAGTTTCTTGATCGTCGGCGCGCACTGTGCCATCAGCCGCCGGCCAACCTCGGTCGAGCCGGTGAACGACAGCTTGCGGACGACCGGACTGGCGGTCAGCGCGCCGCCGATCGCCACCGGGTCGCCGGTCAGCACGTTGAAGACGCCGGCCGGGAAACCGGCCTCATCGGCCAGCGCGGCCAGCGCCAGCGCCGTCAGCGGCGTCTGCTCGGCCGGCTTGACGACCACTGTGCACCCGGCCGCCAATGCCGGCGCGACCTTGCGCGTGATCATCGCCAGCGGAAAATTCCATGGTGTGATCGCCGCGCAGACACCGATGGCCTGCTTGATGACGACGAGGCGCTTGTCGGCGGCGGTCGCCGGAATCGTCTCGCCATAGGCACGCTTGCCTTCCTCGGCGAACCATTCGACGAACGACGCGCCGTAGCCCACCTCGCCCCTGGCCTCGGCCAGCGGCTTGCCGCCCTCGGCGGTGATCAATTGCGCCAGATCCTCGGCATTATGGTTGATCAGCGCGAACCAGCGCTGCAGTACCTGCGAACGCTGCTTGGCGGTCTGCGTGCTCCAGCCGGGCAGCGCCGCCGCGGCGGCGGCAATTGCACGCTGTGTCTCCGCGGCGCCGCAGTTCGGCACCTCAGCCAGCAGCGAGCCGCTTGCCGGGTCGCGCACTGAAATGCTGGAGCCGCCATCGGCAGCGATCCAATTTCCGCCCAAAAAGACAGTCGACCGCAACAATGCCTGGTTTTTGATGTGCATGGCCTTGAAAAATCCTGTAAAAACGCTAAGTTATGAACTGTTTGCAGAAAACGTCTCAGGAAATGCGCTTTCCCGCCCTGTCTTCCAACCTGCTGATCGTGCTCCTGCTGGCCGCCTGTGGCAGCCCGGCACCGCGACCGGGCGCGTCTACGGGAACTATAGCGCAACCGCTAGCCATCAGCGAGAAGGGTAACGAGGTTGCGCTCTACGCTCTGGGGTTGATCGACACCGGCTACCGCTTCGGTGGCAAGAACCCGGAAGCGGGCCTTGATTGCAGCGGTATGGTCAGTTACATCTATGGTCAGGCGATCAGCCTCAAGGTCAAGGGCAGCGCCGCCGACATCGCTCGCAGCAGTCGGCCGATCGAGCCAGAGTTCCTGCGGCCCGGGGACCTGGTCTTCTTCAACACACGAAGCCGGCCGTTCTCGCATGTCGGCATCTACCTCGGCGATTCGCGATTTGTTCACGCGCCGGCGACCAGCGGGCGCGTTCGTATCGACCGCTTGAACGACCGCTACTACGCCCAGCGTTTCGAGGCTGCGCGCACTTTCTTCGACTGATGGCTTCGCCGCGCCGATAGATTGGACGCCGACCGGCACAGACTGTAGAATCGGTCCCACTGCGCGCCCGTAGCTCAGTTGGATAGAGTACTGCCCTCCGAAGGCAGGGGTCGGACGTTCGAATCGTCTCGGGCGTGCCAATCAGACTTCAAGCAGGGCGCATCTCTCTGGCGAGCGCGGGTACTTGGCTTCATCCGGGGCGAGACAGCCCTTTCTGGGGGCATCCAGAGATGCGAAAGGCAAGTCAGGGGTTGAAGAGATCGACCTGGCGTCTGCTTGGCCTGCTGGTCAGCATGCCGGCAGCGGTGGTTCTCTTCGGCAGTATCTTCATGGTTGGCTCGGAACATCTCGAGGGCAAACAGGTCGATTTCTGGTCGAGCCTCGAATGGGCCTCGGAGACGCTGACCACCACGGGCTACGGGGCCTACGCGCCGTGGAGCCATCCGGTAATGATCGTCTTCGTCATCCTGACGCAGTTCGTCGGGATGTTCTTCCTGGTCCTGATCTTTCCGCTCTATGTCATGCCGTACATCGAGGAACGCTTCGAAGTCCGGCTGCCGCACTTCTTGCCGGACATGACCGGGCGCATCCTGTTCTACCGCTACGGTCCGGCGATCGAATCGCTGCTCGAAGAGTTTCAGCGAACCAGCACCGCCTTCGTGGTCTTTGAGGAGGATCTGGAACTGGCCAGAAACCTGCGCAATCGCGGCTACGATGTTGTTTTCGGCAAGCTCGACGAAGAACCGGAGTCTCTGTCGGGTATCGAGAAGGCGCGCGCTGTCGTTGCCAATGCCGACGATCACGCCAATGCGATCTGCATCTTGATCGCGCGGGAGCGCGCCTTCACTGGCCCGATCTTTGCCCTCGCAGGCGACCCGTTGTATCGGGCGCCGATGTTGCAGGTCGGCGCGTCGCAGGTATTTACACCATCGCACGCTCTCGCCGGGGCATTAGCGGCACGCGCCAGCCGCCGCATCAGTCCGCCGGCCGAGGGCATGCACCTGCTCGGCAGCCAGGTGGGATTGGCAGAATTTCGGGTGCGCGCCAGTAGCCCGCTCGCCGGCAAATGTCTCGGTGACCTGCAGTTGCGCGTGCGCCATGGGGTGACCGTAATCGGCCAGTGGACCTGCGGCACTTTCAGTACCGCCACCGGGCCGGATACGCGCATCGAACCCGGCGCGATTCTGGTTATCGTCGGTGCCCACGCCAACCTGGCCAAGGTGGAGCGCCTGGCAATGCCGCTCCGCCGTCGCGGCCCGATTGTGCTCGCTGGCTATGGTCAGGTGGGCAGAAAATTTGTCGAGATGCTGAGCGATGCTGGCGAAACGGTGATCGTCATCGATCGGGAACTCGTTGCGGGCGTCGATGTCGCCGGCAACGTACTCGAACAAGACACCATGGAACGCGCCAGGGTGCGCGAAGCGAGCGCCGTGGTGCTGGCCTTGAGCAACGATAGCGAAGGCGTTTTCGCGACGGCTGTCGTGCGCGATTACGCACCAGAAATACCGCTGATCGCGCGTGCCAATCGGGCACAGAATATTCCTCGTCTGTACCAGGCGGGTGCCGATTTCGCTCTTTCGGTGGGCCAGGTGGCCGGCCAGATCCTGGCCTACCATCTGCAGGGCGAGCAGGCGGTCGCCGTCGAGCACCGGCTCAAGTTCATCCGTGTAGCCGCCGGCCTGCTCGCCGGTGGCCATCCTTGGGGTGAAAGGGTGCGCGAGCGAACGGGGGCGGCAGTCGTTGCCGTCGAGCGCGGCGACAGAGTGTTCGTCGAATTCGACAACGCCTTCATGGTACAGTCCGACGATACGCTGTTCATCTGCGGCACTCCAGAATGCCTGGAACGGTATCTGCGTGAGTTCGCGACGACGCCGGCCGAAGGCAAGCGTGCCTGACGGTGCGATCCACCGCTGGTGGAACCAACACCGGAGTGTTCGTCGATAAGGCGGTTTCTCGGCTACCGGTCGGTGTTGCGGCTTGAAGGGAGTTAGAAAATGAACTCGGCAAAGCAGTTTGATCGATTCTTCCTACGCCATCCGGCCGATATTCCGATCGAGATCGCTACTGAAATCCCGCGCCAGGATGCGCTGCAACGGCTGAAGGACGTCGGCATGGGCGGCGTGGCTTGTCGCTCGGTTGGCCCGCTGAAGGTGGGATCCTCTGTCGTGCTGACCATACCGCTCGTCAAGCCGCCATTTAGCGCCAGGGGCGCGGTTGTGTGGTGCCGCCGCGACGGGGCCGGTGGCTACGAAGTCGGAATTCGTTTCAGGGAGTCCGATGACGTCTTTGCAGCGCGCATGGTCGAGCAAATCTGCCATATCGAGCACTATCGCCAGGAAGTATTGCGCGCCGAAGGGCGAGTGCTCGACGGCGAGAGCGCGGCGCTCGAGTGGATCGCGCTTTACGCCGCCCGCTTCCCATCAGTCGAACGCTGCAATACCCACTGATCCCGTGCCGTGGTGGCCGCCGTGCCTGCCCGGAGTGTTCAGGTTGGCTCGGGAAGTGGTCTTGAAGACCGCCGTTTGGGTGAACCGGGAGCAATCAGACTGAACGGGCAGGCGCGATGCCGGCGACTGTCTCCCTGGATGGATGGCTGACACCCTACCAGGGCAGCGATCCGAATGCCCTCCGATAGCGAGCACCGATTTCCTCTCGACTCGTCTGGTGGCTTTGACCGCCACGATGGGCGATCTTGATGGCGCCCATCACTGCCGCCAGTCTGCCGGTAGTCAGCCAATCGAGGCCGTTGGCGATGCCATAGAGCAGGCCGGCACGATAAGCGTCACCACAGCCGGTGGGATCGACGACGTCATCGGCCTCGACGCAGGGGATCTCGTAGCGCTGGCCATTGGCATGAATCTCTGAGCCTTCACCACCGCGCGTGACAATCAGCGCATCGACCTTCGCCGCCAGATGCTCAAGGCTGCGTCCGGTACGGTCGCTCAGCAACCTTGCCTCATAGTCGTTGAAGCAGGCGTAGTTTGCCAGATGCATGAAATCGAGAAGCTCGTCGCCGCTGAACATCGGCAGACCCTGTCCCGGGTCGAAGATGAATGGCACACCCGACGCCGCCAAGTCGCGCGCGTGCTGCATCATGCCCTCGCGGCCATCGGGTGCGACTATCCCGAGGCGTGCCGTCTTGGCATGTGCAACCTTGTTCAGGTGCGAGAAACTCATGGCGCCGGGGTGAAACGCGGTGATCTGGTTGTCATCGAGATCGGTGGTGATGAAGGCCTGAGCGGTGAAGGTTCCATGCACATGGCGCACATGCGTGCGCCGCAAGCCAAGCTTGTCGAGCCGCTCGAGGTAAGCTGCGGCATCGTCGCCAACTGTCGCCATGATCAGCGGCTCGCCACCCAGAAGCATCAGGTTGTAGGCGATATTGCCGGCGCATCCTCCGTACTCGCGGCGCATCTCTGGGACCAAGAAAGCGACATTCAGGATATGAATCTGCTCGGGCAGGATGTGATTCTTGAAGCGGTCTGGAAAGACCATGATGTTGTCGAAGGCGAGGGAGCCGCAGATCAGAGTGGTCATAGTGGAAGGCGTCAGGGATAGAAGATGTAGAGCCGGTAACCGGTCGCCCCGAGGCTCTTGGCGTCGATCCAAAGATGCACCGGAGTTTCGGCATTGCCGGAGAATGAGTTCAGGTCGCTGCCCGGTGGCAGATAGTCGGGCGCCGTCAAGATGCGCCGCGCCACCGCCGCATCGTGCGCATCGGTCAGGGTCAGTTCCAGCACTGGCCAGGCTTGGGCATACGGGGCCTGATTTCGCAGTGTGGCCTGCATGACGAGGAGTCCGCTGGCATTGTCCACCTGCAGATCTGACCCGTCAATGCTGACCAGATCACTTTGCGCGGGAAGCGGTACGGCAACTCCCAGAATATCGAATACCTCCCCGACGGCGTGGACATGCCGGACCAGATCGCTGCGAAAGTGGTAGGCGAGTTGGCCAAGGAGGGCCGCCAGCAAGAGCAACAACGCAGCAGCGAATGGCCACTTCGCGCGTGGGCCAGGGTTGGAGCCGAAACCACCCGATGTGTTGCCGATCAGCGCACCAGCGGCCCATCGGTTATACGCTGGTATCTCGGTAAGCTCACGCGCTGCCATGAGGCCAGCTTCACGCGCAGCCACCAGAGAGTCCTCGTGCTTCCCGCCGGGAAGTACAACGGACTCGGACTCGGACTCGGTGGCGGTCGACGTCGTGGCAGCCATGATTTCGCAGTCGACGGCCCGATCGTCCTCCGTCGATTGCGGTTCCCGCAGCGGTTCGGCAACAGGACCAGCCTCAGCCGTTTTGGTGGCGGCTTCCAGAGTCGTTTCAGGGTCTTCGGCAACGCGGTGTTCCGCCGCCGGCCCGGATTCCGGCGCCGGTGTTTCAGTAGGCAACGGGGAAGCGGCAGGGGCGTCGTCGATCAGCTGATCGAGAGCGTTGAATATGCCCTTGCAGTAGCCGCACCGGACCTTCCCTGCCTTGGCCCTTAGCTGATCGGAAGTGACACGGAAGACCGTGTTGCAGGCGGGGCAGCGCGTACGCATCAGGGCTTGGTGCCGGTCAGGCATACCCAGTCCTCGCGAAAATCGGCAATCTGCATCGGCAACCACTGCCCATAGATCGCCATGATCTCGTCTGACTGTTCGCGCAGAATCCCCGACAGCGCGAGCTGACCGCCGGAGCGGACATGGCTGCAGATGGCGGGGGCGAGGACGCGCAGCGGATTGGACAGGATGTTGGCCACGACGAGATCATACGCGCCGGCAACCGGTTGCACCGAATCGTGAAAGGCGGCAGTCACCCCATTGCGTTTGGCGTTGGCCTGTGCCGCGTCGACTGCCTGCGGGTCGATGTCGACGCCGGCGACGCAGCCAGCGCCGAGACGGGCCGCCGCAATCGCCAGAATGCCGGAGCCGCAGCCGTAATCGAGCACCGAGCAACCGGCGTGAACATTGCGTTCGAGCCATTCGAGGCAGAGGCGGGTCGTCGGATGCGAACCGGTACCGAAGGCCATTCCTGGATCAAGAATCAGATTGACCGCAGCCGGGTCCGGACATTCATGCCAGGAAGGAACGATCCACAAGCGCTCAGACACGCGGATGGGATCAAACTGCGACTGGGTGAGTTGTATCCAGTTCTGCTCGGCCACTACTTCAACGTTCCAGGCCGGCACCCTCGCCAGACCCGCTGCGGCACTCGCTCTTGCAAGCAGCGCGGCAACATCGGCTTCGGGTTCGAGCAGGGCAATGACACGGGAACGGTTCCAGCCAGACGCCACAATCGAACCCGGCTCGCCGAACTGCGGCTGTTCGTCCGGCGTTCCGGCGTCGGCATCCTCGACGCTGGTAGAGAGCGCCCCGACATCCAGAAGTGCATCGCACACCGGTTCGGCATGTGATGCGTCGGTCAGGAAACTGACGCTCTGCCAGGCCATCGCCTACTTCTTGACTTCGCCCTTTTCGGCGAGCTTCTTCTCAAGGTAGTGAATGCTTGTGCCACCCTCGACGAAGCGCGCGTCCTGCATCAATTCCTGATGGAGCGGGATATTGGTCTTGATCCCTTCGATCCCCATTTCCGACAACGCAATCCGCATGCGGCGAATCGCCTGCTCGCGTGTGTCGCCATAGGCGATCACCTTGCCGACCATCGAGTCGTAATGCTGGGGCACGGTATAGCCCTGATAGATGTGCGAATCGACACGGATTCCCGGCCCACCCGGCGGGTGATAGAAAGTGATCTTCCCCGGACAGGGCACGAACGTGAAGGGATCTTCAGCGTTTATCCGGCATTCGATGGCGTGGCCGCGAAATGTGACATCTTTCTGCCGGTAGCGCAGTTTCTCGCCGGCGGCGACGCGAATCTGCTCCTGGACGATGTCGATGCCGGTGATTGCCTCGGTCACCGGGTGCTCGACCTGGACTCGGGTGTTCATTTCGATGAAGAAAAACTCGCCGTTTTCGTAGAGGAATTCAAAGGTGCCGGCACCCCGATAATCGAACTTGCGGCAGGCATCGGCGCAGCGCTCACCGATGCGGCTGATCAGCCTTGCCGGGATGTGCGGCGCCGGCGCCTCTTCGATCACCTTCTGATGACGCCGCTGCATGGAGCAATCCCGTTCGCCCAGATAGATCGCATTCCTGAACTGGTCGGCAAGGATCTGGATTTCCACGTGGCGGGGATTTTCCAGATACCTTTCCATATAGACCATGGGATTGCCGAAGGCTGCCTGCGCCTCGGTTCGCGTCATCTGGACGGCATTGACCAGCGCCGCTTCCGTATGAACCACGCGCATCCCGCGCCCACCACCGCCACCGGCCGCCTTGATGATCACCGGATAGCCAACGGCGCGGGCTATGCGGACGATTTCCTTGGGGTCTTCCGGCAACGCACCGTCCGAACCCGGCACGCAGGGAACACCGGCAGCCTTCATCGCGTCCTTGGCGGACACCTTGTCCCCCATCAGGCGGATGGTATCGGCGCGTGGGCCAATGAAGACAAAGCCGGATGATTCCACGCGCTCGGCAAAATCGGCATTTTCCGAGAGAAAACCGTAGCCGGGATGAATCGCCTCGGAATCGGTTACTTCGGCCGCCGAAATGATCGCCGGAATGTTCAGGTAGCTCAGTGCCGACTGCGCTGGGCCGATGCAGACCGACTCGTCGGCCAGTTTCACGTACTTGGCTTCGCGATCGACCTCCGAATGGACGACCACGGTCTTGATACCGAGTTCGCGGCAGGCACGTTGAACGCGTAACGCAATTTCGCCCCGGTTGGCGATCAGGATTTTTCCGAACATCAGTTGTTCAGCCGATTACGAACAGGGGAGCGCCAAACTCCACCGGTTCGCCGTTTTCCATAAGGATCGCCTTGACTACCCCGGATGCATCGGCCTCGATTTCGTTGAGAAGTTTCATGGCTTCGATGATGCACAGGGTATCGCCTTCCTTGACGGCATGTCCAATCTGGACAAAGGCCTCTGCCCCGGGCGAAGGAGCCCGGTAGAAGGTGCCGACCATCGGCGACTTGACAACGTGTCCCGCCGGCAGGTCATCCTCATCGTCAGGATTGACCGATGAGACGCTGACCGGCGCTGTTGTCGGGTGCGCTACAGGAGCTGCAAAGTGCTGCATCGGGGCGGCAACCAAGCCGTAATTCTTGGCGATGCGAACTCTTTCCTCGCCTTCCGTTACCTCAAGTTCGGTGATGCCTGATTCCTGAACGAGATCGATCAGTTTCTTGAGTTTGCGCAGATCCATTAAATACTCCCTTTTGATTTGCGCCGATCCGACGCAACGTCCGGCGATTGCCGTGTTATTTGATATTGACTTCGTTGACCAGATACTCGAGCGCCAGAAGATAGCCCTCGTGACCGAGGCCGGAGATCACCCCGACCGCCAGGTCGGAAAAATAGGACCGATGCCTGAAGGACTCGCGTGCATGAACATTCGAGAGATGAACCTCGATGAATGGGATATCCACAGCCGCCAGCGCGTCGCGCAGCGCAACACTGGTATGCGTATAGGCAGCCGGATTGATAATGATGGCACGCACGCCCTGGTCGCGGGCCGCGTGAACACGCTCGATCAGGGCGCCCTCATGGTTGCTCTGGAAGGTTTCAACTTCCACATTGGCGCCTTCAGCCATGCGAGCAAGTGCCAGATTGATGTCCGACAGTGTGACATTCCCGTAATGCTCCGGCTCGCGGGTGCCGAGCAGGTTCAGATTGGGGCCGTGCATGACCAAAATGCGGGGTTTTTCGACCGGCCTAGCATCGGCATTTCGCTTCGTCATGGCTGCAAGTTTGCCGCAAATCGCTGCAACTTGTCCAGTCAACCACTCAAGAACCCCAAAAAAGACAGCCTTTATCTCAGGAGCAGAGCGCGTAGAGCATCCGCGCGGATGCGCTCACGCAGGCGACCGTCGCGCTGTTTCATGGCAACTCGTTCCAGTTGAGGAGGGAAGATCACCAGATTGGCGTTTGTCGTATCGGTTTCCAAGACCAATACGGCTTCTGCGCGCTCGTTGCGCGGCTCGACGTGTTCGAAAGCAATTCCATGATTCAGCAGGAATATCTCGACCTCCTTGGCGCTGTCCGCGAACAGCAGGATGTCGATGTGCGAATGCTCACCGGCCGTACCATCGAGGACCGAACCGGCAAGATGGGGCGAGTAGTCGGCAAGCAGTTCCAGCAGCCTCAGCGCACTCTGCCGCATGGCCCGAATCAGTTCCGGATGCACTTCTTCCTGATAGAGGCTGCGGTAGGCGCGCAGCTCGGCCTCGACTTCGGCATTATCGGGATAGGCGGTATGCTCCGGGAAACCCAGCTGCCGCGCCGCCTTGCGTTTGGCCAAGCGATAGTCGGCGACACCGTCCTCCGCCATCAGCCGGGCAGCTGCGCTGGCTATGCTGGCTCTGGCTCCGGCGCTTGAGTGGGGCCGTTCATGACGGGGCATGGGGAAAGCGATGAGGGTAGAATCGCGCCATTCTAACGGGTCTATCTGATATGAACATTCATATTCTGGGAATCTGCGGCACTTTCATGGGCGGTGTGGCCCAGCTCGCGGTGGCCTCGGGCCACAAGGTCGCGGGCTGTGATGCCAACGTCTACCCACCGATGAGCGACCAGTTACGTGCTGCCGGAGTCGACGTGATCGAAGGCTACGACGCCAGGCAGTTGGCCTTGCAGCCTGACATCTTCGTCATCGGCAATGCCGTCTCACGCGGCAATCCATTGCTGGAAGCCATTCTTAATCAGGGCCTGCCCTATGTCTCAGGCCCTCAATGGCTGGCCGAACATGTGTTGCAGGGTCGCTGGATTCTCGGGGTCGCCGGCACGCACGGCAAGACCACGACCGCCTCAATGCTGGCCTGGATTCTCGAGGATGCCTGTATGCAGCCGGGTTTCCTGATCGGCGGCGTGCCGCTGAATTTCGGGGTCTCGGCACGCCTGGGCGGCACGCCGTTCTTCATCATTGAAGCCGATGAGTACGACACCGCGTTCTGCGACAAACGTTCCAAATTCATTCATTACCGGCCGCGAACCCTGGTGCTGAACAACCTTGAGTTTGATCATGCGGACATCTTCGATGATCTTGCGGCTATCGAGACGCAATTTCACCATCTTGTGCGAACCCTTCCCGACAATGGCCTGATTGTCTCCAATGCTGGCGAAGCCAGCCTCGAGCGCGTCCTGAATCGGGGATGCTGGACCCCGGTTGAACGCTTTAATGACCCCCGCGGCTACCGCACAAGCGGCAACGATGCCAGCGGCGACCTGGTTCTGCACCATCAGCAGGGAGAAATCGGGCGCGTCATCTGGCCGCTTTCGGGTGAGCATAACCGAGCCAACGCTTGCGCCGCTTTGCTTGCCGCACGCCATGTTGGGGTGCCGCTGGACAAGGGTCTGGAGGCGCTATCCCGTTTCGTCAACGTGAAGCGCCGGATGGAAGTTCGTGGAACAGTCCGCGATGTGACCGTCTACGACGATTTTGCGCACCATCCCACCGCGATTGCGACAACCGTGGCCGGCCTCCGGCGCAAGGTTGGGCAGGCGCGCATCATTGCCGTGGTCGAGCCACGTTCGAACACGATGAAGCTGGGCTCGATGAAGACCCAGCTTCCAGGAAGTCTGGCCGATGCCGATGCTGTCTTCTGCTACGGCGCTAACCTCGGCTGGAATGCCCAGGAGGTGCTGGCGCCTATGGGCGCCAAGGCAATCGTCGAGGTCGACTTTCACAACCTGGTAAGCAAGATTGCCGCCAAAGCGCGTGCCGGCGACCACATTCTGGTGATGAGCAACGGCGGGTTCGGCGGCATTCACGGCAAGCTGCTAGCCGCACTGGCAGAATGAACGTCCGGCGACCCGCGCCCGGTGCGAATCGATCACCCACGCCAATACCGGCAAACAGCGTATCAGCGCTCGAGGGACTCGACGACGGCCAACGCGGTCATATTGACCAGCCGTCGGACCGTTGATGTTGAGGTCAGGACATGAACCGGCCGGGCCGCGCCAAGTAGAATCGGGCCAATGGTCACGCCTTCGCCGGCGGTCATCTTGAGCAGATTGTAGGCAATGTTCGCGGCGTCGATATTCGGCATGATCAGCAGGTTGGCCTCCCCGCTTAGCGGGGAGTCGGGGTGAGCCTCACGGCGTATGTCTTCCGACAGTGCGGAGTCACCGTGCATTTCACCGTCGATTTCGAGCCCATCAGATGGCATTGCGGGCAGCAGTGCAGCGGCACGGGTCATCTTGCGCGCCGATTCGGATGAGCCGGAACCGAAGTTCGAGTGTGAAAGCAGCGCGACCTTGGGATGGATACCAAAACGCCTGACCTGGTCGGCGGCCATCATCGCCATTTCGGCTACCTCCTCTGCGGTCGGATTCTCGTTGATATGCGTGTCGCAGATGAACAGCGAGCGACCCGGCAGCATCAGGTAGTTCATCGCTGCCAGGGTATTGACCCCCTGGCGCTTGCCGATGACCTGGCTGATCACACCCAGCTGATGGCTGTACTGGCCGGTCATGCCACACAGCAGGCCATCCGCGTAACCAAGCTTGAGCAGCATCGCGCCGATGAGCGTTGGCTTGCGCCGCATGGCTTCCTTGGCCAGCGCCGGCGTGATGCCGCGGCGGACCATCAGCTTGTGATACGCCGTCCAGCATTCGCGATAACGCTCGTCGGATTCCGGATTGACAATATCGAAATCGACACTTGGCCTGATGCGCAGGTTGGCTTTCTCGAGACGGTGCTCGATGACGGAAGGCCGGCCAATCAGGATGGGCCGGGCAAACCGCTCCTCGACCACTATCTGAGCGGCACGCAGCACGCGCTCGTCTTCACCCTCGGCGTAAATGATGCGCTTTCCCCGTGCCTGCCGAGCAGCCTGGAAGATGGCGCGCATGCCGACACCGGTGTGATAGACAAACTCGGACAGCCTGGCTTTGTAAGCATTCCAGTCGCTGATCGGTCTGGTGGCGACCCCGGAAGCGATCGCAGCCCGCGCGACAGCCGGTGCGATCTTGACGATCAGGCGCGGGTCGAAAGGCTTGGGAATGAGATATTCCGGGCCGAAGGACAAATCGTGCCCCGGATATGCCATGGCGACCTCATCGGTGACTTCAGCCTCGGCCAGTTCGGCGATGGCCCGGACGCTGGCCATCTTCATTTCCTCGGTGATGCGGGTAGCGCCAACATCAAGTGCGCCGCGGAAGATGAAGGGAAAGCAGAGCACGTTGTTGACCTGGTTCACGTAGTCGGAACGGCCAGTCGCGATGATGACGTCCGGGCGTACCTCCCGCGCCAGTTCCGGCATGATTTCCGGGGTCGGGTTGGCGAGCGCAAAAACCATCGGCTTTTCGGCCATGCTGGCGACCATTTCCTGCTTGAGCACGCCGGCGGCGGAGAGGCCGAGGAAGATGTCGGCCCCGACCATCGCGTCGCCCAATGTCCGATCGGTGGTTTCGCGGGCGTAGCGGGCCTTGGTGGCTTCCATGCCGGCTTCACGGCCGCGGTAGATCACACCCTTGGAATCGCAAACGGTAATATTCTCGCGCTTGACGCCGAGTTGGCTCCACAAGTTGAGGCAGGAAATGGCCGCGGCCCCGGCGCCCGAACAGACGACCTTGATTTCGTCAATCTTCTTGTCCACGACTTTCAGGCCATTGAGCATGGCTGCGGCGGAAATGATCGCCGTACCGTGCTGGTCGTCGTGGAAGACGGGAATGTTCATTCGTTCCTTGAGCTTCTCTTCGATGTAGAAGCACTCGGGTGCCTTGATGTCTTCCAGATTGACACCGCCAAGGGTCGGCTCCATGGCGGCGATTATGTCGATCAGCCGGTCCGGGTCATTCTCGGCCAGTTCGATGTCGAAGACATCGATGCCGGCGAATTTCATGAACAGACAGGCCTTGCCTTCCATGACGGGTTTGGCTGCGAGCGGCCCGATGTTGCCCAGGCCGAGGACAGCGGTGCCATTGGTGACGACGCCGACAAGGTTGGCGCGTGAGGTGTAGAGGGCAGCCATTGCCGGATCTTCGGCAATCGCATCGCAGGCGGCAGCGACGCCGGGCGAATAGGCGAGCGCCAGATCGCGCTGATTGGTCAGGCTCTTGGTCGGGCAGACGGAAATCTTGCCCGGAGTTGGCCGACGATGATATTCAAGTGCTGCTTCGCGCAGGTCCTTTTCCACGGAGACTCCTTCGAGTTTCTGCCAAGGGGCTTAGACCTGATAGGTTACCGGAAAGCCTTCTGTGCGGCAAAGCGTAATTATGAATTTCCGGGCTGGGAAACGATGGGTGAAGGCCGGATCGCCATCACCACCGCGCCGTGACCGGGGGAGAAAATGGTGCCACAGAAGCGGGCAAGGCGTGGATCGTTGCGCGCGGTTTAGCGCGTCAGGCCGTCGATGGTGACCCGATTCTCGGTATCGACGCCATGCTTCATGCCAAGCACGAAGGTCAGTATCAGCAGCGGGATGGGGCAACCCGGGGGCAGGTGTGCCGACGATGACGGGCACCCGACCGGGCGTCCCACCAGACTATCGATCGATCACCAGGTGATTACTGGCTCTGCACCGGCAAGGAAAGAATGAACGTTGCTCCGCCGCTCGCTTCATTGCTGGCTGTCAGCTTGCCGCCATGGCGTTCGACGATCGCGTAGCTTATCGACAAGCCGAGCCCGGTCCCCTGTCCGACCGGCTTGGTGGTGAAGAAGGGCTCGAACAGGTGGCCCAGATCGCTGTCGGAAATGCCCGGGCCGTTGTCGGAAAAACGCAATCTCACCATGCCGTCCGCCACTGTCCCCGAGATACGAAGCCGCGCATCGTCCTGGGAGGCCATCGCATCGCAGGCGTTCTGCACCAGATTCATGGCCACCTGCTGCAGCTGTCCGGAGGAACCGGTGCACCGCAAATCGGAGGGCAAATCGACGTCGACCGCAACCTTCGCCGAGGCGCTTTGCACCACCCAGCGCACCGAGCGTTCAATAACCTCGTTGATATTCACCTGCTCCGGCATCATCTTGTCGACTGCTGCGAATCGCTTCAGCGCGTCGACAATGTCGCGGGTGCGCTCCGCGCCTTCGATCATGCCGTCGATCAATGCCGGCATGTCGGCGAGGATGCGCTCGATGCGAAGCTCGCGGCGCGCCTCGCGCAAGGTTTCATCATCGGCGGCCGCAGTGGCGTGCACCGCCTCCAGATAGCCTTCAAGACGTTGCGCATAACGTTTGAGCGACAGCACATTGCCCAGCACAAAGCTGATCGGGTTGTTCAACTCATGGGCCACGCCGGCCACCAGGCGGCCAAGCGAGATCATTTTCTCGGCGTGCAGCAACTGGCCCTGAGTGCGTTTGAGGTCGTCGTGCGCCTGGCGCAGAGCCTGATATGCCTTGCGCAGTTCGCCGACCGGGCGGCCGGTGACCACCATCCCCATCAGCTTCCCGGTCTGCGACAGGCGCGGCGTACAGTTCATCGATACCGGAACCGTCGACCCGTCGCCAGCACGCAGAAAGAATTCCTGATCGTGCACGCCATCCTTGCCAAAGCGCGCAAAAACCTCCCGCGCCCTGGCTTGCTCGGTAGTGTCGGCGAAGATGTCGTAGAGTGGCCGTCCCTCCAGTTCGGCCGCAGTCTTGCCGGCAAAGTGGCAAAGCGAGGAATTCACTTCGATGATGACACCATGGCGATCGCAGGCGATGAGGATGTCCGACATCGCCGCCAGTACGCTTTCGATGAACTGCTGCGACTCTTCGAGCGCAGCGTTCTTTTCTTCGAGCGCCACTTCGTACTGCAGCAAGTCGTTGTAGACCTCATCCATCTTCTGGATGACCTCGATCCACGCCTGCTCGCCGAGCACGGCCGAGTCCGGATCGAGCGGGTTGTCAGCGGGCAGGGCGGTAGTGGACATGCTCTTCCCCCGGGTCATCTTGCACATGATGATGTTCAGCCTGAAGCGCAATCGGATTGAGCTGGCCATGGCGCACGCCGCGCTCAGCCGTCAGCGCCCCCGCGAACTGGCGGACCTGCGTCGCCGGAGCCTTGAGGTTGACCGCTTCCAGGCAATTTTCGTGATCGAGATGGCTATGCATCGCCGCCACCGCCAAGTCGTGGTGATCGAGCCGCATGCCGGTCAGCCGCTCGGCAAGCTCGCGCGCGAGCGATTCATCGAGTGAAATGGCGAAGCGTTCCATGTCTGTCGTTCAGTGAGCAGCGCACATCAAATCGACGGACTGCTCGGCGGAAGATCTGATGTTCATATTCTGGTCGGTTGGCGTCGCCACGGTGTCACAAATCGTACCGTCAATCGGGCGACGTTAGCCTGACGGGCAAAGTGGGTGACATGAAGCAATATCTCTTGAGACGCTCATGATAAGCGTATCTTCCGGCAATGACGAAGAATGGCTGAAGCGCATGCAAGGGGGCCCGGGAGGCCTGAACAGCGAACCGCAGCAACGATGCTCTACACCAGTTCGGCTGCGTGGTGCGGGCTGGTGGCAGCTTTCAATGCCTGAAGCCAACATGAATGGACGCCTCGGGCACTCCTTTCCCGATGGTGGCCTTCACTGGAACCAGCGCTTCGAAGGCGAACTTGCGACGAGGGAATTGGCTTGCCAACAGATTCCTCGTCAACTGTGTCGCACAGCAACCCCTTGATCAGCGCCAGTCTTGTGCCAGACCAAGCAGCGGTTGTTGGACGGCATGGCGCGGTCCTCGACCAGTTCGAGTCCCGCCATTTCCGCCAGTCCGTTCACCTTCTCAAGGTCCCGGATTCCCTGGTGCGGCGCACCTTCCCTGAGCCGGAGATCGAAGGCCGCATTGCTCTCGCTGGTGAAGCGACCGCCGTAGTTGAAGGGGCCGTAAATGGCGACTTTGGCCTGGTCGGCGAGAACGTCCGCCAGCCCGGCGAAGAAGCGTTCGACGACCGACCACGGCATGATGTGCAGCGTATTGGCGCTGAAGACCGCATCGTAGCGCCCTGCGGGCCACGCCCCGGTGACGTCGAGCGCGAGCGCTGGCGGGGTGTTGGGGAGACCGGTCTCGTCCAGCCACGCCTGGATTCCCGGCAGGTTCTCGATGCGGTCGGAGGTTTGCCAGATCAGATGCGGCAGCCGGGCGGCGAAGAAGATTGCGTGCTGGCCGGTGCCGCTGCCGATTTCCAGCACTGCGCGGCGGTCGCCGAAGTGATCGCCGAGCACTTCGAGAATCGGCTCGCGGTTCTTCTCGCAGGCAGGGGCGCAAGGTTTATCCATGAACGATTTTCGCTGACAGGTGCCCAGTGTAGCGCCTGCATGATGCGCGTGGCCGGCTTCAGCGTGGCCAGACGGCAAGCAGGCCGAGATAGAAGGCAATTTCGCTGACCTGCTGGGTCGCGCCCAGGCAGTCGCCGGTGTAGCCGCCGAGCCAGCGCCGGAGCTTGGCGGACAGCCACAGCGTGGCCATGGTGGCGAACACGCAGCCGGCGATCGTGTTCAGCGGTGGCAGGAAGGCCAGCGGAACCACGCCGAAGAGCAGTGCAATCAGCATCTCCCCGCCGGAAATCCGGGTCGCCAATGGCTTGGCCTTGGCCAGCAGATCCTCGCGCACATAGTCCATGGTCGCCAGCAGCGCGGTCGAACACAAGCGCGACACGGCGTGCCCGGCAAGCAGGGCGACGGGGACCAGCGCCGCATCGAGCGAATTGAGCAGCGCGAACTTGCCGAGCAGCGCCAGCACCACGGCGACGACACCATAGCTGCCGACCCGTGAGTCCTTCATGATCTCCAGGATGCGCTGTTTCTCCCAGCCGCCGCCGAGCCCGTCGACCATGTCCGCCAGCCCGTCCTCGTGGAAGGCGCCGGTAGCGTAGACGGTTGCCGCCATCGACAGCAGCACGGCAACCGGCTGTGGCCACAAGTGTGTCGCTGCAACATAGACCAGTGCGCCGATCCCGCCGACCAACATACCGACCGCCGGAAAATAACGCGCCGAACGGTTCAGCGCTTCGGCTGAATGGCCGACCCAGTCCGGCACCGGCAGTCGCGTGAAGAATCGAACGGCGCCGAAGAAGTACTCCAGTTCGCGACGAATCATGCCTTGTCCGAGACCCCGGCCGAAGCGAAACTCGCCATCTCGTTGAGAAAGCCGGCTGCCGCCCGCACCAGTGGCCAGGCCAGCGCCGCGCCGGTGCCTTCGCCGAGGCGCAGGCCGAGATCGAGCAGCGGTTCGCCGCCCAGTGCCTGCAATTGGGCCGCATGTCCCGGTTCTGCCGAGCGGTGGCAGAAGACACAGTAGTCGGTCAGCGCCGGGAACAGGCGTGTTGCGGTCAACGCCGCCGAACCGACGATAAAGCCGTCGATCAGCAGGGTCATCTTCGCTTCCGCCGCGCCCAGCATGGCACCGACCAGCATGGCGATTTCAAAGCCGCCAAATTCGGCCAGCACGTTCAGCGGCTCGTCGTCGCCCCCCGCGCTGCGGTAGCGGGTCAGCGCCTGTTCGAGCAGTGTCTGCTTGCGCGCCAGCCCGGCATCGTCGAGCCCGGTGCCGCGCCCCACGCATCCGGCCAGCGGAGACTCGGTCAGGCAGTGGGTAAGCAGCGCGGCCGACGCCGTGTTGCCGATCCCCATTTCGCCGAAGCCGACGAGATTGCAACCATTGGCAGCAAGATTGCGGCTGATTTCGGCACCACGTTCGATGGCCAGGGTGCATTGTTCCATCGTCATTGCCGGCTGTTCGATGTAGTTGGCAGTGCCGGGCGCCACCTTGGCATCGATCAGCCCGTTGTGCCTGCCGAAATCATGTGCCACGCCGGCATCGATGATCGCCAGATACATCTCGTTCTGCCGCGCGAAAACGTTGATCGCGGCGCCGCCGGCGAGAAAGTTCTCGACCATCTGCCAGGTCACGTCCTGCGGATAGGCCGAAACGCCGGACCGGGCGGCCCCGTGATCGCCGGCGAAAACCAGCAGATGCGGCTGACCGAATTGCGGATTCAGGCTTTGCTGGATGAGGCCGATGCGCATGGCCAGGGTTTCGAGCTGACCGAGCGCGCCGAGCGGCTTGGTCTTCTCGTCGATCTTCTGTTGCAGCGTTACCGCCAGACCTCGATCCGGGGCGACAATGTTGAAAGCTGAATGCATCCGATTCTCCTGTTCAAAAAACAAAAAGGGCCTCGCGGCGGCGTTCAGCGAACGCGACCGCGAAGCCCTGTCCACAGGCTCCCTGAACCCGATTCGATACGTCTTCTGGCTTTCGGATCGTCCGGTTTGCCGCGCCTTCCCAGCTTCCGCCAGTGGCCTCCTGCGACATCCGTCCCCGAATACAGCGGCGGGCCCGCCACGGAATTGCACCGTGTTCCGTTTATCGAATCGGGGTCGATTATCCGGCTTGCCGGGAAGGCATGCAATCACCTAAGCTTCCTGCCATGAAAGAACTTATCCTCGGCGGCGCGCGTTCGGGCAAGAGCCTGTTTGCTGAAAGGCGTGCGGCGGACTCCGGCCTCCATGTCGTCTATCTCGCCACGGCCGAAGCTCGTGATGACGAGATGAACCGCCGCATCGCTCACCATCGCGAACGCCGCCCGTCTGGCTGGAGCACGGTCGAGGAGCCCCTGCATCTGGCGGCAACGCTGCGCGAGACGGCGGCAGCGGGCACCTGCATCATCGTCGAGTGCCTGACGCTGTGGCTGTCCAACCTCCTGTTCAGGGGGTCCGGAGCGGCCCAGGCGGAGGCCGGGCTGACCTTCGACTGTCCGCTCTTCAATGACCAAGCGGCGGGCCTGATCGCCGCCCTGCCGCAACTGCCGGGCACGGTCATCCTCGTTTCCAACGAAGTCGGCTGGGGCATCGTGCCGATGCATCCGGTGTCGCGCATTTTTGCCGATGAACAGGGGCGGCTCAACCAGCGCGTCGCCGCCGTTTGCGATCAGGTCACGCTGGTGGCGGCTGGGTTGCCGCTGAAGCTGAAAGGCTGAAATCCACGATTTCTGGACAGTGAATTTGGGCTGTTTTTGGGGGTCGACCGCGACTGACAGGGATTTTGGTCTGAATTGGGGGCCGTAACCGGAATCAAATGTGGTGACGGGTTGCCATTGAGTGGCTACAATGCTTATTCATTGTACTATTCATACATCTATTCATCACCATGTCTCGCCATTCTGACTCAATTCGCCTGCTGCTCGGTCAAGGGCCGATGGCCGCTCGCCAAATCGTTGAAAGAACTGGAATTAGCCAGCCGACGGTTTCGCGTGCGCTGGCTTCGCTTGGCGATGAGGTCGTCCGAATTGGCTCCGGTTCCTCTATTCGTTACGCCCTGCGGGACAACACTCGCGGCTTCGCGTCGGCCCCGGTTTTCCGCGTTAGCGACGAGGGGCTGATCCGGGCGCTGGGCACGCTCGTTCCCGTTCGCCCGAATGGGTTCGTCATGGTGCAGGCCGACGGCGTGACGCTGCATAGCGACGGGCTGCCGTGGTGGCTGTTCGATATGCGGCCACAAGGCTATCTCGGTCGCGCCTACGCCTCGACCTATGCCGCTGCCCTCGGCCTGCCGGCAAACCCGGAGCATTGGAGCGACACCGAAGTCATCAGGGCGCTGCTGGCGCATGGCCAGGATGCAGTCGGCAACCTGCTGATCGGGGAACTGGCTCGCGACCGATTTATTGGCATGCCGGCGCCGCTCCCTGCTGATCGGGCTACGGGCTATCCTGCACTGGCGCGCGCCGCAGGCGCCGGGGAGCTTCCCGGCTCGTCTGCGGGTGGCGAGCAGCCGAAATTCTGCGCCTATACGGAGCGCGGTCATGTGCTGGTGAAGTTTTCGGCGCCGGACGACAACCCGATCAGCGAACGCTGGCGCGACCTGCTGCTTGCCGAGCATCTGGCGCTTTCGGTGCTTGGCGTCGAAACCGAGGTTTTCGATTTCGGCGGCCAGCGCTTCCTCGAAGTGCCGCGCTTCGACCGCGTCGGTCAGTTCGGCCGCATTGGCGTGCTCTCTCTGCGCGCGCTCGATGGGGAATTCGTCGGCGATGCTTCGGCGCCTTGGCCGTCGCTGGTCAGTCGCCTTGCCGCCGATGGCCATGTCGACGCTGAAGCCATCGCCGGAGCGGCGCTACGTTGGGCATTCGGAACGCTGATCGGCAATACCGACATGCATGCGGGCAACTTGTCGTTTACAAGTCGCCACGGCCGCCCGTATCAACTCGCGCCGGCTTACGATGTTCTGCCGATGGGGTTTGCCCCGGGAAGTGGCGGCGCAATCGTCAATACGCTTTGGCCGGCTTCACTGTCTGCTTCAGTCGATGGTGAAACCTGGCGAGCGGCGATGGGTTTGGCTGAACTGTTCGTTGCCATGCTCAACGATTGCGATGGTTTCTCCGGCAGGTTCTCTCCCTGCATCGAGGCAATACGCCAGCACATTGACGAGGCCGCATCCCGCATCGCCCGATTGGGGTAGCACAGCACAACCGATTGTCCGCTTTGGGCAAGTTGGTCGATGGTAGCTCCTGGCCGATTGCACCATTCCCACACCCCCCTCACCCCCCGGCAACACCCCCGGCAACACTCCCGCCAACCTCCCTCAATCCAGCGCCGCATCCACCGCATCGGCCAGGCGATCCAGATCGGCTTCGCGGCGGGCGGAGTAGTCGACCCGGGTGCTGGCTTCCAGTCCGGCCCAGGCCAGCAGGGCGCTGAGGGCGGCGGGGTGGTCGAAGAGGCCGTGGCAATAGGTGGCGAAAATCTGCCCGTCGGGCGAGAGGGAGCCTTCGGAGCGGCCGTCGGCGAGGTGGACGGCGGGTTGGGCCAGTGCGGGGCCTTGGGTGATGCCGAGGTGCATTTCGTAGCCGGTCATTGCCGGCCGGCCCGGTAGCCCCAAGTGACCACTCACATTGCGCAGTTGTTTTTCGGCGGCGAGCGTGGTGTCCGCGTCCAGCAGGCTGAGGCCCGGCGTACTGCCGGGCGCGCCTTCGAGGCCGAGCGGATCGTGGATGTGGCGGCCGAGCATCTGCTAGCCACCGCGCTGGCCGATGAGTTTGCCGCCGTAGCGCAGGTGCTTTTTGATCGCCGCTTCCCAGCCTTGCGCGCGAAGCCAGTGGAGGTTGGCGCGCACAGCCTTGGAACCGGGCAGGACGATCAGGCCGCAGCCGTTACCACCGAGCGGCATGGCCTCGCCCGGCCCGACCCAGCGGAAGTCGACCTCGGGGGGCAGGCGCAGGGGGGCGACCGCAACCGTCGCGATGACGTCCCCGGCGTCGAGCATCAGGCCGTGCAGGTGGGGCAGCACACCGAGCACGCGCTTGCCGGTGCGTTGTTCCAGCCAGTCGAGGCCGGGGATGTCACCGCGAAAACGGTTGATGACGAAGCCCTTGATGCGGTTCTGCTCGGATGGCGACGGCAGATCGAGCGTGCCGACTAGATGCGCGAAAACGCCGCCACGGTCGATGTCGGCCACCAGGATCACCGGACAATCGACGGCCTCGGCAAAGCCCATGTTGGCGATGTCCCGGTCACGCAGGTTGATCTCAGCCGGCGACCCGGCGCCTTCGACGAGCACCGCGTCGTAAGTTGCGGTCAACCGCCTCCAGGAGACCAAAACTGCGCCCATCGCCCGTAACTTGTAGGTGTGGTAGTCGCGAGCGTCGAGATCCGGCCCAACTTGGCCGTGGATGATGATCTGCGCCGTCCTGTTGATCATCGGCTTGAGCAATCCCCGGTTGAAATCGCTGTGCGGCGCCAGCCCGGCGGCCAATGCCTGCGGGGCCTGAGCGGCCAATCTCGCCGCCGTCGATCGTCACCGCCGAATTGAGCACCATGTTCTGCGGCTTGAACGGCGCGACCTTGACGCCTCGGCGTTTGAGGATGCGACACAGCGCGGCGACCAACGTCGTTTTTCCGGCATCCGAAGTGGTGCCTTGAACCATCAGGGAGAGGCAGGACATGCGCGTTCTCGAACCAAAAGGGGAGCGGATTATCGCACTTGCCTTCGCCTGCCGGGTCGCTTAGCATCGGCGGCGCCCGGCCTCGCGCCCAAGGCGTGAGGAGATTCCGTGGATCACAAGTTTCCCGAGGCAGCGCGCGCTGCCGTTTACCAGGCCATTTTCAGTCGCCGCGACGTGCGCGGTCAGTTTTTGCCGACGCCCGTTCCGGATGACGTGCTCGCCCGCCTGTTGATGGCTGCGCACCATGCGCCGTCGGTCGGTTTCATGCAACCGTGGAACTTCCTGCTGGTGCGCTCGGACGAGGTGAGGCAGCGCGTTCAGGGCGTGTTCAAGGAAGCCAACGCCGAGGCGGCGCGCATGTTCCCGGATGCGCGGCGCGAGATTTACAGCAAGCTGAAGTTGCAGGGCATTCTGGAGGCGCCAATCAACCTGTGCATCACCTGCGACCGCACGCGCAGCGGGCCGGTGGTGCTCGGTCGCACGCACATGCCGATGATGGACCTCTATTCCAGCGTGTGTGCCGTCCAGAACCTGTGGCTGGCGGCGCGCGCCGAGGGCGTTGGCGTTGGCTGGGTCAGCATCTTTCACGAAAAAGCGTTGCAGGACGTACTCAGCATTCCGCACCACATCGTGCCGATCGCCTACCTGTGCATCGGCTACGTCAGCCATTTCAACGAGAAGCCGGAGTTGGAAAAGGCCGGCTGGCTGCCGCGTTTGCCGGTCGAGAAACTGGTGTATTTCGAGCAGTGGGGCGCCACCGATTTCGGCCAAAATTCGCCGTTGACCGCAACGCTGCACGACATGCAAACGGCGATGCAGAACGACGGCCATTTTCCACTATGAATTCCGCCCCCGTCAGCGTGCCGCAAGCGACCCGACTCGACCTGTCCACTACCGGCAATCCCGACGGCTGGCTGGTGCCGCCCCTGCCGCCCGCCGCCTGGCACTGCTTGCCGGCCGGCGATGACGGCCTCGAAGCGGCTGCCGCTGAATATTACGGCACTGCCAACCTGCTGCCGGTTGCCGGGGCGCTCGCTGGCACCCGACTGCTGCCGGCCATGCTGCCACGCGCGGTTGTCGCCTGCATCGGCCCGCTGGCCAGCCCGCATCTCGATGCCTGGACGCAAGTCGGCAATCGTCCCCGCCTGCTGAAGAATGCCACCCTGCCGCGCGCTCTGGCCGCCGCGACGCCCTACGTATTGCTCGCCAGCCCGAACGACCCGACGGCCGACCGGCAGCCGCATGCAGTTGCGGTCGACGCCGCACAGCAGCTCAAAAAGCGCGGCGGCTGGTTGATCGTTGACGAAAGCCACATCGACGCGACGCCGGAAGACAGCCTGACGCCGCTCGCCGGGACAATCGAGGCACCCAACCTGATCGTGCTGCGCTCGTTCGACCATTTCTTCGGGCTGGCCGGGCTGCGCGTCGGCTTCGTCTTCGCCGCCCCCGACTTGCTGGACAAAATGGTGACGGCGACGGGCCCGTGGACGGTCGCCGGGCCATCGCGAGCAGCGGCCCGGCTGGCGCTGCTCGATACCGACTGGCAGGCGGCAATGCGCACCCGCTTGCTGGCTGCCGGCCAGCGGCTGCACCAATTGCTGGCACCGTTCGGCGAAGTCAAGTCCACGGCGCTGTTTGCCACCCTGAATACGCCGCTGGCAGCCGGCCTGTTTGCCCATCTGGCCGCCCACGACATTCTCGTTCACCGCGTCGAGCAAGCATCTCTGCTGCGCCTCGGCCTCCCGGGCAGCGAAGCCGACTGGCAGCGCCTGGAGGCCGCCCTCGCCGCATGGAAACCCGCATGAAATTCGCCCGTTTTTTGACGTTGACCCCGGGGCCAGCGGTAGCTTCCATGGTCGCAACCGTCGCCCCGCTTTCCACCGCGCATGCCGAACTCGTCTTCAAGGACGACAGCTGCCAGGAAATCCGTCTCAAGGCACCGGCCAAACGCATCGTCACCCTCGCTCCGCACGCCACCGAAATTCTCTACGCCGCCGCAGCGGGCAGCCGCCTCGCGGCGCTGCGCAATGACAGCGCGAACAAGCCGCTGGTGCGCGTCTTCTACCAGATATGGAAGGCGTCGCTGATGGCTGTCGGCGGTCCGCAGATCATCGGCGAAGCGACCGGCCTGTGCGCCGACATCGCCCGCAGCTGCCGGCCGGCTGGCCAGAGGCCGAAATGAGCCGCCTGCCGCAGCGCATCGTCTGCCTGACCACCGAGACCGTCGAAGTCCTCTATGCCATCGGCGAGCAGGACCGCATCGCCGGCATCACCGGCTACACCGTGCGCCCGCCGCAGGCGCGCAGGGAGAAGCCCAAGGTCTATGCGTTCACGACCGGCGACATCGACAGGATCCTCGCTGTCCGCCCCGACCTGGTGCTGACCTTTTCCGACCTGCAGGCCGATATCGCGCGCGATCTGATCAGGGCCGGAGTGCCGGTCCATGCCTTCAACCAGCGCAGCATCGACGACACGCTGGGCATGGTCGAAACCATCGGCCGCCTGGTCGGCGCCGAGGAAAAGGCCTTGCGCATGGTCGCCGAACTCGAAGCGCAGATCGCCCGCGCCCGCGCCATCGCGGCCGAACGCATCGCCCGCAGCGGCCGGCGTCCACGCGTCTATTTCGAGGAATGGGACGAACCCAACATCACCGCCGTGCGCTGGGTCTCGGAGCTGATCGAGATTGCCGGTGGCGACAACATCTTTGCCGACCGCGCCGCCTCGCCAATGGCCCGCGACCGCATCCTCGCCGACCCGCTCGAAGTCGTCGCCCGTGCCCCAGACATCATCATCGGGTCATGGTGCGGCAAGCACTTCCGGCCCGAGCGCGTTTCCGGCCGTTCCGGCTGGTCGACCATACCTGCCGTCGTCAATGGCCGGCTGCACGAGATCAAGTCGGCCATCATCCTGACGCCGGGGCCGGTGGCGATCAGCGAAGGCTTGCCGCTGCTGCTCGACATCCTGAACATCGACGAGCGGTGATTGACCTCCTTGCGAAGGCCGCGGTCGGTCCGCGCCGCGACTGACACCGCCCTGACCGAAATCCGCTTGCCGCGTTGTCACGCTTCAACTAGATTGACCGCCTGTGGATTGATGGCTAAAGGAGGGCACCCATGTTCGGCGACCTGATCTTCCGGCAACTGTTCGATGCGGCGTCATCGACCTATACCTACCTGCTGGCCGACCCGCAAAGCCGCGAGGCCGTGATCATCGACACGGTCTACGAGCAGCACTTGCGCGACCGCGCACTGGTCGAGGAGCTCGGGCTCAAGTTGGTTGCCGCCCTCGACACGCACTGCCATGCCGATCATGTGACCGGCGCCTCGCTGATGCGACTGGCCACCGGCTGCAAGATCGGGATCTCCAGGCGCTATGGCGATGACTTGCAGGGGGCCGATCTGCGGCTCGATCATGGCGACCGAGTCACCTTCGGGAAGCGTGCCCTGGAAGTGCGCGCCACCCCAGGGCACACCGACGGCTGCCTGACCTACGTGACCGACGACCATCGCCTGGCCTTCACCGGCGACAGCCTGCTGATCCGCGGCGCCGGCCGTTGCGATTTCCAGCAGGGCAATGCCGCCACGCTCTTCCGCTCGATCACCGGGCAGATATTCAGCCTGCCCGACGACTGCCTGATTTTCCCCGGGCACGACTACAGCGGCCGCACCGTCACCACGGTCGGCGAGGAGCGGGCGCACAACCCGCGCATCGGCGGCCAGGCCGACGAACGCGACTTCGTCGGCTTCATGGAAAACCTGAGCCTTCCCCACCCCAGGCAGATTGCCGTCGCCGTGCCCGCCAACATGCGCTCGGGCAAGCCCGATGACGCCGAGGTGCCGCGCCCCGCCGACTGGGGACCGGTGCGCCAGAGCTATGCGGGATTGCTCGAGATCGACCCGGAGTGGGTCGCCGAACATCTCGGCGCGGTGCACGTCCTCGATGTCCGCCAGCCCGACGAACTGGACGAGCGGTTGGGGCGCATCGCTGACGCGCAGCATGTCCCGTTGAATGAGCTCAAGGACCGCCTGGACGAGATCCCGAGGGACCGTCCGGTGATCCCCGTGTGCCACGCCGGGATGCGTTCGGGTCAGGCCACAGTGATCCTGCGCCAGGCCGGCTTCACGCGCGTCGCCAACCTGCGCGGCGGCATGCTGTCATGGCAGCAACTCGGGCTGCCGGTGGTGCGCGGCGCCAGCTCCCCGGCTTGACGCGCCGCCTCGCTCGCGCATTTCCCGACGCAATTTGATCTGCAAGAAGGTCTTCGCCGGCCCGCTCGCTATAATCCGTGGCCAGATGACAGGAGACAGCCCATGAAATTCGTCCTCGCCACCCTCGCCGCCGCGCTGCTGGCCGTGTCTGCACTGCCTGCCCGCGCCGCCGACCCCGGCACCATCGCGATCGAGGCCATCGGCAGGATCAATGGCATGGCGCTCGCCTGCGAGCAACCGGCCATCGCCAGCCGCGCCCGCAATGCCGTGACCACCACCGCGCCGAAGACTCGCGCCAACGGCGAAGCCTTCGAGAATGCGACCAATGCCGCGTATCTTGAGCAGGGCAGGGGCACGCCCTGTCCCGATACGGCCGGGTTGAACGCCGCGCTAGGAGACGCGGAAAAGAAACTGCAGGCCGCGTTCCCGGCGTCCAGATGATCCGTCTCTGCGCCCTGCTGCTCGCCGCGCTGCTCTGTTTCAACGCGGCCGCCGCGCAATCGGCGCATGACCTGCTGGCCGGCGAGACCCGCGGCATCAACCCGCGCTACCTGCTGCAGGACCCGAACGGGCGCTCGGTCACCAGCGAGGATTTCCGCGGGCGCTTTCAGCTGATCTCCTTCGGCTATACCTACTGCCCGGACGTCTGCCCGACGACGCTGGTCGAGATGGCCGCCATCCTCAAGCAACTCGGCGATCAGGCCGACCGGCTGCAGCCGATCTTCATTACCGTCGACCCGGAACGCGACACGGGAAAGGTGTTGCAGACCTACACCGAATTCTTCGACCCGCACATCCTCGGACTGACCGGGCCCCCGGCGCTGGTGCGCCGCGCCGCCGACAATTTCAGGATTCGCTACGCCAAGGTACGCGAGCCCGGTTCCGACAATTACGCGGTCGACCACTCCGCAGGCATGATTTTGCTCGGCCCCGACGGCCAGTTCATCAAGAAGTTCGCCTTCGCCACGCCGGTCGATGAAATCACCGCGCAGCTCGTGGAAATACTTGGAGCTTATCAGGCCAGCCCTGCCCGACGCTGATGCCGGATGAATGGCCTGACTCGATGGACACAAGCCTCTTCGGTACGCATGTCATAATGTCGACGACGTATTTCGATCCGCTCCTCATCAAACCGCTCGGGCATCTTTGGCGGAGAAGGTGTGTTGTCAGGTACCGCATTTTTGAGTAAGGAAAATCTGATCCATATGTTGGCGCTCAGGTTCAATTTTCAAACAGAGGTGGCCCCGCGCAGTTGGACAGAAATTCGGTTTTCTTAAGTGATTTCTCTGCGGGTTAGGCCGCTGCGGCGAGCAGCGGCTGGGTGAAGTAAGCCGTATCCGGGGTTTTCCCGTCAAGTGTTGAATGCGGACGGCGGCGATTGTAGAAATCGAAATATCGGCTCAGCGCCTGCCTGACGTCGGAAACGGTGTCGTAGCCATGCAGGTAAATTTCTTCGTACTTGACCGATTTCCAGAGCCGTTCGACGAAGACGTTATCCCGCCAACAGCCCTTGCCATCCATGCTGACCTCAATACTGTGTTCTTGAAGCAAGCCCATGAAGGCAGCGCTGGTGAATTGGCTGCCTTGGTCTGTGTTCATGATCTCAGGCGAGCCGTATTTCATGACAGCCTCTTCCAAGGCATCGACACAGGGGTCGGCGGTCAGGCTGTTCGATAGGCGCCAGGCCAGTACCCGGCGAGTGGCCCAGTCGAGGACCGCACTCAGATAAACGAAGCCCCGGCGCATCGGGATGTAGGTCGTATCCATCGCCCAGACCTGATTCGGACGGTCGATGCTGAGGTCACGAAGCAGGTAGGGGTAGATGCGGTGCGCCTGGTTGCGCCGACTGGTGTTGGCCTTGCGGTAGATCGCCTGGATGTCGAGCTTCTTCATCAGGGTGCCGACATGCTTGCGGCCGATTTCATGGCCTTCGAGCTTGAGCATGTCGCGGAGCATCCGCGCCCCGGCAAAGGGATGTTCCAGGTGCAATTCGTCAATCCGTCGCAGCAGCTTCAGATCGCTCTCTGAAGTTGGCTGCGCCTGGTAATAGACGGAGGAACGAGACAGTTCCAGTAGCTGCGCTTGCCTGACGACAGGCAGGTCGTGGGTCTTGTCGATCATCGCTTTGCGCTCGCACCGCCGATGCGACCGAGCGCGACGGCCAAAAAATCAATCTCCAGCGCCTGCTGGCCAATCTTTGCGTGCAAGTCCTTCAGGTCCGGCGCTGCCGCCTGCCTCTCCGCGGCCGTCGCGAAAACGCCCGAGGCGTTCTCCAGCAGTTGCGTCTTCCACTGCGTGATTTGATTCGGATGAATGTCAAACTTCTCCGCTAGTGCGGCAAGGGTTTCGTCACCCTTGAGGGCGGCAATCGCCACCTTGGCCTTGAAGGCGGCTGTGTGGTTACGGCGGGGTCTTCTCATTGCTTCTGCTCCTTGGCAGGCGATTTCCATCGCCCATTGAAGCAGAAATTTCACTTAACCAGTCGTCCGGGTTTGCGGAGCCACCTCTCGCTGACGCCGTGCGCGGGTGCGTTCGCCTGGGGGGGTGGCCAATGCCGGTTGCACCGGCCGGGCGCCGGGTCGCCGACAGGGTTGATCGGCCCTCTGCCAGCCTTTCCGGCTAAGCGAAAGCCGCCATGGGCCGACTTGTTGCATGCCATGCAATTGACTCCGGGCGGCATCGCCTTACAATCCCTATAACCATCGCCCGTCCGGCGGTTCAGTCCAACAACGTTTATCCACCGATATGACTTCCCGCTCGCTTCAACCTCGTCCGCGTCGGCGGATAAACGCTATTCGTTGGGCCTCAATCCACATTACGGAGACTCGCCAATGCCCGCGAACTACCCCGCCTGGAGTCACTCAACCCCAACAACGGATTGGGGTGCTGAAGTAAAACGCTTCCGCAATGTGAAGAACGTACCTGTGATCGAAGTACATGATGCGACGTACAGAGGTTCAACCTCAATCGCGGGTTTCTTCGAAATGGTCAATCCCGACAACGAACCAAGAATGCTTTGGGGCTCAATGCGCGCAGAAGTCTACTGTGCTTGGCATGCAGTACGGCCACTAACCGTGTTTCCGCAAATCATAGTTGGGAGGAAGTACAAGATTCATCGAAACTACTCTGGCAAAGTGATTGACAATATTGCATAGCCACTCCAACGGCAAACACTTTGGCCGAATGTTTGGTGCGCGATAAAGAAGCACCATGATCTCGGCAGGCAACCCACTACTGTCCGGCTAAATGCCCACCCGAACCGCCCAAAGCCATAATTGACGAGGCTTTTCGAGTGATAAAAGGTGGTGTCGATTTGAAATCAGCGATAAATGACCCTTCGAAATTTCCTGAAGGGT